>Ga0114909_1000393_pt1 | contig 32815 bp, 27 predicted proteins | sample MalvireepMed_906_FD_87290 | JGI IMG/M metagenome (GOLD analysis project Ga0114909, IMG submission 87290) | Marine viral communities from the Global Malaspina Expedition - Malaspina viral metaG DeepMed_906 | ecosystem: Environmental > Aquatic > Marine > Oceanic | place: Mediterranean Sea...
CAGGGCATACTGCGCATAACCGCCACCGCCGGCCGGGAATCCGACCATGCCCATGACACGGTCACCGGGCGCAAGGGTGGTCACGTTGGCACCTACTCCGACAACCTCTCCGGCGACATCGTAACCGGGCGTCCACGGCAACGAATTCTCGATCTGCCGCGCCGCGAAACCAAGCCCCTTCCGGGTTTTCCAGTCGATCGGATTGAGCCCCGCACCGTGCACCCTGACGAGCACCTGATCGTCTCCGGGGACTGGCACATCGGCCGAGACCACTTGCAGGACGTCACGCTCACCAAAGCGATCGTAGATCACATGGCGCATCGTGGCTTCAGCGTTCTGATCGGCAGTATTTTCCATGAAGATCTCCGGACAACAGGTTAAACGGGATTGGCTTTGAACAAGATTAGCTGAAGTAAAGCACAAAAGACCTCGGGTGACCTACAGCCCTTTGCCTCCGGCTACCACAGCGGAACCGAGAATCTCAGCGAACTCTTTGGGCGCACGGGCAGGCCGCTGGCTTTTCAGATCAACACAGGCGTGAGTGGAAACGGCCCTGACCAAGGTTTTGCCATCCGAGGGACGAACGAGCTGGAACTGCCGTGCAGACCGGAACCGACCATCATAATCGGTGAGCCAGGTCCCCAGAACCAGTTGATCGCCGGCGCTCGCCGAGGCCAGGTAATCGATTTCCGTGCGGGTAATGGCCATCGCCTTGCCGGTTTTCTCGTGCAATTCCCAGGTCATACCCAGGCTTTCTATATGGGCCCAGCTGACGTCTTCCAGCCAGCGTACGTAAACAACGTTGTTGGCGTGCCCAAGCCGATCGGTATCCTCGGGCCGTACCGCTATCTCGATCGTGAAAGGCGCCGGCAGATCCCAGTCAATATCGTATTGCTGCATCAGTTACTGTCCCCCAGACCCGGAATGGCCTGCAACGGTAGCCGACCAATACGATCATTGTGAAGTGAACCAAAGTACAGGTTGCCATCGTGAGGATTCACCGAGGTGATTTCCTGCAGATGGGTCCCGCGAGTGTCGTGGAGACTGGTAATAACCTCACCATCCCGGTCGAACGCGATCACAAGACCATATTCTTGTGGCGCAGGTTTCAGGCTGCTCGGGAGTTTAGCCACCAGATCCTTGAGCCAGGGCCGGGGGTGCATGGCGTCCATCCTCGAATCTCTGAGGGTAGGAAACGCCACCCAGTAGCGCCCCTGATCATCCACCGCGAGGTTATCGGGAAAACCGGGCAGATTGTCGGCAAAGACTTCCGCCTGGCCGGCTTTGGGCCCGTGAATCCAGTATCGGAGGATGCGATATTTCCAGGTTTCGTTAACCAGCACATAGTCGCCCTCCGGAGATACCGCAACACCATTGGCAAAATGCAGGTTGGCCAGGAGAACCTCGGCCTTGCCGGTTTTTGGAGAGTAGCGGAGCAGGCGGCCATGGGGACGCATTTCCAGAAGATCCAGCATGTATTCCGGCTGATGGAACTTGGAGCTGGCGTCGGTGAAATAAATGCGCCCGTCATCGGCAATGTCGACGTCATCGGTGAAGCGGAACAGCGTTCCCTCCGCCTCGCGGGCCAGTACGGTGATCTCGCCCTCAGGACTGATAGACAGCAGCCCCCGCCAGGAGTCTGCAACGATGAGATTGCCCTGGCTGTCAAACACCACGCCCAGGGGCCGACCATCGGTGGACAACCAGTTTTCAACCCGGCCATCCGGGAACACCCGCACGATGAAGCCATCCTGGGTGCCGGTATAAAGCACACCATCCTCGCTCACGGCTGTGTCCTCGGGGCCGTATACCTGGCCCCTGGCGATCAGGTCCGCAAGCCTCAGGCGCTCATTTGGCGCAACCTCACCGGTCAGCGGAGGCGGCGATGGGGGGTTCCAGGCTTTGCTGTCGACGGGCGAGGGAGTCAGCAGGAAACTGCCAAGCAGCAGGAAGACAACCAGCAAACCCACCATCAGCCATTTCATACACTCTGCCCGCCTGTTGTTGTGTCCATTCCGTGTGTCAGCGATTGGCCCACCTTAGCAGACGGGCCGGTGAGCAGGAAAATGCCCTACGCAGGACACCATCATTCATCGGCGCTGAGGAAACGGCGGCACAGGGCAGCAAAGGAGTCGGCTTTCTCAGCGTGCAGCCAGTGGCCGGTCCCCTGGATAATACGCAGCTGTGCCTGCGGGAACAGTCGCTGGATATCATCCCGGTGTTTTTCCTGGATGTAGGCCGAATCCGCGCCCTTCAGAAACAGCACAGGACCATCAAACGGGCCATCACCCTCCGGCGCCCTGGCCAGATGTTCATAGCAGGCATCGATAACCGGCAGATTGAGCCGCCACCGGAACATTGGCCCGCCCTCCTGCTGGTCTTCGCGGGGAATCCGTTCCAGGTTTTTCAGCAGGAACTGGCGAACACCCGGCTCTTCGACAAAATCTGCCATCAGCCTGTCTGCGTCCTGACGGGAACGCACACCGGTCAGATCCATGCTGGTCAACCCGTCCAGAATAGCATCGTGCCGGGGTTTGTAGTTTACCGGGGCAATGTCGGCCACGATCAGTTTTTCCACGCGCTCCGGAGCCTGGAGGGCAACCTGCATCGCCACCTTGCCACCCATGGAATGACCCAGCAGGCTCACCTTGTCCAGCGCCTGGGCGTCCATGTAGGCGATGACGTCGGCGGCCATGGCCGGATAGTCCATGGTATCCGTGTGGGGCGAACTCCCGTGGTTGCGCTCGTCCAGTGCGTGAATCTGCCACTGGTCTTCCAGACGGCGGGCGATACCCCCCAGGTTGTCCAGGGAGCCGAACAGCCCGTGCAGCAGTATCAGGGGCGGGCCTTCGCCGGTAATGCGGTGGTTCAGCGCAACAGTCATGGGCAGTCAGTCTCCGGATTGGTCTGCGTTCTCAGACCGGATACATTACCACTGCCAGTCTTGCGAGCAAGTGCCGGTATTAGCGGTCATTTTCCGTGGACGAAAAAAAGCCGGGCAAAGCCCGGCTTGAAGGTCATAGACGTGACGTCTGAAGGATCAGCAATAGAAGATGCTGTTCAGATACTCGGCAAGCTCAATCACGTTTTTACGCTCAAGCTCGGTATGAGGTACGAAAATTTCCTGTTCCATAAAACACCTCCTGATTGCTTTTCCATTGCTTCAACCTGATACGTTGATGCTATCGTTAAAGCCACGGGTAACCCTTGACAGGCCGTTGCACCCACTTGACATTTTGTATCAGTCATCATGACAGGTCGTTAACTATCAACGTGACATCTGCCCAATCAGACTCCACCAGCGCACCCCTGGTCGCTGCCTCCAGCACGCTGGCGCTGGTTCACTATCTGGAACGCCAGGGTGTTCTCAATGCGCCAAGGGTGGAACAGCTGACCGGGCTGGCCATGTCGGAGCTCACCGACCCGGACCGGCGCGTGCCCGCCGATGCCCATTACCGGCTGTGGGAACACGCCGAGCTGGTAACGGGCGATCCGGCTGTCGGGCTGCACGCCGGAAAAGTGGTGGATCCCGAGCGGATGGGACTGGTCGGGCATGTGTTTTTCAACTGTGACACCCTGGGTGAAGCCGTTACCCAGTACGTGCGCCTGCATCGGCTGATCAACGAGTCGGTATTCCTAAGCTTCGAACAGACCGCCGACCAGGCCATTCTCTGCTGGCAACCGGACATGGCCGAACATTACTGCCGGCAGGATATGGACCGGACCCTGGCTGCGGCCATCACCCGCACCCGCCACTTCATTCATCCGGGCATCCGGGCGGAATGGGTAGAGATCGCCCATCCGGCGCCGGTGTACGCCGACGAGTACGAAAAGCTTCTCGGTGGCCCGGTGCGGTTTGATTGCGGTATTACCCGGCTGGCGTTCAACAGCCGGCATCTGGGGCACCCGATACCACGCCGCAATCCCTACGTGTATTCGGCAGTACTGAAGCAGGTCAATACGCTGCTGGCGAGGCTTCAGAGCCGCCGCTCGTTCGGCCGCAGGATTCGCCGACTGATCTCGAAGCAGATGGCGACCGAAAGAATCGATGCCGACAGCCTTGCCCGGCAATGCCATATGAGCCGCCAGACGCTCTACCGCAAGCTCAAGAAGGAAGGCCTGAGCTTCCATGGCCTGGTTGAGCAGGTTCGCCAGGACAAGGCGCTCAGGTATGTTGCGGCCGACCAGTACGCTCTGGGTGAAATTGCTTTTCTGCTGGGTTTTTCAGAGCTCAGCGCCTTCAGCCGGGCGTTCAAGCGCTGGACCGGCACCTCACCGGCAGAGTACCGGGCAAGGCATCTGGCCACATCGGGGCCCTACGGCCACCAGGCAGATGAGGGAGCGCAATGATGGACGAGCTGTCTCTCGTTGCACTGGTGGTCGGGGCCGTTTACCTGGGCGCATTTGCCTGTATTTACCGTATTCTTCTGACCTATCGGACAACACAGGGTGCCATTGCCTGGGTCATTGCCCTGATCGGCCTGCCCTACCTGGCTGTGCCCATGTTCGTGCTGTTCGGGCGGCATCGGTTTGGCGGCTACGTGAAAGCCCGACGGCTTGGCGACGAATCCCTGACCAATCTGCTGAACCGGTTCGAGCAGCAAACAACCTCCATACCCATCCCCGCCAGCGAACGGTTCACCGACGAACTTCAGGTGCTCTGCCGACTGGGCCGGCAGCCGTTCACCGATGGCAACCGATGTACCCTGCTCAGGGACGGTGAGGCCACGTTCGAGGCCCTGTTCGAAGCCATGGAAGACGCCGAGCACTATATCCTGCTGGAATTCTACATCGTGCGGTCAGACCGGGTTGGCCGCCGGATCAAGTCAATTCTCGAGCGCAAACTGGCCCAGGGTGTGGAAGTCTGGTTTCTGTATGACGACATTGGCAGCGTCTGGCTGCCGCGCAAGTACCTGAACCAGCTCGCCGCCGCCGGCGCCCGCGTGGCCTCGTTCGGTAACGGCAACATCCGCCGGAGGCGGTTCCAGATCAATTTCCGGAACCACCGGAAACTGCTGGTCTGCGACGGCAAGATCGGCTTTGTGGGTGGCATCAACCTGGGAGACGAATACCTGGGCACTGCCATGGACCAGGAACCCTGGCGCGATACCCACTGCCGGATTGAGGGTCCGGCCGTCACCGGCCTGCAGCTGGCATGGCTGGAAGACTGGAACTGGGCCAGCAACGATTTTCCCAGCCTCGACTGGGCGCCGGTCGACAACCAGCCCGGCGACGACGAGGTGCTGATGCTGCCAACAGGACCCGCGGACAGCTGGGAAACCTGCACACTGTTTTTCCTCAATTGCATCAATAATGCCCGCACCCGGCTCTGGATCGCCTCGCCCTATTTTGTTCCGGATTTCCAGATCATGAACGCCCTTCAGTTGGCGGCGCTTCGGGGCGTGGACGTACGAATCCTGATTCCGGAGAAATCGGACAGCCGCCTGATTGGCCTGGCGGCTTACTCTTACCTCGTCCAGGCCTGCAAGACCGGCATCGGCATCTATCGCTACCAGCCTGGCTTCATGCATCAGAAAGTGATCCTGGTGGATGATCGATACGCGGCGGTGGGAACCGCCAACATGGACAACCGCTCGATGCGACTGAATTTCGAGATCACCGCCATAACCACCGCAAGGCATTTCATCCGGAGTGTGGAATCCATGCTGGAACACGATCTGGACAATTCCCGCCTGATGATCGAGAGCGACTACAAGGATCGGTCGATCCTGTTCCGCCTGTGTTGCCGGGCCGTCCGCCTGCTGGCGCCACTGCTATAGGCCATCCGCCCACTGGCTCCGGAATAGCCGATGTGCGACTATGCCAGGACGATTCAGCCAGTATGCAGTAGCGACAGATCACCATGAATGCCTTCAAGCCCAGAGAAACACTGACCGAACAGGTCGCACGCCACATCGAAAACCTGATTGCCTTTGGCCAGCTGCGCTCCGGTGAACGGATCTACGAGGGCGCCATGGCGAAACAGATGGACGTCAGTCATGGATCCATACGGGAGGGCTTGCTGCTGCTGGAGAAGCGGCATCTGGTCCGCAACGTACCCCGCAAAGGCGCGTTCGTGACTCCGCTGGATGAATACTTCGTTCGCAGCCTGTACGAGACTCTGGAGCTCTACCTCACCCACACCGGTCGCAAGCTGGTGCGTCACTGGCAGCCCGAGGACATGGCCCGGCTGGAGAGCCTGTATGAGCAGATGCAGGCCTGCTACAGGAAAAACGATCTTATGGCGTTTCTGGAGCTGGGCATTGAGTACACCAAGGCATCGCTGGCCTATGCCGACAACTACTTCATTGTCTCTGCCATTGATGACCTCTGGCCTTCGGCAAAGCGCTGTGCCTTCGTCGCCTTCCAGGAAGGAGGCAATCGTGTCATTGAGGACAACCTGTCCCACATGGAACAGTCAATCAGTGCCATCAAGGATCGGGATGAGGATCGCCTGGCAGACATCCTGCACCGCTATGCCCTGCAACAATGCCAGCAGGTTCTCACTGCCATTGAAAAGACCGGCAGCAGAACGGCCTGACGGCACTCAGTAAAAGAGCTGGGTGAACGAGAAACCAATGTTCAGGTAGGCCGTCCAGTTGTCTTCGTTGTTGTAGGCTGCGGCCACCTGAACCGGGCCGAGGAAGGTATCCACGCCGGCGAATACGCTGGACGATTTCACCGAACTGTCCCAGCTCGCCTCATCCAGAGAGGGCCAGGCATTACCCGCCTCGAACCCGGCGCCAACGAACCAGGGCAGCAGCGGGCCGCCAAAGGTCTGGCTGGCATAGGCTGAAACCATTAACGCGTTGTCTCCGGTAATCTCACCCGGCGCGTATGCCGATAGCCGGCGGAATCCACCCAGGCGGACGGCATTTTCAATTCCGGGAGTGCCCCGGGTTACCGCATGGCCGAAGACCAGTCCGGTCAGGGTCAGGCCTTTCCAGCTTCCGGTTCCCAGCGCCAGGCCGGTTACCGAATCGAACTCCCGGTCGGATCCCAGGCCCTCCCGTTCAAAACGTCCACGGAGGCCGGCAAAGCCACCGTCGCGAGGATAGAAAGTATCGTCCAGAGAGTCGTGTACCAGTTGCACGGCCAGCCCACCCTGGTGCACCGACCCCTCCGGCGCTACCGGTTGCCCGATCTGCTCGTCAACCGTCGCATAGCCCCGCGCATAGATCAGGCGAACTTCGGCATTGCCGCCGATTTCCATGCCCAGTGCCAGATCCGCTTTCCGGAAGGTCACATCCACCTCCGTAACGCGGGTTCCGGCGGCATCAAACAGGCTGAAGGTATCCCGGGAGTACTCGCCACCGAGCACCAGAAAACGCTCATAGCCGTAATCCAGCGGCTGATACCACTGGCTGCGAACCCAGGGCTCGGTGCCCAGCTGAACACCGGTCTGCCACTCCCCGCCCAGGGCATTGAGCTCGGTCATTCGAAGGGAAGAGGCAAGATTGAACCGGGTTTCCCCGTCAAAGTTATCCTCATAACTCAAACCGAAAGACAGGTAGTTCGGCCCCCAGCTCTTCTCCTGGACGCGGATGGTCAGAACGGTTCCCTCGGGCAAAGACGAGGTCGAATAGGACACAATCTCGTAATAGCCAAGCCCGTAGATCCGTTTGAGGTCGGCTTCCAGGCGGGCGGTGTCCAGTGGCTCTCCGATTCTCTGCCGGATTCGTTCCTTGAGGAAGTCCCGGGCCAACCGACGACTGTCTTCGATCTCGATGCGTGACACGATACGCGCACCCGCGTCCTGCGCTGACACGCTGTCGCGCCAATCGGCCCAGGCCTTGCGGGATAATGCCAACGGACGCAGTTCGACGCCGTGTTCCCGGGCCGAGCTGGCGCCCAGCTCAAACAGAACCGGCGCATCGTAAAAATCAGCGGAGGTGTAGCCTTCGAGGTCGGGGCGGATCAGAACATCGTCTTCGGCGAGCAGATCCAGCTGCTGGTCGGTGTTCCGACGGGTCATGATGGTTGTGAGTTGACCGACAACGGAAAACGCGCCCCGCAGCTCGTCGGTTTCCATCAGACTGTCGGTAATATCCACTGCGATGATGATGTCGGCGCCCAAATCCCTGGCAACGCTGATGGGCAGGTTGTTGGCGACGCCCCCATCCACCAGCAACTGGCCATCACGTTCCACCGGCGCGTATACCCCGGGAATACTCATGCTGGCACGGATGGCCTCGGAGAGGTTACCGTCACCGATGACCACCTGCTCACCGGTCTCGAGATCGGTGGCAACCGCCCTGAAGGGAATGGGGAGCCGGTCGAAGTCTTCAACCAGGGCGGCGTTGTGGGTCAGCTCGTTGAGGATAAAACCTAGATTCTGCCCGGCAATCAGCCCGCCGCCGACACGCAGGCCATCGGCGCGAACACCGATGCCCGGGACCACCGGAAACCGCCAGTCATCCTGCTTGCGCCGAACCGGCTTGTAGACCCGGCCGGGATCGTCGCGAAAGCTGGAAAGCCAGTCCATCTCGATAAAGCGCTGCTCGATGTCACTGACCGGCATACCACTGGCATACAGGGCACCGACTGCGGAACCCGCGCTGGTGCCCACCACCAGATCAACAGGAACCCGCATTTCCTCCAGAACCCGCAGCACGCCAACATGGGCCATACCCTTGGCGCCGCCGCCACTCAGAACCAGCCCTACCTTGGGACGCTCCTCAGCCGAAGCCAGTGGTGCCAAGAGAATCATGATGACGGCGATCAGTCGAGGGGCATTCCGGCCCCAGGGGTTGCACTGGCTCACAATTGGGTTATTTCCGCTCGGAGGAGTCGTCCGCCAGTGACAGGTGGGATACGTCAGGTATCATCGGCGGCGGCAGGTCACGCTCGACACCCAGATCACTGCCAGCCGGAGCAAGGCTCCACTCGTCCAGATGCTGAAACATCGGTGGCTCCACTTCGGTCTTCTCTGTCAGGTTGACCCCGACCGGATCCAGACTCAGACCGGAGCCGGAAAGTATCGTATCCACCTTCTCGCCCGCCACCGGCAAACGATCGCCAGGCTCGGTTTCAGGAACCCCACGGCGCTGCCCTTCCGCCGGCGGGGCAGAGGGCGCCGGCTGCGGACGGGGCTGACTTGCGGGGGCCGACGGGGCTGGCTGTGGTGCCGCACTGGCAGCAGGCCGGGCGTCAGCCATCGGCTGGACATAAGCTACCATGCCGTGCTTTTTCAACACCGCCCGGTATTTTTCAGCCTGAACCTCTTCCAGCTTGTTGCGAATAACCACCGGCTGACCACTGAACATGCGATCAACCTGATCAAGAGACGCCTTGAACAGGGTTCTGGCATTGTTGCGCGCCGTTTCCAGATCCGTTCCGGGAACGCATTCCCCTTTAAAGACAAGCTGAAACATGCGTTTTCCTCTCTAAGTCCGTCTTACCCACATCATAGTTGATCGTGCACCGGACCGGGAGCCCGAAAGCCCGGTCGTCACTGTATCGAGACTGCAAACAATTGAAAAATTAATGTCACATATCACGCAAAATGCGACAGACTCTGCAATAATCAACGGCAACCAAACTTTACACTTGGTTACAGATTAACCGGAATGTCACCAGGGAGTGGCCTCCAATGACGATCACACGCTCACTTCGCCTCGCTGCCACAGCCCTTTTGCTGTCGGCACCGCTTGTTCATGCCGAAAATCTTGATGTACTCATGAGCCAGGTGTTTCCGGAAGCCCAGGCGACCTATATCGGGTACGAGAGCGTTGAACGACAGGATATCCCCGCCAGCGCGGCGGTCGAGCGCAAATACCTGATTGTGGATTTCCGCCTGGCTTCTAACGACATGGCATCTGAACAGCTTCAGGCCAGCGTGCACAAGGTCTGCATGACTCTGCTGAAAGACCGCGACCTGATCCGCCAACTCTCGGATTCCGGTTACGACATGGTCTCGGTCGCTTTCGACCGTCGCTCGCAGTTCGATTGTCTGTAACCCACCCGGCTCTTACTCTTCGCGGCCGAGCAACTTCGGGAAAGCCTCAAGAGCACTGTTGACCGCGTCCAGGTTGAATGCCTCGACATCCGCAAGCAGCTTCTCCCCGTAACGGGTAACGGAACGTGACCGGAATCGCTGGCCCCAGGCCAGCACCCGGCGTGCAAAGTCTTTCATCTGCTCCGGATCGCCACTCTCTCTCACAGCTTCCCACTCGTCACCGAAATCCGCCGCGAGCTGTTCCCTGAGCCAGCCCCGCTCCTGCATGCTGAGAGTCTGGGCCAGCAGCCGGTCGGATTCCTTGGGAACGCCCTCGTCTTCCGCCTGTTCCACCGTCGCCTCAACCCGGGGCAAGGTCACCGTAAAGACCGAACCGGAACCTTGCTCACTCTCAACTTCCAGCTCACCGCCCATCATACGGGCCAGCTTCCGGCTGATGGCCAACCCGAGACCGGTTCCACCATAGCGCCGCGTATTCTGCCCCTCCTGCTGCTCAAAGGCATCGAAAATACGCTCCACCTGATCCGGCGGGATACCGATACCGCTATCGCTGACCGTGACGATCAACTTGTAATACTGGCGTTCCGGCGCTTCCGGGTTCTGTTCCGCTTCTGCCGACCGCTTCTTGAGCGGCTTCGCGGTTGCCCGAACTGTGACACCACCGTCGTGGGTGAACTTGATGGCGTTGCCGACCAGGTTGAACAGAACCTGCCGAAGACGGGTTTCATCCAGCATCATGGCGCCGGGCATTCGCGAGTCGACACTCACTTCCAGGGTTATGCCCTGCTCCCGGGCCCGCAGATCGAAAATGTGGCGAACATCATCCAGGAGACGACGGACCGATACGGCGGAATAGTCCAACCGCATTTTCCCCGCCTCGATTCGGGACAGGTCCAGAATGTCGTTGATCAGCATCAGCAGACTTCGACTTCCCGCCCGGATGGCGTCCAGGTAATTGCGCTGCTGCGGGTCGGTAACACTGTTGCTGAGCAGATCGCTATAGCCGATCACCGCGTTCATCGGCGTTCGTATTTCGTGGGACATATTGGCCAGGAACTCACTCTTGGCCAGGCTGGCGGCCTCCGCCTCCCGGGCCAACCTCTCGGCTTCGAGCTTGGCGGCCCGCAACTCGTCTTCGCTCCGGCGCAGGGCATTCTCCGACCGGATACGCTCATCCACCTCCCGCGACAACTTGCGGTTCCAGTACAGAAAGATCAGCACGACCAGGATGGCGATCAGCACCACCCGCCGCACTACGGTGTAATCGGTCTCCTGCTCGATATCCAGATGAATCCACCTGTTGTAGATGGATTCTGTCTCGCTGGCTTCGAGGCTGCCCAGCGCCTTGTTCAGCACCCGGTGCAGCTCAGGGTTGTCCTTGCGTACGGCCAGTCGCAGGTCGTACTGGTAGGGAGTAATGCTGGTAATCCTTAGGTTCGACAGTCCCAGCCGGGCGACTGTGTAACTGACCGCCGGAATATGGGTAACCATGACATCCAGGTCGCCGTTGGATAGTGCCAGAAGCCCCTCCTCCACCGTATCCATCGGGTAAAGATCCAGGTTCGGATGATTGATCAACAGGTAATCGTGGGCCGCATGCCGGTTCACCACACCCACCCGTTCCGTGCGGAGTTCCCGGAGATCGCCGATAAAGCGACCGTCGTCCCGGATGGCAAGGGCGATGGGCACGGTCAGATAGGCCCGGGTAAACAGAAATGCCTCTTCGGTGCGCGGCGTCCGGGACAACCCGGGAAGAATATCCACCTCGCCCGAACGCAGCTTTTCTTCAGCATCCATGCGGCTTCCAGCGACAGTGCGCGTAAACCGCACGTTCAGCTCGGTTTCCAGCCGGGTCAGCAAATCTGGAACCAGGCCGGTGGGCCGGCCGTCCTGGGTGTATTCAAACGGCGGCCAGTCCGCGCGAAACGCGACTTTCAGATCCGGATGCTGTTTGAGCCACTCCATATCCGATCCGGACAATTCCAGGCCACTTCGTTCAAGGGACGGCTGATCGGCCTGCAGCCATGACTGGCGGATGGTGCGGTGTTCGTTATGGCCGATTGCGGCAATGGCCTTGTTCAGCACCTGGTAAAGCAGGTCCCGATCGGTATCCACCCGCAACACCACATCTACCGGGCTGTTATCGAGCAGTACCGACAGACCGATCCCATTCACCATCGCCGACTGGAGGTAATCGGACACCACGGGCACCGGCGCCAGAAACGCATCGGCCTGCCCCGAAAGAATCTGGCCGACGGCTTCGCTGACGTTGCTGACCGGCACCGGCGTAAACTCCTCGACGGGGTCCAGCATGGGATACTGGTTGGGGTCACCGGCAATAACCGCAATCCGGCTGCCCTCAAGATCGGCAAGGGTCCGGATAGCCGCATCGCCGGCGCTGACGAACACGCCATAGGTAAGAGACATCAGGGGATCGGTGAAACGCTTGCCGGGCACCACCGGCATCCCCGGCATTCTTGTGGTCAGAACCGCATCGGTTGCCAGCTCACTCCTGACCGGGCCGCTATCCTGCCCGGTCTCGAGGACGATTGGCTCCATGGCGACGCCCAGTTTGTCGGAGAGCCGGGCAAGGTAGTCAATGTAGGTGCCCGCAAGCACGCCATTGCCGGTATCGAAAACCAGCGGCACCTGATCGCTGCGGAGACCGATACGAAACCGGTCCTGCCCTTCCAGCCAGGTCAACTCCTCTTTGCCTAGCACGGGGGCCGGCGATGCTTGCGGCGGTTCCGCCCGCAGGGGGGATTGAAACAGCGCCAACAGGCAGCATAGTAGAAAGGCAAGGGTAACCTTCACTGGATATCCTTAAGGGTTCCGCTACATTTCAGGGAACAATACCTGCAAACGCCATTGATTTCATTCAGGCAAACGGCCAACGGGAGACGAATGTCCATGGACACCAGCAAACACACCCTCAGTACTCTGTTCGAGCAGCTAGGCCTGGCGTCCGACGCCAAAAGCATTGAGGATTTTGTCGCCAGGTACTCGCCCCTGCCGAGCGAAGTTGCGATCCAGGATGCTCCCATCTGGTCCGAAAGCCAGTCTCACTTCCTGGAAGAAGGCCTGGAGGAAGACAGCGACTGGGCGGAGGTGATCGACGAGCTGGACGCAATGATGCGTCACTGAACGTCGGCACTGTCGCTGATCATCACCTGGTCCCGGCCGGCGTCCTTGGCCTGATAGAGGGCCCGGTCGGCCCGGTCGAACACCGACTCCTCGGTGTCGCCGGCAATGAATCCCGCCAGGCCGGCTGAGAAGGTCACAGTCACCGGCTCGCCGCGGAAGTGGAACGGCAGCTTGCCGACATGTTCCCGCAACTTGTCCACCACTGCTCGCGCGTCTGAAGGTTCGGTTTCCGGGAACAACACCACGAATTCCTCGCCGCCAAAACGAGCCACAAAATCCGTGGTGCGCAAGCGATCCCTGAACTCCCTCGCAACCAGCTGCAGCACCCTGTCGCCGGCCTTGTGACCATAGGAGTCGTTGATCCGTTTGAAAAGATCAATATCCAGCACACCGATGGTCAACGGATGGCTATAGCGTTGCCAGCGGTTGTACTCGAATGACAGTCGCTCCTGCCAGGCTTCACGATTGGGTAACTCGGTAAGCAGGTCGGTCATGGCCCTGAGCCGCTCCTTGCGGACCTGTTCCTGCATCTGCTCGGAGTGGGCCTCCATGGCCGCCACTTTCTCCTGCATGGCCTCAAGCTGCTCGGAGAGCGCACGCTCACGCTCAGATTCCTGGGTACGGAAACGGCCTACCGCCTGACCGATGGATTCAAGATGACGACTGACCGACTGTTTGAGATCCTGAAGGTCATCGCTCTCCTGCAAACGTTGTCCGACCCGCTCAATCTCCTCGCGGATCTCCCGATCAAGGTGCTCTGAGGCATCCAATCGGCCGGACTGGGCCGAAGACTGGGCCGAGAAGTGTTCCCTCAACAGCTCCAGACGTTCATCGAGACGCTTGAGAAAGGCTTCGAACTCGCGCTTGCTCCGGGTAACCGCAGCGATGACCAGCTCAGCCACATGGTTCAGGCCTTCGCGCAATTCATCCCAGTCGTTACTGGCCAGGAGAGATTGCTGCAACGCCCGGGCCCGGGCCTCGGCGGCAGGCTCAAGGGAGACCTGGGTAAGCATCTGACCCAACAGCTGGCCCACACGGCGGGCAATGCGCAACCGCTGAACGTTGTCCTCGACATCCTGGTCATTGCCCGGGAGGGACTCCGGCTGCTCGCTGCTTTCCGGTAAAGGTTCCGCGCTGACCTGTTGCTGCTGTTGCTGGGGCTCTTGCTCTGGTTCTCGCGCCAGACGGGAGAAAAAGGAAGGCTTCCTGTCGTTGGCCGACTGGCGCTCATCGAGCAGGGCGACCTGGCGATCAATCTGATCCTGCAAGTCCTTCCAGGCGTCCACATCTACCCGGTTTTTCCGCAGGTCCTTCCGGATGCGAGCCAGCAACCGATCCAGCTCCGGGGTCTGGCCTTCGGAGGCGAGACTGGTGCGCACCAGCATGCGTTCAAGGGTATTCCGCTCCGCCTTCCACTGCTTTTCCCGATTGTCTGCAGACTCGAGTTCCTGAAGGTATTTTTCCTTCCAGGACTGATCCGATGCCATGGAGCGCTCCCGCCTATCCTTGCTGTACTGTTGATGTGTGAAAAACCCCTAGATGACCCGTGCCGGCCTCAGGAACTCTCGTAACTGGTTTTATCATGATACCGATCGCGTCGTGCTCTGGGGTGACTCTGGTCATAAACCCGGGCCAAATGTTGAAAATCAAGATGAGTATAGACCTGGGTCGTGGCAATGTCGGCATGGCCCAGAAGTTCCTGTACGGCACGAAGGTCACCACTGGATTCAAGCATGTGGCTGGCAAACGAGTGTCGCAGCAGGTGCGGATGGAGCTTCTGGTCGGCACCGCGGCTGATTCCCCAGCGGCTCAGGCGGGCCTGGATACTTCGGTGGCTGAGTCGTTCGCCCCGCTGGCTGACGAACAGAGCAGCCTCACCGTCATTGGCCAGCGCCGCTCTGTACGGTAGCCAGGCCTGTATGGCTGCAATGGCTTTTCGTCCGACGGGCAGCAGCCGTTCCTTGCCACCCTTACCCATCACGCGAACCTCACCACTGCGCAGATCGACGGTATCCAGATCCAGGCTTGCCAGCTCCGCCAGCCGCAACCCGGAAGAATACATCAGCTCGAACATACATAGATCCCGCACTTCCAGGGGATCGTCCGGCTGTCCGTCCAGTAGATGATTCAGTTGATCCACATCTGCAACGCGAGGCAGACGGCGGCCACTCTTGGGGGCCCGGATATCCAGCGCCGGATTATCCGATGCCAGCTTCTCCCTGAGCAGGAACTGGTAGAAACGGCGGGTCGCCGAGAGATGTCTGGCAATGCTCCGGCCTGACAACCCCTCCCGGCTGAGCGTCGCGACGTAGCGGCGCAGGTCGTGGTTGGTCACCCGTTGCCAGGCAACGAATCCACTGCGGCCCAACCAGTCCGCCAGACGCAAAAGGTCGCGCTGGTAGCTGTCGCAGGTTCTCGGAGAATGGCGTTTTTCAGAAGCCAGGTGCCGGATAAATTCCGCCAGCGGCCCGGTCAGCTCATTGGGCACTGCCGGACTCTCCGGGACTTCTGACACGTTAGCGGGACTCCGTCGCCATGTCGGTGACCGGAGCAGCCGCTGTGTGGCGCTGCACCATGGGCGGCAGCAGGCGGCTGAGTGTGTCGCTGATGTAGCTCAGGAACAGGGAACCCATGCTCTGGTCAAAGTACCCCGGCTGGCAGCTACCGACCGCAAACACGCCCACCAGCTCGTCATGCCTCAGCGGCACCAGGGCGACCGAGGCAATGGGTTCTTCACGGTCCGGAAACAGGAACTCCCGTTCGCTTTCACGGAACTGACCGCACACAGCCCGCTCGCCTTCCAGCAGGCTGCCCAGGCGCTCACGGGCCGCAGAAGGACTGACCACATGCAGGGCGCCTTGAGAGGCCTCAGGCAGCTCAACATCGGTAAACAACAACACGGAAGCGGCGTCGAGACCGAAATCACCACGGATACTGTCATCAATGGCAGCAGCCATATCGTTGAGCGTCCGCGCTTCAATCACCTGCATCAGCAAACGCTTGCTCTTCTCGAACAACCGGTCGTTATGGCGGGCGATGGATACAAGCTCTACCAACTCCCTGCGCAGGGTGTCCCGCTGCTCCCGGAACAGATGCACCTGGCGTTCGACCAGCGAAATGGCCCGGCCACTGTCGTGGGGCAGGGTCAGGCTGCGCAGCAGCTCGTCCTGGTCGATGAAGAAATCGGGGTTGGCGCGCAGGTAATCCGCCACCTCTTCCCGGGTGAGCTCACCGGCCTTCTGGCGGGCCGTTTGTTCTGTCATGGAGTACTCCTGGCTGTCAGGATCGTTGTTTATGGGGGCGAGCGCTCCTGCGTCGACGACCACCAGAATCACCCGGCAGCCTCAACTGCCCCTCAAATACGCTGGTTGCAGGCCCTTCCATCATAACAGGGGTCCCTTCACCCTGCCATTCAATGACCAGAGGGCCACCCCGCAATTCCACTTCCACGCGGGCATCCAGCAGGCCTCGCAGGCAGCCGGCCACCACGGCGGCACAGGCACCACTACCGCAGGCGAGGGTCTCGCCCGAGCCACGCTCAAACACCCGCAGGCGGACATGGGTACGATCCAGAATCTGGAGAAACCCGATGTTGGCCCGTGCCGGGAAGCGGGGATGCCGCTCGAGCTTGGGCCCCAGCGTCTCTACCGGCGCCTGGTCTACATCCTCAACCAGCAGCACACCATGGGGGTTACCCATGGACAAGGCGCTCAGTTCCACTGTCTGGCCGTCCACATCCACGGTGTAGACATCCTTTCGACGGTCGGCGGCGAACGGAATGGCCGGCGGGTTGAACTCGGGCACGCCCATATTGACCATCACCATGCCTTCCCGGCCGACACGGAGCTCGATCACGCCCTTGGCAGTCTGGACGCGGATGACCTTTTTATTGGTCAGGCGCTGGTCCCGGACAAACCGGGCGAAGCAGCGGGCACCGTTGCCGCACTGCTCCACCTCGGACCCGTCCGCATTGAAAATGCGGTAGCGGAAATCGACATCCGGCAGCCCGGGCGGCTCCACCACCAGCAACTGATCGAAGCCAATTCCGAAATTCCTGTTGGCCAGTTCGCGGATCATCTCGGGGCGCAGACGAAAAGGCTGGCTGATGGCATCCACCACCATAAAATCATTACCCAGCCCATGCATCTTGGTGAATCGAAGCATGGGGCCCTGGGTCCGGCGTTGCTGTGTCATCTCCTCGCTCCCGCTCATTCCGGAAGGCAGCTCTCGGGTGCGAGCTGGTCTTCGAGAGTTTCACGGCGGCGGACCACATGCACCTGGTCGCCATCGACCATGAGTTCCGGCGGCCGGTTCCGCGTGTTGTAGTTTGAGCTCATGACAAAGCCATAGGCTCCGGCAGAGCGAACCGCCAGCAGATCCCCGGCCTGCAGGCGCAGGTGACGGTCCTTGCCCAGGAAATCGCCGGTTTCACAGACCGGACCAACCAGATCCCAGGCCTTTTCCTCACCATTCTGATGTGGCTTGACCGGGATAATCGCCTGCCAGGCGCTGTACAGGGCGGGCCGGATCAGATCATTCATGGCGGCATCAATGATGGCAAAGTTCCGGTGCTCGGTGCACTTCAGGAATTCGACTCTGGTAACCAGGATGCCAGCGTTGGCGGCAATGGATCGGCCGGGCTCCAGAATCAGCTCCAGTTTGCGGTCACCCAGGCGCTCGGCCAGCGCTTTCACGTAATCCGACGGCTGTGGTGGCTGCTCCTGGTTGTAGGTGACGCCCAGGCCACCGCCCATATCCAGGTGATGAATGTGGATGCCCTGGTCCGCCAGGGAATCAATCAGGGCCAGCACCCGGTCCAGTGCGTCGAGGAACGGTGACACGCTCGTCAGCTGTGAGCCGATGTGACAATCCACACCCTTCACGTCGAGATTCGGCATACCTGCCGCACGGGCATAGACCTGCGGCGCTTCGGCAATATCAATCCCGAACTTGTTCTCTTTCAGACCCGTGGAAATGTAGGGATGGGTACCGGCATCAACATCCGGGTTAACCCGCAGAGAGATCGGCGCCTTTACGCCGAGCTCTCCCGCCACCGCATTGAGCCTGTCCAGTTCGGTATCGGATTCGACGTTGAAGCAGCGCACGCCCACTTCAAGGGCCCGCTTCATTTCCCACTCCTGCTTGCCAACGCCGGAGAAGACCACCCGCGACGGATCACCACCGGCCCGCAGTACCCGCTCCAGCTCGCCGGCCGACACGATATCAAAGCCGGCACCGAGCCGCGCGAGAACGTTCAGCACCGCCAGATTGCTATTGGCTTTAACGGCGTAGCACACCAGATGCGGGTGATCCCGAAGGGCGTCATCATAGGCCCGGTAATGTCGCTCAAGCGTGGCGCGCGAATACACGTAGGCCGGTGTGCCAAAACGATCGGCAATGGCAGAGACAGGGATATCCTCGGCGTACAGCTCGCCGTCGCGGTAGTTGAAATGATCCATGAGTTTCCTGATTCGTTTAACGGGGCCGGGAGGCCATGGCGCTAGTCGCGGGTTTCTTCGCGATCGGGCTGCTCCTGGGCCGAATCCGGCCCGGACGTTATCGAAGCGGCCTGACTGTCACGGTACAACGGACCTTTCTGACCGCAACCGCTCACAACCAGAGCCAGCATCAACGTCATGATCGACAGAGTCCACGCTCGCATATCGGCTACCTACCCCTGAGTTCACTATGGGCGCAGTATACCTGACACCCGCCCCGGGCCGCGAGGTCAGCGAGTCCTCGCGAGGTGGCGGTTCAGGGAATCTTCCAGCACAGACCGGTAATACAGGTATTGGCTGGTCTGGATATCCTGCTGATACACCCGGGGGTCGAGGTCGTGGGGCAGGTGGATATCGGTCAGGTACACCGGGTAGACCTCATCGCTATGTCGGAGGGAGCGGATGTAGTGGGCCACTGCCGGAATCAACTGGTCGCCGTACTCCTGGACGCTGAATTCCTGGTCACCACAGAAAATGTCGAAGCGCAGGCGACTGTCGCCCTCGTGGATGCCCACGGCCTGCACCTCAAATCCGGGCAGAGGCACTCCCGAATCCGACTCCGGCCGGTACTCGGCCCGCCAGGCCCCGTCCCGCCGGACAATTTCGTAGCACTGGACGCCGGCCACAACGCCGGCGGAATCGGTATGGCGCAGCAATCGCCGCTCGATCAGGTTATCCAGGAAACGCAGTACCGGCACCAGCAAATGCCGTCGACTGGTCACCGCCTGTTCCCAGCTGAACACAGAACCCAGTTCGTCAACGACCCAGAGCCGGGCCTGATCGCCGAGAATACGATAAAACACCTGGATGTTGTCCGGTTCGCTGGCCAGGCAAACCGCCCGCAAGGCCGGCTCGTCCTGCAACGCGTAACGATCGAACACCACCGGCAGGTACCGCTCCTGGGGCAGCGCCAGATGCTCCATCAGCGCCTCAAAGCTGTCGAGTGCCACAAACCCCGGTTCCAGGCCGTTGAACTGGAGCAGGAAGTAGCGACGATCCATTTCAATCACATAGCGCAGCGGATGCGGGCCGGTACCTCCGGCAAAAAAGGGCCGGAGGACATCGGCAAACAGCTCCTGAACCCGGCGGGCAATGGCAGAGCCATGACCACGGTTGTGGCAGTGCACCTGAACGGCCGGCAATTCGTCGGGATTGGCTGCCACCGAGGCGAGAACATTCTTCAGGCACTGGATCAGTGTATCGCCCGCTGCGTAATGCTGGAGACTGACTTCATGCCAGCTGTTGAAGGTAATCTGGTCGATGCTGATGACCAGATTCTCCCGCCCGCCGCTAAAGCCCAGGGAATCGTGCCGGGAACTGAGCTTGTGAAGGCCCTTTTCCGTGAGGTGGGCCTGAGGGTCAATGCCGACGTTCACCAACAGCAGATTCCTCAATGGCCGCACACCCCGGGACAACGCTTCCCGTTCCGCCGGTGCAATCGGAAATGGCAGGAACGCAGACAGGGCATCAAGCATTTCACGCAACTCGCTGACGGAGGCAATACTGGTGCCCGACCGCACATTCAGTCGAGTCGAGCGGGTCAGCAGCCCGTTGCAATAGCACCAGACCATCAGTTCCGCCAGATTGCCGGAGCGACGGATAACCGGCTGCCAGAAAGCGTCTGCCGGGTCTTCTAGGTCCCGGTACAGCAGCCAGCCGTCGGCGTCGCCGCCCTGCTCCGACTGATGATGAAATGCCAGGTTTTCCTCCGCCAGCGACGGGGCCAGCCCGGGATTGATCTGCTCGATCTTGCCCGCCTTGCGCTGAAACGCGGCATAAAGCTTGCGGCCGAGGAGATTGATATCGTTGGCGCTGATGGCGGCGCGTTGGCCATGCTCCCTGGCCATTTTCGACAGCAGGCGGTAACCGTGGGTCAATTCGTTGACGATGGTGCGACGCAGGGTGGTGACATCCTCTGCCCGCCAGCGTTGACGATCATCCAGCTCCGCCAGCGTGTTTTCACTCCAGCCCCAACCTGTCACCATCTGGCGCAGCAGGCGGGCACGCCATTGCTCACCGGAGACCTCGGACCGCGTCAGTGGCAAACTGGCTTTCAGATACAGGCTCCGGCGAATCAGGTCCAGCCTCGACGCCACTTCCGGTCCGGTCAGCCAGCCCTCCAGCCGATTGTAGAGCATGACGTAAGGGTCCAGACGGTCGGCATCGGTTTCGCCGCGGAAAACGGCCCGCTTGAATTGGCTGGACAACAGAGCCTCACCGGTGGTCCGCGCATAACATTCGATCAGAAGCAGTTTCAGAATCGACTTCCAGGGCGCATCAATCCCCTTGTACAACTGCCAGACGCCCGCACCAAGGAATTCTTCCTCCGGAATCGCCGGCACCGGGCCAAAATCGATATAGTCCTCGGCGCGCACAAACCGGTAATCCACCAGCTTGCGCATGCAGTCATCGTAGGTTTCCTCCCGCTCCGCAGGAATCAGCCACCACATGGGCCAGGCACCGGCCAGATGGATGCTGGTCCGATAGAACTCGTCCAGCAGCAGGAAATGCTGGGCGCTGCCACAGTTCTCGCCGGTCACCTCTACCCGTTGCCGACCGGCACGCCAATCCGAAGCACAGAAGACGAATACGTGCAGTTCGACACCGAAAGATTCCGCCCAGCGGGCCAGCTTCTCGGCTTTGCGCTCAAGACAGCGGATGCCCCGCTCGGGCAGGTCACTGCGGTGACAGAGCCAGACGTCGAGGTCACTGGCCACGGAATGGCCAAGGGTTCCCGGGCTGCCCATCAGGAACATGGCGTCCAGATCCGGTTTGCGCTTGCCTTCATCCTTCAGCGAAAAAGTCCGGGCCAGTCGACGAGCCGCATTGATGGTGGCCGGTGACGGCTGATAGTTGCTCAGGCCATAGGGGCAATCGCTGTCCAGGTAACCGGGCAGGGCCGGATGGTTGAGATGAAACACCAGCGGCAGAATTTCCAGCACCATCTGCTGGCGATAGGACAACGCAGAATGGGCACGGTCCCAGCGCTGCTGATTGACCAGCAGAAACCGGTCCCTCAGGCGACGGAGGGTCTTGCGATCTATTCCCTCCTCAAAGTCGAGGGAAATCGGGGCAACGTGGGCGGTCAAGGCGGCTCCGCAGAGAGGTTCTTTTCAGCATCAGTATGAGTATGATGTCGGCATCGTGGCAAAACCTTTAAAAAAATAAAAGCTGCAGGACACGCGAGGCTTACCCGCTGTGAAAGAATTCATCATTCGCCGCTACCGTTCGGACCAGTCCGCGACCTCCGGGCGCCAGACCGTTTTACGCATCGACGATGAAGGAAAAGTACTGTTCGCTGACCACCAGGCCGAGGCAGTGCTCGGTTATGAGAGTAGTGAACTGGAAGGCCAACCGGTGCACCGGATCCTGGCATCTCGCCAGGATGATCCTTTTGCACCGGCAAACCGCCACCGGATCGAGCGTGGCCAGAACGTCCTGGTGACCTTCCGGCACAAGGAAGGTTTCTTCTACACCGCCTGCCTGAGCCTGCGACTCGACGTTCGGGATTCCGACAAGGCGGCGAGTGCCACGATTGCCCTGTGCGACAGCTCAAGCAGGGATTCCCGCCTGTTGCGAGCAGCGGAGAGCATTGCCGGTTTCGGGATCTGGGAACTGGACACCCGCACGAATGAAATGACCTGGACCGAGGGAATGTTCCAGCTTCTTGAGCTGAGACCGGGCGCCGAAATCACGCCCGAACAGGCGCTTTTCTACTGCCAGACCGGCCAGGCCAGGGTCCGGGCCATGTTCCGCCGTTGCCTCCGAACCGGAGACGCATTCTCCCTCAACCTCGATATCGTTACCTCGCAACAGAACCATCGGCGGGTGACGCTCAGTTGTCGGGCTCTGAAACAGGGCGGCCGGATTACCGGGCTCGGCGGCACCCTGGTAGACCGGACCGCCGATATGAAACTCGACAGGGCTCGCCAGCACGCAAACACCATGCTCGCAGCGGTCACCAGCGCCACCTCCGATCTGGTTGTGGCGGTCGATCTCTCGTTCAACCTGCTCCACTTCAATGACGCCTGGGCCAGACAGTTTGCCGAAACCTTTGGCGGGCGCCCGGAGGCAGGCGACAACCTGAGCGACTTGCTTCAGGAGTTCCCGAACGAACGCAGGCTGATGGAACGGCTCTGGCACCGGGCCTTCGAACGTGACAACTTCGTGGTCGAGATGCCCATGGCCCAGCAGTCGCGCCAGCTACCAGTGCATGAATTCCATTACCAGCGCCTGACCAACGACCAGGGCGAAATCACCGGCGCGGTGCACGTGGCCCGTCGCATTGAGCCCAGGCTGAATCACGCCTCCAGTGAGGAATACCGGATACGTCACGATCCGGTTACCGGCCTGATGAACAGAAAGGCATTCATCGCTCGGGTATTAAGAACCCTGGAGCAGAAAACCCATCGGGAATCCTGCGACAGCCTGCTCTACCTGGATCTGGATGAATTCGAACGCTTTAACGATCTTGCTGGCAGCGGCACCTGTGATCGCTACCTCAGGGAGCTGGCCGGCAACCTCGGCGTGCGCGTCCGGCAGCGTGACGCCCTCGCCCGCCTCGCTGGCGACACCTTCGCCCTTCTGATCGAGAACTGCCCGGAAGCGCGGGCCCGCAAGATTGCCCAGGAAACCCTTGATTTGATCGGCGACTTTGTCTTCGACTGGCAGGGTCACAGCCTCCAGACCACCGCATCGGGCGGCCTGTTGATTCTGGACAACGACGTCCCTGCGGATCCGGAGCAGCTTCTGGTCCAGGCTGCGGACCTGTGCCACACCGCCAAAACCTCCGGACGCAACCGGGTTCACGCGGCCAGCGCTATTGCCAACCAGACGGACGATTCAGTGGCCAGCAAACGGGTCGAGCAGATCCGCGACGCGCTGGACAAACAGTCGCTGATTCTGGAATACCAGGCCATGAGGCCGGTGGCCAGCCCCACCTGGGGCGATCACATCGAAATCCTCTGTCGGATTCCAACAACGTCGGATGATGAGACGACACTCCTGCCCGACGATTTCCTGCCCATTGCGGAACGGTTTGACCTGGCAAAGCGCCTGGATCGCCAGGTGATCCGGCAAACCCTGGAATGGCTCGGTAACCAGCCCTTGCTGGAACCCCGATTGAAGTACTGTGGATTTAACCTGTCACTGGCAACTGTGTTGGATGACACCTTCGCCGACTTCATGGCCGATGCCCTGAACCAATCCCCGTTTGCCCCGGACTGTTTCTGCCTGGAAATCCGTGAGGCCCACGCCACCCAGTATCCCGACGACGTGGCCGTGCTTTGCGACGCCCTGCATCGGGCAGGCTTCCGCGTCGCCCTGGACGGTGCCGGCGCATCGGTGGAAAGCTACAGCCTGGCGGCGAGATTACCCGTGGATATCATCAAACTGGACCGGAGAATGGTTCAGCAGCTGGAGGAGGACCCGGTGCAGCAGGTGATGCTGGAAGCACTGCACCGGATTGCCGAGGCCGCCGGCAAAGTGACGGTGGCCACGTTTATCGAAAGCGACGATGCCCTTCGCAAGGTACGGACTCTGGGCATTCACTACGGACAGGGCTACCGGCTATGCCGACCTGAGCCACTGGACGAACTCACGCCGGCGGCGGTAGACCTCGCTACAGGGCGAATCGGCGGTTAACCGTTTCGCCCCGCTGAGTGCGCCGGCTCAACCCAGCTGGTTGCGGGCCCGACCGACCGCCGCACGCACCTGATCCGGCGCTGTGCCACCGAGATGATCACGGGCCTGGACCGAACCTTCCAGGGTCAGCACATCGAAAACATCGGCGCCGATATGATCGGAGAACTGCTGCAGCTCTTCGAGGGTCATATCAGACAGGTCACGACCTTCAGCCACACCGAACGCCACGGACTTGCCCACGATCTCGTGGGCGTCCCGGAAAGGCACGCCTTTCTTGACCAGGTAATCCGCCAGATCGGTAGCGGTCGAGAAACCGCGCTTGGCTGCCACTCTCATGTTATCGGCCTTGGAGCGAATGGCCGGAATCATGTCGGCGTAGGCTTTCAGGCAGCCCTTGATGGTATCGACCGTGTCGAACAGTGGTTCCTTGTCTTCCTGGTTGTCCTTGTTGTAGGCCAGCGGCTGGCTTTTCATCAGGGTCAGCAGGCTGATCAGGTGGCCATTGACACGACCGGTCTTGCCCCGGACCAGTTCCGGCACGTCGGGGTTCTTTTTCTGGGGCATGATGGACGAGCCGGTGCAGAACCGGTCCGGCAGATCAATGAAGTCGAACTGGGCGGAGGTCCATAGCACAAGCTCCTCGCTGAATCTGGAAAGATGCGTCATCAGCAGTGCCGCAAAGCTGCAGAACTCGATGGCAAAATCCCGGTCGCTGACAGAGTCCAGGCTGTTCTCGGTGGGCCGGTCGAAGCCCAGCAGTCGGGCGGTCATTGCCCGATCAATGGGATAGGTAGTGCCTGCCAGGGCCGCTGCGCCCAGGGGCATTACGTTCACCCGCTTGCGGCAATCCTGCAGACGCTCGGCATCCCGAACCAGCATCTCGTACCAGGCCAGCAGGTGGTGCCCGAAGGTCACCGGCTGGGCAGTCTGCAGATGGGTGAAGCCGGGCATGATGGTGTCCGCCTCGCGCTCGGCCAGGTCCAGCAGACCCGTTTGCAGGCGCTTCAGTTCTTCGGCAATCACGTCGATTTCGTCCCGCAGGTACAGACGGATATCCGTTGCCACCTGATCGTTGCGGCTTCGGCCGGTGTGCAGCTTCTTGCCCGTGATACCGATACGGTCGGTGAGGCGTGCTTCAATGTTCATGTGCACGTCTTCAAGGCTGACCGACCACTGGAAGTTGCCGGCCTCGATGTCTGCCTTGACGCCTTTCAGGCCCTCAATGATCTGGTCCCGCTCGTCGGTGGTAAGCACGCCAACCTCGGCCAGCATGGTGGCATGGGCAATGGAACCGGTGATGTCGTGATGGTACAGGCGCTGGTCAAATCCCACAGATGCAGTAAATTTTTCAACAAAGGCATCGGTGGGTTCACTGAAGCGCCCGCCCCAGGGTTTTTCAGAGCTTGTGGTCTGGTCAGACTTTTTCTGATCCGTCATGGTCTATCTTTCCTGCTGACAGCCCGGCATCATCTGGCGGGAGCTGGGTACATTGAACGTGGCGGGAGTATACCATTCTGACCCGGGTAAAGGAGACACCCCGTAACGGGAACAAAGGTGTGACAGAGAGCGAGTTCTTCGTTCCGGACCTGTGCCGGGTACGGGCCGTGTTCCTGTTGCTGGTCACCAGTGAACTGCTGGTTCTGGTGCTCGCCATCGTGCAGGCGGAGCGGGGCTGGATCGACTGGAATTACTTCGGGCTGTTGTCGCTGTTCGTGCAGTGGACCACCCTCACCAGTGCCGCCCTGATCTGCCTTTTGCGCACCCGGCTTGCACGGATGTCCGTCTCCGGTGCGACAACCACCATCGTCGCCATTGTGCTGCTGGATGTGCTCGCCTTCAGCCTGTTTGCAGACAGCGTCCTGCACCCCCAGGACGGCGTGGCTGTCTGGCAGGGCGTGGCCAAGAAGATGCTGCTGGCGTTGCTGATCGTGCTCATGGTGCTGCGCTATTTTTACCTGCAGCACCAGTGGCAACAGCAGCGTGAAGCGGAAATGCAGGCGCATCTGGCATCACTGCAGGCCCGCATTCAGCCACACTTCCTGTTCAACAGCATGAACACCATTGCCAGCCTGATTGCCATCAATCCGGAACGGGCCGAAGAAGCCGTTCTGGATCTTTCGGAACTGTTTCGCGCCAGCCTTCGCACCGGCGACCAGCTGATTCCGCTATCGAGGGAACTGGCTTTGTGCCAGCGTTACCTGGCCATCGAAGCACTGCGCCTGGGCGACCGCCTGAAACTGGAATGGCAGATTGAAGAAGGCCTGGAGCACCAGGCCATTCCCCCGCTCACACTGCAGCCATTGGTGGAAAACGCCATCTACCATGGTATCCAGCCGCGCCCGGACGGTGGCACCGTCAGGATTGAAGCCCAGGCCAAAGGCGAATTTGTCTACCTGCTGGTACAGAATCCAAAGCCGGACCAGAATAAGCAGCAACATGACGGCAACCGAATGGCGCTGGCCAACATTCAGTCACGGCTACGGGCGCTTTTCGGTGAGCCGGCGGTGCTCAAACACAGCCACCAGCACGATGTGTACACGGTTACCCTGCGACTGCCGCGACGGAAGGCCGGCGAGCAGAGAGCCCGAAAACAATAAACCCCTGACCAACGGAACCGAGACAAGACATGACTGATACCCGCAGCGTCCTGATCGCCGATGACGAACCCCTGGCCCGGGAACGCATCCGCCGGTTGGTGGAGGCGGTTCCGGGGTATCGGGTCTGTGGCGAAGCTGCAGACGGCGACAGTTGCTTGAAACAGGTGGCGGAACTGGAGCCAGACATACTGTTGCTGGATATCCGGATGCCGGGCATGGACGGCATGGAGGCCGCCAGCAGACTTAGCCAGCTGGCCAATCCACCGGCGCTGATCTTCTGCACGGCCTACGACCACTACGCTATCCAGGCATTCGACGTGCAGGCCATCGCCTACCTGCTCAAACCGGTTCGCAAAGAGGCCTTGGCGGAGGCCCTGGCCCGGGCCGGCAGGGTCAACCGGGTACAGTTGCAGGCACTCAACGGCCAGGCTGCCCACAGCCAGGAACAGTTGGCGGTGCGCACGCACCGCGGCACCGAGCTGATCGATCTGTCGGAAATCCTCTACTGCGAGGCAGATCAAAAATACGTCACCATCCATCACGCCCGGGGCGAAACCGTGTGTGACTACACGCTGAAGGAACTGGAAAACAGCTACCCGAGCACCCTGCTCAGGATCCACCGGAACACCCTGGTGGGGGTTCGCTTTATCCAGGCACTGAGACGGACGCCGGATGGCCACAATCTGGTCGCCCTGAGGGAAGGCCGGGGCGAACTGCCGGTCAGTCGCCGCCATGCCAGCAATGTCCGCCAGTGGCTTCAGGAACATCAGCCGGGCTGAATCAGCAGCGCGCCTGAGGCGGGAGCTGCGGGACTTTTCTGCCGCTACAAGGTAACCTTGGCGGACATTTTTCCGAACCGACAGTGAGTGTCATGTCCAAACGTACCCTTCGCATTGCAACCCGCAGCAGCGCCCTTGCGCTGTGGCAGGCGGAATTCATTAAGGCCGAGCTGGAAAGGCTGCACGACAACATCACCGTGGAACTGGTCAAGATAAAGACCCAGGGTGACAAGATCCTGGACGTGCCTCTGGCCAAAATCGGCGGCAAGGGCCTGTTCGTCAAGGAACTGGAAGAAGCCATGCTGGACGGCCGCGCAGACCTGGCCGTCCACTCCATGAAAGACGTGCCCATGGAATTCCCGGAAGGACTGGGGCTGGTGGCGATCTGCGAGCGGGAAGACCCGACCGATGCCTTCGTAAGCAACCACTATGACAACGTTGACGCCCTGCCCCACGGCGCCGTGGTTGGCACTGCGAGCCTGCGCCGGGAGGCCCAGCTGCGGGCCTACCGCCCGGACCTGGAGATTCGCGTGCTGCGGGGCAACGTCAACACCCGGCTGGCCAAGCTGGATGCCGGCGAATACGAAGCGATTGTACTGGCCAGCTCCGGGCTCAAGCGCCTGGGCTTTCACGAGCGCATCCGCTACTGCCTGCCCGACACGTTGTCGCTGCCGGCGGTCGGCCAGGGCGCCCTGGGCATTGAATGCCGGGTCGATGACCAGGATCTGCTAGCCATGCTTGAACCCCTGAAGCACAAAGACACCTGGGATCGCGTCACTGCCGAAAGGGCTCTGAACCGTCGGCTGGAGGGTGGTTGTCAGGTGCCAATCGCGGCGTACGCGCTTCTTGAAGACGACGATACAATCTGGCTGCGGGGCCTGGTGGGCGCAGTTGATGGCACCCAGATTTTCCGGGTCGAAGGCCGCGCGCCACGGGCCGAAGGCGAACGTCTGGGCCGGGAACTGGCCGAGGATCTGCTGGCTCTCGGAGCCGACAAGGTGCTGGCTGAAATCTATGGCCACACACCAACCTGATCCCGACCTGAACGGCCGGCGGATTCTGATCTGCCGGCCCGAACCCGAGGCATCGCGCCTGGCCAGCCGGTTTCGTGCAGCCGGTGCCGATGTACATATCCTGCCACTGATTGACCGGGAACCTCTGCCGGAAACGCCCGAGCGCCGCACACTCATTCTGAGCCTTGATGAATTTTCCCATGTGATCGCGGTCAGCCCGTTTGCCGCCCGACTGCTGCTGGAAGAGGTGGACACCTGGTGGCCCCAGGTGCCCATGGGCATCCGCTGGTATGGCGTTGGTGCCGGCACCGCAGCCGTGCTTGCGGAACACGGTCTCAGCCCGCGGCGGCCGCCCGAGGGCTGGACCAGCGAGGCACTACTGGCATTGCCGTCACTGCAAAACCTCCAGCATGAGCGGGTTCTGCTCGCTCGCGGGGAAACCGGACGCGAACTGATCCGCGAAACCCTTGAAGCCAGGGGCGCCCGCGTGACCCTGCTGCCCCTGTACCGCCGCTTTCGCCCTGACCACGCGCCGGAGCGGATCCGGGCCACCCTCGATACCTTTGCTCCGGAGGCCATCGTCGCCCTGTCGGGCGAAACCTTGAACAATCTCATCGCACTATGTGCGAATAGCGGCCATAATCTATACGATAGGTTATTGATTGTTCCCGCAGATCGGGTTGCCGAACAGGCCCGGGCAGCGGGATTCCTAAATCCGTGTATACCAGGAAGCCTTGCCGATAACGACATCGTGGCCACGGTTGCAGCGCAACTTGCCGGCCGGGACGGTGGCTCCGGAAAAGCCAAGTAAGGACGCCCGTGACAGAGACAACGAATCAACTGCCCGCAACCGTTTCCAAGGAACCGCCTGCTCGCCAGAAACTCTGGCCGGTATGGCTGGTTGCCATTCTCGCCCTGATCATCGCAATCGCCCTGGCGCTCTGGAGCTGGCAACAGTGGAACAACCACCAGGCTGTCATGCAGACAATCGAGAGCCTGAAGCAGGACACCGCCCAGCTTGAAGATCTCTATGGCGACCGCGGCAGCCAGCAAAGCCAGCGCCTGCAGTCCCTCGAAGAGAAACTGGCGAGCCAGCGAGAACTGATTGCCACCCAGCAGCGCCAGATCGACCACAATGCCCGTGAACTGCTGGAAGCCGGAAACCGCACACGCACGGACTGGCTGCTGGCCGAGGCGGAATACCTTCTGCGCATTGCCAATCAGCGGTTGATGATCGAAAAAGACATCCGCGGAGCCATGTCGGCCCTGGAAGCGGCAGACGAAGTGCTGAATGAATCCGACGACATCGGTGTCTACCCGGTTCGCCAGCAACTGGCTCGCGAAATCCTCGCACTCAAGGGCCTGACCGGCGTTGACCGCACCGGACTCTACCTGACACTGGAAGCGGCCATCGACAGCATTCACCAGCTTACCGACCAGGCCCTGATCAGTGAGAACGCGCCCGGCTTTGTGGTCAACGCTGCACAGGGAGAAAGCGCTGGAACCGACGAAGAACCCGGCGCTGTGGTACAGGCCTGGAACAAGGTGAAAGCAACACTGATGCAGGTGGTGGTTGTGCGCCGCATGGACGAGCCGGTCAAGCCGCTGCTCTCTCCCGACCAGAGCGCCTATGCCCGACTAAACCTACAGCTGATGCTGGAAGAGGCCGAGATGGCGGTATTGCGGGGCAACCAGCCGCTGTATGAGCGCGCCCTTACCAAGGCCCGAACCACCATTGACGACTGGTACAACGCAAGCAATCCCCGGGTCACCGCCCTGAGTGACACCCTGGCTGAGCTGGCCGGCAAGAACGTGGACCCGGAGCTGCCGGATATCAGTCAGTCCCTGGACCTGCTCAAGGAGCGGCTGGCCGGACGCCTAAATGCCAACAATGATAATGGCGAGGACAACGCCGACGGCGGTAATGGAGGCGATGATTCATGATTCGCCTGTTACTGATCGTTCTGCTGGCGCTGCTGATTGGCACCGGCCTTTCCCTCGGATTGCAATATGATCTGGGCTACATCCGGATCAGCCTTGGCCATTACCTGATCGAAACCAACTTCTGGGTGGGGCTGGGCCTGATCGTGGCCCTGATCGTGCTGACTGTCCTGACCATCAACCTTATCCGCCGACTCAGAACCAGCACCGGCCTGGTGGCGGGCTGGATTGCCCGCGGCAATGAACGCCGGGCCCGACGCCGGACCACCCAGGGTTTGCTGGCGCTGGCCGAAGGCAACTGGCCCAGGGCCCGCAAACTGCTGACATCCTCCGCCAGCCATGCCGACACGCCCCTGATCAATTATCTTGCCGCCGCCCAAGCATCGTTCGAAACCGGTGATCACGAGGCCGTGGATGATCTGCTGCGCAAGGCCTTCGACAGCACCCCCGGTTCTGACATGGCCGTCGGTATTACCCAGGCCCAGCTGCAACTGGCAGGCAACCGCCTTGAACAGGCCCTGGCCACGCTGGTTCGCCTTCGCAAACAGTCGCCCCATCACCCCTTTGTGCTGAAACTGCTCAAAAACACCTATCTGCGCCTGGAAGACTGGCGCGAACTGTCCAGGTTATTGCCTGAACTTCGCAAACGCAGCGTGCTCTCGGAAGCGGAACTCAATGATCTGGAACGCCAGGTCTGGCATAACCTGCTGGAGCGTGCCGCGGAAGATTGCCGGCGCCAGCAGAAACAGGATCCCGATGCATCCCTGGAACCGCTGACCAGGCTCTGGGACGAATTGCCGGGCTTCCTGCGTCGCGACGAATACACCATAAGGGACTACGCCCGCCTGCTTGCCAGCCTTGGCGACGAGGTACAGACCGAAACCCTGTTGCGCAAGGTGCTGCGCAACCACTGGAGCGATGAGCTGATCAATCTGTACGGGCGGGTGAAGGGCCAGAAACCGGATGAACAGCTGTTACTGGCCGAACAATGGCTGAAAGACCGGCCCAACAACCCCGAGCTTCTGCTGGCCCTGGGCCGGCTGAGCCTTCGCAACGAACTCTGGGGCAAGGCCCGTGAATATTTCGAGACCAGCCTGCGGCTGAAGCGGAGCCGGGAGGCACTGGCAGAGCTAAGCCGCCTGAATGCCCACATGGGCGAGGAAGAAGCCAGCGTCAAATTGCTGATGCAGGGGCTGGCCAAGGATAACGGGCTGCCGGAACTGCCAATGCCGAGGGCTTAGCGCCAAGGTGTAATGAAAAAGGGCCAGATGAACGTCTCATCTGGCCCTTTTTTTATTCTACTACACAGGCTGCTTCACGAACGGGGGGCGTACTCCAGCACGTCAGAAAAGAACGCCTCTTCGGGCAGGCCCGCATCTACCAGAGCATCCATCAGTGTGTACACCATGGTGGGCGAACCGCTGGCATGGACCTCCACATTCTTCCAGTCCATACCGGATGCAAGCACCGCGCGAACCAGCTGGTCGTGATGGCCAGCCCAGTCATTATCCTCGTCATCTCCCACCACCGGCAGGAACGTGAAGCGGGGCCACTCGTCCTGCCACTGCTGTGCCAGGGCGCGAAGATACATGTCCTCGTGTCGACGAACTCCCCAGTACAGCTTGACCGGTTGGTCGTAGGACGTTTCCCGGAGGTAATCCACCAGGCTCTTCATCTGGGCAAAGCCGGTGCCGGCAGCCACCAGCAACAGCGGCCTGGTCGGCACTGACGCCAGGCAGGCTTTGCCATGGGGCAGCTCCACGGTTACCTCGCCACCGGACGTCAGGGCATCAATCACCTTCTGCGCGGACACCCACTCGGGGGTCGCCTGGATATGCAGCTCGATATTCTGGTCCGATGGACTGCTGGCGATGGAAAAGTAACAGGGGTCAGCATCAGGCAGATTGACCGACAGATATTGCCCGGCATGAAACGACAGCTCCCGACGCCGCGGAAGCTGTAGCTCAACGCGATAGACATCGTGACTGATCGACCTTACGTCCACGACTTTTGCCTGAAACTTGCCAGGCTGATTGTTTCCAGCTGCCATAACGGCGGATATCTCCAGTTCCAGATCCGTGAGCGCGATGCTACGGCACATCATCAAGCGCTCACCGATCTTTATAGTCTGTTGGTTTCGGGTATTAAGCGCGGCGCCCTTCAGTAACCGGGCCTCGCAGATTTCACATACCCCCTTGCGACCGGCTGCCGGCACAGCTACGCCAGCACGCGCGGCAGCGCC
>Ga0114909_1000394_pt1 | contig 32786 bp, 25 predicted proteins | sample MalvireepMed_906_FD_87290 | JGI IMG/M metagenome (GOLD analysis project Ga0114909, IMG submission 87290) | Marine viral communities from the Global Malaspina Expedition - Malaspina viral metaG DeepMed_906 | ecosystem: Environmental > Aquatic > Marine > Oceanic | place: Mediterranean Sea...
GTAAAAAACTATACTTTAAACTATATTTTATACTATGGTTCAAGCATGTTTTTTGAACAACAAAGTAATTTACTCTCTGAAGACTAGCTAGAAAAACAAGGTATCCTGTGACTAAAACTATATTTCTACATCTGAGAACAGCAATAATTAATTCTCTTTTATCTATCAAGGTGGCCTACTTATCGATTGTTATCCTTAGTTTCAGTTCATCTTGTTATGTATTAGCTGAGCAACCGATTAGCTTTCAAGACGCTCTTAAAAAAGCAGATCAACTTAACGATAAAAATCCCGCTATTGCGCTTGAATTTACCCAAGACTTACTTATCACACACACTAACCTAGAACCGCGGGCTAAAGCAGCTATTTTAGCCAGATTAGCTGAATATAATTACTTCTTAGGTAATTTGGATAAAAGTTTAAAACGCGTTAATCAGTTCTATGCATTAATCCCTAACTTAGGTAGTAGTGACAGTATTTCTGTATTACTTACTCATGGTGGGGTTCTTGATACTCAAGGAAAGTCAGAACAAGCCATGGAGTTATTCTTACAAGCAGAACAGCTCGCAAAAGATTCAGAAAATAAGGAGTTGTTAGCAGAGTCTTATGGCTCAATTGCTAGTTCGTTCACGGCGAATCACAACGACAGTGAGGCATTAAAGTATTACCACCAAGCTTATTTGCTAATAAAAGAGTTAGGTGATGATTTAGAAATGGCCTACTTAAAAATTCAGATGGCTAGTTCATATTCTTACCTTCATGATAATGAAAAGGCCATTAGCCTAGCAAATGAGGCTATTAGTTACTTCAATCACCATGAATTTTATTTTGATGAGCTCTTTGCGCAAAGTACCTTAGCAAGGATTTTTATCACTATGAAAGAGTATGATAAGGCTATTCAGGTATATAAACGTGTCATTGAGCTCTCACAGCAAGTTGAGAATGAAAGCTTAATAACTGTTGCTTATTTAGGCCTAGCAAAGGCTTATCACCGAAAAGACAAACACAGTGAAGGTCGTAAATACTTTAGTTTATATCAGAAGTTTCCTCCTGCTTCTAATACGCCATTTTCACTAATTGATGAATTAGTATTAAACGCATCGATAGCTTTTGCTGAAAAAAATATTATTTTAGCAAAGGACAGTATAAAACAAGCAGAAGAAACTTTATCGGCTTTAAATGAAGAGAGCATGCTTTCTTGGCATGTAACTATTTTAGACTTTAAAGCAGAGTTAGCCGTATTTGAACAGGACTATGAAGCCGCTTATCACTTACAAAAAGAAGCACGGAAATTATTTAAATCCTATCAAAATAACGAAAGAGAAAAAGTGCGCTCAAAATATAAAATCATGTTTGATACAGATCAGGCGCTATTGAAAAATCAGTTACTCGAACGTGATAAGCAACTCGATCAAGCCTCGTTAGAGAATGCTGCACAAAAACAAAAACTGCAAACAATACTTATTTCGATTATATCTTTTTTTGCGCTAATACTACTATTTTTTATTATTCGTCAGCTTAAGACCAGTAAAATTTTACACCGATTAGCCAACACTGACACCTTAACTGAGCTAGCAAACCGAAGATATACTTTCATTTATGCAGAAGAAATGCTTTCTTTGGTTAAGAAGAATGAGCAAAACTTTGCCATTATTATTTTCGATGTCGACCACTTTAAACAAGTTAACGATACCTATGGACATGCAGGGGGTGATATTGCTTTAAAAAACATTGCAGCCATTGCCAATGAATATGTAAGGGGTGACGACATATTAGGAAGGATCGGTGGGGAGGAGTTTTTACTTGTCCTACCAAATACCTCTGCAATTCAAGCGATGGAAGTGGCAGAACGCATTAGATTAGGGATATATCAAGAAGAGATTATGATTGCTGAGCAAAGTGTCACCATATCAGCAAGCTTTGGTGTTGCCGAGTTAAACAAAAAACAGCAAAACTTTAATCAAATTTTTCATGAAGCTGATATTGCTCTATATCAGGCCAAAAATGCTGGACGAAATCGCATTATCATGGCGAGCTAGCAGCTAACCTTTAAGATTTTTCACTAATAAAGAAGAGCAGTATCCTCTACTCTTCTACTCTTGCCTTACGATATAGTGAAAAGCGGTATTAATTTACTATTGAAAATAGTCAGCTAAAAAGTCATCAAAGCTCAGCTCATCACTTGCTTCTATATCAAGTTGCGCTTGATGGGAGCTTTTTGCACCTTCAACAAAAAACGCTTCAGTATAAAATTGATAATCACGTTTATTAGCTTGTTGTTCAAACTTATTAGCTTGCTCCATGGCATAAGTTGAAAGGCTTTTTTCTTGCATTATTTCAAGTATTTGTGCCGACGGTGTCAAATTGACATCGTTAATTTTCGCCTGTTCTCGAGTAATTGCCTCACTGTAATGCGTACATTGGTATGCCTCATCAAGTAAACCTGCCACCTGCTTCATTTGTGCAAATAACTCATTACCCCATTCAGGTATTGATTTAAGTGTTACTGCTCCGCAGCAGTTGGCATCACTCAGTAATAATTCAGGATCTCGACCACGAAGTACCACTGCATTCATATTGTCTTCATGAAACTGCTGACGAGCACAATCAAACTCTTTATTATCAACAAACGCACAATAAGTTAAAAAGACATCAAGAAAGTGTACCTGCTCAAGGCTAATGCCTGTATCAGCAAAAGGGTTAACATCAAGTGCACGTACTTCAATGTATTCAACACCACGTTCACCTAGGGCAACTGAAGGCTTCTCTCCAGATTTAGCAACACGTTTAGGTCGAATAGGGGCGTAAAGTTCATTTTCAATTTGAAGAACATTGTTATTTAGTTGTTGATATTGGCCGTCCACTTTCACACCGATATCAGCAAAGTCATTTGACTTTAATTTTATTGCTTGCTGCACCCCGTCAACGTAATCGCTTAGGTTGTTATAACAAATTTTCAGGGCAGATTGCTCTGAGCTGGTATAGCCTAAATCACTCATACGTAATGAAGTTGCATGCTCTAAATACAAAGCACCGAAAGGTAACTTTTTAAAAGGTAATTTATGCTCTTGCCCTTGTAAAAAGGAAGGACATATTACAGGAGAGCTACCGTATAAGTATGGGATCAACCAACAATAGCGTTTATAATTTCGCAATACTGAAAAATAGCGCTCTGAAATAAAATCATCTAAAGATTGTTCACTTTGCTCCAAATCATCTTGATGTAACTTTTGTTGTACTTGCCAAAAATCACGGGAAAATGAAAAATTAAAATGAATACCCGAAATCACTTGCATCATAGAGCCGTAGCGATTTTTTAAACCTTGACGATAAACTGTTTTCATTTTGCCGATATTTGAACTACCGTATTGCGCTAGCGGTACCGCTTCAGCATCATCGACAAAACATGGCATACTCATCGGCCATAATAATTCACCGTCGATATGAGCAAAGGTATATTTCTGAATATCCTGTAACTGTGCAATTGACTGCTCAGGAGATTGGCTCACAGGGGTTATAAACTCTAACAATGTTTCAGAATAATCAGTGGTGATCTGGTTATGAGTTAACGCAGAGCCAAGTTGCGAATAATGGCCATGCTCTGATAACTTGCCTTCTGGCAATATTCGTAAAGCTTCACGCTCTATGCCTCTACCTATGCCCGCTAAGGCATCAAGATTGTCAGCTTTGCTAAAAGCTCCAATGTAATCACTTAATGATAAAGTCAAAATAGTTCCTAATGTGTATCTTAAAGATAGTGGCTAAAAAAGCTCTACCTTTTTAAAGATAATAATATCCCTCAATGAGATAGAATCTAAATGAGGGTAATCAATTAAATTTCAATGGCTAGAAAGTAAATTTACTTAGCTAATTTAAGATCTATCACGGTTAAATTTAACTTTTCTAATTGCGGCTTAACTACTTGACCGTCGCCAACCACAATCCATTGCATAGGTTTTGCTAATTCTTTTTCAGCAATACCATTAAGTTGTTCAAGACTAATATTTTGAATAATTTCACTTTGCTGCTCGCCATAGTTAGTAGGCAAATTAAACTGTAATAACTGTCTTAAAAAGCCGTTTTTCTGGCTAGGGGTCTCAAAACTTAGGGCTTCATTTTGTGAGATTGCTTGGCGCATGAAAGTCACTTCATTTAACGTTAAACCACTAGTTTTATAACTTTCCAACTCTTTTTCAATTTCAACCATCGAATCATATGTATGCTCTTTTTTAACGCTAGCCCCAGCACTAAAACGGCCTAATGTTTTTCCGGCAGAAAAATAACTAGATGCGCCATAAGTATAACCTTTGTCTTCGCGTAAATTTAGATTGATGCGACTATTAAAAGCACTACCCAATGGATAATTCATTAATGTTGCTGTGAAATAATCACCCGTCGCATCATAAGTCATCGCACGGCGTGATAACTTAATTACCGATTGGCTCGCTTTAGGTAAATCGACGAAGTACACTTTGTCAGGTGTTACTTGTGGGAACTTATAGTCACCATTAATACTGTACTCATTGCCTCGCCAAGCTTTTAATGGCCACAGTTTACTAAGAAAATCAGCTTGTTCTATATCACCAACCACAACTAAACTTGCTTTAGTTGGCGAGAAATACGCTTGATAGAACTCTTTCACATCTTCAAGGGTTATTGAAGAGACGGTTGCTATTGTGCCGCTATCAGGTAAACCAAAACGATTGTCTTTACCGTAAGTTACTTGCTTCAACGCTTTACTTGCTAATGTATTCGCGTCTTTATTGCCTTGCTCTAAGCTTTGAATTAATTGATTTTTTACTCTATCAAAATCATTCTGTCCAAAGGCAGGCTTAAACATCATCTCGTTCATTAGCGCTAGCGTTGCATCGAGGTTTTTCACTAAACTATTTACTTTAATGTAAGTATTACGTCCACCTGCACCAATAGAAATATTACTCCCCAATAATGCTAACTCATTGGATAATTCTTCTTTACTATGAACAGTAGTGCCTTCATTCATCAAACTGGCAGTTAAACTTGCTAAACCAGCCTTGTCGATTGAATCAAGCAATACACCCCCCTCTAAACTCAACAATAAACTAACTGTAGGTGTCTCACTATTTTTAGTGGCAATAATCTCAATACCATTTTCAAATTTTTCACGCCATAAACTTGGTACCGTTATTTGTGGATTGGCTCCTGCTTTTGGCATTATACTGCGATCAAAATCACTGGTGTTCTTCATCAATGGCGTATCAAGTTGAGCCGTTTTTGGTGGGTTACTAACATCGGGCAAGGTAAAGTTATTAGCTTTTGCTACCAGCGCTTCTTGACCTTGGGGCACAACAGACAAAATCGCAGCCCCCTGCCCTTGAATATATTTCTTGAAGACCCTCATCACATCGGCTTTAGTTACTTTGTTATAACGGGCAACTTGTTGCTCGGTATAATTAGCGTTGCCTAACATAGTTTGATAGTGGGCGAGACTTGATACCTTACCTGAGACACTTTGCAGGCCATAAATGGTTCCGGTTTCAATGCTCACTTTAGTTTTTAATAAATCATCGTCATTAACACCACGTGTTTCAAACTCCACTAAGGTATCGTTAATAACTTGCTCTATTTTTGCTAATGACAAACCTTGTTGTGGGTTAGGTAAAGCATAAAAATTCATCGTGCAACTCAGCTCCCGACAAGGGTGACTGGTTCCAGCTTGTACAGCTACGCCTGATTTAACTAAATTTTTGTATAACAGTGATGTTGGACCGCCACCTAAGATATTTGCTAACACATCAAGAGCAGGCTCATCATCATGCATACCGTAAACGGTTGGAAAGCTAATATAGAGTAGCGGCAAAGAAACGTTATCAGTAATTGAATAATAACGATGTTCAGGCAAGCTAACCGACGTTTTAGCTAAGTTTTCAACTTCCGGCCCTGCATTTAAGGAGCCAAAATATTGATTCACCCAAGCTAATGTTTGCAATTCATCAATGTCACCACCTATGGTTAACACTGCATTGTTTGGGCCATACCAACGTGAAAAAAACTCTTTTAAGTCAGTTACAGTACCGCGGTCAAGATCGCTCATATAGCCAATAACCGGCCAAGAGTATGGGTGCTCTCGGGGGTAAATCATTTGATTAACCGTTTCATTTAGGCGGCCATAAGGACGATTATCAACATTCTGCCCTCGTTCATTTTTTACTGTCGATCGCTGAATCTCAAACTTCTCAGCAGTTATCGCTTCTAATAAAAAGCCCATACGATCAGACTCTAACCAAAGCATTTTTTCTAACTGATTTTTAGGCACTGTTTCAAAGTAATTTGTGCGGTCTGAATTGGTAGTACCGTTTAAGTCACCACCACTTTGCGTAACCACTTTAAAGTGCTGTTCATCGGCAACGTTTTTAGAGCCTTGAAACATCATATGCTCGAAGAAGTGTGCAAAACCTGACTTACCTAATTGCTCTCTTGATGAGCCAACATGATAAGTAACATCAACATGTACCAGAGGATCTGAATTATCTTGATGTAAAATCACCGTTAAGCCATTGGCTAATTTATATTTTTTAAAAGGAATGTTAACCGTATTTTCATCAGCGCTTATCGTCTCAACTAAAGTAACTCCTGCAGGTAATGGAGTTTGCTTAACTGAAGTACAAGCAAGCAGTATGGAAAGACTTGCAGCAACAAGACTTAAGCGAATGACACTTTTAGGAGAATTTAAATAGTTAGGCACAATAACATCCTGTAAAATAGGGATTGAAACGAAGATAAATTATCATATCAAAATAAAGAAAACATAAAAGCAAACTAGGTAATTAATATGTTTAAAGTTATTGCAGAGCTCCAAGATTTTATTGTGGTAGATAAAGCTGCTGGAGTTAATTTTCATGATGAAGGAGAGTTAGGAGCTGGGCTGCATGCTAAAGTAAAAGCACATATAAACAATCAAGGTAAAACGGATGAACTTTATCCGGTTCATCGCTTAGATAAGATGACCTCTGGTTTGATCATTTTTGCTAAAACACTAAGGTGCGCACAAATTTTCGGACAACTGTTTAATGAACATAACATTGAAAAATACTACTTAGCTATCAGTGATAGAAAACCAACTAAAAAACAAGGCTTGATTAAAGGTGACATGATAAAAAGTCGGCGTGGTATGTTTAAGTTATTACGTAGTATGGAGAACCCTGCTATCACCCAGTTTTTCTCTTATAGCATTGCTAACAAACAACGGCTATTTGTTCTAAAACCACACTCTGGTAAAACTCACCAGTTAAGAGTGGCACTAAGCAGTATTAGTGCACCAATTATTGGTGACCCACTTTATTACAGTACTCAGAACTTATCGGATAACGAAAAATCTCATTCTGAAATAAGCAGAGGGTACCTGCATGCCTATGCGCTTAAGTTCAATTATTTAGACGAGTCTTATGAGTTTATTAGTCCGCCAAATGAAGGCAAGTTTTACCTTACTCAGAGCATCACTGATAAATTAGCAGAGATAAAAAAACCTTGGCAGCTAAACTGGCCAAGGCTTTAAAAGTTTTTTAGCTCAAATCCATCAGGTATTAAATGACCTGATGGCGATTGAACTATAAAGAATGCCAGAAAACTAACGCAATCGCTGTCGGGCAAACAAGTTTAGTGTACCAAGGCCAAATCTTCCAAAAGAAGCTCGCTTCAACCTCAGGATTACCTTGTTTTAATTCCGATAAAATTTCACTGCGCTGCCAAATCCAGCCCACAAAAACACAACACAACATAGCAATTATAGGTTGGCCATACTGCGTTGATAAAATAGCAATAAAATCAAGCATCCACTCAATATTCAAGACGATTAAAATACTGAAAACTAAAATACCTAAGCCGATAAAGGTCGTCGCTTTTTCACGCGGTATATTTTGGCGTTCAACAACAAAAGACACTGGGCCTTCCAACATAGAGATAGAGGAAGTTAATGCGGCAATAGACATAAGTACAAAGAAGCCAAAAGCAACAAATAAACCAACAGAGCCCATACCAGAAAACAAAGCAGGTAATACCGTAAAGACAAGATTTGAACCGGAAATCAAACTGCCATCTTCAGCAAAAATAACCACGCCTTGTGCCTGTGCAACATACATTGCAGGAATAATTAAGAGTCCAGCTAAAAAAGCAATAGACACATCAATCAAGGTAACTTGCGCACCTAAAGTAACTAAGTTTTCTTTTTTAGCGATATAAGAGCCATAAATAATCATGACACTTGTACCTAACGATAATGAAAAGAACGCTTGCCCTAAAGCACTTATTAATAAATCAGGTTCAAGTACACGTGAAATATCAGGGTTTAAATAAGCATTAAAACCTTCACGTGAACCATCTAAGGTAAATACATAGATGATTAACAAAATAAGTAAACCAATAAGCATAGGCATTAAGCGCTTAGACCATTTTTCAATGCCTTGCTCTACGCCACGGCGAATAATAAATATAGTTAGGCCCATAAAGAATGTGGTAAATAGGATATTGCGTATAAGAGATTGATTAACTAACCAGTCTGCTATAGCTGTTAGTCCCGCAAGCCTTGTTAACGGCTCAATAGCGTACGACATCATCCAACCGGCAATAATACCGTAAAAGCTTAAAATGAGCGCTGCACAGATAATGCCACCAAAACCAATAACAAAAGCAAAGCGCTTTTGCCATATATTACGTGACATCTTTTGCATTGATGTCACCGCATTGGCCTGACCATAGCGACCAATGAGTAACTCTGCCATAAACGCTGGATATGCTAAACAGAAAGCTAGCACCAAATACACTAGAACAAACGCCGCACCGCCGTTACTTGCGGTTTGTGTAGGAAATCCCCAAATATTACCTAGACCAACGGCAGAACCTGCTGCCGCCATGATAAAACCGAAACGCGAACTGAATCCGCCTCTTGAAACACTCATTTACTTCCCCGAAATTTTCTTGCGCATTACCTTTAAGGTTTAAAAGTAATATTATTTTTATATTTATTAACACGCACAGAACTATAAGCATGTACGGACTAATTTACGCAATTACACCCAATAAAAACAGTACTAGTGATTAAAAAAACAAAAAAGCCCTGTGTACACCTCTATTTACAGAGTTTACACAGGGCTTTACATTATTTACTGTTTTCTTCTATTCCGCTTCAGGACGCATGTGTGGAAATAAAATAACGTCTTTGATTGTTGGTGAATCTGTGAATAGCATTACTAAGCGGTCGATACCAATACCTTCACCTGCTGTTGGCGGTAAACCATACTCTAAGGCGTTAATATAGTCAGCATCGTAATGCATTGCTTCATCATCACCAGCATCTTTTTCTGTCACTTGTTTTTGGAAACGCTCGGCTTGATCTTCTGCATCGTTAAGCTCAGAGAAACCATTGGCTAATTCACGGCCGCCAACAAAGAACTCAAATCTGTCGGTAATGAATGGGTTTTCATCGTTACGACGAGCAAGTGGTGAAACTTCCCACGGGTATTCAGTGATGAAAGTAGGTTGGTCAAGTAAGTGCTCAGCCACTTCTTCAAAGATTTCACAAATGTATTTACCAGGGCCCCAAACTTTAGCAGCATCACCTTCTTTAACACCAACCGCTTTAGCCATCGCTTTGATAGCATCAAAGTTGTTTTCAGGGTCACGTAAAGCAACTTCATCAAGCTGCTCTGCGCCGCGATGATCTTTGCCATACTGTAAAATTGCGTCAACCATAGATAAGCGAGCAAATGGCTTGCCAAGATCATAGAATTTTTCTTCTACTACTTCGCCTTCAGCATTCTTAACGGTATTACGAATAGTGGTAGTACCTAATACGTCTTGGGCAATAGTACGTAACATTTCTTCGGTGGTGTTCATCAGATCATGATAATCAGCGTAAGCTTGATAGAATTCAATCATGGTGAATTCTGGATTATGACGCGTTGAAATACCTTCATTACGGAAACTGCGGTTAATTTCAAATACACGATCAAAACCGCCAACGACTAGACGTTTTAAGTTAAGCTCTGGCGCGATACGTAAATACATATCAAGATCAAAAGTATTATGATGTGTCATAAAAGGTTTTGCGGTAGCGCCACCCGGTATGATTTGTAACATCGGCGTTTCAACTTCCATAAAGTCACGCTGTGTTAAAAAGTTACGAATACCAGCAACAATTTTTGAACGAACTTTAAAAGTATTACGCGTATCTTCATTAATAATTAAATCAACATAACGCTGACGATACTTGGTTTCTTGATCTGATAAACCGTGGAATTTTTCTGGCAATGGGCGTAGCGATTTAGTTAAAAGCGAATATTCTTCCATATTCACGTAAAGATCACCTTTACCTGATTTATGTAAGATACCTTTAATTCCAACAATATCACCGATATCTAATGAACCCCATTTAGCGCGAATTTCTTTTTGTACGGTTTTTTCAGCATAACCTTGAATACGACCTGACGAGTCTTGTATCACTAAAAATGGTCCACGTTTTGCCATAATACGACCGGCAATAGCATAAGTTACTTGAAGCTCTTCAAGTTCTTCTTTAGTTTTTTCACCGTGTTCAGCTTGAATGTCTGCTGCTAAATGTTCACGATTGAAGTCGTTAGGAAAACCATTTGCAGAACAATTAGAACGAATTTTTTCAAGCTTTACACGACGTTCAGCAATGAGTTTATTTTCATCTTGTGCTACAGGTGCATTATTGGCTTTATCTGTCATTTTATTTCTCAAAGTTATCTTTAGTTTTTCAAGGTGTTTAAATTAGGTATTTTTAGATGAAAACTATAAACCAGACTTTAAGCTGGCTTCTAAGAATTTATCTAAATCTCCATCTAATACGGCTTGAGTGTTTCTATTTTCAACACCCGTTCTTAAATCTTTAATGCGGCTATCATCTAATACGTAAGAGCGAATTTGACTGCCCCAACCTATATCGGATTTACCGTCTTCTAATTCCTGTTTGCCTTCATTTTGCTTTTGCATCTCCATTTCATACAACTTAGCTTTTAATAGCTTCATCGCTGTAGCACGGTTTTTGTGCTGAGACCTATCAGCCTGACAAGCAACCACAGCTCCCGTAGGTACATGCGTTATACGAATGGCAGAATCTGTTTTGTTAACATGCTGTCCACCAGCACCTGAGGCGCGAAATGTGTCGGTACGTAAATCAGCAGGATTAATATCAATTTCAATATTGTCATCAATCTCAGGGTAAATGAACGCCGAAGCAAATGAAGTATGACGACGACCTGACGAGTCAAATGGAGATTTACGCACTAAGCGATGTACGCCAGTTTCTGTTCGCAACCACCCAAATGCATACTCTCCGGTGTATTTAATAGTACAGCCTTTAATACCAGCAACGTCACCATCGGTAACTTCAATGGCTTCTGTCTTAAAGCCATGAGCTTCACCCCAGCGTAAATACATACGCATCAGCATTTCAGCCCAATCTTGTGCTTCAGTACCACCAGAGCCTGATTGAATATCTAAATAACAATTATTGGCATCTTGCTCACCACAAAACATACGGCGAAATTCTAACTTTTCAAGTACTGCATCTAATTCATCAGCCTCAACAACGGCATCATCAAACGTATCTTGATCTTCTTCTTCTACGGCTAATTCAACCAACCCTTCAATATCTTCGCAGCCTGTTTCGAGTTCTACGATAGTATTAACGACTTCTTCAAGGGCACTGCGCTCTTTGCCAAGAGCTTGAGCACGTTCTGGCTCATTCCAAATTTCAGGCAGCTCTAATTCACGTGATACTTCAACTAAACGTTCTGCTTTAACATCATAGTCAAAGGTACCCCCTAAGCAAGTTAGCGCGCTCACGAATTTCTTTCAATTTACTTAATATTGGATTTGTTTCAAACATAGTATTTTGAATGGCAACCAAATTGCTAAAAAATAGTCGCGCATTATAGCGTAAAGCGCCTAGCAAATAAACGATTAACAAGCACTAAGCTATTTTTTATTTGCCCTGAGCTAACTCTGTTTAGGCTTACTCAAAAATAAAAAATATGCTGAAGAAATACCTGCACTACCAAAGACCATACACATCACCATAATTTGGTACCTTGCTGCAACAAAAGGTGAGACACCCGAAAGGATTTGCCCTGTCATCATGCCTGGTAAAGAGACTAAACCAACTGCAAATAAGGCATTAATATTCGGGATCATCGAGGCATTAAACGCAATGTTACGCGCCTCTGTATAAGGGATATTTCTTGAAAGCTCAGCGTAAAGTCTCTCTCCTGATAAACTGACACTGTTCATGCAACTGGCGAAAACCATTCCTGCAAGAGGTATTACCGTTTGCGCTTGATACCAAGGTTCAACTTGCAGTACACCTTGTGTTATTACCCACAAAGTAAAACTGCCACTTAAACTAATCGCAAGTACAGCACGCTTAAACAAAGGAAACCTTGGCGCATTTATATTATTCAATGCAATCCAACTGGAGAAAAAAACCATAACGGTAAGTAAAACTAAGACCAGCCAAGCGCTGCTTGATTCAAAGATAAAGCCGAGAAAAAAACCTACTAAAAGCAGCTGTACCAACATGCGGATAAGCGCATGTGCGCTTTGTTTTTTTGGTAGTGACCAGCTAAATAAAATAAAGAATACTGCGCACACAGGGATAAACGCCAGTGCTAATTGTGGCAACTCTATAGTAGCAAGTGTGTTCATTGCTTTAGTCTTTACTGTTTTTTAGTGAGCTCATTATCTGTAGTCGGCTGCGCAAGTTCAAGGTGCTCTACCATAAACTGCACAGTACGCTTACCTCGAAATTCATTTACATCAAGGCGATAAGCTAAGTGAACATGTTTCGCTTTTGAATTAGGCCATTGTTTTACATCAATATTAAAAGCAATAGCGTCAAAAACTTGTTTCTCCTGCATGGGTGATGTTTTTTCAACAACTAATTTAAGATGCTTTTCTCCGACTATGCGTTGTTGAACCAAAGTAAAAGTATCATCAAATAATGGCTCAGGAAAATTTTGCCCCCAAGGACCTGCATCACGTAGCTTTTCGGCAAAGTCTAAATTCAAATATTCTGTACTAAGCTCACCATCCGACAAAATGATACTTTCTAAATCTTCAGCCTTAAGCCACTTGCCCGCTAGCTCATTAAAAAGTCGCTGAAACTTATCAAAGTTACTGCTGTTAAGTGAAAGGCCCGCAGCCATGGCATGGCCACCAAATTTAATTATAAGGCCGGGATTCTGGCTATCAAGATGCTCTAACAAGTCTCGAATATGCAAGCCTGGAATTGAACGCGCTGAACCTTTAATTTCTCTGTCGGTGATTCCAGTGGGGTCGTCATCTTTACCGTTGGCGAAAACAATGCAAGGGCGATGAAACTTCTCTTTGAGTCGCCCTGCAACAATACCAATCACACCTTGATGCCAATCTTGCTGATAAAGAGCAATAGCATTAGGCAAGTTGTGTTCATCAAAATTAAGCGAAGTAAGCACTCGCTCAGCTTCAGCTTGCATACCTTGTTCTATTTCTCGTCGAGATTTATTTAAGTCATCAAGATCACTTGCCATAGCTCTAGCACTCGATAAATCAGATGCTAGCAAGCAGTTGATGCCATAAGCCATATCATCTAGTCGCCCAGCAGCATTAATGCGAGGACCCAGAGCAAAGCCAAAATCACTAGCGACTAACCTTTGCTGACTTTTATTGGCGATTTCAATTAAAGCTTGTATGCCCGGGCGAGTTTGTCCTGCGCGTATACGCTTAAGACCTTGCTCTACTAGAATACGGTTATTTGCATCAAGAGATACCACATCAGCAACAGTGCCTAAAGCGACTAAATCAAGCAACTGTGCAAAGTTTGGCTCACTAATATTATGTTCGGCAAAGTAGTTATGCTCTCGGCAGTGCTTTCTTAGCGCTAACATCAAATAAAAAGCGACGCCAACTCCTGCCAACGCTTTACTGGGAAATGGACACCCCTCCTGATTAGGATTAACGATAGCATCGGCATTAGGTAAAGAATGACCTTGTAAATGGTGATCGGTAACAATCACCTGTAAACCTAGTTCTTTAGCGCGTTGTACTCCTGCAATACAGCTAATGCCATTATCAACAGTCACTAACATTTCTGCGCCTTGTTGCTTAGCAATATCTACAATTTCTGGTGTTAGCCCATAACCATATTCAAAACGATTTGGCACAATAAAACTATGATTTTGACTACCTAGTGAACTTAGGGCGTCCATCATCAACGCGGTACTCGTTGCGCCATCAGCATCAAAGTCACCAATAATAATTATATTAGTGTTACTTGTTAAAGCTACATGCAATAACTGACAAGCTTTTTCTATGCCCTTAAAAGCTGTATTGAGTTCACTAACGCCGGCTAGGTTGTTGACAACCAACTTAAGGGCTTGTTCAGACTCCACCCCCCGAGTAGCGTAAACTTGTTTAATTACAGAATGTAGAGAAGTTGGTAGGTGGTTATCATCTACCTTTTTTCGACGGACTATTCTTTTATCCACAAAGCACCATGATTGATATTTGTTTGAGCTGATGAAAAATCTAAATTTGATAGTTTTGTTTAAAGAAAGAAATACTCATTGATAACGTTCAATGAGTATTGTTCTGACTAAATTAGCAATACAGTAAATATATTTTATAAACTTTTCAGTAAAGTTTCCAACTGTTCAGGTGGTTGGTAACCTGGGATCATAGTGCCATTTGACAGAATAATGGCAGGTGTTCCTGTGACACCAACTTGACGACCAAAATTAAATTGTTCTTCAATCGGTTTATCACAAATACGATAAGCAACATTACTACCCGATTTTGCTTTAGTTAGCGCCTCAGCAGAGTCCTTAGCACACCAAACTGAACGTAGATCTTTAAAACCGCTAGATAAATTACCTAACCTATCTTTAATACCCGATCGTGGATAGGCTAAATAGCGAAAAGTAATGCCTCGGGCATTATAGTCGTCCATTTGTGCGTGCATTTTTCGGCAATAGCCACAGGTAATATCAGTAAAGACATCCACGACATATTTTTCATTTTTGGCGGGATAAACAATCATGTCATTTTCAAACTTTTTCACACCTTCAAGGCGCATTTTAGCTAAGCTTTCTTCTGCTAGGTCAGTTACAGTGCCACCCAAGCTATATACCTTTCCTTGGATAAAAAAGTCACCGTTATAACTTGCGTAAAACAAACCTTGATTAGTGATCAATAAAGCTATACCAGGAACCGGTGTTTCCTCGACTTTAACTACAGTTAAGCCAAGTAAACGATTAATCTTTTCTTTTAGTAATTCAGGGTTGAGCTCGGTGGACTCAGCAGTAGGCTTTGCTAAAGCAGAAGGGACACCACCTTGTTCTGCTCCCTTTGCGAGGCTATAGGTTGATAAAGTGACTGAGGTACAGGCAACTATGACTGCTACGATGAAAAAAAACTTGTTTTGCATGATACTTCCTAACAGGATAAACGGGTTATATTTGAATACATCTAACTATAAAGACCGAGCTTGAGTGGAGAAATTACAGCTAACACTAACATATTGCAATTTTTTTAAGTTAATTGGCATATATAAACGTTAAAGTGCAGTGCTTAACAGGTATATTCTGATAAACTCGCTTGCAATTATTACTAACCGCTCAGTTAATAAGTTTATTTATGAGAATAGGTCTATTTTACGGCTCGACTACCTGCTATACCGAGATTGTCGCAGAAAAAATTCAAACACTAATCGGTGCAGATTTAGTGGAACTGCACAATATAAAAGATCAGCCTTTAAGCCTTTGCTTGGATTATGACTTTATTATTTTAGGTATTTCTACTTGGGATTATGGTGAGCTGCAAGAAGATTGGGAATCAATCTGGTTAGATATTAATAGTTTAGATTTATCAAACAAGGTCGTTGCCTTATATGGTATGGGCGACCAAGTGGGTTATACTGAATGGTTTCAAGATGCTCTAGGTATGTTGCATGAACAAGTGCATGCGCAAGGCGCAACCTTAGTTGGCTACTGGCCTAATCAAGGTTATGAATTTACCGCTTCTAAAGCATTAACGAGTGATCAAAGCCAGTTTGTTGGTTTAGCGCTCGATGAAGATAGTCAATATAAACTGACCGATGAGCGCCTTGATGTTTGGTGTGAACAAATATTACTGGAATATAGCAACAGCCTTTAATTAACTTAGTAACACAGCAAAATACTAAGTTATTTATTTGGAAATCGGCAACCGCCACAGAAAGATAAACGGTCCAGTCACGAGAGCAACAACAAGTACTGTAAGCCAAAAGCTGTCTAACATAAACGCTGACCAACAGACCGAAAGTATGATGGTCAATAAAGCGATACGTTTCGCTTTTCTAGGGATGCTACGATATTTTTGCCAATCATGAATAAGTGGTCCGAAAGTTTTATTAGCAAGTAATCTTTTTTGCATTTCCGGGGATGATTTAGCAAAACATGCCGCCGCTACAAGCAAAAAAGGAGTAGTTGGTAATATAGGTAAAACAACACCAAGGATGGCAAGACCAACAAAGAAAACACCTGTTATTTTAAAAAGAAACACTTTACTTCTACTGCCTACTTGCGCCAAATTATAATCCATTAAAGAACCTCTGCTGAACTTTGTTATTTGTGTTATAAAAACTCAAAGCAAGCACCATCTGTCTCGTCGTTATTTGAAAGTATTTCCTTTCAAATTAACGATTAACTTTAGCCGTATTGTTTGTATCACGGCTTTTTCTAATAAGTGCATTGTCTGTTTGCTTTGAGTTTACTTGCTTAAGGTGCGATTTAGCTAAGCGGTCATAAAGTAATACATTAACGGTAGCCGCTAAATTCATACAGCCTATAGTGGGTACATAAACCACATCATCTGCGTTATCAATAACAGCTTGATCGATAGTGCCATCTTCTGGGCCAAAAACATAAATCGCCTCACTTGGGTGAACAAAGTGTGGCAAAGGTGTTGCTCCTTCCACTAAGTCCACACAAATAACTTTAGCTGAGCTTGGGCTATTTTCCAGTAAGTTATTACGATTAATAAAATTATCTACATCCACTAAGGGAATTTTTCCCTGCATATTCCGAGTATCAGTTCGAAGTAGTTGCTGATGATATTTAGCCGCTTGTTTATAACGTGTTCCACTATAAATAACATGATCTACTTGATAACAACCAGCAGCACGCATAACGGCACCTACATTGGTTGGGGTTTTAGGGTTGGTTAACGCTATAGTTACGTGCTCTGATTGTTCAGTTTCTACGGAATTCATTTATAGTTTTTCTCTAATTTGTTCATTTCAAAATAATCAATTTATTGCTTATGTTTTTCATCGAGTTTAACCTGTTGCCAGTACTGCTCAAGTTCAACCAGATTATGTTCGCTAAAATCTTTATTGGATTGATTGACTTGTGCCTCAACACCATGAAACCGTCTAGTAAACTTTTGATTTGCTTGGCGTAGTAGTGTCTCAGGATCTTGTTTTGCGTGACGACATAAATTAACCACGGCAAACATTAAATCACCTAGCTCCTCACCTAAGGCAGACTGATTAATTTCATCGGCGTCTAGCTCATCTTTCACTTCAAGCACTTCTTCTTCTATTTTAGCAAAAACATCGCGCATATTATGCCAATCAAAACCAACATGAGCACAACGTTTTTGAATTTTAGCCGCTTGTGATAATGCCGGTAAATTTTTAGGTATATCAGCTAAAACACTAATGATGTCATTAGCATCTGAAGTTTCGTTTCTTTGTTGTCTTTCTTTCGCTTTCTCATTTTCCCAGTTAGCTTTTATTTCAGCATCAGAGCTGAGGCTCTCATCAGCAAAAACATGCGGGTGACGACGGATAAGTTTTTCACATATAGCAGCGATAACACTATCGAAATCAAAATATTGCTGCTCCTGCCCTAACTGACTGTAAAAAATAACCTGAAAGAGTAAATCTCCTAACTCTTTTTCTAATTCAACAAAGTCACTTTGCTCTATCGCATCAACTACTTCATAAGCTTCCTCTAAAGTGTGTGCTGTAATTGAAGCAAAGGTTTGTTTGATATCCCATGGGCAACCTGTCTCAGGATCGCGTAAACAACGCATAATCCAACGTAATTTTTCTATTGAAGCTTGTTCGTTTAACATTAATTTCTCTTGGTAATATTAATTTTTTCTATGAGTTTTTAACAGTACTACAAACGCTTAACTTGGGTAACATCATCTAGTTGCTGTAGTTTATCTAATACTCTGGACAGTAAATGGCTACTAGAAACTTCCATTTTTATATTCATGACCATACTTTGTTTGCTAGCATCCGTATTGCTTTCCATGCCAATAATACTAACCTTTTCATTAGCAATGATTGTTGAAATATCTCGTAATAATCCCTGTCTATCACCACCGACAATCTGCACACTTGCTTGATAACTTTGTTTGTTATCATTGCCCCATTGCACTTCTACCACACGCTCTGGCTGTAAATTCAATGAATTACTTAACTGTTCACAATCAATACGATGCACTGATATACCACGACCTTGAGTGATAAAACCAGAGATTTCATCACCGGGTACCGGCTGACAACACTTGGCCATATGAGTCAGTAAATTTCCTACGCCAGATACCGTAATACCATTATTATCAACGGCTATTTTTTTATTGCTAGTCGATTGTTTAACTAGGCTTTGCGGATCAATATCGGCTTGCGGCTTTGACTTATTATCAAGCTGAGTAAAATAATTAATAATTTGCTGCAAGCGAGCATTTCCAGAACCGATTGCCGCATACAAATCATCCGCTGTTTTCATATTAAAGCGTTGAGCAGCTGACTGTAAATCTATATTAGTCAGTTCATTTTTAGCAACTTCAGCATCAAATAACTCTTTTCCTTGAATAATATATTTATCCCGATCAAGTAATTTGAAAAAGTGCTGCACTTTAGCCCGAGCACGGGATGAATGAATATAATTTAAATTTGGATTTAACCAATCTCGACTAGGGTTTGCTTTCTTACTTGTGAGAATTTCAACTTGGTCACCCGTTTGCAATTGATGAGTAAATGGCACAATTTTGCCAAAAACTTTCGCGCCAATACAGCAGTGACCAACATTAGAGTGAATATAATAGGCAAAATCTAATGGTGTGGATCCCATCGGCAAATCAATAACATCACCACTAGGCGTGAACACATATATTCTGTCTTCAAACACTTGACTACGTAACTCATCAAGTAACTCTCCGCTGCTTGCAACATCATCTTGCCATTGCAAAATTTTTCTTAACCAGCCAATTTTATCGTCAAAACTATTGCTCTTTCCGCTAGCGCTACCTTCTTTATAGCGCCAGTGTGCTGCAACACCTAACTCGGCATCATCATCCATTTGTTTAGTACGAATTTGTACTTCAACTGATTTACCTTCAGGCCCTAAGACAACCGTATGAATGGACTGGTAACCATTAGCTTTTGGTGTCGCTACATAATCCGAAAACTCTTTCGCAATATGTTGCCATTGGGTATGAACAATACCTAATGCTGAATAGCAGCCTTGTACCTCTTCAACAACTACACGTACTGCACGCACATCAAATAGTTGCTCAAAGTCCAATGACTTTTGCTGCATTTTTTTCCAAATACTGTAAATATGCTTTGGTCGACCATACACTTCACCATTTATGTGTAGATCTTTAAGCTGCCCAGATAGGTTAGCCACGAACTCAGACATATAACGTTCGCGTTCAAGCCGAGTTTCATCAAGCAATTTAGCTATTTTCTTATATACTTGCGGGTGCAGGTAACGAAATGAGATGTCTTCTAATTCCCATTTTAATTGACCTATGCCTAAACGGTTAGCCAAAGGAGCATAGATATTTGCACTTTCTTTGGCCGCTAAAACCCGTGTTTCTTCATCACTGCTTTTCTTATCTCGTAAATCACACAAACGTTCCGCTAGTTTGATCACCACTGCACGAACATCATCAACCATAGCAAGTAACATGCGGCGAATATTATCAATATTATGTTCGTTTTGCTGCGGCGAATCTTGCTGGCCTTGCTGTTGACGCAGCGCTTTAATAGCCGCCATTTGCTCAACACCTTGACATAAAATAAAGATATCTTTACTGGTATGCTCTGCTACACACTCCATTTCGATGATTTTACTTTCAAGTAACGGGGTAATAAATGCGGCTGATAACGAATCAGCATCAAGATTAAGGGCACTAAGAATTTCGACCATTTCCATGGCTTTGGCTAACAGATGCTGATGCTGCTCATCTTGATAAAAAGGTGCGACGCTATGCCATAATTTAAGTAAAGCTTGCTCTTTGGTTTCAGCAAGGGTTAATTGGCTTAACCACTGTTCGAAGCTGTTTGCTGATACTTGATGAGACTTACGCACTGAAACCATGTGCTTTCCTTTAATAAATTATTGAGAGATTAATTACTTATTTGATGAATTAACTATTTTAGCCACTTTTAAGGGTAAACAGTACCATAGTCTCAACATGTTTTGTTTGAGAAAACATGTCAATTAGTGATATTTTGTCTAGCTGATAACCTTGGGAAATCAGTAACTGGCTGTCGCGTGCAAGTGTTTCAGGATCGCAGCTAACATATAATACCGTCGGTATTTTTAAGTACGCGACTTGCTTTACAGCTTGTTCAGCACCAGCGCGAGCTGGATCTAATAAAACCTTATCATAAGTTTGTTTCGCCCAGCATTGTGCAAGCCAGTCGTCATTCAAATCCGCCTGATAAAAATGGCAGTTAGTAATATTGTTTTGTTTAGCATTTAGATTGGCTTTGTCTGCCATTACCTGAACACCTTCAACTCCTGTGACCTGTGCCGCTGAAGTCGCAATTGCTAGACTGAAATTACCTAAACCACAGAACAAATCCAATACATTATCAGTTGACTTTATTGCCAACCAGGCCAGTGCCTGTTCAATCATGGCAAGATTAACGCTGTGATTAATTTGTATAAAGTCGCTACTAGAAAAGTTTATCACAACTTGTTTTGCGCCTGCGACTTCAGTTTGTTGCGGCACGGTTAAGTTATAGCTTAACGAATGACTGTATATTTCATTTTCAAGCTTATCATTAACTAATATAGATGAAGAATCCGTTAGTTCTTTATTCGTTATGCAGCTCTGTTTTTTGCCTTCGTCAATAATTACTTGCCAATGATGCTTGCTTGCATATTCTCTCCATAAACCGACATCATGGTTATTTAGTGATTTAAGCTGTCGAACCACCAAAGTAACTTTATCATTATCTTTTGCTATATCTGCGTATATTACTTCAATATGGCCAATGGCCGCTTTTACGGTTAATTGAGCTAAAAGTTCTTTGAGTATGGAGAAAATATCATTTAGTGGTTTAACTAATACTGGGCAGGATTTAATTGCGACCAAATTGTTAGTCGATCTTTGTCTAAAACCAATAACCGCTTGCGCTTTTTTATTAAACTGAACACCAAGACGTGCTTTTCGTCGATAATGCCAAGGAGTACTTTCTATAGCTGCCTGCCAAGGTAAAACTATATTTTCATTATCTTCACTTATAAGAAAGCGGGAAAAAAGATCTGTAACTTTTTGTTGTTTAAAAGGTAACTGCTGTTCAAAAGCTAACATTTGTATATCACAGCCACCACAGATACCGAAATGCTGGCATTTAGCTGGCACTCTATCGATACTCTTTTGCTGTATATTAATCAGCTTAGCGCGGGCATATTTATTCTTTTGTTCAAAAAGCTTCACTTCAACAATTTCATTAGGTAGCGAGCCTTGAACAAAAAGCGGCTTATTATTATAACGAGCAACACCACAGCCATTACTATCAAGACGAGTTACTTTCGCTGTTATCAACGCTTTGCTCAGATTTTTATTACTGCTCACTTTAAAAAAATTGGCCATAGGGGCTGCTTTCACTACCTTATATTTTACCTGTCTTATGCCATTATTTATGTTAAGTTTATAACTCATCATGAAACAATGGCTTTTCAAGAGTATTTTACCCTAAGTCAGCTCAAAATGATCAACTAAAAACATACTAAAATATGCCTAAAATAAGTCTAAAAGATTGGGTCATTTTACTCACTATATTACCAACGACCTTAATCGGCTTGGCTTTAGCGAGTTATTTTTCATACAGCCGTTATGTTGAGCTTAATGATTTCATAGAACAAAGAGCAACAAGTATTATTGAGCCTATTGCTATTGCCAGCAAAAGCGCCTTAATAGCTAAAGATCGAGAAACTTTGCGGCACTTGCTCGGGTTTACCCACCGCAGCCAATCAAATATTGTTAATAGCCTTGTTGTATTCACCATAGATAACCAAGTTTTTGTGACTAGTGCCTATCATGGTGATACTCACGCTATGCGATTGAAAGCAGGCACCAAGTTATCACTTCATACTGAAGTGGAAGAATCAGCTGATTATCTCATTGTTCGAACGCCTATCTTTGATGAAAACCAAAGTTTGTTAAAACAAAAGTCAGTAAATAACCAAGGTTCTGCAAATTATACGGCGCCAAATCCTATAAGTAGACAAGCAACAAGATCCAACTCTTCTCCCTTGGTCATTGGCTATATAGCGATGCAAGTGGATAAAAGTAAGATTAGCTTTACTCAGCAAAGTCAATTTCTGATCGCTTTTTCTCTTGCCCTTTTAGGCTCATTATTAAGCGCCATTTTTGCTATTCGCTTGATAAACAAAGTAACTAAACCCGTAAGCTCCATGGTACTTGCTATTGATAGGATCAGAGAAGGCAAACTAGAAAGTCGTGTTAGCGGAAAACTTATTGGTGAATTAAACTTTTTGAAGAACGGCATCAATGCCATGGCGCAGTCTCTTGATAGTTATCAAAATGAAATGCAAACCAGTATCGACCAGGCCACTATTGATTTGCGTGAAAGTTTAGAGCAATTTGAAATACAGAATGTCGAGTTAAGTATTGCTAAACGTAAATCACAAGAAGCAAACAAGGTAAAATCAGAATTTTTAGCCAATATGAGTCATGAGTTACGCACCCCGTTAAATGGTGTTATTGGTTTCACTCGTCAGGTATTAAAAACGCCTTTATCAGACAATCAACGTGATTATCTACAAACCATTGATAGATCAGCTAATAACTTATTAACCATTATCAATGATATTCTTGATTTTTCAAAACTTGATGCAGGTAAAATGGTCATAGAGAATATTCCATTTTCATTGAGGGAGTCACTCGAAGACACCCTAACATTACTTGCCCCTGCAGCACATAAAAAGAATATAGAACTATCAATTAATATTGCTCAACAGTTGCCCGATTCACTTATTGGTGATGTTATGCGCATCAAGCAAATAGTCACTAACTTGATCAGTAATGCCATTAAATTTACCCCACAAGGTAGTGTGGCTATTAATATAAGCAGTGAAGAGCTAACGCCAAAAAATATCAGATTAAAAATCATGGTCTCTGATACTGGTATTGGGATGACCAATAAACAACAACGCACTATTTTTGACGCCTTTACTCAAGCAGACCAAAGCATTACCCGTTTATATGGTGGTACGGGGTTAGGTTTGGTTATTTGTCAACGCCTAGCACAAGAAATGCAAGGTGATATAGGTTTTAGCAGTGAAAAGAATCACGGTTCAAGTTTTTGGTTTACCTTTCAGTGCGAAATAAATGCGATGCCATTGATACTTGAATTAGATAATCACCACTTAGTCAATAAAACCATTATTCATTACGAAGAAAATGAGCATAGCCGCATTGCCACAAATGAGATTTTAAAACACTGGCAAATGAAAGTTACCAGTATAAATAATCGACATCAGTTAGCACAAATTTTATCTCATAGTGAGCAGGCACTACATGGTTTTGATTATGCGCTTATTGGTCATAATCATACGGCTACCGCATTAAGTGAATTGAAAAAAACAATCACTCAAATAAAACCAATAACGGCAGAAATACATTTAGCGATTAATAGTAACTCGCCAAGTTTGCAAGATGCATTAATTGCTAGTGGCGCAGCAAGCTGCTTGAGTAAACCATTAACAGCAACAAGCTTAGGGCAAACCTTGCAGCCTATGGCAAATGCAAAGAAATTGCTAAACCCGAACCAAAATAGAAAAATACTACCAATCAAAGTATTAGCAGTTGATGATAATGAAGCCAATTTAAAGCTAATTAAGGCTTTATTGTTAGAGCAAGTAAACGAAGTTGTACTGGCAGACAATGGCATGAAGGCCGTTGAACTTTGCCAAAACGAAAGTTTTACCCTAATTTTTATGGACATTCAAATGCCTATTATGGATGGCATCAGTGCTTTAAAAGAAATAAAAACGACTAAAAATAATAAAAACACACCTATTATTGCGGTAACAGCGCACGCCTTGAGCGGTGAGAGAGAAAAAATGCAGCAACTAGGTTTTAACGCCTATATGACCAAACCAATAGACGAAACAATGCTGAGTCATATCATTTATGAGTATTGTGATTTGGAACATTTCTCTCAAACTAAAATAATTCATACTAAAGAAAGTAAGCAAGTTGCGATTAAAACGTCTACTGATTCTAGCAGCCAAGAAGTAGTTGATTGGTCATTAGCTTTAAAACGTAGTGCAAATAAACCCGACTTAGCTAAAGAAATGTTTGTCGGCTTACTCGATTGTTTAACTGAGACAGAGCATGATATTAGAGAAGCAATGAAACTGAAAGACACTGCACAACTTAAGCGTAACGTGCATAAACTAAATGGAGCTTGCTGTTATACCGGTACTCCTAATCTAGCTAAGATAACCAGTCAATTAGAGACGCAATTAAAGATGGGGTTAGGTGTTGAAGAGTTAGAACCTGAATTTTTAGAATTTTTTGAACATATAGAGCAAGTTAGAAAAGTTGCACCTAAAGTATTAGAAACTATAGATTAGATGCTAGATACTGTTAATTTATTGGAGCTAAGTGGACTATCTTAAATCAATATTAGGAGAGGTATTTATTTCACCATCTTCAGAGATTATTGCAACACCACCACTGCACTGCAGTACAGCTAGGCTTCGTCCTTGTTCATTGCGAACAAATGATAATTCATAACCAAACTGCCCTAGGCTACTAGCAGAAAATTTTTGTGCCAGTGAAAGCTTATTCCACCATACTGACTGCTCTGGCGCTTCTCTACGTCGCTCAAGCATTGGTTTAATTTGCGGTTGCATTCCTCCCCCCCCTTGTTGTCCGTTAAACTTACAACTTAAATAAGGGTCAAGACACAACCTCGCGATTAAAGTATTTAATCACGAAATTATCAATATAACCCTGTTAAATTGAGTGTAGACTATAAATCGTACAAAAAGAAAGTAATCGGAGAAATTAAGTGCAAGTTATTTTGGTCTAAGTTCGTGCTTCTAACATTAAACTTTTCATATCTCGAATAGCGGTATCTAGTCCATCAATAACTGCACGGGCAATGATAGCATGACCGATGTTTAACTCTATCACTTCTTCTATAGCTGCTATAGGCTTAACATTGAAATAGTTAAGGCCATGGCCTGCATTAACTTTCAAGCCTAAGGCATGGGCATATTTTATGCCATCAGTTAATCGTGCGAGCTCTGTTAACTGCTCTGCAGAGCCATTTGTTAAATCGGCATAATGGCCGGTATGAATCTCAATATAAGGTGCTTTGCTTGCAAATGCGGCATCTATTTGCGCTTTATCCGCATCAATAAATAAACTGACTTCAATGCCTGCGCCAGCCAGCAACGCTACCGCTGAGCTTACCTTATCAAGTTGACCAACAACATCTAGTCCACCTTCAGTTGTGAGCTCCTCTCGCTTTTCTGGTACTAGGCAGCAAAAGGCAGGCTTAACTTCACAGGCAATTTTTACCATTTCATCAGTAACTGCCATTTCGAAATTCATGCGTGTTTGCAATGTTTCTTTTAGGACATATATATCTCGATCCTGGATATGACGCCTGTCTTCTCGTAAATGCACCGTAATGCCATCAGCGCCTGCATGCTCAGCAACACTTGCGGCATGGACAGGATCAGGATAAGTCGTCCCTCGGGCTTGGCGTAATGTTGCAATATGATCAACATTAACACCTAATAATAAATCAGTCATTTTAACCCCTTTCTTTTCAAAATTTATAAGATTTCTTGTTTATTTTTGTGTGAATAACTTTCGACTATTTAACGGTTTATTCCCTAACAATTGACTTATAACATGCCGCATTAGTAACTTAAAAGTCATTTCAATTTCATTTTCTTCAGCCACAGTTAACTTGGTACCATCAGCTACCTGTTGTGCAATACTTTGCAGGTGCTTAGTATTAAAACAAGCAAATTGATTTCTTTCCTTATCTGCATCATACACAGGTAAAAATCCCTGCTCGGCTTGGTAAGTGAAATAATCTGTTGAGTACTCAAATATAGGACTAAAATCAAAAGAAAGGCCTAACTCAGCCAATAAAGCCAACTCAAAGTGCCTTAATTCAGCAGCTATTGTTTGCCCTTGAGCTAGGGCTGAAATGGACAAATAATACTGATTAAAGAGAGGCTGACAACTGATCTGTTCGGAAAGCAGGCGTATCAACAGTTCATTAATATAAAATGCACTGAATAAGCTTTTTTTAACCAAAACGAGTGACTTACCACTAGCTTCAACTTGGCTGATAGCTTTTAGTTTACCGCTATCTTTTAGTGTTACTTCAATGGGTAAAAAAGGCTGTAACAAACCTTTTTTAATTGATCTTTTTGACTGTCCAACAAATACTAATGCGGTAACTTTACCGTCTAACTCAGTTAACAAATCAACTATCTGTTGATTTTCACGATAGGGTCGTGAATGTAAAACAAAGGCCTTTTGGGAACTATTCATCAATATTTCAAACGCGGAAACTTAAATCAAAGGCCATATCAGTATTAACCTGAATAATCATCACCGTAACCTAAACTGCGAAGAGCACGTTCATCATCAGCCCAACCAGATTTGACTTTCACCCAAGTCTCTAGGAAAACTTTACTGTCAAAAAGGTTTTCCATATCGCGCCTTGCTTCTTGGCCAATAGTTTTTAGCCGTTCGCCTTTATTTCCTATGACCATACGTTTTTGACTTTCGCGTTCCACCAATACCAAAGCATTAATATGAATAATGCCTTTGTTATCCATTTTAAATTGCTCTATTTCCACCGTAGTTGAATAGGGTAATTCATCACCAGTAAAGCGAATCAGCTTTTCTCTAATTATTTCAGAGGCCATAAAACGGCTTGATCTATCAGTAACATGGTCTTCAGGAAACCAGAAGTCACCTTCTGGCAATGCAGACAGACATAACTTATGTATTGTATCAACGCCTTGACCTTTACTGGCAGAAATGGGCACTATATCGCTGAAAGTATGCATGGCACCTAGCTTTTGTAAATGAGGTAATAACTCGTCTTTATCGAGTACATTATCAACCTTATTGACCACTAACACACATGGAGCACCACTTTTTTTAATTTTATTAAGTGTTAGCTCATCATCATCAGTCCAGTGAGTTCCTTCAACGAGAAAAAGAATAAGCTCAACCTCACTAATAGAGCTCGTTGCTGCACGGTTCATCAAGCGATTAATCGCTCGCTTTTCATCACTGTGTAACCCTGGGGTATCAACAAGAATAGCTTGTTTATTTTCTTCGGTTAAAATACCTAAAATACGATGACGGGTAGTTTGCGGTTTACGTGATGTTATACTAATTTTTTGTCCTAACAGTGCATTTAACAGTGTAGATTTACCAACATTTGGACGACCAACAATGGCAATTAAACCAGCATAATTATTCGAGCTTTCTTCAGAAAGTATCTCTGTTTCTGTGGTCATGTGCTATTTCTTCCTACTCTGTATTTTATTTTCACTGCGACTATTATTTCTCATATTTGTTTTAACAATATTACGTTTAGTTTGTGCTTGTTCAATCAAGGCAAGTATTTGCTGTGCGGCTGCTTGCTCAGCTTTTCTACGACTAGTGCCTTTTGCAATCACTTCTTCATCGATAACGGATGTATTACAACTAACAGTAAACTCTTGGTTATGGGACTGTCCTGTTGTATCAATAACTTCGTAATTAGGTAATGGTATCTTTCTGCCTTGCAAATATTCTTGTAAACGTGTCTTAGGATCTTTTTGCTCATTCCCTGGCTTAATTGCTTTTAAGCGAGAATCAAACCAAGATAAAATAAGCTCCTTACAACATTCAATATTAGAGTCTAAGTACACAGCACCAATAATAGCTTCAATCGCATCTTCTAAAATTGACTCTCGTCGATGACCGCCGCTTTTTAGTTCACCTGGACCTAAGATAAGGCACTCACCAAGATTAAAACCCCTAGCAATTTCTGCTAAGGTGACGCCTTTGACTAAACTAGAACGCATACGCGTTAGGTCACCTTCATCATGCTTGGGAAACTGCTCGAATAAGGTTTCAGCAATAATAAATCCTAAGATAGAATCACCCAAAAACTCTAGACGTTCATTATGAGCACCTTTAGCGCTACGGTGAGTTAACGCTTGCTGCAATAATGTCGCATCATTAAAAGTATAACCAAGATTTTTAGTTAATCGAGCTAGGTTATGTGTATTAATGCTATGAGTATTTTTCACTATTTTATTCAACATTTTTAATTAACGTAAGTAAACTTACTTTATTGCGCCTAAACGAGAAAAGCGAACACCCGTTGGGATCCAACCAGGTAAAAAGCTACTTTCATCACGATCGAAATCAAAACTCATCCAGATGGCAACAGCTTCACCCACTAGGTTTTCTTCAGGAACAAAGCCCCAAAAACGACCATCTAAAGAATTATCACGGTTATCTCCCATAACAAAATAGTGTTTCGCTGGTACTAAGAATTCATCAGCAGCAGTGCCTGCTTGCTGAAAGTAATGCCTTGTTCTGGGCAGCGTTTGACTGTCATTTAACACTTGATGGCTTTTGCCTAGCATAACTGATTCAAACTCATTCATACCTTCAACAGCATCTGGGCCAGTATATTTATCAGTGAAATTCTGAACTACCTGTTCAAATTCAGGACACTTGTCATCAGTATCAGTACAAGCTTTTTTAATATAAATAGATTTATTGCGATAAATAATGCGGTCACCGGGTAAACCAATAACTCGTTTTATATAATCAACGCGCGGGTCTTGAGGGTACTTGAATACCACAACATCACCATGCTCTGGCAAACCATTTTCTAAAAACTTATGTCTAACAACGGGATCCTTTAAACCATAGTTGAATTTATTAACTAAAATAAAATCACCATCAAGCAACGTTGGCATCATAGAGCCTGACGGAATTTGGAAGGGTTCATATAAGAAAGAACGTAGAATAAGGACAAAAGCAATGACTGGAAATATTTGCACTGCAGTATCAACGGCAGCTGATGGCTCTGTTAATGTTGCAATAGCCTCTGGTGTTAATTCAGCAGCCGATTGCTCTTTTGCTATAGCCTGAGCATTAGCCGCTTTTAACTTGCGTTGTGGCGCCAAATAAAACTTATCAGCAAACCAAACAATACCGGTTAATACAGTGATTGCGACTAAAATAATAGAAAAATAAACGGCCATAGGTTTCCTTTAAAAGTTTTAAACTACAAAGTAAAATGACAGTAAGTTACTCACTGTCAGTTGTTATTGTTTGTTACATGGTTTAGCGGCAGGAGTCGCAACTAATTATCTAACTTAAGTACAGCTAAAAACGCTTCTTGTGGTACTTCAACATTACCAACCTGCTTCATGCGCTTTTTACCTTCCTTCTGCTTTTGCAATAGCTTTTTCTTACGACTGATATCACCACCATAACATTTAGCGGTTACGTTCTTACGAAGTTGCTTAACCGTAGTACGGGCAATTACGTTATTGCCAATAGCTGCTTGAATAGCAATATCAAACATTTGACGGTGAATAAGTTCTTTAAGTTTATCAACTAACATACGACCACGAGAAACTGAGTTGCTTCTGTGCGTGATCATTGCCAAAGCATCAACACGATCACCATTGATCATGACATCAACACGAACCATATCAGCTGCTTCAAAACGAACAAAATGATAATCCAGTGAAGCATAACCTCTGCTGGTGGATTTTAACTTATCAAAAAAGTCCATAACAACTTCTGCCATAGGCAATTCATAAGTAACCGCCACTTGATTACCATGATAAATTAAGTCTTTTTGAACACCACGTTTTTCAATACACAAAGTAATTACGCTACCTAAGTATTCTTGTGGTACTAAAATATTCGCCTGCACTATCGGCTCGCGAATCTCGTCAATGTTATTAGTTGCTGGTAGATCAGCAGGATTATCGATAGATAATAAATCACCACTTGTACAAGCAATTTCATAATTTACTGTTGGCGCTGTGGTAATTAAATCTAGGTCATATTCACGTGCTAAACGCTCTTGAATAATCTCCATATGCAACATACCTAGGAAACCAATACGGAAACCAAAACCTAGCGCCGAAGAGTTCTCTGGTTCAAAAAATAATGAGGCATCATTTAAGCTTAACTTATTCAAAGCATCACGAAAGTTTTCATAATCATCAGAGCTTATTGGAAATACACCAGCATAAACTTGTGGTTGCGCCTTTTTAAAGCCAGGTAATGCCTGTGGGGTTTCTTTTTTGCTAATAGTTACAGTATCACCAACGGGTGCACCGTGGATCTCTTTTATACCCGCAATGATGTAACCAACTTCACCAGCTTTCAACACACCGGTGTCTGTTTGCTTAGGAGTAAAAATCCCTACTTTATCAATTTGATGTACTTCACCGGTCGACATAACTAACATTCTGTCGCCCTTTTTAACTTGGCCATTCATAATACGAACAAGCGAGACTACACCTTGATAATTATCAAACCAAGAGTCAACAATCAATGCTTGTAAAGGCTCATCAACATTTCCTTCTGGGGCAGGAATATTAGCAACAATAGTTTCCAGTACACCCTCAATGCCCAAACCTGTTTTTGCAGAGCAAGTAACAGCATCTGTAGCATCAATACCAATGATGTGTTCAATTTCTTCACAAACACGATCAGGATCCGCCTGTGGTAAATCAATTTTATTGAGAATTGGTAGTACTTCCAGGTCCATCTCTATGGCGGTATAACAATTGGCTACCGTTTGAGCTTCAACACCCTGACCAGCATCAACCACTAATAAAGCACCTTCACATGAGGCCAATGAACGTGAAACTTCATATGAGAAGTCAACATGCCCTGGTGTATCAATGAAGTTTAGCTGGTAGATTTCACCATCCTGCGCTTTATAGTCCAAAGTTACACTTTGCGCTTTAATTGTGATACCGCGTTCACGTTCTATATCCATAGAGTCGAGTACTTGTGCTTCCATTTCGCGCTCTTGCAAGCCACCACAATGTTGAATTAAACGATCAGAAAGCGTTGATTTACCATGATCAATATGAGCTATGATACTAAAGTTACGTATATTCTTCATTTGTATAGGTTTTCTCTAAATAATAGATTGTCTTTCAAACTCAACATTCCGAAAAGGGATCGAGGAAAAACATAAAATGCAATAATGCGGAGGATTTTAACGAATTTAGGGCGCTGGGGCTATCTTTTGTTCAGAATCTTTTGTTGCAAAAGATATCATGATTCTCTTAGTTTGTTAATTTCCCTTATCTCACTACTGTTTTCCGATTGTAGTTTCATCCAAGCTGGCTTTCTTTGTATCAGATAACACCCTGAGTATTTGAGGTTGCAACTTTAATGCATGCTTGCTTTGAGTTTGACGATATCTTGCTAAACGATAACCTAAATAACCACCAACCAAGCCTAAAACAAAAGCAAGTAGCTCATGTTCAAGCACTTGCTGATTGAACAGCCATTGCCCTAATGCCGAGAATGAGATCAAGCCAAATAAAGGTAATAAATAAACCTGTCCTGCACTTGCCAGCACATTGCTTTCTGGTAACCCCAAAATGATGCAATCACCGATATTTAATAACTCACCATTAATATTCTTAGGATAAGGTAGGGTTAATGTTAATTGTCGTTGAGGTATCGCTTTTGCTATTTGGCCACTACCGCAAGTATCAACTTGTGCACAGCCACTGCAACTTGATTTGATTTGGCTCGTCACGGTAACCGTTTTTTTATTTATTGCGGTCACTGTCGCTAATTCTTCAATCATAGCTATTTATCTAGAGAGCTGACAGCAGGTAAAGGTGTTTGCTCAACACTTTCAATACTTTGATTCGAAACAGGTGAAATTGAATCAGCAATTTTTTTAGCTGTTATTAAAGGAATCTTGCCAACAACGCTAACTTCTAAACCATTAATAATTTGATTAAACACTAAAGTTGCACCGTCATTTGCAAATTCAACAGCTCTTTTCTCGGTAGCACTAGGGTTTACATAAACAGAAATATCGACTAAACCGTCACTGAATAACATAAATTCTACCGCTTTTTTATTTTGATGAATTCTATGACGATTGCTTTTGATCACCTCAAAACCTTCAGGTAACCAATTAATTTGCCAAAATAATGCCGTTATCTTATTGTCAACATCTAACTCAATTACTGCAGGTAAATCAGTCTCTTGCAACTGTACTAAGTTTTCAGATAAATCATCGGTAATATCAAGGTGAGTAAACTGTATTTGTTCGAGTAACTGCCCCTGACGAGTAATCACTGCTGTTTTCAATAGTAAGCCACTTTGTTGATCTAACCACAACCAATAGCCAAAACGATGATTGTCTATAGCAACGATACGAA
>Ga0114909_1000400_pt1 | contig 32572 bp, 29 predicted proteins | sample MalvireepMed_906_FD_87290 | JGI IMG/M metagenome (GOLD analysis project Ga0114909, IMG submission 87290) | Marine viral communities from the Global Malaspina Expedition - Malaspina viral metaG DeepMed_906 | ecosystem: Environmental > Aquatic > Marine > Oceanic | place: Mediterranean Sea...
AGCGTATAGCGTAATAAGCTCAATATCTAAATCGTTTGCAGCCTCATTCATAAAGAGGCTAACATTCCCCCAAAAACTACCGGTTGTATTTTCATCAGGAAAACCTGGGTTTAAAAAAACAACTTTAAAGCTATTAGCCTGACTAACTGCTGGCAAAAATAGCGTTAGTAACAAAATTGCGTAAACCAAAGACCTTTTGAACATAACTCAACCAAATAATTAGTTTATAAAGTTAACTAAAGTTTAGCTTACTTTAACTTTTTTAAACTATAGAGGTTCGCTAATAATAGCAGTGCTCGATTTAATCTTGCCATTAATAGTCAGTAATAGTCATTAACATTCCGGTGCCTCATTTTAGTATAATTATGCATGGAACGGCCAAACTATGGCTAGAATTACAACTAGCGATATAGATAGCCATATCAGGTAAAAATTAATTAAAAGAATGCCTGTATACCCGTTTGCGCACGACCTAATATTAAGGCGTGAACATCATGAGTTCCCTCATAGGTATTAACCGCTTCAAGGTTCATCACATGACGAATAATATGAAACTCATCACTAATGCCATTACCACCATGCATATCGCGTGCTTCACGTGCTATCGCTAAGGCTTTGCCACAAGAATTACGTTTGATCAATGAAATGGCCTCTGGTGCTAAATTGCCCGCATCCATTAATCGACCCGCTTGCAAACAGCTCAATAAAGCGGTGGTGATTTCAGTTTGCATATCAGCCAGTTTTTTCTGAATGAGCTGTGTTGCTGCTAGCGGTTTGCCAAATTGCTCTCGGTCTAAGGTATATTGACGTGCGCCATGCCAACAAAACTCAGCCGCACCTAACGCCCCCCAAGCAATGCCGTATCTGGCTTTATTCAAACAACCAAAAGGTCCTGACAATCCTTTGGCAAACGGTAAAATATTTTCTTCTGGCACAAAAACATTATCCATTACTATTTCACCAGTAATTGAAGCACGTAATGAGAATTTACCTTCAATTTTAGGTGCTGATAAACCAGCCATGCCTTTTTCTAGAATGAAGCCTTTGATTTCTTCTTTACCCTCTTGGTTAGCTAACTTTGCCCAAACAATAAAAATATCGGCAATGGGTGAGTTAGTTATCCACATTTTTGTGCCATTAAGCTGATAACCGCCCTCAACAGCTACGGCTTTAGTGGCCATGCTAGCAGGATCAGAGCCTGAATTAGGTTCAGTTAATCCAAAACAACCAATGTATTCACCAGTGGCAAGTTTGGGTAAATACTTCATTTTTTGATTTTCACTGCCATAGGCATGTATAGGGTGCATAACTAGAGAGGATTGCACACTCATGGCACTACGATAACCGCTATCAACTCGCTCTACCTCACGAGCAATAAGGCCATAGCTAACATAGTTAATGCCCGCACAGCCATATTTTTCTTCGATAGTGGCGCCAAGCAACCCTAACTCACCCAGCTCTTTCATAATTTCAATATCAAACTCTTCATTACGGTTAGCAAGCAACACCCTAGGCATTAACTTTTCTTGGCAATATTGCTGCGCACTATCACGTATTAACCTTTCTTCTTCAGTTAATAAAGACTCTAGCAACAGTGGATCTTGCCAGTTAAAACTTGTTTTGTTGCTGTTATTGCTGCTCATTTGAAAACACCATTCATTGCCTTATGCATATAAGAGTAAAGAGTAAGTGATGACAAAGTTAAGTCAAGGGAAGTCTAGAGATAAGTCATCACACTATGCGCAAGCGCAAGAAATCCTAGCAACGCAAAGATGCAACTTACATTTTCTGACATTTAAGGACATTTTTTCGACATTTGCGTTACTGATTACTACAAATCGTTAAGGCAGAATAATTCCATATCGAGCAACAACTCAAACATACTCACACCTATCACAGGGAATGGAAATGAAATTTACGGCACTAAGCTTAGCGATTACTTGCGCACTATTATCAACCTTAACTCATGCTGCAGTTGCAGCTGAAGCAGATGTTGCTAATTCAGCTGCAAATAGGAAAAATAGTGAAGAAAAAGAAGTTGAGGTGATCCAAGTCAATGGCCGCCGTAATCAAGCCAATAGCGAAATGAGCGAAGCGACGGAACAACTATTAAGTGTTGCAGGCGTTGGTAATGATCCTTTGAGTGCCGTTTATAGTTTACCGGGCATTGTTTATGCCGGTGGTGATACTGGCTCCCCCGCTGTCCGTGGTTCATCTCCTGATGATAATGCCTTTTATATTGATGACATGCCCGCTGGTTATATCTTCCATTTATTCGGAGACAGTATTTTTAATGAAAATCTTATTAGAGACTTTGACCTTCACCCCGCTGCATTTGGCAGTGAGTTTGGCAATGCCACTGGTGGTGTTTTTGATGTGCAGTTACGCGATCCTCGTCATCAAGACATTGAGACCACAGTAGATTTAAGCATGTTAAAAAGTGGCGTCATGGCTGAAGGCACTGTCACTGAAAATTCAGCTTTTTACCTCTCCTACCGTCGTAGCCAAATTCATCTATTTTTACCCGAGGGTGAAGAAGATGAAGGCTATACCATTTTTAAAGCGCCGATCAGCGATGATTACCAAGCAAAATATCAATGGCTAGTTGGTGATGCTCACAAACTTACCTTTAGTGCTTCAGGCGCTAGTGACACGGGTGGTGTTAACATTTCAGAAAACTCAGAGGATGGCCGTATTGACCCTGACAGCATTGGCGATTTAAAAATTGGCACTCGCTTTGATAGCCAAAGTATTTCATGGCAGTACTACGGTGATGACCATAAAATGATGCACTTTGTCGCTGGTCATAATGTTAATCAAACAGATGAAGAATTTGGTGATGGTCAGTTCATCAAAGTTGATGACGAAAGCTATAATCTCAGGTTTTTCTATCAGCTTGCTTGGCTTGAAAACCACAAACTAGGTTTTGGCATTGATTACAGTAAAACGGAAGTTGATTACAGCTTCGATATCATTCCCTACTATTGTACTGAATTTGATAATGATTGCCGTCAACACAAGGGTGACCGTATTCAAGACGATACTTCACTTTCAGATCAAAATATTGCTGTTTACCTTGATGAGACATGGCAAATTAATAACGACTGGCAGTTAGTGTTAGGTGTTCGTGGCGAGCGAAATGACTATACCGAGCAAAGTTTTGTTCACCCAAGGTTTGCCCTAAACTGGCAAGCAACGGATAGCTTACTCGTTAAAGCAAAAGCAGGTACTTATAGCCGCTTCCCTGATATTGGCACTGCCATTAAAAAGTTGGGTAACCCTAAAATAGAGTCGCCAAAAGCAACTCATTACTCGCTGGGCTTTGATTATGACCTCAATGGCTTGTGGTTTACTTCTATTGATATCTACCGCAAAGAACTGGGTGACCTGCCCCGCTCCACCGATGAGTTATCAATAAATAATGATAGTAATGACGATTTACACTACACCTCTGATACATCAGGTAGTGCTCAAGGTATTGAATGGTTAGTCAGACGTGAACGTGAAAGTGGTTGGTTTGGCTGGGCATCATTAAGTTGGTCGCAAAGTGACCGCACTGATGATTTAACCAATATCACCAGTGATTATTACTTAGATACTCCTATGGTAGCTAATGTTGTCGTTAACTATGAACTGAATGAACGTTGGGATTTTGGCCTACGCTTTACTTTGCGTAGTGGTGCTAAATATACGCCAATTACAGGTTTAAGAGAAAATCCAGATTATGATGAGCATTACTTACCAAACTATGGCGAGGTTAATTCCAAAACATTGCCTGTGTATCATCGCTTAGATTTAGAAGCCAATTACAAAACCACCTATTGGGGTTACGATGCTCAGTGGACTTGGGCTGTGATAAATGCCATGGCTCAAAAGAATGTCTCTGGTTATTATTATGATCCACAAGATGGTGATAGCCCCGATAAGTTCACCGTTAGCGGTGAAGAAGACATAGGTATATTCCCTTATGTGGGTTTAAAAATGACCTTTTAAAAAAACTCAAGCCAAGCTAAATAAAGTTTAGTTAAGGATACTTACATTTTTTAAACAAATAACTAAGCTGTAGACGAGCAGCAAAAGGTAACACTATGGTAACATAATGCCACCTTTGCTTAGCTCGGCTTCAAATTAGTTCATGCTTATTGTTTCAAAATTTGTACCACCTACCACTGATATTGACTGGTTAAAGTGGCTTATCATTTGCTGTTTTTTATTTGTTGCCATCGCTTCACCAAGCGAGGCAAGTGAACAAGATAATTACCAAAGCGATACTAGCTATGAAAGTAATACCGATTACAGTAGTGAAATAGATTTTCAGAGCGATCCAAACAGTCCAATAGTTAAAGATGACTTTGATTGGCAAGTTTTGATGGATTTGTCAGTGGGTTATGATCAAGTGCTTTTAGATGGCGTTAAACAAACGGAATTATTGCACTATTTTAAACCTGCGTTGTTAATTGATATCTCATACAAAGGTTTCTTTTTACAAACCAATCAACGACGCTCTGCTGCACTATTATTAGGTGCTGAGTTTGGCTATCAATTATTCGTCAAAGAAAACTGGCAAGTTGATATTATTGCTAAAGCTTATATGCCTGGTTATGACCCGGCTAATTTAATAGAGTATCAAGACGCAGACGAAAAACTTTATTCAGGATTAAAGGAACGGGATGCAACACTTGGTGTAGCACTTAGGTATTCACGTTATTTTGACAATGCCATCTTTACTATAGACGTTGCTAACGCCTATGCCGATGATGATGCAAAAGGTCTCATTGTTGATAGCTTTTATAGTTATTTATTGCCTTATCGAAACTGGGATATTTATTTAGGTGCCGGTTTAACGTATTACGACCAAACTTTAGTTGATTATTATATTGGCATCAACCCTGATGAAGTAACAGAGAACCGTTCACTATACACGGCGAACTCAGGCTTTCGTGCGCAATTAGAAGTTTATGCTCAATATCCATTATCAGCGAGCTGGTCCTTTAATGCCGGTATAACTCAAAGTTTCTATAACGATGAAATAAAAGATAGTCCAATAGTTGATAAGAATAAGCTGACCCAAGTTATGCTTGGAGTGCTATATGTATTTTAACCTTGGTAAAGGATTTACCATTTGTTTTACTGTCATGTTATGCGTTTTCTCACCTACATCAGCAATAGCAAAGGCAATTGATCAAAAAAATGATATTGAAGTCAATGTCGTTCATTTTACTGCTCAGCCAGAGCAATGTGTAACGTTACGACAAGGCAGAAAGTGTTTTGCTAACATACAACTGCAATGGCAAGCGCCAGAAAAACAGGCTGTTTGTCTATTTCAAGAAGGCCAACAGGAAAAAATAAGATGTTGGCAGCATCATGACCGTGGCGAGTTATTGTTAGAGTTTGAATCAAATGAAAGTGTGAATTATCAATTACGCACATTAAATGACAATAAAGTTATTATGCAAACGCAAGTTAAAGTCAGCTGGGTACATAAAAGCAGTGCCAGAAAGCGTCGCTGGCGATTATTCTAGTCAGTATTAATTTATAAACATTATTTTGGCGAGCCATAATAAGCTCATAGGAAAATAGATATGAAAAACATTCTCTTAGTAGAAGATGACATTAGCTTGGCTGACTGGGTATGCGAATACTTAACTGAGCAAGGCTTTAATGTCGTTCATGTTGCCCGTGGTGACTTAGTACTTGATGTTTTTATTAATCAGCATATCGATCTAGTATTGCTCGATGTGATGTTACCGGGTTTAAATGGCATTGAAGTTTGCCGACTTATCCGTCAACAGGACAACAATAATCAAGTTCCTATTATTATGTTAACCGCCCGCGCCGATGAGTTTGACGAAGTAATAGGCCTAGAGGCTGGCAGTGATGATTATGTCATCAAACCTGTGCGTCCAAGAGCATTGTTAGCACGCATCAATAGGCAACTATCGACTAAAGAAGAAGTACAATCTGCTCAGCAAGAGCAAATTGCCAATACTCAACTAACCTTTGGCGAACTCACGATTAATCAAGAAGCTAAGCGAGTCACCTACCAAGATAAAGAACTTGATTTATCCACCAGCCTGTTTGCCTTCTTAACCTACTTAGCTGAACACGCAGGGCAAGTCGTTGACCGTGACTCGGTATTTAAAGCACTAAAAAAACGCGAATATGACGGCCAAGACCGTCGTTTTGATGTGATGTTGTCAACGTTAAGAAAACTCTTTAATGATGACCCGCAAAAGCCTAAAAAATTCAAAACCATTTGGGGCAAGGGTTATTTATTTGTTGGCGATGCATGGCAATCAGATGCATCAGAGCCTCTTGATGAAAATACTAGCTCGACCCAGGTAAATAACTAAAAATGCGCGGACTGTATCTCAGTATAATATTTACTGTCTTAGGATCATTGTTTTTTATTGGTTGGGGGCTCGATGAAATAGTTGAGCATATAGAATTAACTAAAGATACCAATCAAGAAACGCACAGCACACTCGTTTATAGAAAATTAATCAATGGCTTAAGCCAAGAATTAAACACCTTATCAAGCGATAAACTTAATGATGAAATCGCTCTATTTCAACAGCGTTTTAACATCAATACAAAACTAGCATACAGTAACAATATTGCTCTACCACAATCTTTGCTTTTGCAACTTGAACATGATGGCGGCGTACTTTTAGCCTCCAGTAATAACCAATACCTATTAAAAAAGCTCAACAATCATCCAGACTTTTTACTACAAATAGATCTGCCCAATGAAAAAGAACTCGATAATTCTTTCAATTTTATTTTAACCTTAATTCTTTATTTGGGTATTTGCGGGATATTAATTTTATGGTTGTTGCCATTAACAAGACGTTTGTACTTGCTCAATTATGCTGCGGCAAAAATTGGCTCAGGACAACTGGAAGCTCGAATAAAGCCTAGCCGACTTTCTTATATAAAAATGTTAGAAAGAAGCTTTAATTCCATGGCAAACCAAATAGAAAAACTAGTCGCGGACAATAAAATTTTGGCTCGAAGTTTATCACACGACATTCGCACACCTATGGCTTGCTTACGCTTTGGCATAGAGGCAGCACTTGATAGCCCAAGTATAGATAAGAAAAATAGCTATTTAGAACGCATGGATACCGAACTAACCAATATGGAGGAGATGACCAAGGCCTTTCTTGATTATGCCTCGATGGAGCGACAAGCATTACATCTAAAAAAACAATCTATTGATGTCTGCAACCTAATCAACTCAGCTATAAATGATTGTCAGATGTTAGCTGAGCATAACAACATTACTTTAGAGTTTACCGAAAGTGAAAGCGGCATACATTGCCAACTTGATTATCATTGGTGCTACCGCGCCTTAGTTAACCTTATTAGCAACGCTATCGGTTATGCCAATAAACGAGTTATTGTTACGCTACATAATGAAAAAGCTGATCACTTGTGCATAACCGTTGCAGATGATGGCATAGGTATTAGCGAAGATAAGCTTGATATTATTTTTACCCCTTTTGTTAAACTTGATGCCCATAGAACCAGAGAGCAAGGACATTTTGGTCTAGGTTTGGCAATTTGCACCAAAGTAATGGACTGGCACCAAGGTACGATTAACGTTAGCAACTCAACCGCACTTTCCGGCGCCAACTTTACCCTAACATTTCCAAAGTAAAACGAATCTGCTGTCAGTAAAAACAGGAACCGTTAACTACCACTACCGTGAAAACGTTCCCTCGCTGAATGAATACGTATGTACAAAGCTATTCTTTTTTATTGCTTTATTAAATAATAAAAGCACAAAAAACAATAAAGCACCGAGTTATCATGATTACAGCAAGTGACGATAATTTAACAAGCAATGTACGTTCAAAGACACAGTCTGACCGCAAAACTAATCATTACTTTCATGCCCTCACCGCTCTACGAGGCATTGCAGCACTCTGGGTTGTACTGTTTCACATGGATGTCATTATATTTTATCGAGAACTAGGCACTCTCTTGCCACATGAATGGTCTGGACTGCTCACTCAAGGTTATCTTTGGGTGGACTTTTTCTTCATTTTAAGTGGTTTCATTATTTGCCATATATATAACAAGCAGCTTAGTGGGAGCTTTAAAACGAGTAATATTGCTAAATACCTCACAGCAAGGTTTTTTCGTATTTACCCTTTGCACCTTTTCACTCTAATCCTCTTAGTTGGCTTTGTATTTATCGTATCGACATTTATGCCGAGCGCAATAGATGATAGCTGGCATCTGTATTTTGACTGGCAAGCATGGTTTAGTAATTTATTCTTAACTAATGCCATGAATCAGCATACCTATTTGTCTTGGAATATAGTGTCTTGGTCTATTGGTGCTGAGTGGTGGGCCTACATATACGCAATTGCATTATTATATTTTATTGGCAATGATGGACTAAAACGCTCAGTCGCCGTAGCTGTTATATCGTTTTCAGCTTTGATTTTTTTAGTCTATGTTTATCCAAATAACAATCTAGATATCACCTTTGATTTTGGTTTTTTACGCTGTATCTTAGAATTTACCTTGGGTGTAACCAGTTATAAAATGTTTAAACGAAATATAGGTAAAAAGATATTTCAGCAAGATCGTTATTTTGTTCTTACCTTGATTGCTCTGTTGGCTATGTTTCATTGGCGCTTGAATGATTTATTGACCATACCATTATTTTTAGTTTTATTGCTTTGCGCTGCCTTTAATCAACAGAAAATATCTAGACTATTATCGGCTACCCTACCTCAATATTTAGGTAAGATTTCGTATTCTATTTATTTAATGCATGGTGTTTGGTTTATGGTTTTTTGGTTCTCTTTACCATTACTCAAACGTGCTTGGTTAATCGAATCACTTTCAATTACCCAAACAATCATCTATATCATCAGCTTCTTGGCACTTACTATTGTCTCAGCAATGTATTCTTATCGATATATAGAAGTACCATTTCGTTATTTATTCAAAACTAAAACAGCCATACCGGCGACCTCAGCTTTAACATCCATTAATGAATAAATTGATAATGTCATAAGAAAATAAGCCTGAAAACACGCTAGTCATGCAGCTAACTTCTGACACACTTAACTCGAGTTGTTCAGTTTTAAAGAGCGTTAGGCTATCGAGATAAAAATTACTGCAGAAAATGTCAAAAAAGTGTAATATGTCGCGCTATTTTTATTCAACTTAAGTGATCTAGGAATAAAAATAGCACTTACATTTTAAGGCATATGCGGTAATTTAAAGATTATGGAAATTAAACAGTCAACGCTCGATACGGATATTAATACCGTACTCAACAACTATGATTTTGATTTTACTCAAGTAAAAATCAATGCTTTAGGCAATGGCCACATTAATAGCACGTATAAGCTATCTACAGCTGACTTTGAATTTGTTTTACAAAAAATTAATCATGAAATTTTTACTAAAACAGTTGAGCTTAGCGAAAATGCGCAGAAGATTAACCAGCACTTGTTGCAGCAAAAGAACCTCGGAAATTATCCATTTTCCGTACCCCAGCAGTTATTAACCAAGTCTGGTGATACCTGCGTAAAAATCGGTCAAGATTATTGGCGATTAATGGAATTTATTGACAACTCTTATACCTTAGAAGAGGTCACAAGCCCAGAGCAAGCAGCTTTAGTTGCTCGCGCATTCGCACAGTTTAGCTGTGCATTAAGTGACTTCCCTGCCGATGAACTTAGCGTAATTATCGATGACTTTCATGATATTAGCTTTAGAATGCGTCAATTAAGCGAAGCTGTTGCTAAAGACAGTTTAGGACGATTGGAAAATTGCCAACACTTGGTTAATTTTTGCTTTGATCAAAAAGACTTCATAAACGCCGTTGTTGAAATAAGTAAAAAACTACCGCTGCATGTAACTCACAACGACACAAAAATTAATAATTTATTATTTAGCCAAGGTGAAACCCCTTGTGCAGTGATTGATCTTGATACCTGCATGCCAGGATTATTAATGCATGACTTTGGAGATATGGTCAGAACTTGCTGTAGCAATCTTGCCGAAGATGATACCAATAGTGAAAAAATGATTTTTAAATTCGATATTTTTGCCGCATTAATTAGCAATTATCAACAGACGTTTGGTGATAAACTTAGTGCACTAGAGAAAGAGAGTTTACTTGTTGGCGCTAAGTTACTGCCTTTTATTGTTGGCACTCGCTTCTTAACCGATCACCTCAATGGTGATAATTACTTTACTGTCAGCAGAGAAAATCATAATTTGCATCGTGCTCAAAGCCAAGTGCAATTATTTAAATTAATATGTGAAGCTGAGCCTGAGCTGAAGAAGTTAGCTAATTTAATCTAAAGACTGTTACCTAACAGAGAGTGCGGCACTTCATACTCTTTCCTTTCCTAATTTTTACAGAATACTGCTATTGGTAGAAAATAGGCATTAGCTCAGCTATCTTGCTATGATTGAATAACTCTTTTTAATATCTTTAAATCATTAGCTTATATATTGATAAAACTTATCTTAATGACTTTGTTTTTTTTCTCCATACCTACCTATGGGCAAGATAACAATTGCGAAAACACTTTCACTCTTGGTTTGGGGAATATTTGGCCGCCTTATTATTTTGAAGAAAATGGCCAAATAAAAGGTGCCGATATAGAAATAGTAGAAAGTATTTTCGCCCAAAGTGATATTTGTTTACGTTATGTAAAAATGCCTTCAAGCGCCCGCGCTTTAATAGAACTAAAAAATGGGAAAATAGATTTTTTATATGGCGCAAGTTTCAGCTCAGAGCGTGCAGAATATGCTATTTTTTCACAGCCTTATCGTCATGAAACCATACGCTTCTTTTCTAGAAATGCCGAATATAATAAATATAGGAATGCTAGTTTAGCTGATTTGTTTATCGCCAAACTACAAGCCGCAACGAATAGAGGAAGCTATATCGGCGGTTTTGGTATTGCATTAACACAAAAAGAAAATCAACCCTATATTAATCACGCTCCTACGATTGAAAGAAGAATGAAAATGCTTATTTTTAAACGAGTTGACTTTACTATTGAAGATCAAATTGCGGGATTATTTTATTTACAAGAAAAAGCAATACAGACGATAAAGATGCACCCCTTCATCATCTCTCAAAATGATATATCACTATTATTTAGTAAAAATAACATTTCTAAGCAACAAGTTGAAGAAATTAATACTATCATTATTAACAATAGAAAAAAGTTTGAAGCTATCCTATCAAGCTATCAATGATTTCGCGTCTTCATATAAGAATCATCAAAAAAATCGCATGTGATAATTTTGTGATAATTTAACCATAAAAGTGTGATAACCCTGTGACTATGCTGCAATAATTACCTCCCATACTTTCCTTTGACTTTATAACAATTCAATTAACAGGAAAGCACCATGAAAATAATTAACCAGTCATTGAGTGCCTTAGCACTCACTCTTGCAAGTTCATCATTAATGGCACAAGAGTTATCAATAACACTGACCAACCTCACCCAAGGTTTGTACTTCACACCCGTAATTACTGCAGCACACAACAGTGAAAGTAATGTATTTATGGTAGGTAGTGCGGCAACACCTGAGCTACAAGCGATGGCAGAAGGCGGTGATATCTCAGGTTTAGCAACGATGCTAATGAATAGTGACGCTAATATTAATGAAAACCCTGCAGCAGGGTTATTAGCACCGGGTATGTCGACCAGTTATACCTTAAGTACAGATATGGCGAATACCTCCCTTTCCCTAGCAGCCATGATATTACCTTCTAACGATGGTTTTGTTGGTACTAGCAGCTGGATGATTCCAGAAACGGCCGGTACTTACACTGTGTTTTTAAATGCTTATGATGCAGGAACCGAAGCGAATAATGAACTACGTGGCAGTGGTGCTCCTGGCGAAGCAGGCATGCCAGTACCACCACCTTTAGACCCAAGCATGGGTGCCGGCGGCATGGGCATTACGGATATGGAAAGCAATACTATGATTCATATTCACCGCGGCACGATTGGGGATGACGATATGGACGGCGGTAAAAGCGATCTAAATAATAGCGTTCATCGCTGGTTAAACCCTGTTGCCAAACTTACCATTACAGTCCAATAAGGGGAGCATCATGTTAACCTTTAACTCAAATAAATATGATACTAGAAGCGCACAAACTAAGCTGTTGAGTAAGACCTTACTCGTAGGTTTGTTTAGTTTAGCTTTGACAGCGTGTAATGATGATAACGATGATCCGGTAGTTATCACACCGCCACCACCTCCGCCGCCAGCAGAATATAGCTATACTGTCATGGTGACTAATTTAACTTACGCACAACCTCTATCACCTATAGCTGTTGTTTTGCATGGCGATAGCAAGATGTGGTCAGTAGGTGAAGCCGCTTCTGTTCCCTTAGAGAAACTAGCCGAAGGTGGTGATAATAGTGACTTTATTGCTGACTCCAATGTCTTAGCCTCCTCATCTGCAGAAGGTCCACTATTACCGGGCACTGCAAGCAGTATTACCATTAGCACTACCGATAGAGCTGCAACAAATTTAACTGTTGCGACTATGTTAGTGAATACAAATGACGCTTTCTCGGGTCTTACTGGTATAGATATATCTTCAATGGCAGTAGACGAACTGAAATCATGGAATTTGAATGTCTATGATTCTGGTACCGAATTAAATGATGAAGCAATGGGTAGCATTCCTGGACCTGTTGATGGCGGTACAGGCTTTGATATGGCACGTGATGATGTCAATTTTGTTGCTTATCACTCAGGCGTTGTTAGCCAAGATGATGGATTATCTAGCTCAGTATTAACACAGGCACATCGTTTTGATAACCCTGCGATTAAACTAACGATTACAAGAACAAAATAGCTGAACTTGCCCCCTATTGAGTGTCAAGTTCACTCAATAGGGATAATGATGAAAGATAAAGTACTCATTGTTGAGGACGAAGCAGATATAGCCGCACTGATTAAAGTGCATTTAACAGAATTAGAGTTAGATTGTCAGGTTTGTTACGACGGTGAGCAAGCACTAGCGTTGGCGCTAACATATGATTATCAGTTGATATTACTCGATGTCATGCTGCCTAATGTTAGTGGTTTGGATATTTGTCGACAAGTTCGTCAAGCCAAGCCCTTACAAGCCATCTTAATGTTGACATCAAAAACATCGGAAACAGATAGAGTATTAGGTCTTGAATTAGGCGCCGATGATTACATGACTAAGCCTTTTAGTATCAGAGAGCTGCAGGCAAGAGTTAGAACTCAATTGCGACGTATGCATGCACTTAATGTAAAAACTATGCATAACACTGAACTAGGCCGTTCATCAGCAGCATTAAACAACAGTCAAGTTGATAACACGGAGAAAGCACGAAATAGCCTCTGTATCGGTAATCTGATTATTGACCATGATTACCACCAAGTTACCTATAATCAGCAAATCATTAAACTAACGAGTACAGAGTTTGAATTAATAGACTTTTTTTGCCAGCATCCCGATCAGGTATTTTCGCGAGCACAGCTTCTTGATAGTGTTTGGGGCTATCACCATAGCGGTTATGAGCATACGGTTAACTCTCATATAAACCGACTGCGCAATAAATTAGAACAAGATTGTGCCGACCCACAAATTATTCAAACGGTTTGGGGCGTTGGTTATAAATTAAATTCTGCTGGTGTAACGAATGAGTTACCGCTTAGAGCAGCCAAGGAATAGTATATGAAACTTTCACTTTATCAACGGTTAGCACTCGCTATTTGCTGCGCATTTACCGTCATTGCTTCGCTGCTATTTTATTGGAGCAATTCTTTAGCACAGCAATCAAAATTTCAAGCAGAGCAAAAATTACATTTACAGCTAGCGGATCATTTAGCGCAGGATAACCCTTTATTGCAAGATGGTGTCTACGACAAAGCAGCATTAGAAAACTTATTCCATACGTTAATGTTACTTGGCCCTGCATTTGAGTTTTATTATCTTGATCAAGATGGCAATATCTTAACTTATTCAGCAGATTCAGAAAAAATCAAAAAACAAGCTATCGATTTGGCTCCAATAGTGAAACTGATCAACAACCCCGATCAGCTACCCATTTTTTCAGAGGACCCTAGAAGTTTAACCAAGAAAAAAATATTTTCTGCCGCGCCAATATACCGTGGTGAAGACTTGCAAGGTTACCTCTACGTGATTATTGGTGGTGAGATTTATGACTCAATTTTCAGCCAAGTGCAAAGTGATAAGTACCTGCAGCAATATGGGATCTTTTTACTGTCGTCATTGTTACTACTGTTACTGATATTGTTGGCTGTTTTTCGCTATTTCACCGCACCAATAAAACAATTAGCTCAACAGATGCAGTCACTTAAAGCAGCTGGTTTTGATCAAAATAAAGTAACCTTAGCTGCTTGGGGAAAAGAGTCCGCGCTAAGCTCAAGCCAAAATGAAGTTCACATTTTAGGTAATACTTTTAATGATATGGCGGCACAGATAAACCTGCAATTTTCTCAATTAACTGAAAACGACAGAATTCGCAGAGAGCTATTAGCACATCTATCGCATGATTTACGTACACCATTGGCAACAATGCAGGGTTATGTAGAAACATTAACCATAAAGGCCGATAAGCTCACCGAGGCTGACAAGAAGCAATATTTAGCGACAGTGCAACGTAATATTGCTCAGTTAAAGCGCTTAATCGACCAAATATTTGAGCTAGCTCACTTAGAAAATGGTCAAGTAACCGTAAACCTAGAAGCCTTTGCTATTGGCGAATTATTGCATGACATCATGGCAAAATTTATTCTTAAAGCAAGCGATAAAAACATATCCTTAAACTTAAAACCACAGCAATGCCGCTTCATGGTTTACTCAGATATAGCTAAACTTGAACGGATTATGACGAATTTACTTGAGAATGCGATTCGTCATACCACAGCAGGTGGCAAAATAACGATCAACGTCAGTTTAGATGACACTAAACCTGATAAAAGGATCAAGATAGCTGTTATCGATAATGGCAGTGGCATCAGTAAAGCGGATATCGCTTATATTTTTGACGCCAGATATCGCGCGAGCAATGCTATCGAAGATAGTACCCATCATGCCGGTTTAGGCTTGGCTATTAGCCAAAAATTAAGTTTGATTTTAAATTCAGAGTTAATGGTTAGCAGTGAACTAGGTCAAGGCACTAACTTCTCTTTATCACTAAAAACAGCATAGTAATTTAGCTAAAAGCCAAGTAAATCTAGGCTTTTAGCAACTTTACGCTTCCAGCTATAAGTAGCAGTCCTTTATAGCGTGCATGCAGTTTAGCCAAGCTATTCGAGACTAAATCACAGCAGGTATTATGAATAACTGACTTTAATCGGTATGGTTAAGACTTGCTGCCCTTTGTGCTTAAGCCAGTAATAAATGCCAACAAAGGTTAATATCGCTATAACAATAGTAAAACTACCACTAAGAGGAGTTACAAAGATATTGCCAATTTGATAACACAGTGTCGCCATCAAATACGCTAAAGTAAAACTCCATATTGCCGCAAAGCCAGCCCAACGACTGCCAACCTCATTTTTAATTGCGCCCATAGCAGCTACACACGGGGTATATAATAGAATGAACAATAAGTAACTAAAGGCACCAAGTTGCCCGGCAAAAGCTGCCTGCATGCGTTCATAAGTTGTTAATTCTACTTCTTGTTCTTGTGCAGCAACAGATAAGTCGCTGACATCACCAACATCAACTCCCAAAGGATCATCGGGGGCAATTCCGAGTAGATTTTCTTTAATACTTGATGTGGCCGCTGACCAACTTTGGCTAAGTGAAGGTTCACTAGCATCATCACCTGCAAGCGGCGAATATAAGCTATTAAAGGTAGCCACTAAAACTTCTTTCGCAAATATTCCAGTTATTATACCGACACCCGCTTGCCAATTTTCTTCTTTTATACCCATCGGAGCAAGCAGTGGCATCACAACTTTAGCCCCCTGGCTTAAGACAGAATTTTCACTGTCCTGATGACCAAAATTTCCACTGGTATCAATAGAATTAAAGAAGTTTAATAAGCAAACAACAATCACAATAGTTTTACCTGCTCCCGTAACAAAACCAGAGGTACGTTGCCATACACGCAGACTAAGATCTTTAATGCTAGGGATCTCATATCGTGGCAACTCCATGATATTTAGCGAACTAGTACCCGAAAGCACTGTTTTCTTTAACAAGAAACCAGTAAAAATAGCCGCGGCAATGCCAACAAGATAAAGCAAGAAGACTAGATTTTGACCATTGTCAGGGAAAAAAGCAGCAGCAAATAAAGCGTATACGGGTAAACGCGCACCACATGACATAAAGGGTGACATCATTACCGTCGTAATACGTTCACGCTCGCTATCAAGTACACGTGCAGACATTACTGCAGGCACGGTACAACCAAAGCCTACTATAAGCGGTACAAAAGCTTTACCTGGTAAACCAATCCTTTGCATCAGGCTATCAACCACAAAAGCAGCGCGCGCCAAGTAACCAGAGCTTTCTAATAAGGATAAACCAATAAACAAACAGGCTATAACGGGTATAAAGGTAGCCACAGTTTGCATACCGCTACCAAAACCCTCGACGATAGTTAATAACCATTGCGGTAAATCAAGGGGCGCTAAAAAGTGTAGTGGGTAGTCAACAAAAAGAGTACCACTAAGAATATCAAAAAAATCAATAAAGGCACTGCCGACATTGATTGCAAACATAAACAACAAGTACATCATTAACAAGAACACTGGCACCCCTGTTACAGGATGAAGAATAAAGCTATCAAGTTTGTCAGAAAAACCAGTTGCTCTAGTCAGCATAGCTTGCGCTGTACTAGTTTGTACTCTTGCCAGCATGTCGCTAACATAATCATGGCGAGCTTGCTTGCTACTTAACGACTTGTTATTAGCGATTTTTTTGCTGCACGTTTCTTGTGATTCTCTTTCAACATCTAATACCAGTTGTTGCTGTGTAGCTGATAACTCATCTGGTAAATTTGCTAGCACTTGGACAACTTTCGCTTGTGCGCTATCGTTTTGTGCACTAACAGCGATAACGGGACAACCAAGTTCTTCTGCTAATTTATCAACATCAACAGTCAAATCATCGTCTTTATCTACTTTATTCAACACCACCAACATTGGAATACCTAGTTCAAGCAGTTGGCTAGTAAGATAAAGTTGTCGGCTTATTTGCTTTATATCAACAACATTTACTAAATAATCAATGTTGTCTCGCTGTAAAAATTGTTGTGAAATAGTGAGATCTTTACCTTGCTCACTATGGCGAGTTAATGAGCTAAGGCCAGGTAAATCAGATAAAAAAGCCCTTTTATTGTCAAACTGACAGGCTGTTTTTTTTGCGGCGACGGTGACGCCAGACCAATTCCCAACTTTTTGCTTCCTTGATGATGAATTGTCATCTGTAGCAAGCAATAAATTAAACAGGGTACTTTTTCCTGAGTTTGCAAAACCAACTAGCGCATAATGCTTCGGCTGTTGCATTGAATTATTTTTTTCATTCATTTTATGAGTAATCTACACTTATTTGCTCAGCAATTGAGCGTTGCATGCTTATTTTGGTATTGTGCAAACGAAATGCCATAGGACCGTTAAAAGGCGCTTTATGCGCAAGAGATACTGAAGTGCGTAAACTAAAACCTTGTTCAAGCAACTGCGCTGCTAAAACTTCATCGGTGGGCAAGGCACTAATCTTTGCCGGTTTGTTTTTAACTAAATCTGCTAAGGTCATGATTTAAATCCAGAAAAATTATTGTTCATTTCTCAAATGTAATCAAAGAGTAAATGATAATTACTACTATTTAGATAATAGCATTTTAGTGAAAAATACAACAGAAAAAGCTGGAAGTTATGCTTGATGTTGATCAAGTTGCGTTGAAATTAATAAGAGAATATAAACATTTACTTAGCGTAAAAAATCCATGATGCACCGATACCGATAGACCAGTTGCTATTTTGTTTTATCAAAGGACTTTCATTAAAAACAGCTCCCGATAAATTGTAATAACGGGCGAAACTAGCAAACCACCATGAGTCAACTCTATAAGTCAGGCCAAAAGAGATATCACTGCCCGCATAACCACCATTACTGTTATAAGCAGTTCGGTTTAACTGGCTATGCTGATTTGGCACACCATAATAGTAATTTAAATAACGATCATCAGAAAAATTGATGTTGATTCGTGTAGTGAATTCAAATTGACCTTTGCCCTGGTCAATATCGGCTAGGCTAAAAGCTTTTTGATAAGTGCTACTCGGCCCATAACGCCAACCCGCATTAGTAATAGAATGAAAATCTGTTGCCGTCGCTTTGCGAGTAAAGAATTCAGCATAAAAGAAACTGTTTTGCTGAGGAGAGCCAGAGAAGTAATATTTAACTGAAGGGCCAAGTTCAAATACCCAATCTAAATCAGGCATATCAGTGCGAGCATTATTATCTTCGCTATTGACTTTAATGCCACCAGAAGCGGATAAATCAAGATAAAGCTGCTTATTTTGAAAGAGTTTGCCGTTAAACTGGTTACGGTCAATTTTAATATTATCGTCTAAATAGTAAATATAGGGTAAAGGCACAAGATAAGAATCACTTTGGTCTGATCCTAAATATTGTGGTAGCTGCGTTGCAAATGCGCCTACGCCTAACTCAAGCTTTGCTTGTGATTTTGTTACTGCTTTTTGTTTACTGGATTCATTGGCGTTTACCGCATATGGCATAAACCAAAATGAATTAACCAGCAAAATAAAGCAGAAGTTAATGGATATAAAAGACTTAAACATCGATATAACGTTTAAAGATGAGTGAGGTATTAATACCACCGAAGGCAAAGTTATTACTCATCACGTAATCCGTCTTGATCTCACGGCCTTCACCACGAAGGTAATCTAAATCACCACATTGCTCATCAACCTTGTCTAAATTAACGGTTGGTGCAAACCAGTTATCCATCATCATATTTATGCTTGCCCATGCTTCGATACTGCCACAAGCTCCTAAAGTATGGCCTAAATAACTTTTTAATGAACTGATAGCGACTTTGCCCATTACCGCGGCTGTCGCTGTTGTTTCGGCTATATCACCCTTTTCTGTCGCTGTGCCATGAGCACTAACATAACCGATACAACTCGCAGATACATCAGCATCAGATAGTGCCTGTTCCATGGCTATTTGCATTGTTGCCGCTGTAGGTTGTGTCACATGGGTCCCATCTGAATTACAACCAAAGCCGACTAGTTCAGCCAATATAGTCGCACCACGTGCCTTGGCATGTTCCAGCTCTTCTAAAATCAATGTGCAAGCTCCCTCACCTATCACTAAACCATCACGATTTTGATCAAAAGGACGAGGGGTAAGCTTAGGGCTATCATTTTTGATGCTAGTCGCATACAAGGTATCAAATACTGCGGCTTCGGTGACACATAACTCTTCTGCACCACCAGCTACCATCAACTTTTGTCTACCATATTTTATCGCTTCATAAGCGTAACCTATGCCTTGCGAACCTGAGGTACAAGCTGAACTGGTAGTGATCACTCGTCCCTTTAAGCCAAAATAAACACCCACATTAACTGGCGCAGTATGCGACATCATTTGAATATAACTTGTCGCAGTAACACCATTCATATTACCGCTTTCTAGCATCTGACCAAAAGAAACTAATGGTTCAGTTGAGCCGATAGATGAACCATAGGAAATGCCAGTGCTGCCATCAGTTAAGGCTGGGTTTTCAAGTAATTGTGCTTGCTCTAATGCTAATTCAGTAGCGCGAGTTGCCATTAGGGAGACTCGCCCCATAGAACGAATCTTTTTACGTTTATAATGACTTGGTTTCTCAAAATGATTTACAGGTGCAGCTAGTTGCGTATTCAAACCATCCATATTATTCCATTCAGGCATAAGCTGTACGGCATTTTCACCCTGCTGCAACGCTTGTTTAAACGTTGCCCAATCATCACCTAATGCAGTGATTGCAGACATACCTGTAATAACGACTCTGTTCATTTTAATTCCTTTACCTGTACTTAGCTTTACGTTTTAAACCACACGGATTCAATTTACGACAAAATCAGCGTTTGCTATGCCATACCACCATTAACTGAAATAACTTGGCGAGTTATATAACTGGCACCATCAGACATTAGAAAACTGGCCGCATGAGCAACTTCCTCAGCTGAGCCTGCACGCCTTAATGGAATAGCTTTTTTTATTTCATCTAGTGGTAAGTCATCTGTCATGCCCGTATCAATTAAACCTGGAGCAACACAGTTAACGGTTATTTTACGTTTTGCTAATTCGAGTGATAGCGCTTTAGTGGCGCCAATAATTCCTGCTTTTGAAGCACTATAATTAACTTGGCCACGATTACCAACAACACCAGAAACAGATGCCATAGTGACTATTCTGCCGCCATTACGCGCTTGCACCATTGGCATTACCAGTGGCCGTAAAACATTGTAAAAGCCATCAAGGTTAGTATGGATAACATTATCCCACTCAGCATCAGTCATTGCAGGAAAGGCAGTATCTGCAGTTATACCGGCATTACATACGACACCATAAAAAGCGCCATGTTCAGCTACGTGTTGCTCGAGCACGGTTTTTGTATTTTCGCGGTCGCTGACATCAAATTGAACCAAATCAGCACTGCCACCTAAATCGCAGATCTCTTTAATAGTTTGCTCAGCGTCACTGATGCCTGAACGACAATGTACGGTTATAGCAAAACCATCTTGTGCTAATTTAAGCGCAATGGCTTTACCTATACCTTTACTTGAGCCGGTGACTAAAACACGTTTTAGCATTGCTTGCTTCCTTTGTTCTTTTATCATTAGTCTGCCTACTTTACTGCGTTGCTTGTGCGAGAAATGCGCTAGCATCTTCAGGGTTAAAAGTATTAATTTTTGCTGAAGCTACACGTTCACCTTGGTATTCAATAAAACAATCAAAAGCAGATAAACCACCACTTTCAACATAAAGCTGCTCAACATAAATTTGCAGTTGCATGCCTTGGCTAAACTCACTCATCGACATTTTAAATTTTCGACTGCTAACAAGAAAACCAATTGAAACTTCACGACCTTGATCTTTTTCGTTAGCATTAGCAAACGCTGCAATGCTTTGTGCCATGTATTCTATAGCAACGTAGCTTGGCACACTGTCACTTTGGGTATTATAGAAATTACTCTTTGGGTGAATAGTGACTTGGCAACATGCCTTTTCATTGTCATAAGACAATAATTCATCAATAAGGATCATTGGATGATCGTGCGGCACCACATCTTCAATGGCATAATTATGTTTTTTACTGGCATTCATATTTCTATTTAACTTTCCATTTAGCTTTAAGCAGTAATTCTTTACTCACTTATATTCCTATTATAACGCTGACATTATTGCCACCAAAGGCAAAAGAATTAGACAGACAATTACGCATAATTGTTTCATGTCGTTGCTCAAGTGCAACTAGGTTCAGTGCAGGCATACTAGTATCGACTGCATTATCCCAAATATGTGGTGCATAATAACAACTATTATCACTGTCATCACCCACATTTCTATTAAGTAATAACCAGCATAAGCCTACTTCTGTTGCCCCTGCTGCGCCTAAAGTATGGCCAATTAAAGCTTTTGATGAACTGCACGGCGTATTACTACCAAAAACCTCGTGCACAGCAATAGCTTCCATGGCGTCATTTTTAGGCGTCGCTGTGCCATGCAGGTTAATATAATCTATATCGCTTGCTTTGAGTTTGGCCTGGCTAAGCGCTGCTGTCATAGCAACAATAGCTCCTTCCCCTTTAGGGTGCGGGGCCGACATATGATGAGCATCACTAGATTCGCCAACACCCAGTAATTTTATAGCTGTTGATGTATTTACTGAGTTATCCTTCGAGCCGCCTTCTACTGAACAATCCTGCTGCTTAGTTAGGATAGCTAAAGCGGCTGCTTCGCCAATATTAATACCATCACGGTTTACACTTGAAGGTTGGCATATACCCTTTGCGGTTGAACTTAGCGCATAAAAGCCATTCACAGTCATCGCACAAAGTGTATCAACACCACCAACAATGGCAGCATCAGCCAAGCCAGCATCAATTAATTCACTGGCAGTCTTGAAGGCCTTAGCACTGGAAGAGCATGCCGTAGAGATCGTCATACAAACGCCTGTTGTCGCCAACTCATCACTAATAAATTCAGCTAAATTATAAATTTCTTGCTGTCGGTAGTCATACTCTTCAGGAAAGTGACCTTGCTGCTGTAAGGTTCCCATTGCTTGCTCTCCGTCACTAATCCCCGAAGTACTAGTACCGACAATAACCGCAATGCGTTCAGCGCCAATGCGCGCACTCAGTGTTTTTACTTGTTGTCTAATTTGCGTTAAAGCAAGCAAAGCCAATTGGTTATTGCGACTTTGAAAATGCTTGGCTTTATTTTCTAGGCTCGGCAATTCAACCTCAACATTAGCAACCGTAACGCTATCATCAAGTAATAAGTCGTCTACTTGCGTTAAGCCCGAAGCATCACCGTTAAGCAAGCGCTTCTTTATGCTCTGAGGATCACTTCCTAAAGCATTAACTAAGGCGTAATCGGTAATGTAGAGTTGTTGTTTCATTGAAATATCACGGTTAAGACCGTTCCTACAAAATTAATATTGAGAAGTTAAGGTATCAAGGTTTATGTTGATAAAATAATGCTTAACGCTAATGGTTTAAAGTGAGTATATCATCAGATAAACGTTCGATAGATAGTTGGTAACCTTGACTTAACTGTTGAAAATCTATGTGTTGATTCTGTTGTTCATTTTCCGGCATTAAGTAACGAATAATGATAATAACTTCGCCTTGATAATAAAAACGCCTTATTCGATTAAAGCGAGTTTGTTGTGCTTTAATCTCGCTTTCATCAACAGCAAAACCAGTGAACAAACTGTCTTCAATTTCAGTCAAAGGCCAGTTTGCTAACTGTAAATCATGTAGCACTTGTTTAGCATCGAAGTCTTTAGCTAAGCCAATCTCACTTGTAACCGTTTGCGCCCCAGATTGCCAACTGGCTTGCGCTAATAAAGCGCCGGAAAAACTCATTGCCGCAAGGTTTATGCCTTGCTCACTTAGCTCAGTTTGCAATAACATACTGTCTTTAGCAAAGGTCTTAGCCAACTGTGCATGTTTGTTATTTAAAGCAAAAGTAAACTTTTCTAGCCAAACGTGATCAAGCATTGCTTTAGGTACTGCTAACAAGGGCATCAGTTGCCCTACATGATTGCCTGAAGCTGACTTTACTGGAATATTGGCACAACCACTCAAAGCAATAATAAAGACACTACAAAGCAGTTTTACTCGAATGGCTGCTGTTAACATCAGGTTTGTGTCTCATGTTCTGTCGTTACACCATCTTTTTCTGCTTGACAGATATCAGCCAACACATTCAAACGTCGTTTGGTATTTTTAACATAAGGATTATTCTCATCCCAAGCATAACCCGCTAAAATTGAACAAATCATCGGCTTAACTTGAGTATCTTCATCTGAGAAAAAAATCACTTCCTGAAGACTCGTTTCATACCAAGCCATTACAAAATGCTTAAAGGTTTCGATGCCTTTTGTTAAAGGCACTGTGAAATTTTCTTGCCAATCGACGGCTTGTCCTGCCAACTGCTTATCGACAACATCAGCCGCTAACATTGCTGAATGCATCGCAATAGTTACCCCAGAAGAAAATACAGGGTCAAGAAACTCGCCAGCATTACCTAATAAAGCAAAGTTTTGTCCATGCAAAGATGTTACATCGGCGCTATAACCACCGATAGTACGTACTGGGGCGATCATTTCAGCTTTAGCCAATAACGTAGATAAATTAGCATCTTCATGTATGTATTTATTCAAAACATCTTCAAGTGCTAATTCAGAGCCATCTTCGTTACAAAAATAATGCTGTTCACCTACAACACCAATGCTGGCAGTGCCATCACTAAAAGGAATTAGCCAATACCAAACATCAGCTTTAGTTGGATGAACTGTGATCAATATTTTGTTCCGGTCAAAATCTTTGCCAGCTGAGGTTTCACTCATATTGTCTTTAAAATGAGTAAATACTGCTTTGCGATTAGTGAGCACGCTATCTTTTTCTAGGTTAAGTAAGCGCGGTAATACACGACCAAAACCGCTGGCATCTAGAGTAAACTTAGCTTTAACTTGGTAATTTCCCTGTGGGCCATCTACCGATAAAAGCGTGCCAGATTCATCAGAAGAAAAGTCGGTAACTGTATGACCATAGCGAATTTCTGCACCTTGCTTTTGCGCTTCATCAGCAAGTAACTTATCAAACTCTGCACGTTTAACTTGGTAAGTAGTACCAGGGCCTTCTGTGAACTTTTTAACAAAATCGAAATGGCAATCTTTACCGGCACGGTGAAAAGCAGCACCATTTTTATATTGAAAACCTAATTTTTCAGCATTGCTTAATAAGGCTTCTAGCATATTGGCTTGTTCAAGCATTTCCATACAGTGCGGTAATAAACTTTCACCGATAGAAAAGCGTGGGAAATGCTCACGTTCGATCAAGCAAACCGACCAACCTTTTTGCATTAATAGGCTAGCAGCAATGGCACCCGATGGACCGGCACCAATAATGCTGACATCAAAAACATCTTGTTTACTCATTTAACAATCCCTTTTTCTTGATACTTATAAGCTATGATTTACGGCTTGATTTAGCTAATGTCACTACTGGTGCCAATAAAAAGGCACACAATACTCCAATAAATATGGTTAAACCAAAACTTGCGATAACCGACATGCTACTAAAAATTAGCATGGCAAATACAAACACAGAACTTAATGCAGACATTAAAGTGGTTAAGGTCACTTTTTTAACCAAACCGTGCTCTGCATAAAACACTGAATAATCGAGTCCCAAAGCAATAATTAATATGCCCGCAACTAGGTTAAAGATATTCAAACTTTCTTGTATGACATGGCTCAATAAAAGCGCTACGGCAACAGAAAAAACTGGTGTAACAATACCAAGTGCAGCGACATAAAAACCATAACGCCAAACAAAAACAAAAAAAGCAGCAACAACCGCAGCGATTAATAACCAAATTAACTGCTGACTAAATAGCGCTAATTGTGCTGATATTTCACTGGTTTTATCAATAAAATAAACCTGCGCACTAGCACCTTGCTTTAATGATAACTTATTAGCAACTTGCGTTAAGCTTGAGACGTTAGCAGTACCAGCAATACGCACTATCGAGTAATAATCCGTTGACGACTGGCTATTATCCACCAGCCACTGCTCTTGGTGCATCTGACCAATATCCGTTGATAACCAATGCTCAAGTGTCAATGAAGTAATCTCAGGCTTAATTTTCCAGTTCGCTTGTGGCATCAACTGTTGTAACTGATGGAATTTATCTTGGCTAGAGGCTTGTTGCAGTAATGAGTGATTTTGTTGCTGCAATTTAATTGAAGGCAACCACTGACTAATCGCTGATATATCACTTAACTGATCTTGTTTAATTAAAGGCTGTAATTGTGCGACTAATCGCTCTTCTTGCTCTATAACACCCTGTTCAGTTTCTGCCTGCACTAAAAAATAACCCAGTTGCCACTTTTGTTTCAATAAAGATTTAACCTGTATTTCATGCTCTTTTAGCTCAGCATCTGGTGAGTAAAACTTTCTAATATCATTATTTATCGTGATGGTCAGAGTTAGCGCTAAGCAACTAATAAACATAATGAAAACAATGCTTTTATAACGAGCAATAACGCTAACGAGTTTTTGTTGTAATACGTTTATTTTACTGGCCAAAGTTGGCAGAGGCTGTCTCTTTTTAGTATTAACCAACAATGGCTGTAATAAGGGAAAAAGCAAAAGCACAGTTAATAATGCGCCTAACAAACCAAATAAGGTGAAAATAGCAATTTGCTGAAATAAGATAAACGGCGCAAACATTAACAAACCATAACCCGCACCCGTGGTGATAAACCCCATCACCAATGAAGCACTAATAGCATTCAACGGCTGTGTTGTCGTTCGGCTTTCGTCAGTACCGTCCTTCGTAAAGGTAAGTTGGGTTAATGCATGAAAACTGTAATCCACGGCAATGCCAATCAAGGTGACTGAAAAAACAAAAGCAATAATGTTGATTTCGCTGTAAAACAGGCTTAGCGCCAAATAACCATAAACAAAACTAACTAGCACGAGCATAAAAGTCGCTAGCAAAGCAGTAGTACTTCGGTAAATCCAGGCAATTAACAGTAACGTTGCAACTAAAGAAAGGCTGCCATAAAGCATCATTTCAAATTGACCAATGCTGCTCGCTTTGCTGGTGTAAAAAAGCGCTCCTGTGTAGAGATATTTAGCATCATCATTTGCAGTAAGGGCTTCAAATTGACTCACCAATTTTTGCGCTGCATCAATGTTAACTGCATTTTTTTGGCTAGTAAAAATCACTAACACATAATAAACACCTTGCTGATGAACGACTAAATGATCGTCTTGTAAGTTCAGCGCAGAACCTGCCGATACAGGTCTGGATAAAAAATCAGCCAAAGATAAACTAGCATCGGTTGACAAAGTGAGTGCAACAGCTTGATTACTCACTTGGTTTAATAGGGAAAACTGGTAAGAAAATAAGGCATCTTTATCATCAGCAGCTAATAGCTTTCGCATAGTTGCCGTTAATAATTGCTGATGATAGGGTAAGTATTGCTGCACGATATCATCAAACCTTGCCATTTGATCAAAGCGTGTTTGTGCTGATTTTACTAGAGCCAATTCATTAAGTTGCAGTGTCAACTTATCAGCTTGAGCGATAGCTTGAGATAAAGTACTAGCACCCACTAACACAAGCTGCTTATTCGTTGCGACTTCGCTAACTTTGTCAGTAACTTTACTTAACTGGTATTGCGACTTATTTGCAAAAAGAGCCGTTAAATCGCCATTAAGTTTAAGTGGTTGTTCAAGATGACTAGAGATCAAGAAGAGAAAAATAACAACAAATTGCACTAACCAAAAGCAGGCTTTATTTTTTATGCTCACCCTTGAGAAATAACAAAAAAACTTACTGAGCATTAACTTGTGCCTGTTTATTAATTGCTTCAATGCTCACTTTTTTATTCATTTGCTCTTGAGGTAATGCTAACGATTTTTCCTGTTCTGCGTTCAATGTTCTCTGCTTTATCAGCATACTAATTTGAGTTTTATTACCCTGCATATCAAAAATGTTTATATGCCGTTTATCTAAGTCAAAGTGAGGCTGATTTTTCGATGCAGAAATTTCTGCTGGCGGAGGTGGCAAACATAAATCAACCTGTTGAAATAATTGCTGTAATTGTTGTGCCTTCGGTTGTAAGTCAAGACAGTAGTGAGTATCGGATAACTTAACACTTTCACCTACTTGCCATTGCTCAGGGTTTATTTTTCCAGAAAAAATGGTAGCAAGTAACGAACTAAACTCTGCATTATCAACTAACTGTTCATATTCGTCGGCAGGTGCTAAGCGTTGGTAAATGGCACTCGCTTTAATTAACACTTCCGAAAAAACCGGTTGTTGGGTTTGCCATAACACAGCTTGTTGTTCAACAATAAAAGTTCCCGTTGAGCGAATTGGTACCGCTAAAAACTTAAAATATTTTTTTTGTACAAAGCTGCCAGTCCCTTTATCTAACATCAATGCCTGCAGCAATGTTGCTGTACTCACATTGATTGTTGATTCAAGCTCTGTAGTTACAACAACCTCAGCTTCAACAGTAGTTTTAGCATAAACAAACGGTGAGTACTGCCCGATAAGTATCATCACGAGAAAAGCAGGCCATTGAAGAAGACTTTTAGTTAACATCATTTTTCGCCTCTGCTGTTAACTGGGCATTAATCTTATCAACAAAGACTTGAGGGCTTTCATACAACATTTCTTCGCTGTTAAGATCCACCGCAACTTGCACCGTATGGGCTTTATTTAATACTTGTCCTGAAGTCAGGTCATAAATCTCGTAAGCTATTTTCATACGAGTTTCATACTCCACTAAAAACGCATAAACTCGAATATTGCTGGCAAACTTTGCTGAAGCAACATATTTCAACCGCATATCGACAATTGGCCAGAGATATCCCGAGTCTTCCATTGCTAGGTAGTTATAACCTATTTTATCAAGCAACTGACAACGCGCATCTTCGATATATTTAACATAATGACCATGCCAAACAATGCGCATAGAATCAACATCGTAAAACGGCACTTTAATATCCGTGTAACTTGATACAAGTGCCTTTTTTGCCGTTTTACTTAAGCATATTTCAGCAGCGTTACTTACACTCTGTTCAGTCATAAAGTGACCAGCGCTGTGCTTGGATATATCCAATAGTTTCTCTTAATAAATTATCTGTTGGCCTATCCTCTTCAAGCAGCTCAAAAAATTCACTAACATCGTCTATCATTGCGCTGATTTCTGGCGTAAGTGACCCAGCAACAATTTCATTATTTATTATGCGTAATCGAATTCCCTGAACAGACGCTAACAAAGTTGCGGCCAATACCTGCTCCGTGAGCTCTAACACTCGTAAACAATCACGTGCGGCAATAGTACCCATGCTAACTTTATCTTGGTTATGACACTCGGTTGAACGTGAAAAGACACTCGCCGGCATAGTTAGTTTTAATGCTTCAGCAGTCCAGGCCGAGCAACCAATTTGAATGGCTTTAAAACCATGGTTGATAAAGCGGCGCTCCGCAGTTGCAGCACTTAGATTCGATGGCAAACCATGATTCATTTTTACATCGACCAAGGTAGCAATTTGTCTGTCGGCTAAATCAGCAAGGTTAGCAATACAGTTTTTCATCGAATCCATTGCCATAGCGATATGACCACCATAAAAATGACCGCCATGTAAGACATGCTCACCAATACCATCAATGATCGGATTATCATTAGCACTGTTAAGTTCATTTTCGATCATGCTGCGCAACCAAGGCAAACTATCTTCTAGCACACCTATCACATGCGGCGCACAGCGAATCGAGTACCTGTCCTGTAAACGATGAGAGTTTCTTGGATGGTCATGATGGTTTAAATCATTTTGCACACGCTTGGCAACGTTAATTTGGCCAGGATGCGGTTTAACACTAAACAAAATATCATCAAAGTGATGACTATTACCTTTGAGTGCCAAACTCGATAAAGCAGTTATTCGAGTCATTAACTTACTGGCATATTGTGCGCGGTCAAATGCTTGGCAAGCAAGAGCTGTCATTACCGCGGTGCCATTCATAATTGCTAAACCTTCTTTAGGCCTAAGTTTAATAGCTGACAAACCTTCTTGAGCAAATGCTGCTGCTGACTTAACGACTTCGCCTTTATAATATGTATCGCGCTCACCAATTAAAGTACCTGCAACATAAGAAAGTGGTGTTAAATCGCCACTGGCGCCAACTGAACCTTCTTCAGGAATTACCGGAATAATATCGCGATTAACGAGTTCAACAAGTAAATTAAGTAAATCCCAGCTTACACCAGAATAACCTTGAGATAGGGAGGCTAACCTTGTCGCTAAGATCATTCGACCTTGATCTGGAGTGAAAAAACGTCCTAAACCACAACCATGAAAGCGAGTTAAATGCATTGGCAACTCTTCCACCAAAGACATAGGCACTTCAACAGTACATGAATCTCCATACCCCGTAGTGACACCGTAAATATGACCTTCTTCTTTAAGTAATTTATCTAAGAAGGCAACACCTTTATCTATTTTTTCACAAAAATGCTCATCTTGTGTTAAACAAACACTAGCCCTGTCCTTTACGACACTAACAATATCTTCAATGGTTAAACGGTCTAAACCAAAGGTTATTTTGGTTTGCTGCTTATGCTGCTGTGTTGTGCTCACTTACCTCTCCATGCTGACCTTCAGTTGGCCAAATTATATTTTACTTAGCATCTCTTTTTTCAATTGCTTTATCGGCTAAATTGCTTGGTTTAGCAACCGACTGCCAAAAATTAAAAAAGTTATACCATTGGTATGGCGCTTTACGCACATATTTTTCTAAACGTTGAGCAAAACCTTGCGTTAAGGTTTTAAAATAAACTTGCCTTTCTTTACGGTTTATTTTTATCGGATCGGCAAGCTTTTCAATATAGGTACGATACCTTCCCTGCTCTTTCAAACAAAAAATGGTATAAACTGGGCATTCCATCAATGTCGCTAACGCAAACGGGCCAACACCAAAGGGAGCTTCTTCCCCTAAAAAAGGCACAAAATTAACATTGTTTGGGTTAGTCATCGATGTTCTGTCGGCGAATATAATAACCGCCTCTTTATCTTCAATTTTCTGCTTTAGCTTAATCGTATCGTCAATGCCAAAATTATCGATATGGAAAAAGTTAATATTTGAATCGGCATTAGCTTTTTTCATGAAGCTATTAAATGCTGGTGAATGGGTATTGGAGGAAATAACATTCAGTGGCCTTTTATCACTGAAAATAGTTCGGCATACTTCCATATTCCCTAAATGAGCACTTATTAAGACAGCACCATCGCCTGTTAATATTTCTTGATAGCTCTCATCACCAATAAGATCGATATCTGAACTGTCCACTTTACCAAGCCAAGCATCAAATTTATCAACGATAGACAAACCAAATGAGAAGAATACCCGCAGGCCATCACGAAACTTGGCAAAACCTTGTTTTTTGGGTTGGTCTGCGCTGCTATAGAGGTGGTCTAAATAGCTCCATGTTGCTTTTCTCGCATTAGTGCCAGTCAAATAATAATAAAACATCACGGGGGTTAAACAGATTTTAAAAATGCCTTTGCCAAAAACCTTATAAATAAAAATAAGGATTTCAATACCAACAATAGAGCCGCGTTCAGCGACTTTCGACCAATGCTGTTCAGGTTTCATTAAACCATACCCGATGTTTTGTTAACGCTAGATTGCTGCAGTTTTCGCACTAATAATTTAGGAAGACGCCACAGCATGCCAAAAAACAACCGCGTATGCATTAATGAAATAAGCACATTGTCATCAAAAACATGAAAATGTGAAATGCCATTTTCAGGGTAATGCACCTTGGTTGGCACAAAAAGAATAGGAACTTGCAACCAGTGCATTTTCACCATAATTTCGATATCAAAATCCATTTTGTTACCAAGGCGGGTATTGGCCAGTTGTAGGCTCTGATATGCTTTTAGCGGATAAACCCGAAAACCACACATTGAATCTTTTATTTCAGTGGAAAGTGTCTCAATATACACCCAGAAATGCGTGATAAACCTTCCATAATAACGGCCTTTAGAGATACTCTCATCATAAATTGGCTGGCCACTGATCAATGCTTGCGGCTGTTTTTTTGATTGACTGAGCAAACGCTGAACATCATTAAGATCATGTTGACCGTCAGCATCAATCTGTAAAGCATGACTCCATCCTTGTCTAAGCGCTTCTGCTAAACCTGTTTGTACCGCAGCACCTTTACCACCATTTTGACTTCGACGTAATAAAACCACATTAGAATACTTTGTTTCAATGTGCGTTAAAACTTGCTCAGTCTCTTCATTGCTGCCGTCATCAACTAAAATAATTGGCAACTTAAAATCTTGCAAAGCACGAATAGTACTTTCAATGACCAGGTGGTGATTATAATTGGGAATAATGAAGCCGTATTTTTCTGAATTATTTACAGAGGACATCATTAAGCTAACACCACTTTACCTGAAGCATACTGTCCTACGGTAGAGTAATAACTAAAAGAGTATTTATTAGTTTTAATTTTCTTGAGTTGTAAGCTTACTTTGGTATTAGGTCGAATTATTTGCTGGAATTTCAAGGCATCAATACTAAGCAATGATGTCTTATCGACCAAGAAATATTGTGCTAAATAGTTCATCACCCAATCAACTAAGACTACGCCGGGTAAAATAGCGGCCTCAGGGAAATGTCCTTGAAAATAATATAAATTTTCAGGGATATATAAATTTAATTCAAGCTGAGTGTCGCTTTGCTCTATAAGCTCAACTTGGCCATGGTAGACATAATCAGTCAAACAGTTGCTCCAATTGTTTTTTATTCAATTTACCTTGGCTGTTATAAGGTAAGTTTTCTAGATAACGAAATTTTCTCGGTAAAACGATGGCTTCTACGTATTGCTTCAAGTGCATTTTTAACTGTCGATCAAAGCTAAACTTTTTTTGGCTAGCTAAAGCTAACTTTCCTTTGGCACTTAATACCAGTGCCGCGGCTAGAGCATTGCGTTTATCTGGTTTTGTAATGAGTAAAACATAAGCTTCTTCAACACAGTCATGTTTAAGTAAATACTGACCTAATTCATCTAAAGAACAACGTTTCTCTTCAATTTTTACAATTCTATCAGTACGCCCTAAAAGTTTAAATCGTTGTGCATTGATTAATTCCACTCTGTCATCAGTCTGATACCAAAAGTTACGGCCATTTTTATTAATGAGGTAAGGTGATTTTAACGTTAATTGTTGCTCATCATTATCATTCGCACATTGTATACCGTCAAAC
>Ga0114909_1000407_pt1 | contig 32016 bp, 29 predicted proteins | sample MalvireepMed_906_FD_87290 | JGI IMG/M metagenome (GOLD analysis project Ga0114909, IMG submission 87290) | Marine viral communities from the Global Malaspina Expedition - Malaspina viral metaG DeepMed_906 | ecosystem: Environmental > Aquatic > Marine > Oceanic | place: Mediterranean Sea...
ATACTATTGCTTAACCAGCTTAATAAATAATGGGGTAGCTGAAACGAGCTTTCATCATTTACTCCCTGTTTGAAGATTGAGTAAATGGTGAAAATCGTCAATAAGCGGGACTATATGCTAGCTATTTTATTTTCAATTTAAATTTGCTAAAGTATTCATTCGCATCGAAGTGAGGACGACCTCACCACTCTACTTTAACAGGGGACGACCCCTAAAAATTAATAGAGTGACTATATGCATTGGCTCATCTTATTTATCGCAGGAATTTTGGAAGCTGGCTGGTTGGTTGGTTTACAAAAGTCAGAATCTTTTACCAACATCCCTTATGTAATTGTAGCCATAATTTCTATGGCTCTCAGTTTAGTTCTTTTTTCAATAGCACTAAAAAGCATACCAATTAGTCACGCCTACCTTGTCTGGTTAGCTGTCGGCGCAACATCCATTTCAATCATAAACCATTACTTTTTTGAGCAAGTCCTTTCCATGCAGCAGTTGCTTTGCTTTTGCTTGATTTTTATAGGTATTGTTGGTTTAAAAGTATCTAACTAGTACAAAACGTAAATGAGGAAATAATAATGTCTGGTGAAAAAAATTTAGTTAAATTAATCGCAACAATGACACCTGTGCTGATGGAGAATGAATATATTTTTGCAACACTTGAAGATTGTAATTATGAACAACTCGCTAAGCTGAGCCCCATAAGTACTTTTCAAGAAAAAGAGGGCTTAACCGTAATTTTAACAAAAGAGAAAGCGGATGATTTCAATATAACTTACTCTGGAGTATTTAAGTGCATTACGTTAAATGTGCATTCTAGTTTAGATGCTGTCGGCTTAACCGCCGCGGTATCGACTAAGTTGACGCAAAGCAACATTAGCGCAAATGTTGTAGCCGCCTATTATCATGATCATGTATTTGTCGCCTCTAGTGATGCTGAAAATGCATTAGCTGCTTTGCAGAGTCTTGTTCAACAGGGCATTTAAGATTTGTCTTCAAATAGCTGTGATCAACAACCTTTTATAAATGCACCAAGATCGATTGCTGGTCTTTCTTGGTCATTTTACTAACTACCAGCTGAAACGCGTTATTTATCAAACGTTCAATTTTACCTTAAGATATTGAACCGTATAGAATTATTGTATTCCATAGTCGTTTATTCATAAAATCGTTAACACTACTCCGTATTAACGATCGCTTTAATTTTATTTAACTAGCTAAAATTTTTCATTTAATCATTTGTATTACTTTTTGAGCAACAAGTGCTGAAGATAAATAATTTTGTCCCGTGATCACTCTTCCATCCGCTTCGATATGCGCAGTATTTCTAGGGGAATATTTAAAGTCTCCACCATGTTTTTCTATCGTTTGAGTTATTTGAAACGGAAACTCTTTGAAGTATGCTTTTTGAGGGTTTTCGTATTCATCTGGGTAACCACTAATACGCCTGCCTGACACAAGGTACTTTCCAGTATTTAGCTTTAAAAAAGCAATACCCGCTGTTCCGTGACAAACAGATGAAATAATACCATTATGATTTTCATAAATATCCATGGCAATATTCTGAATTCCTTTATTATCCGCAACGCCATACATAGCACTACTTCCACCAATATAATGTACGGCTTTATATTTGCTAGCAGTAATCTCATCAGGCGATTTGGTATTCGCTAACGCATACATAAAGTCTGTATTATAAAGGTAGCTTTTTTGTAGCTCGTTTGAAGTATTTATATAAGATAGTGGAATAGCTCCACCTTCAGGGCTAACAAAATCTACAGTAAAACCTGCTGATTTAAATTCGTGATAGGCATTAACAATTTCAGAAAAACTTGCCCCTACGGGTAGTGATGATGTGCCATGAAATTCGGCATTAGAAACAATAAACAATATTCGTTTACCGTGTTGTGCAGATGGTTGGTCAACTCCTGTTTTGCTGATTATTTTCCATTGATTTTGTATTTTTTTTAACAAAAACAAATCAACATAACGCAACTGATGTTTAGGAATTATAATTTCTACCTTCGCTGTTGCAATAGCACCCGATGTTTCTATATTTAAAATTTCACCTATGCGCCCGTTAAACTTACCGGGATTGTTTTTACCAAACCAACTGATATATTCTTTTGACGAAACTCTCCAAACGGGTTTATCCTTTTTTTCTAATAGTAAATTTGCATCAGAATAAAAAGCCTTGGCAATTCTTGCAGTGTTGTTATAAGAAGTACCTTGAATATAATTATTTAAGGCTTTTTTGATATCGTTATTTTCAACATTAGCTAACGTTGACGAGGAAAATAACAGTAAGAATAAATTAAGTGCACATAAGAATGTGACATTTAGCGCAATGTTCATGTATTTCATTGTTTTCCAAATTGGTTATTTAAAACAATGTGCACCATAACCTTAAGCCTTTAGATTTAAAGTCATCAGTTATAATTTCATACTACAGATTTATAAATTCGAAGGACTTTTTAACTTATATTTTGCTGGTGTTAGATTTGTTTGCTTTTTAAAAGCACTATAAAATGTTGATTGAGAATTAAAACCACACTGTTCAGAAATAGTTTCTAAAGTCTGGTTTTTGTCAGAGAGCATCATTACTTTTGCGGCTTCAATACGAAGTTCATTAATGAATACTGAGAACGATTTATTCAAATTATCATTAAGTAACTGAGAAAACTTTGGCGTTGATATTCCCATCCTTTTTGCAACTTGTGGCATAGTGATTAGGGAGTTTTTATATAATTGTTCACTGTTCATCAACTCATTTAGCTGGCTGATTAACTGATCAGCTTCATTTTTTGCAATGCCTTTATCTACATACTTTTCTTTTATTGTCTTGTTTTTCATTTTGAATACAAGGATCAAACAGACTATCAATAGAATGAATGAAAATGAAAGAGCACCAACAATATAAGAAGTATATGAAGCGGTAAAATAAGCAAGCCATATAAATGCATTGCCAATAAAAATAGTAAACAGCCAAATATCATCTTGCGTAAGTTGATTGCTTTTTGAAACGAATCGAACTCTAGGAAAAATAATAGCTAAAGATAAAATGATATAGGCAAGCCAAACATAATTGATAAGTTTATAAAGAAGGCCTACCCATAATGCTTCATTATTCTGATAAGGAAAAATTATACCTACGAGAAAAATCACACTGACTAAAAATGTAAGGTGGAATTCCCATCGAATTTTTTGACTTTTAATTTGATCTAAATGGCTTAAGCAAAAGAAATAAAGTAATGGGCCAATCAAAAAACACGCTGATAGTCCAAGCTGTAAGACAGGTTTAATGAGCTCAGGGTTAAAATAAAACAATACTGATTTTATTGTTCGAATGCTGATCATTATCAACATTGCTGCTAATAAGCGGTTAGCCAGTTTTTTCGATGGTTGTGCCCATAAATACAAAGCAACTATCAATCCATTTATCGAACCTAATGCACTTAGCATTAAGATAAGTTGACTAGTTATTGGCACTTTAATACCTACTTAAAAGATGAATACCCTATTCTGACAGAGCAAAGACTAGATATCACTCATTTTGATAGCGAATAAAACTTCAAATTAATGATTAGCTATGAATTGCAAATGATCGCTGACCTTTCTTAGTCATTTTACTGACCACTAACATATAAGAACTATGCATCATTCGCTCAATTCTCCTTTTGGCATTGAGCCGTGCAATATGATGGTATTCCATAAGCACTTATCCATATAAAAATTAGCGCTATTAATTAACATTATTGCAAATGAGCTTTAAAACTGTCTTTATAGCGTCTTGATAAATTTAGCACTTTACCTGTATCAAGCTTTACTTCGCTGTCACCACTACTTAATGGCGTAATTGATTCAATATACTCTAAATTTACCCCGTGTGAACGGTGTATACGACAAAAGCCTTTCTCTGAAACCTGTTCAATTAATTTACTTAAGGTAGCCCTTGTTGGATAGATGCGACCTTTACTATGTAGGTTAACGTAATTTCCTGAAGCTTCTAACCACTCAACATCTTCAACCTTTATAATAAATTCTTTACCAAGCTTTTTAACTAAGAGCCTATCAAAACTTGAGTTAATGCTTTCATCCTCACTTTGACCTACAGCGGTAGCTTCCCCCTGTAAACGACTGAGAATAAAATTGTAGGCATTAATTAAGATGATAATAAATATAAAACTCCATAAATCTTTTCTGTATTCATAGAAGAGTTCAAACCAAAAGTCGCCAAATTGATAATTGCCACCCATTAAAAAATAAATAGCTTCTTTAATAGCCACCATGATCGATACATGGCTGAGCGAAAAGAGAATAGAAGCTAAAAAATAATAGAATAGAGATCGCTTGACGGATAACCAGTCAAAGGGAATTTTCCTTAACAGCAATACTATTATTGGAAACAGCATTAACACACTTACAGCACTGGCATACTCCCACAAAAAAGGTTCCCATAGCTGAAACGGTAATGGCGCTTCTTTTCGTTTAGCTTCCATAATAACTGATGTTGCCAACAAGGTATTATTGATTAAAAAATAGCAAAATAAGAACGCCATCTCATAACGAAGTTTGTATTTTTGAAAGTGTGCAAGTTTAGTCATTTATCTAGATTGCTCATGAGTCAATTTTCTCATCCCTGTATACCACCGTTTATCCCTAAGCGCTGTAGATACGGCCTTTTCAACGTTTATTTAAAACGTTTACCTGTAATGCTATGGCAATAATAAGTTAACAGGATTTACAACACAATGATTACTAGCAGTAGAATTAATTGGACTTACATTGCAAAATTATTTGTACCAAGTCACGATGATATACCAACTCGCCGTTATGATCTCGATTGGCTTCGAATATTAGTTTTTGCTTTATTGATTTTATTTCACACAGGTATGTTTTATGTAGAAAATTGGGGCTGGCACGCAAAAAGCACTTATCAATCTCAATTTCTAGAAAACATCATGTTGATTGTTGAACCTTGGCGAATGCCTGTCTTATGGTTAATTTCTGGTATTGCCATTCGGTTCATCATGGCTAAAGTATCTATTTTCCGTTTTATTACCATGCGCTCGTTTCGATTATTGTTACCGCTATTATTTGGCATCTTAGTTGTTGTGCCACCACAGCTATATGTTGAAATGAGCTATAACGGCGATCTTAATATGAATTACTGGCAGTTTTTATCAGAATTCTTTTCGTCTGATAGCGAGGTTTTTGATAACCATCAATCAGGTATTTGGCCACATATCGATGTAAACCACTTATGGTTTATCCGCTCGTTGTGGCAGTACTCACTTGTACTACTCTGTCTAATACCACTTTTGAACTCTCAATGGGTTATTCGTGCAACGACATGGTTATTCAACCGCCATGGTGTACTTGCCGTTTCTTTAGCTACATTGCCACTTTTTATTATTCAAATTAATTGGGACATGGATAGTGCAAGATATCCACTCGGTTTTACATTGATGTTATATGGTTATCTTATTGGCTGGAATAACTTGTTTTGGCAACGCATTAGCCTAAATATCAAACCTTTACTTATTACCTCTGCCATTTGCTATTGCGCTTTTATTGTTTTCTACAACCTTGTCTGGCTAGATGTTATTCACGGTATTCCACCAGAAAACGAAGCTATACGAATGCTTGGCATGTTTAATTACAGCTTGATGAGGGTGCTTGGGGTACTGACAGTATTTGCCGTTGCACATAAATTTTTAAATGTTAGGTCTGCAAAGCTTAACTACTTTAATGACGCTGTTTATCCGTTTTACATCCTTCACCAAACACTCATATTAGTCATAGGCTTTAACTTGAGCAAGCTACAATTAGGCGCTATAGCTGAACCCATCTTACTTATTATACTCACGATACTCACTTGCTTTATGGGCTATGAGTTAATTCGTCGTACCGAGATATTAAGGCCTTTTTTTGGACTAAAAATGAAGGGCAATTATGACAACACTGTACAACGCATAGGTTATATTGCCGCAATAGCACTCACGTTACCAATAGGGTGGCGAATCATTACATAAATAACCGTTATAAATTGGCTGTTGAAAGTATTTGCTGAGTTATAAGTGAACCAAGATTGATGCTTGATCTTTCTTGGTCATTTTACTCACAACCAGTTTAAACGAGTTATCTATCATGCGCTCAATCTCACCTTGTGGAATTGAACCATCTAAAATCACGGTATTCCACAAACGTTTATTCATATGGTAACCAGGAATAACTGCAGGAAATATATCTCTAAGCATCACCGCTTCGTCAGGATCACACTTAAGATTCATCCACCAGTCTTTCTTATCGCCACTTTCTGAAGAAACAGCTTTGCCCATTTTTCCAAGCGCTAATGTGGCAAACATTTTATTTTTGACTTTAAAGACTTTCACTTCATCCCCAAACGGGTAATCTAATGTCGCTTCAGGTTTCGATAAGAGGTACTTTTGTGCTTCTAGTTCGTTGATACTAGCAACCATAACGTGTTCTTCACTTTTTAAGAGATGAGCCATTAATTTAACTTAAAATACTATAAGATGAAATTGCTTTAAATACCAAGCCACTGCCTTAATAGTGACTCACTTACCAAGCCACTTTTACCATTAAATGTACCATTATTTTGAATAAAATAACTACGAGGTAACTCACCATACCAATGTGGATCAATTAAATAACGACTTTGGTCTGCTTGACCGTCGGCAAAATGGAAATTAGCTACATTCTGTAATTTAAATTGTTGAATGACGGCTTGCCGCTCAGCACTACTTTCTTCATCAGCATCTGTGTTAATGAGTATAAAATTCAGCTTGTCTGACTTTTGGCTAAGTTTGCCTATAATGGCCAACTCTTTAAAGCATGGCGGACAGTCAACCGACCAAAGCAGCATTAACCATTGTTGGTCTTGGTATTGCTGCTTTACTTGTTCAAATTCAGCTTTAGTAAAGATTGTTGAGCTCGCATTTGCCTGCGTTATCCCGATTAGAAACAGACAAAAAGTTGCTGTAATTTTAGTTAATATATTCATAATACTTGTAATAGGTGCCCTTGTTTGAACCGATGCCAAGAAACATATGCATTATTATCTTTTTTGACGATAAAAGGCCTATCCGCTCCCTGTTTAGCTTTGCCTAGCAGCTTTGCTTTGGCAAAAGTTTTACCTAAATCATTTGAGCTTATCTGCCATAGTTCATGTTCAGTGCCATTAAATTGCAGCCAAACTATTGCTAACTTGTTGCCAAACACCGTTAAATGAGGATGAGCTGATTGCGCCATATTATCGCCTACAGACATAGGTGTAGATAATGTTTTCCCTTGATCATCACTCGCAGCATAAAAAATGCCTTTACCAACGTCGCCTTGATTAAACCACACCATATGATAGCGGTTATCATCATCTATACTGATAGCTCCACCTTGATGAGGACAGCCATTAATTTTCCAGTGATCATGGCTAATTTGATAAGGCTTTACGGATGAGTTTTCATCACCTTCAAGTGTTAATAAGGCGAATTCTCGAATGTTGTCACCATAAATATGTCGCCAAAATATCGCCGGCTCACCTTGGGTATTAAAGTCCATGGCAATACGACAGCAAACACAAGTATTATTAGCCAGCCGTTGATTAGAGAAGCTAGTCTGCTGCTCTCTATAATTAGCTTTGGCTAAATATAAAGCAGAGCCATTGGTTTTTTTACCCGCTTTGCGAAGTTGATGTGATAAACGGCCATCTAACCAAACAATGCTAATTTCGCCTTCAGGTGTTACTAACATTTCGTTAAAACTGTGTCCTGCGAGTAAATTATCATTATTCACTGTGATAGGTTGGCTAAAGGTTTTACCATAATCATTAGAGTAAGAAAATCTCACATCAGCGGTATATTTTCTCTCTCTTGGCATTGCCCAAGATAGATAAACGCCCTGATAATTATCAAAGGCTATTTTCGGTCGGTTTTCATTTCGTGCTGAGATTTTTTCTTTAGGTATAGCCACTTGCTTAATAGCAGAAAAGCTTTTGCCATTATCGTCAGATATCTGAAAATACATACGACTGTCTCGAGCCCACACACGCCATAATTCGCCATTAGGAGCAAATACCGAAGTAACTGTTTTTGCGCACTTAATGTCATTAGCGTTACATAACTCTTGCTTATTATGCGCTAGCTTACTTTACGCCTGTTTATTATCAGCTTTATGCGCATGTGCTGCACAGCAAATACTTGTCGAAGCTAACCAGGTGATAGTCGCCAGCATTAATGATTTAAATAGAGACATATTGTTTACCATTTGTAGTTAACACCAACATAAGCAGTTCTTGGTGCACCCGGCGAGAATTGGGTGCGGCCGTAACGATATGAAGCTTCTTGCACATATTCTTCATCACTCACATTCAAAACTCTGCCATGTAACGATAATGCGTTTGATACTTGATAGCGTAATTTAAGGTTAGCAATGGTATAACCGTCTTCAATACGATCATTGCCATCATCATCTTGGCTGTTAGCATCATCTAACCAATATTCACCGATAGATTGCAGCTCTAACATACCAGTAAAACCTTCTATAAAATTAGGACTATAGCGTAAGCGTACATTAGCGATATACTCTGGCGCCGCTGACATTTCGTTACCTGAGTAATCTTCATGTTTATCAAATTCATGCTTAGAATGACTGTAAGCTGTGCTGATATTAAACTGCTCGTTAATTTGCCACATTAACGATATTTCAATGCCTTGATGAATAACCCGTGTTGCATTGGTCAGATAGCGTTGGCCATTATCGTTATAGGCATGCACAATACCGTCATCAACATCCATATAATAAAGCGCAGTATCAAGGATAACAGATTGCCAATTTGCTTTATAACCTAGTTCAAAAGTATCAGAAACTTCAGGATCCACCGCTTCTGCATTGCCATCATCTTTTGTGGTTAAATGATACAAACTGCCTGCAGTAGGTAATCGGAAACTATTGGCATATCTCGCATAAAGACTACTGTCTTGAGTAAGGTGATAATTCAAACTGGCTTTAGGGCTAAAGTGACTGAAGTCATCACTGCGGTTTTCGACACTTATTTTGCCATGACCTATATCACCGTACACGCCAAGGTGATTATCGAAATCATATTTTGCATAGTCATAACGAGCACCTAAGGTTAAGTCCAAATTTTGTGTTAGCTTTCGCTGGTGTTGAACATAAGGAGAAAGTCCAAAATATTGTGTGGTGTCATCATAAAACTTTTCACCTTTAACGAAGGTATCTGCTCCCCAACCTGTGGTGGTAAAATCAAGCGGCTGATAAGACAATTGATCACCTTCGGTCAATTCTAAATCTAAACCAACTGTAGTATTTCTATCACTGCTGTGTTCAAAGTTTGCAAGTGCTAACAGACCTAACGTTTGTACTGCTGACTCCACCTTGGGCATATTCTGATTCCAAGTAGCGGTATAATCATTAGTACGATAGCGGTAATAAGGAATAAGTGAATAATAATCATCGCCTGCCACCTTATCCCATTGAGTAGAAAAACGCATATATTGAGTTTTACGTAGTGGATCACTCGCTAGCACTTCATCAGAAAGTCCTGAATTGGTTTTATCATTTTCAAACAAATCTTCGCTTAAACTTGCTGCCATTTCTTGTTCAAGATCTGACATTACAAGTGATGTTACTAAGCGCTCATTTTCAGCTAACTCTAATTCATGGCGAAATGTTAACTCTGCCCGTTCAGAGCCAGTGTGATCACGCCAGCCATCATTCGTTAAATATGATCCTGAAATACGAAAGCCCTGTGTATTGGAAATATTATTACTATGACTTAATTGAACTTTGGCATATTCATCCTGCCCTAACATTAAATCAGCTGTGGTTTCAGGTGATTCAGCTACATCAGCGGATAAAATATTTACTGTTGCCGCTACAGCACCTGAGCCGTATAAAGCAGTACCTGCTCCCTTGAGCACTTCCATACGAGCAACATTAGAATTAAAACTAGACCACCATAACGCATTGTGATTAAAAAAAGCGGCTGATTGCAGTGGGATATTGTCTTGTAAATATAAATAATAGCCACTGGTATTCATCGGCATTCTTATCGCGGCTTTGTGTCCTTGCCCACCAGAGAGCTGATCGATTAATACCCCGGAAATACTATTTAAGGATTCTGCAACATGTTGACCATTATCAAGTGCTAATTCTTCTTTACTGATACCTTTTACTGACATAGCAAGATCAGTATCAAGCCTCTCTTGGCGTGAGGAGGTGACTGTCATTCTTTCAAAATTATCGTCATCATAACGAGGGATATCATCATCTGCTAATGCAATGGAGCAATATTGATTTATTAGGATAGCAAGTAGGGAAACCTTAAGGCTTTTATTCATAACAACAGAATTTCTTTAATGAGTTAAACTGTTGTTATAGTAAAGTATTTTTTAATTTTTGAGGTGTGACATAATGTCGCGATTGTATAAATACTTCTATAATATTATTGATACGTATCAATAATATTAGGGTCTGTTGATCTTTCGCGGTTAAATTTTGTTCGAGATAAAAACGTTTTAATCGCGGCGAGTAGTGTGCCGCCTAGTCATTCTAAGCAAATACTGCTCAACAAAGAGTAAAACGTTTTTATCCGAATCCATCGGACAGCGTTTGTTGGTCATTTTTACGGCGTTATCACCTTTTTATGTGGAACAACCACATTACAAAGGCTCTGCCTTGTATAAATACCGAACAAACTGCTGCAAAAACAATCTCGAAAGTTCAACAGACCCTATAGTTATCAATTAACCTTACCTAAAAGTTACTCAGGAAAGACTTCTAACGTTAAATATAAACTGTAGTGTTTAACATCATACTCTGCCGGTTGAGGAACTTTCACAGACGTTTCAGCTGCTAAAAAATAAAAACCCGCAGTTTGTGGGGTAAAAGTAAATACTCCATCTTTATTGACTGCTAATGAAACTTCATTGCGGTTGTTACGGTGACGTGTGCCAGCCTTAATCACTTTTATGCTTGTAGGAATAGCCATTGGCTTGCCCTTAAAGAACAACTGAAAGCTGGCCGACTCTCCAGCATATAAGTCATTAGGATGAGTTTCGCCTGACAGCTCTACCCCTTGCCCTGTAGGTTCAACCGCAGCCATTGTTGGTGAATTAACACTAACGAAGGTTTCGACACGTGAAGATGTTGTACGTCTAACTATGTCAGTCGCTCCTTCAGGTATAGCAGGATTTTTACCAAATAATCGCCAAGGAGTGCCATCACTTTTCTTGAAGGTTGTCATAGGCACGTCAGGCTGAATTAAGCCAATTCGATAAGTGCCCGACTCCTTTAACCAGACATCTGCCACTGAAAAGCGCTGAAAAGCTTGCCAGCGTGTATTGTTTGATACTGAACCATCAGGGGCTATCACTGAATGTTGTAGCACTTTGAATAAATTCTTCAATTCGCCAACATCAGCGCCGGTATTACTATCACCTAAGGCACGATCTGGATGAAATATATCATTGGAAATACTTGCCATTAATGTTACCGCTTGTGCTTTATCACCTGATAACAGGGTGTGGGTCGGTACAATAAATCGTTCATGGGCGATAGCATTAAATGTAGTAATACTCGTTAATAAACATAGACTGGTAAATGTTGAAATTTTTTTTATAAATGTCATAAGTGTTTCCCTTAAATTATTACTTTATTGAGATTAATATTTTGCCAAGCTCAGTTTGACCTTGTAATTCAAATTGCTGTACTTGGTTTTGACCTAAACTAATGCGTTGACGCAGGTACTCTCTGCTTCCCTGCTCCCTAACCGCCTCGATATGAAGTACATATTCACCGGCTAAAACTTGTTTGCCCGATTCAAGGTTGCCGTCCCAACTCAGCTTATAAACTCCGGGTTTACGAGTAGCACCAGACACAGCGTCATAATTTGGCGATTTTTTACGGCCTATTTTTCGCCACCACTGACGTAAATCCTTATACCAATCCGACTGCTCTTTCCAAAACGCTAAGGTATGTACCCCTTGACGTTTTGGCGTTTCAATCCAAACAGCCACATAAGGTTTGTGATAGGGATTAGCATCAATCAACGGTACTTCAACAGCAACATTAAGAGATTCTGCTGAGCAGATGGGTGTTATTAACAAAGTTAATACAGCAAAGATAATTAACAGTATTTGTTTCATAAATGTCCTATAAAGAGTTATTTTTTATAAAAGTAATCTTGGTACCGCAAATAAATACAATAAAACTGGCGTCATACTGCCGATTAGTAAAATATATAAAGCTTGTCGGCGATGTTTGGCGTTTTGCAATAAAATGATAATGCCGGTTAGCGTAAAGAGCAGCATTAGGGCTGCGGATAAATCAATTAACCATGACCAGACTGAGCCGCTATGTCGTCCCTTATGTAAATCGTTAAAGAGGGCTAACCAACCACCTTGGCTATATTCAATTTCAATTAATTGTTCTTCAAGCAGTACGGTCACGAACACATAACCTGACGGTAGTGGATAGTCATAGGTAATTTCACCAATATCTAAGGCTAAATCGATACTACGTGGCTCTGCTAAACCGGTTTGTTCTTCCACAAAGGCCTGAATTTTTTTCAGCGGATATTCTTCACTATTTATTGTTTGGCTTAGTGTTGAAGGTAAGGTAATTGACTTGCTATCCGTAGAGCGACTACTTGCCCAATCAGGATGATTTAAGGTAATCCCTGTGACACAGAAAAACAATAATAAAGAGAACAATGCTGATGAAATATAGATATGCAACCAACGACAAAGGCTAAACAAACGTTTAGCCTTGGGAGTTCGAAGTTTTACACTAAAGTTAACTTTTTTAGCGGGAGCAGAAGATATCCCGCTCCGACTAAATTTAGTGCGTATTCGCTGTTTAATTATCGACATTAAAATTGGTACGAGATAGTCGTTTTAATATTACGACCCGGCTCATAATCGACTAAGTAAAGTTCACCAAATAACGGATGGAAAGTGCTACCTGTTCTTGATGACTGATTCACGTAGAATTCATCAAATACATTATCAATACCAAATATAACTGACAAACCTTCAGCCTGTTGTGGCTGCCAACTTATCGAAAGGTTATGCAGGGTATAACCATCTTTTGCTGTCATTTTTGATGATGAATCAAGCGCTAACGCATCCTCAACATCGTCAACTATTTGCATATCCCAATGTAGTGCTAAATCCACTGAAGGAATAGCGTAATCGGCTGAAAGTGTTAAAGTATCGCCTTGCTGGCGATCTAACCTAGCGCCTTCAAAATCACTATAGTCTTCAAAAGCACTCAATTCACTTTCAGCTGAAGCATAAGTAAATTGTAAAGCGAATTCGTTAATGGCATAACCCGTGTAAAATTCAAAGCCGTCAACATCCATATCACCAACATTATCTTTCCAAGTATCTCTTGGACCACCGCCCGGCACTGCTGCATAATCGTAAATGTAATCATTGATTTGAGTTTGGAAAAAAGTAATACCTGCGGTAAACGAATCGGCACCTAAAACATTGTCCTCAAAGGCAAAAGCGATTTCATGGTTGAAACCCGTTTCTGCTTCTATATCAGAGTTTTCAACATCACCTAAACCAGCACCAGTAAATACTTCACCTATTTCCGGGCCTTTAAATAATTGCGTACTGCTTGCTTTAACAATGAAGTTTTCATTAAAAGAATACTCCGCCGCTAAGGCCGCACTAAAATCACTAAAAGTATCATCTACTACTTTAGACTCTAAGTCATAGCTGTCGTAGCGCACACCAGGAATAATGAAAAAACCATTACCAAAATCAATACGGTCTTCAATAAAGATGGCAGAGTTTATTGCTTCTTCACTTGAACGAGCATCATTAACATTAATATAGTCGGCATAATAATTAGTTTTATATTTGACGATATCAAGACCATAAGTAAGCTCATGCTCAATACCTTTACCTAATACTGAATTAGCCAAAACATTTATACCAGTATTTTCAGCCGTTCCGGTTATATAGCCAGCCGCATCTACATACCAAGAGCTTTCAGCCATGCCCGTTTCATCACGTTGCAATTCACTTTCATTATTAAACAAGGCTACTTTAACAGAAGAGCTATCTCCCCAATTAGCATCATAATTAATTGTTAACGTGTCACGGCTAAATTCAGTTGGCCAGACAAGTGGTAAACCTAATGCACCGCCAATAGCAATATCTGTGGCTAAGCCCATATCTGGGCGATAGCTATAGTCACCTTCATCATTGTAACTTTCATAACCAAGTTCAATACGTTGGTCACTGTTAATATCCCAACCAAACTTAATTAATGCATCATTTACTTCACCTTCAAGGCCAACTACTTCACCATTGGTACCGTCAATTTCATTGCCTTGTGAATCTAATATCTTCTCACCGCCGACTTTGTAGTTATCACGTTCAACATAATTATAATAAGCTAAAAAATCGATAGTATCGGTTAATAAGCCATACCCTGTTAACGAGTAACCTTTGGCTGCATTATCTGCGTAATTGACTTGTACTCGAGCTCCAAACTTTTCATCTTGTGCTAATAGCTCTTTCGCTTCCTTGGTTTCAAAACGTACTGAGCCACCTAAGCCACCGTTGATAACTGAGTTACTGCCCACTTCAATATCAACAGACTTTAAAATATCGGCATGAATTTGTAGATTACCCATATGATGGTACATATAAGTATTTTGATTAGCGCCATCAATAGTAATCTTAAGATCTTTATCATCCATGCTGCGAATTGTAATGCGTTGATTTAACGAATGCGCACCACCGACATCAACACCAGGAATCGCGCGAAGTAAGTCACTGATGTGATCTGCCTGCTTGGTTGCTATAGCAGTATTGCCCATGTAGACTGAAGACGATTTTACTTGGGTACTCCACACTGAAATACGGTCTATCTCTTCACTCTCTTTTGTTTCTTCAGCTAAGAGAGTCGGTGTAAAAATAGTACTGATAACAGCTATCGCTACAGCATTTAAACGAAGATGCTTAGTAAGCATGATATTTCCTTTATAATATGAATAAATTCTAGAATGATGATAGAAATAATAATTATTCGTATTATAACAGTGTTATTATTGTGCTAACTGAAGTAACTTGTATGTGAAATCGCCAAAACACTATGCTAAATCGCCATTTAATGAAGGCCTCTGTTAAATGAATGAAAAACCAGAGCTATCAAAAGCGCAGTTAGCCCGCACTTTAAATGATGCTGGCTATAAACACGTTTTAGTTGATCTTTCGTCAAATTCTCAAGATCTCAAAAAAAACTCACCCGTTATAAAAGGTGAGTTATGCTTTAATACCTTACCTTCAGGTATGAAGGTGCATTGTACTGATGTTATCGAAGAGCAATCTGGGAAAACCACTTCAGAAATCAATGAATGTATTAGTATAAATTTCCTGCTAAAAGGCAAAGTAGAATACAGTTTAGATAATAATCGCTTCATGTTTTCTGCTGATGAAAAGCCACTTGCTTTTGTCAGTTGCATAGGTGAAAAGCAGCTATTCACGCGCTATTTTAATCAAGGTGAGCACATCCGGAAGCTAAACATATCAGTTGATCAAAACTGGTTACTTTCCCGTTGTGTAAATGAAGAGGATCTTTTAATTGCCACTAAAATGTTCTCTCTAAAACAAGCCGTTTATCGATGGGAGTGCAGTCAAGAAACACTTGAATTGGTTGAGCGCTTATTTGAATATCATCATAACAATTCACTGCTAGCCAACTTAAAAGCAGAGCAAATCGCTTCGCAATTATTCAGTATTTATTACCAACAAGTCGATTTGGTCAGCAGTGATAACGCCATAACTCCGACAAGCTCATGCAATAACAATGTTTATGAAGATGCTTACTTTGAGAAGCAGCTTGAAGCAATTATTTACCAGCCTTTATCTTTAGCACAGATTTCAACACATTTAGGTGCTAGTATTAGTAGCTTACAACGTTATTTTAAAGCTAAACACCAGCTTACTTTAAAAGAATATATACGTAACCAAAAGCTAGAACATGCTCGACGTTCATTAGTTTTTGATAAACAATCAATTGGCGAGGTTGCCTATATTGCGGGTTATAAACACGCTTCAAATTTCTCTACCGCATTTAAAAAATACTTTAACGTTACGCCTGCCGAACTACAGAGCCAATACAATTAATCTGAGCATAAATGAAAAATCCAACAGCATCGAGATACTGTTGGATTTATAGCTTGCAGTTCATTTACGATTAAAAACTATAACTGGCTTCCACCCAAGCACTTACCCCTTCACTAGGTAAGCGATCCATGACTGGGGTTTCTACATTTTTGACTCGGTTATAACCACCTAGATGATTTTGATATTCTCTATCTAATAAGTTATCAATACCGCCACGTAGTGTTAAATCGTTATTAACAAAGTACTCTACATCAATATTGATAAGGCCATACCCTGGCGTTGTTTTTTCGCCATTAGTTAATGAAACATCATTTTGAGCAGCGACAGCGATTAAGCTTAAATTGGTGATAAGGGAATCATTATGGTAACTCATCGTCATTTGGCCATTAAGCGGTGCAATACGGTATAAGTTATCACTGATGTCTCGACGCTCACCTTTTACATAACTGGCGAGCCCTGATAACTGGAAGCTGTCATTAATATTATAATAAAAGTTCACATCCATACCATACAACTTAGCATCAACATTAGAAAATTTAAGTGGATTGTCATCATTTGCCATCATAGATGCCATATTTTTCGCTGACATATCTTCCATTTCTATAGGCGTGCCTTGAATGTAATTATCAATTTGCTGATAAAACACATGTGGAGCAATCATGAACTCTCTGCTTTGCCACGTTAAGCCTATATCACTCTGATAAGCAGTTTCTGACTCTAAATTAATATCACCAATATAAGTATGACCATCAGCTAAACCGCCTGTCGCTTCCATGGGAGTCCATAAGTAGCGCTCTTGATAGGATGGTGCACGATTTTTGATGCCTAAGCCTACATATAACGACAATATATCTGTCAGTTGAGTTTGGCTGCTTAGTGCTAAATCGACATTTGTATCTGAAACATCACGGTTGGCTTTATTGAAATCATCCTGTAAGTTACTGGCTAGTTCAGCCATGGTTTGCATGTCATTCATACCTCCAGCCATACCGTTATCCATTGTGCTACCCATGCCTGATCCCATATCCATCGCTGAGCCCCTGCCAGAGCCCATGCCACCATCCATTGGCATAGGCATAGGCATTGTCATATTAGCCATTGAACTGCTAACTTGATCAGCATCGGCCTCTGCACGCTTTATTCTCAGGCCAACTTGTAATTTGGTTTGTTCAAACTGATTTTGCCACTCGGTGAAAAAAGCATAACGATTATCTTTAACATTATTAAAGTTAACCACCTCAAACATAGCATTGTTTGGGTTAGTAATAACCGAGTCATGCGTTGCAAAGTAACCATCAATGCCAAAGCTCAATTCGCCAAAACTAAATTCGCGATTTAAGACAAATTTAAAGTCTGTGGTATCAGCTAGCGCAGTATTTCGGCGGAATTTTTCAGGGTTAGTATTACTGCGCATTAAGAAGTTAGTCATACCATGATCGGCATCAATATAACCAATTGACCATTCTCCTTGCCAGTCATTTAACGTAAAGTCACCATCAAGGTTAAGGCGGTGACTTTCTATATACTCTATATCCATAGGCAAGGCTGGTGTGCCTGAGTCAGACGTTTTTGTATAGTGATAACCTAAGCCTGCGCTATTGTTTTCAATACTGTGGCGAATGTCAAAACCAGCTTGCTTTTTATCAAAATCAGTCGGTGCGATTACGGTGTTGTCACCACTTTCCATGCTATCACCAACCTGAGCATTGCCATAAACTAGCATGGCCATGTCACCACTGGCGAGGTTGGTAACACCTGATAAAGTCTTAGCGCTATTGTTGCTGCGATACCCCACTTGTAGATCACCGTTGACTTGCATGCCTTGTGAATTTGTCACCTCAGCTTTACGCATTTTTACATCAATAGCACCTCCTAGTGTATTCATACCAGCAGAAACAGGTGCAATGCCGCGGTATACCGTCATTGAGTCTACGATTAATGGTGTTGAATAACTTAACGGAGTATCCATTGCATTAGGGCCTGCACCAATAATTGGATGACCATCAAGGGAGGTTGCGACTCTATCGCCAAATAAACCTCGATATTGGGCAATACCTGTGATTGGGCCATTACTATTAATATTGGCGCCTGGCACCGATGATAACCAATTTGCTAAATCAACAGAGCTGGTTTTACCTTGGGCAAAACTTTGGTTATCTTCAAGACTATTATGGCGTTGATTTGAAATAGTGATGACCTCAATGTCATCGAGCGAAATATTAGCATCGTCAGCGCTTGCCTTTTGCGCAGCAATCGCTGATGTGAGTAGAATAAGGTTTACCGCTAGGGCAACAGGCTTTAGGGAAAAATTCATGATTATTACTTACCGTTATATTTTGATTAGCGACACAAGAAATTGTCGCTATTTTGTAAGGAATAACACTTGATAACAAAGGGAAATGAGTAATGTGCGACAATCTGTCGCACCTAGAAATGTACTTATTTGATATAGCGCAACTTAGCTAATAAAAGTTTAGATAATGCCTGCGGCCTTTAAATGATTCATCGCCATTGCTACGCGATTTTTCTTCATTTTAGCGTAGCTATCTCGGCTTACATTAAAAGCAAAATAATGCACACCTTGGGTATTTTCTACAAACCCAACATACCAACCCAACATGGCTTTTTGTGCTGTTTGTTTTTGCTTGCTGGTAGTTTCTTTTACCCAACCTGAGCCTGTTTTTGCATATAACTTATAGTCACTAGTCGACTCGACTAACATGACCTCTTTTAAAGTCGTTAAGCTTTCTGTTTTGACTTTGATTTGATTATGATAAAGCCTTTGTAAAAACTTAACTTGTTCAACGGCTGATATTTTAATACTGCCATTAAGCCAAAAATCATCAAGCCCTGAGGAAATATCTTTATTACCATAGTCGAACTGCGTTAAATAATTTTGCATTTGCTTTTGGCCAATATCCATAGCAATTTGACGATAAATAGGCACCATTGAATATTTAAAGGCACTGGCCAAATTATAATGAGGTAACTTCCATACTGATGGCCACCAAGCTTGCTGTGAGTATTTATCTTTATCGAATGCTAAAGGCTGTTGCGCATTGCTAACTACACCTGTATCTAAAGCAATTAAACTGTTGGCGACTTTAAAAGTCGAAAAAGGAGACAAAGGCTCATTAGCGCGACCATTAATGCTACTTAAGCTGTTATTGTGGTCACTCAGCAAAACAAAAGTACAATGCTTGTTCGCCTTAAGGCACAAACTATTATTTTCTTCTGCTGCCACTGCTGTGGCTGTAATCATATGACTGATACTGGTTATTATCAGCAAGCTGGCTAACATCATAATTTTTTTCATAAAAACCTCAATGTATTTTCTGAGCTATTTTAGCTATAAAGATTAAAGTCAAAATAATACTCAGCTTTATAATTTGAAACAATGATCTGACAACAAGATAGTGACAAATACTCAAACAATGGCACAATAGTGATAGAGATTATCAATAGGAAGATGAATGAAAGCTCTTTTCACCCTCAATTTTAGCCAAGTTTATAGAAAAGTTTTCACGCTAATTTTTTTACTTACAAGTTTTACTATCAATGCTGCAGAACAAGCAGAAGAAATTTTCGCTCAATTAACGCCTTCGTTATATCAAATTAAACTGATTGATAAAGCCAGCGGTGAAAAGTCTTCAATTGGCTCTGGGTTTCAAATAAGCAGTAACGGTATCATTGCGACTAATTATCATGTGATTTCAAGTTATGCTCGCCACCCGAATAAATACCGTATTGAGTATTTTGATCATTTAGGTCAACAAGGCAGCTTAACGTTAAAAAGCGTTGATGTTATTAACGACCTTGCTTTAGTACAACGCGAAGTAAGTAAAGAGATGGACTTTTTTGCTTTATCTAAGAGTGCTCCGCATAAAGGTGAGAAACTATTTTCATTAGGAAATCCGCACGATTTAGGCATGATTGTTGTGCCGGGTACCTATAATGGCCTTAAAAAAGAATCCTTTAGTGATCGCATTCATTTCACAGGTTCGATTAATTCAGGAATGAGTGGTGGCCCTGTAGTTAATAAGCAGTCTGAAGTTGTCGGCATTAACGTAGCGACTTCTGGTAATCAAATTGGTTTTTTAGTGCCACATGAAAAGTTGGTCACCTTATTCGAAAATTATAATAAATCTGCACCTAGTAATATAAAAATGCAAATGGCTGAGCAATTAATGGCAAGTCAGGACAAGCTGATGACGACTTTACTTAATAGCCCATGGCAAAGTAAGCAACTTGGCGAACAAGGCATGATTCCTATTATTGATGTACCTTTTATACGCTGTTGGGGGGAGTCTAATGCAGATAAAAGTGATGCCCTTATTTTAGCGGCCGTAGCAAACTGCTCATTAGACGAAAACACCTATATTTCCTCAAAATTTTTCACTGGTAGTATGGAGATAGAGTTTAGGTACATGCAAGCCAAAGATCTTAGCGATAATAAGTTTTATTATTTATATCAGCAACAAATAGCTCGGGCTGGTGCTGGTAATAGAGCAGGTAAAGATGATGTAAGCGAATATCAATGCCACCATGATTTAGTTAAACCCGAAAATATTAATATTAACAACAAGGCTGTATTTTGTGCACGTGCCTATAAAGACTTTTCAGGTTTGTATGACGTGCTTTACCTTAGTGCCTCTGTTGATAAAAACCAACAAGCTTTAGTAAGCCACTTTACTATTGCAGGTGTTAGCCAAAAAAATGCCATGGACTTCACACGTAAATTTATTGGAGCTGTCTCATGGAAGTAAAAAATATAGACGCACAAAGTATGGAAGAGGAAAAAGTTGACATGCTGAATAGCAGCGCTGTGGCCATCCCTTCATCAGAGCTGATAAGCTCACCAACGATTATTATTGAAGAAATAAGCCGTGGTCATAAAATGATCCACCGCCATAAGTTAACTAAAGAGAGTGTAACTATTGGCAGAGGTTATGATAATGATATTATCTTGTCGGATCCTCATATTTGCCCAAACCATATGCATATAGATTTTGCCCAAGGTTCGTGGAAAGTTAACGATCAAAATAGTATTAATGGCAGTTTTTTAGAGAACCCCAAAAGTAAAAAGCAGAATGCCGATCAGCACCTTATTAATGATGGCGATATTATCAGTGTTGGTAAAAGTCATTTACGAATATTGTTTATTGACCACCCTGTTACAGCGACAGTGCATTTTAGTACTTTTGAAAGCTTTATTAATTTAATGCGTCACCCGGCCGCATTATTTATCAATATGGCGTTATTCATTGTCATTGCAGGCAGTCTTGGTTTTTTAAGTAGTCCTATTGAGAGTAATTATAGCCAATTCTTTGTTAATGCAATTGGCATGGCATTAGTCTTTGCTTTATGGCCGGCAGGTGTTGCTTTAGTCTCACATTTAACCAAACATGATGCCCGTACAATGGCACAGCTCGGTGTTTGCTTTATCTTCTTCAACTTCATGTGGTTTAGTGACTTTATTGATACAGTAGTCGCCTTTAATACAGCCAGTAAATCTTTCGTTATTTTAGTTGCCACTTTGCTGCCTATAACTTTAGCTTTTTGTTTGTTTTGGTTAAATTGTTACATCGGTTTTCATATGACCGCTAAGCGCCGCATTATAGTATCAATAAGCATTACTGCATTATTATTTGGTGGTGGTTATTTAGTACAGTACAGCCATAAACCAGAATTTAACCCTCATCCTAAGTACAACGCCACAATTATGGCGCCAAGCTTTTTATTAGCCCCAAGTAGCAGTGTTGATGACTTTATTAATGACAGTAATGTGCTGTTTGATAAGGTAAGTAAAAGCGCGGCAAAAGATAAGTGATAAATAGAAGCGGTTTATAGTGGCTTGCTAATAAGGAATTTAGCAGAAGCTTTAAAGTAAAAGTAAAGAGCAATTTATCTAACTGCTCGTTACTTCGGCTTAGACAGCGCAGCTAGATAAAGCTGCTTATTCAGTAAGTCTAGGTACTAATTCGACCTATGGGCGAGCAATAAAACCTACCGCATCATATACACTGGTAAGTATTTTACTGGCTTTAGCTGAAGCTTTGTCAGCACCATTTTTCATGACTTGTTCTAAAAATGCACTGTCTGAACGATATTCATGATACTTAGTTTGAATTGGCTCTAATAAAGAGACAACGGCATCAGCAACATCACCTTTTAAATGTCCATACATTTTATCTTCATATTCAGGTACTAAATCGGCAACTGTTTTGCCTGTAGCACAAGAAAGCAATGACAATAAATTAGAGACACCAGGTTTCTCTTCTAAGTCATAATAGATACGTGCTTGTTCATCTGAATCAGTAACTGCACGTTTAATTTTCTTGGCTATCTTTTTAGGGTCTTCTAACAAACCAATAAAGTTGCCGGGATTAGTATCTGATTTTGACATTTTTTTGCTTGGCTCAAGCAAACTCATTACACGAGCGCCATGCTGTGGAATAAAAGGATCAGGCACGGTAAAAATATCGCCGTAAAGATTATTGAAACGCGTAGCTATATCACGAGCTAATTCTAGGTGCTGCTTTTGATCATCGCCGACTGGTACACGGTCAGCACCATAAAGTAAGATATCTGCAGCCATTAATACCGGGTAAGTAAATAAACCTGAGTTCATATTCGCTTCAGACTTTTGTGATTTATCCTTGTACTGAGTCATTCGATTTAGCTCACCCATTTGGGTGTAACAATTCAAGACCCAACTCAGTTGTGCATGTTCTGGCACATGAGATTGAATAAAAATGGTACTTTGCTCAGGATCAACACCACAAGCTAAATATAAAGCCAGACCATCAAGTATCGCTTTACGTAAATCTTCAGCTTTAGGGCGCACGGTGATAGCATGCTGATCGACTAGCATATAATAACACTCGTGAGTCGGCTGCATATTAACCCATTGTTTTAATGCGCCTAAATAATTACCAATAGTTAATTCGCCTGATGGCTGACAGCCACTTAATACAATAGGTTTACTCATCTTGTTTTCTTTACCTTAATTTTTAATTAGTTATCTATATTAATTATATCTTTGCAGGAACTTTAGCTAATTCAGCACGCATCTCATCAATCGCTACTTTGTAATTCGCTTGAGAAAATATAGCAGAACCAGCCACAAACATATCAGCACCGGCTTCTGCGATTTCTGCAATATTGTTTGCTTTCACGCCGCCATCAACTTGCAAGCGTATATCTCGGCCACTAGCTTTGATCTTTTCTTTAACTAGGCGCAGTTTATCTAATGTTGTTGGAATAAATGATTGACCGCCAAAACCTGGGTTAACTGACATTAATAAAATGACATCAAGTTTATCCATAACAAAGTCTAAATAATGTAGTGGTGTCGCAGGGTTCAAAACTAAGCCAGCCTGACAGCCGTTATCTTTTATTAACTGCAAGCTGCGATCAATATGATCACTAGCTTCAGGGTGAAATGTAATAATATCAGCCCCTGCTTTTGCAAAAGCAGGGATAAGACTATCAACGGGTTTGACCATCAAATGCACGTCAATGGGCGCAGTAATACCGTATTCACGCAGTGATTGGCAAATCATAGGACCAAAAGTTAAATTAGGGACAAAATGATTATCCATAACATCAAAATGCACAACATCTGCACCAGCAGCTAAAACCTTAGCTACGTCATCACCTAAGCGAGCAAAATCGGCAGACAAAATAGAAGGAGCAATTAAATAAGAAGACATGCCAGAACCTCGTTGAAAAAATATTGCGCTATTATACCCAAGACAAGTGTAAATGCGAATATAGCTGCGTTTTATCAAAGCCCATCAATGGTGCACTTAATTTGCACAACCCCAGCACTCCTGCACCATTGTAGCGCACGCATAATGATTAGATTAAATATCCACCTCAACAAAAGCTAAGGTAAGCACCTGTTAAATAAGATTTATTACATATGTCTATTAGGTTATTTCACACAGGCATCATCCTTGCTAAATAATAAATAGGTTTAAAATATATAATAAATAAAGAGATAAACATGAAAAAATTACTATTAAGTATTGCACTATGTTCTACATTCGCTACTTCGGCATTATATTCTACAACAGCTTCAGCTGTTGAAGGGCTTAGTGCTAATGTAGCTGCTACTTCAAATTACTTGTGGCGCGGTTTAGAGCAAACCAATGGCGATGCTGCTATCTCAGGCGGTATTGATTATGCTGCTGATTCGGGCTTCTATGTTGGTACTTGGGCCTCAAATGCTTCATGGGCAGATGGTATGACTTATGAACTAGATTTATACGGCGGTTTTGGTGGTAACATTAATGAAAGCATCTCTTATGATGTAGGTTTCATTTATTACGCATACCCAGATGAAACTTCAGGTGATGCTGATTTTTCAGAAGTATATGGTAGCATCTCATTTAACGCCTTAACTTTAGGTGTAGCAGTATTAACTTCAGGTGAAGGTGCTGATGCAGGTGATACCATTTATGCTTCTGCAGATTATGCTGTAGAACTTGGTAATGAAGCAGAGCTTGCTTTTCACCTTGGTTCATATAGTGGTGATTGGTTAGCTGAAGATTCAATTGATTATGGTGTAAGTATTTCAAAATCAGGCTTCACTTTCGGCGCTTCTGCTACTGATTTAGACGGCGCGGCAGGTGATGCGAAAGTTTATGTTGCTTATAGCATTGATATCGATTTATAAGTAAGGCTCCTGTTAAGACAAAGTGGTCAATAAACAGGCAGAGACAATAAGATGAATATGTTATATAATTGTTTTCATCTTTTTGTCTCGTTAATTGTTTATTTACGGAAATACTATGTTTACATGGACACGACTAAAATTTTTCACGTCTCAATTTAAACCTTTCACTTTAGCGCTCGGTGTAACTTTTTTACTACTGACGGCTTATCAAGTTCAACAAAATAATCAACATGTTCAAGCTCAACTAACTAATGCTTGCATGACCGTTAAGTCAAACTTGCCAATGAATCATACTGGCCACCCTTGTAACGTTGCCTATATGCCCAATCAGAGTTGGTGGTCGTGGGCCTCGAGTGATAGTAAGTCAGTACATATGCATTTTCTAGACTTAGTAGAGTTGATGCATCATAGCTTCTACTAACATGACAAATTAGGTGTACATAAAGTGAGTAATCTCAAACAAACTTTTAAGAGTGTATTAGCTGCCTTCTTTGGAGTACAAAGTGACAAGAATCGCCAAATCGACTTTTCTCAAGGAAAATTAAGTCACTTTATTATTGTCGGAATTATTGCTGTGTTTGCTTTTATAGCTACTTTAATTGCAGTGGTGTATATAGTCGTGCCTAGCGCCTAGTACCAAGCACTACTTATATAAAGCGAGTAACTCAGCCACTTTTTTACGTTTATTAGCCGATTGACTAATGGTGCGAGCCACTTGTAGCTTGGTTATCTTAGTGCTGTGTTGATATATTTTTCTAGTCCAAATAGTATCGTGATTCGAAATTAATACTGATATATCTCCATTGATGCTAACTTCTTCTGCAGCGTTTGCTAAATCGGCCTGTTCATCTAAACCAAAACCATTACCGGCATAACTGGTAAAGCTAGCCGTTTTACTCAAGGGCACGTAGGGAGGATCGCAATAAATTACTTGTCCTTTTTGTGCACGAGTAAATGTTTTACGGTACCCCTCACAAACAAACTGTGCCTTTTGGGATTTTTCAGCAAAATAATTCAGCTCAAGTTCAGGAAAGTATGGTCGCTTATACTTTCCAAAAGGTACATTATAACCACCTGATTTATTATATCGGCATAAACCATTATAACCATGGCGGTTCATATACAGAAAAATTAATGATCGAAAGTAACTGTCCGAACTAGCATTAAATTCAGCCCTTAATTGATAATAGGTCTCTGCTTGATTATTAGCGACAGTAAACATTTTTCTAGCATCATTAATATAACGATCAGGAGAAGTTTGGATTATCTTATACAGATTTATTAAATCTTGGTTTAAATCATTAAGAATATACTGATCGTAGTCAGTATTTAAAAAGACAGAACCTGCACCAACAAAGGGCTCGATGAGACAATCGCCACGTGGTAATGTTTTTGCAATCACATCACATAGACTGTACTTACCGCCAGCCCATTTTAAAAATGCTCGATGCTTCTTGCTCATGTCAATGAATAAACCTACAAACCAATTAATTGGCGGGGATTGTAGCTCGAATTAACCTTTAAAGGTATTAATTTCAGTGATAACTGTTGAAATAGGTTTAAGCCAGAGTTGTCGTTCTGCTATAGCTGCAGGTAAATCCTGTACGGCGGTTTTGGCTTCTTCTCGGTTCGAGTATATTTTCGAAGTAACTACAGTGAACACACTGCCCGATAGTAGCTTTTGGTAGCTATAAAACTCTTGTTGTGGGTATAGGGCTATGAATTTTTGCCAGTGTTGGCTATCACTAAAACCTGCTATTTGCACCACCACACCTTCGGCGTGATTTGAGTTAGTATAATAATCAATATCCAGGGTATTTATTAGTTGAGGGCTTACCTTTGCTAGCTCTGACTTTTCTAAGTTTAAACTATCTACCCTGTCCTTTTCTGAATGTATAGCTTTGACAGCTAGCTGCTCTTTTTCTAATAGTGCGTTAAGCACATCATCGCTTTTAGCTGAGATGTTTTTTTGAATGACGCCATAGTCAGGGTTAAGAAGAGCTAAAGTTATTTCCTGAGCATTTGCAGCCTCAGAAGTAGTATTGGTTTTGACTATTGATGGTTTGTCTGGCAGGTTTCTATTTATCAGCGCAGTTGTTGCTAACTCTTTTTCAGGTTTAGTAAATTGCTCTGCATTAATTACTTCCTTATTCTCCATCATCATCGATTGCTGTAAATATTCGCTCCCCTGATCAGTTTGCAAGTAATAAAACAAACCTGCAGATATGACTACCATAGACAGAAAACCGACAATCAATACGACTTTATGCCAAAGCTTCAAATAAACCGAATTATTTCTCTGAGTTTGATTGCTTGTTTTACGGCTATAAAGTTGTCCAGAAGCTGCATCAATAGTAGCAAGTTTGTTTTTGAAAATACTATTGTTATTACCTATATCTGTTGCGGCTTTGGTATGACCAAACATCACTACATTAATTTCTTGATTATTTTTCTTGGCAATCGCAGCTAGTTGGCTAAGTTCATATTTAACTTGTAATGATAAAGCATGCGCATGCTCAACTATTACCGTAATAGCTTCACCTTGCTGTTTAGCTAAGCGCAATACACTTACGGCTAGTGATTGTTCGGGATCAAAAAGAGAATCACCGAAAAGTTGCTCAATCAATCGGCAGCGTATTTGGATATCATTCAATTTAATGGAAGCTGCAACAAAGGCAACATTACATTGACCATTACGAGATTGATCATTGTCAGTTTCTTCGTTAGGAACACGGTTCGATAAAGTGACAAGAAATTGTCGTGCAATAGCTGAGTATTGCTCTGTTTGGTCAGCAACAACTAATACTGCTTGCTTGGAGAAACGCAAAATATAGTCAATACGTGCAGTGACACTTATTTCAGTGATTACAGTGTGTTTTCTCGCTGGCTGTTTGGCTGTTATTGACTTGTCAGCTGCTGTATTAATTTCACTACGTAGTATTGCAGGCATACTCAACCCTTTCTATGTTCACATTCTTTTGTAAAGAAAATAATTATAGAATTTGTTGAAGCACTTCCTGAGTAATATCATCACGAATTTCGGATTGACCAATAGCTGTTGGTACGATAAATCTTAATTTTCCTGCAATATTCTTTTTATCTCTGCGCATATGACGAATAAATTCAGCAAAGCCCATATCGGATGGTGCATTAACGGGCAAGTCAAAGGCATTAATTAAAGACTCTATACGGCAAAGTTCTGACGCTTCAAGCAAATTCATTGCGATTGCTAGTTTAGCAGCAAGTACCATGCCAGTCGCAACGGCTTCTCCGTGTAGCCATTTTCCATAACCTTGCTCAGCTTCTATTGCATGGCCGAAGGTATGCCCTAAGTTAAGTAACGCACGTACACCTGCTTCAGTTTCATCACTAGCGACTATATCGGCTTTACATTGGCAACATTTCTCAATCATGGTTGCTAACGTATCTTTATCAGCAGCCTTAATTGCAGAAACATTTTCTTCTAGCCAAATAAAAAAGTCTTTATCACCAAGAATGCCATATTTAATTACCTCAGCCATTCCTGCATTAAACTCACGTATAGGTAGCGTAGAAAGGCTATCAATATCAATAAAAACAGCTTTAGGTTGATAGAATGCACCTATCATATTTTTACCTAGAGGGTGGTTTACAGCCGTTTTACCGCCAACAGAAGAATCAACCTGTGATAGCAAAGTTGTTGGTATTTGAATGAAATCTATACCTCGTTGGTAGCAAGCTGCTGCAAAACCAGTAATATCACCAATAACGCCACCGCCAAGAGCGATTAAGGTAGTATCGCGACCATGCTCTTGCTCTAACAAATGAGACATAATGACATCAAAATTTGATAAGCTTTTTTCAGCTTCGCCATCAGCTAAAATGACCTCATCAACAGTAAAGTCACTTAGTTTATCTTTTAATGCTTGTAAGTATAGCGGTGCAACAACATCATTAGTCACAATGCAGACCCGCTTTGCACGAATATGGGAAGTAAGCAGTTCAGCTTTGCTTAACAAAGCTGATTCGATATAAATGGGATAACTACGTTCGCCTAGATCTAGATTAAGAGTTGCCATAAGGGTACTGCTTTTAAAATGATGATGTGAAAATATTGAAAAGTTTGAAGTACTAGAAGTCGAGACGCTCAATAATTTTATGGGCAACAACCTTGGCACTTTGATCATCGGTTTTTACGATAATGTCAGCAATGTTTTCATAAAGAGGGTTGCGCTCAACGGCAAGGTTCTCTAACACTGTGCGAGGTTCTTCTGAGGTTTGCAATAGCGGACGGCGACGATCACGTTGCGTACGAGCAACCTGCTTATCAATAGTTGTTTCTAGATATACGACGATACCGCGTGCTGACAAACGATTACGTACTTGATCGCTAATAACGGAACCGCCACCTGTAGCCAGAACAATACCTTGTTTTTCGCTTAGGTCTTCAATAACAGTCTCTTCTCTTTTACGAAAGCCTTCTTCACCTTCTAAATCAAAGACCCATGCAATATCAGCACCTGTCCGACGCTCTATCTCTTGATCTGAATCAAAAAATTCGAGATGCAGTCTATCGGCTATTTCTCTACCTATGGTACTTTTACCGGCGCCCATAGGGCCGATAAGGAAAATGTTACGTTTTTCTGCCATTAGATTTACTTAATACTCGTTTTGTTAACTGTCATTCAAAAGACTTTTATTATTATTTTTGCAATGTAATTAAAAATAATAATGCTTTTGAGATATAAGAAGTCCCCTGCGGAAATTTCAAGGGCGTAATTATCGCAATTGTTATAGCTAAATTGCAAGCAAGATCGCCCTTAACTTTATTAAAATCTTAGTTTGAAAGTGATAATTGCGCTAATTAATCTAAAAAAAAGGGCTAAATGGTGTTTTGATAAACCATTTAACCCATATGTACGAACGCCTATATTAAAAGTGTTCAGTAACAATGCGTGGCGTTACAAAAATTAATAATTCTTTCTTCTGATTTGCTTCACTGGTATTCCTAAACATCCAACCAAAGTATGGGATGTCGCCTAATACTGGAATTTTAGAGACTGAACTAATAATCGATTGCTGATAAATACCACCTAAAACAATAGTTTCACCGTTATTAACTAACACCTGAGTACCAATACGCTGAGTATCAATCGCTGGTGCTAAACCACTTTTCACTTCAGATACTGTATCTTGGGTTACCACTAAATCAAGAATAATTTTATCATCAGGGGTGATATGTGGTGTAACGGTTAAGCTCAGTACAGCTTTCTTAAACTGTGTTGAAGTTGCACCACTTGAGGCTGCTTCTTGATAAGGTATTTCGACCCCTTGTTCAATATAAGCCTCTTTTTGATTCGCTGTAGTTATACGCGGGCTTGCAATAACTTCACCTTTATTTTCTTTTTCCATAGCCGATAATTCGAGATCTAAAATTGTACCGTTAGCTAAACGTGCTACTTGAAAGGCGATCGCACCTGCGGGGCTTGCAACGGGTAAATTAACATTTAATCTATCAGTTAAACTAGGAACATTGCCACCACGAGCAACATCTACACCTTCTAATGAACCCGAAGAAGTTCCTTCACCATCGGTGTTAGTCACGCCCCAGCGAATGCCTAACTCTTCATTAAGGTCATCTTTTACTGTAACCATACGTGCTTCAATAACAACCTGACGCACAGGGATATCTAGAATAACGACCATACGCCTTATATCTTCGATACTTTTAGCTGTATCACGAATAAGTAAAGTATTGGTTCGCTCATCTACAGAAACACTACCACGTGGGGATAAAATGCTAGTGTCTTCATTTTTAATCAATTCAGCAAACTCGACAGCTTTCGCATAATTAATTTGTACATATTCTGAATATAAGGGTGCCAATTCTTCAACTTGCTGTTGCGCCTGCAAAGTTTGTGCTTCGCGTGCTGCTAGTTCGTCAGCAGGAGCTACCATTAAAATATTGCCTTGCATTCGTTTATCAAGACCCTTCACTTTTAAAATGATACTTAAAGCTTGATCCCAAGGTACACCATCTAAACGTAAGGTTATATTACCCGTAACTGTATCACTGGTAATTAAGTTAAATTCATTATAATCCGCAATAATCTGCAATACCGTTCTAACAGGTATATCTTGAAAATTTAATGAGATGCTACGGCCGTTAAAATCTTCTGCTTCCCCTAAATAGCTCGGTGCTTTTTCCGTCTGCTCTTTAACCGTTAGAATGAATAAGTTTCCATCTTGTTTTTGGGAAAACTCAAAATTTGATGCTACATCAACAACTAGACGCGCATTCCTGCCCTCTCTAAAAGTTTCTATCCCTGAGACAATAGTGCCAAAATCGGTGACATCTAACTTATACAGTAAATCATCAACAATTTGTGTATTATGAAAGTCAACACTCACTTTACCAAGTTTATTGCTGGCATCAACAGCTAAAGTGCTGTCTTTTAAGTACACCAATACTTGCGCATCATTATCATCATTAAGTCTAAAATCAATAGATTCAACTTGATTAATAAACTGCTCACCTGCGGGATTTAAAGATTCAACAACTTGCGCAGAATCACCATAATTGAAAGTAATAGCGAACTCATTACCATTCTTTAACGCAACATCAAATACTGATAAATGTTCTAAATTAACTTTGGCTACTACTTTTCCGGAAGCAGCATCTAAATCAATACTTTGAACTCCAGCATGATTAATTAAAGTTGTTTGAATTTTTTCATCAAAAGTTGCAGCTTCAAAGTTAACTTCAACAAAAGCAGGATTCATTGAAGTTTTGACTTCCGGCAATGTTGAAATAGCTTGTGAAAAATTAAATACCAACTCAATTTGGTCTGCTTGAATGGTGTTGTAGGATATACCAACAAGTTGATTTTCAGATACTTCCGCCGCATTGATAGATAATGGCAACATTACAACTGAGAGTAACAACGGCATGATAGACCAGAGTTTTTTAGCTGCAGTAAAGCTTTGATAATTTTTCATTAGGTTAAATAGCATTATTATTTCCTTTACTTATTAGGCTCTGATTTAACAATTTTCAACTCAGCTTCACGCTCTACCCAGCAACCCGCTCCGTCAGGGGTTAATTCAATAATTTTCACGTTTTTGCCACTCACTTCTGTAATTATGCCATTATATAGGCCTAGGTAG
>Ga0114909_1000413_pt1 | contig 31816 bp, 29 predicted proteins | sample MalvireepMed_906_FD_87290 | JGI IMG/M metagenome (GOLD analysis project Ga0114909, IMG submission 87290) | Marine viral communities from the Global Malaspina Expedition - Malaspina viral metaG DeepMed_906 | ecosystem: Environmental > Aquatic > Marine > Oceanic | place: Mediterranean Sea...
AGATAATGTTAAAACTAAACAAATTAATAAAAGATACTTCATTTACACGCCCTTACTCTGAAACGAAAGACAATTAATTAGCAAGTGTAAAAGATCGTTCTAATTAAGGAAACCATCACAGCAAGTATATTTTCGCAAAACTAAGTGAACATAAGCTGAACAGGCAAATATTTAGGAAGAACTGACCGTTAATTATCTTTTTACTGTTCAGGTAAAGTTCAGTTTCATTCTGTTTAACTGATTGCAACAAAGCAAATGTCGCAATGATGACTTAATAAGGATGACATTATGAACAGACAAATAAAGCAAGCGATGAGCATATTGATAATGAGTATATTATGCACGATCACAACAAATGTATTTGCTTTCACTTACCAACAAGGCAATGAAAATTTCACTGTTAATCAAGCTACTGTTGCTCACTCTATCGGTCAAAGCAAAAACGAGTTAACACTTGAACAACGTAAAAGCTATTGGCAAGAAAACAAACAAGCTTTATTAAAAAAATCGATTGTATTAACTAAGCCAACAACTATTGGGACAACTCGGCAAGAGCACTTATCCCAGAAACAAAAAACAAAACAGACTTTACAGCTAAATAAGGCGATCTCAAATAGTAATATCGGGGAAAGGTATAGTGCGCCAAGCAGTTTCAACCATTATGACAGTTTTAGTATATATAATGCTGCAAGCTATCTTTTGGATGATATTGATAGCGATGGCTATTATCAAAGTTTTAGCGTTACTTTTGATGCAGACTTTTACCCAATATCCTATGCTGACTATGCCAATGTTTATGCCGAGCTTTATCTAAGTCGAGATGGCGGCCCTTGGGTTCACTATTACTCTACAGATATTTTCACCATTTATGGAGAAAGCGAAGAGGATGAATATGAAGTTACCTCTACTTTAGAGCAAGGTTTTATTAGTGGCAGTTATGATGTATTAATAGACTTATATGATGCCGATTTTGAGGAGCTTGTTGTAAGCTATAGCGCTAATGATAACAATGCCTTATATGCACTCCCTTTAGAAAGCAGTAACTTTGATCAAATTTATGAAACTGAAGTTATTTATACCCACGGTGGCAGTACCACACTCTTTATTTGCTTGTTAATCACTACAGCATTTTTTATTCGCCAGCGAAGAGTTCTATAAGACAAGTGCATACCTAGTAACCTTGCTGAGCAGATAAGTTCCTGACAAAATAATGAGATTGAATAAAAACTTGAAGCACAATATAGTACTGAACATATTTTTAACGCATGTTTTTATTAGGAATTACCATGGCTGGTGCAAGTTTACTCACCTTATTAGATGATATAGCTTTATTACTCGATGATGTGGCTGTGTTATCAAAAGTGGCAGCAAAGAAAACAGCAGGCGTTTTAGGAGATGATTTAGCGGTAAATGCAGAGCAATTGTCCGGTGGAATCAGAGCTGATAGAGAGCTGCCTGTTGTCTGGGCAGTTTTTAAAGGCTCGTTAATTAATAAAACAATTTTAGTGCCTATTGCATTATTACTGAGCTATTTTTTACCGATTGTTATTACTCCATTGCTTATGATTGGCGGAGCCTATTTATGTTATGAAGGTTTTGAAAAGGTCTGGCATAAATTCAGCAATAAAACTCAAGTTGATGATAACCATCAAGCTTTGCTTGCCGCACTTAGCAATCCAGATGTTGATATCCAAAGTTTCGAAAAAGAAAAGATTAGTGGTGCAATACGCACTGATTTTATTTTATCTGCTGAGATAATCATAATCGCGTTAGGTACTATTGCTGATAAGCCAATTAGTACTCAGATAATGGTACTTTCATTGATTGCAGTTTTAATGACTGTCGGCGTATACGGTTTAGTTGCAGGTATTGTAAAAATTGATGATGGTGGACTTCTTTTATTAAAAGATAAATCTCAATCGCTTTGGGGAAGCTTTAAACGAAAATTAGGGGCGCTTATGTTAGCTTTTGCGCCTAAACTAATGCGATTCTTAGCCTTTGCAGGCACGGTTGCCATGTGGTTAGTTGGCGGTTCATTAATTACTCACGGTTTTCATTCTCTGAGTCCCTATATCGAAAAAATCACCAATACTGTCGCAAATTTTCCGCTTGTTGGTGCTGTATTAGGGACCGTTACTCCCTTAAGTATCGATCTTATCATAGGTTTTACTTTAGGCGCCGTTCTTGTATTTGCTGAGCTATCGGTAAAAAAATTAATGAGAAAACCCTCTCACTAAATATAGAGTCATCAACCTTAATCAAGGGTCAAAATTAGCTTGCCAATATTTTTATTGGCTAACATTCTTTCATGGGCAAGTTCAACTTCTGCCCATGAATAAATGCTGTCTACGACAGGTTTGATTTTCCCTAAAGTAAGCAATGGCATAAAGTCGTTGGTAAAATCAGTCACCAACTTAGCTTTATAATCATCACTTCGATTTCTCAATGTTGAAGCTGTCACCCTAATACGTTTAGCCAATAACTTTGCTACATCAACAGGTGCAGTATAACGTCCACCTAACAAAGATAAGATGACAATCTGACCATCTAATGCAGAAACATTAATATTTCGCGTTAAATAATCTCCCGCAACTACGATCAACAATGACATCAAAACCTGCTGAAATATGCTCTTTAGCCCATACCACAAAATCAGTTTCATGGTAATTTATCACATGGTCAGCGCCAAGCGCCAAACAAGCTTGGGCTTTTTCTTCATTGCTAACCGTAGCGGTAACTGTGCATTGTCTTGCTTTCGCAAGCTGAATGGCTGCAGTACCAATACCACTAGCCCCCGCATGAATTAAAACTTGCGAATTAGCCTGTAAATTAGCAATAGTAAATAAGCTTTGATAAGCGGTTAAGAATACTTCGGCACATGCCGCGCCCTGGGAAAAACTAAAGCTTTGTGGCAATTGGAATAGCTGAGTTGCTTTTACTTTGACATATTGTGCATAAGCACCACCTGCGACTAGAGCAAAAACCTTTGTGCCTTGCCGCCATTCTTGACTATTAACTGCAGAGCCAAGTTGCACCAGTTCACCAGCAACTTCTAAACCGAGTATTTCCGACTCACCTGCTGGTGCTGGGTACTTACCTGCTCTTTGCAATAAATCTGCTCTATTTACGCCAATGGCAAAAACCTTAATCAAGCATTCGTCATCAGCTATTACGGGGCTCTGAGTTTGTGCAAAGATCAATCGGTTCTCATTAAGGTTAGCGTGCTATCCCTTGAGATTATTGACCTTAATCTTTTCAACCTTAATATATTGCATTAAGGTTTTGCAATTAATGCTGTACTATCAAAGTGAATACCTTGCCAACCCGTGCTCATAAAGTTACGAATATTGCCATGATCATCCCCTTGAGGGTTTTTCAAGACATCATCACGGTAATATTGCCCAAAGCAAGACAACGTTTGTAATTCGCTTAACTGGTGCAATTTAGCAAAAGAAAATAGCTTACAGGAACCTTCGTTAGTACCTGCGTCATTAATCAATTTACCATTGGTAAAACGACTTTGCGTATACTGATAATTATCAGTAATCACTTGCATTACTTCTGAAAATTCAACTTGTTCACACTGCTCAGTTATTTTAGCTAATAACTGTGAAAGAGAATAACTCATCAATTACTCACCTTGTAGATTTTGTTTAAGTTTTGCTTTTGCTTCCTCAACTTTAGAAAAATCTAAACCTAGCTCATTTACTGCTTCTTCAATTAAACCAGGGTTAGTCATAACTAAACCCATAATTGCTTGTAACTTATCACTTGGAATACCTAAGTTTTGAATCACAGCCATTGCCATCATAGGGTTTTGCGTTAATGCTTCAAATACTTCGACTATTTTTTCTTGGCTAACATTGGCTTGCTGTAATACTTCAATAATTGGATTCATTTTGCTCTCTTTAATTTATTTAATTGTTCGCAGCTAAGTGTAATACTTAATTGATGCGCGCATTTTAACAAATTCGCAGTATTATGAAAGTCACGTATAATACCACCAAAAATTAATGGTTAAATTTAAGTGTTCTTCGTTATGTCATCTTCTTTAAAATATTTATCTGCCTACTCCCCAACTGTACAACAGCAAGTTCAACAGATGCTTGATAAAAACACCCTCGAAAAATATTTACTTAATAAATACCCTAGCATTCATACTATTAACAACGATAAAAGCTTACGCGGTTATGTTATGGACATTAAAAATCAGTACTTAAAAAAATCCTCGCCGTTAAGCCAAATTAAATATGACGACAAAATTCACGTTATTAACAATGCGTTAGGTTTACATACCTATGTATCACGAGTACAAGGTAATAAGTTAAAAAGTAAGAATGAAATTCGTATTGGCAGTTTATTTAAAAAGTCACCTGAAGCATTTTTATCTATGATTGTGGTGCACGAACTTGCTCATTTAAAAGAAAAAGAGCACAACAAAGCATTTTATAAACTTTGCCAATATATGATGAGTGATTACCATCAAGTTGAGCTAGATTTGCGTATTTACCTGACCCAAGTAGAACTACTAGGTGATATTTATCAAGATCAATAACTAGCTATATTAATTTAATTCAATAAACAGTTATGCTGAATGAGTTTTTAAGCCAACATTTATATGGACTGTAATATATTTTTATTTACAATGTTGCCTCCAATAAACTTAATTCAGCACTAAAATATTATGTCAAAAACTACCCTTACCTTCGAGTTAGAAAAACAAAATAAAAACAGCGTGCGTTATCAAGAAAAACCTAAAGATGGTATGCCACCAATATTAGGGTCAATTTACGTACAAAAATGGTATGCAGGTAATAATCAGACTATTGAGATAACGATAGAAAAGAAAGATTGAAGCGTAGATTGACGGAGTGTTTTCTTTAAAAGAAAGGTTAATTTAACTAAGTTGTCTGAGGCTTGATGGCGTTTTTCCAGTCCATTTTTTAAATGCTGCTCTAAAGTTTGATACATCATTAAAACCGATAGCACAGCCAATATCTTCAATGGTCAACTGAGTTTCTGTAATAAGCTTTTTGGCCGCACTACAGCGTAACTCCTTAACTATACTGGTAAAATTAGTACCCAACTCTGATAATTTTCTTCTGAGTGTTCTTGGGGTAATAAATAAGTCATTTGCTAAATTATGAGCGCATAACTCTTTATGCATGTTTGCAGCCACCCATTGGTTTATAGTAATTAACAACTCATTTTTAGTCGCTACTGTATTTAATATCATGTCACACTGTGACAATAATAAAGGCATCGCAAATGGGTTGCTTTTGGGTGTAGCTAATGACAACTTTTCATCATTAAAGACAAATTCATTGTGAGAATTACCATAACTTATCGGACACTGAAAGTACTGGTCATACAAATGATGGTGTGTAGGTTTTTGAAAACTAAACCTCAAGGCGTCAAAAGCAAACTCTTTATCGTCTAAGCAATCTCTAACTAACGATAAAACAATAACGCTTTGCAATTCTATATTAAATTCGACCAAATCATCAGCAAACAATAAATCGTCGAAACGAAAACACGACAGACCCACCTCGACATCAAGATGTAACGACATATTAACTGTTTTAGTCACTAGGCTATGATAACGAATGGAAAATTCTAACGCTGAACGCAGTCCTTTACAGCATAATAAAGTGCATCCGTATAAGCCATAATCGTTAGGTTTTATTGATCTTCCTAACATTAATCCTATGCCTGGAATTCCTAGCGCTAATACATTGCGATAAAAAGAAATGATCTGATGCTTATGTATTTTATATTCGCAATCATTCAAGGATTGAGGCTCGATTTCAGTGCCATGTAATAAGTGAGCTAAATCAACGCCCGTTTTAGACAAAGTTTGCGAAATGAAATTAAGCTTATGGGCAAATACTTGACCAGTAAAATTTGTCGGCAAACTTGTTTTCAAAATCATCTCGCTATTTCACTTTGTGCTAGTTAACACCAGTTAACCATCAAATAGACCGTTTTTCACCCCATGTTGACCGCTTTTCACCTTATCTTCACTATAACGGCCATTTATATTATCAAGGTCTGGTGATCTTTTTGTCTTTGAGTTCCATTCAATACATCGATCGATTGACCCTATTGATAATTATAATAAAAGCCTAGGAAATCATATGAAACACACAATAATAAACAGTATTTTTACCTTTAGCGCATGCGCGTTAGCAATTAATAGCGCAATAGCACAAGAGCACGTTGCCTTGGAAGTCATTCAAGTCACCGCGCAAAAACGATCTGAGAACGCGCAAGAAACCCCCATTTCAATGAATGTGCTCAGAGCAGAAGATTTAAAAGAAAAAAGCATCGAAAAAATAGATGACTTGCAATACTCAGTACCCAATTTGCATATGACAGAAACGGGTATCAGTACACAAATGTTCATCCGTGGCATAGGTACGGGAAATAACCAAGGGTTTGAGCAATCGGTTGGACAATATATTGATGGTGTACATTACGGCCGACAGCAGCTTTTGCGAATGCCATTTCTTGATTTAGAGAGAATTGAGGTGCTAAAGGGACCTCAATCAATCATGTTTGGTAAAAACTCGGTTGCAGGAGCCCTCAATTTATCATCTGCTAAACCAACTCAAGACACTGAAATTCACTTCGGTTTACAGTATCAGCCTAAGTTTGATGCCGTAGAAGTAACAGGTATGGTAAATAGTGCCTTAACGGATACTTTGTCTGCACGTTTAGCCGTACGAAATTATACTGAAGAAGGTTATATAGAAAATTCGTTCAAAGGTCGTGATGAAACTATACGAGACGAGAATGCTGTTCGATTAAGTCTATTATGGGAACCAAACGATGAAATGAATTTTTTATTTAAAATTGAGCGAGATAATTTTGATGGCACGGGGCGACAAATTGAGGTTATAAAAGATGAACCAGCACTGGCAGGCTACCCTATTCCTGGTGCAACCTTCAGCCAAATACTAGGCCTTTTAGGTCATCCAGATGCCATCACTGAAACTGAATTAAATTTTCAGCGCCAAGCAGACGATGAAGAAAGCAGTCGTAATAGCCTAGATAATGCCACCTTAACGGCTAATTTCAACTTAGGTGATTACACGCTTACCTCTGTATCAGGCTTTGTCTCATACGACTTTGTAGAAACCTGCGATTGTGACTACACAGCGGCACCTATTTTTTCAGTCTTTATCGACGAAGGTTATCAACAGTTTAGCCAAGAAATTCGTTTAGTTTCTCCAGTTGAAGGTAATTTTGATTGGCTAGCTGGGCTTTTTTATCAAACCAGTGAACTTGCCTTTGATGATAATATTAGAATACCCACAGACAGTGTTTTAGGTTCATTATCTGGAGGTTCACTTGCTCCATTGACCGGTCAAGCAGCAGGTCGAAATTACCAATTAGATACTGATATGTGGTCTGCATTTTTTCAAGGGCGCTATCATTTTACCGATGCATTAACGCTCACCCTAGGAGGCCGTTTTACCTCTGAGAAAAAAACAGCTGCCCGTCTTATGAATATAACAGACTTATCGACTGGCAATATCACTCAAGATCCGTTGTCACCTGCTTTATTTGACATTGTATTTGGCATTCAAAGTGAACAAAGTCCATTATCGCCACAAGGCCACAATTTAACCGGCGAGCGCGATGAAAACTCTTTTACCCCATTAATAAATGTTAGTTATAAAATTGACCATAATATAATGGCTTATGCTTCTGCCACGACAGGATTCAAAGCAGGCGGTTTCGATGCCAGGGCTAATAATGTTAATTCTTGGGAGTTTGAAGAAGAAGACGCTACCGCATACGAGATGGGTATCAAGTCATTATTGCTCGATGATACTTTAGAAGTAAATTTAGCCTTATATCGAACCGAGTACGATAACTTGCAAGTAAGTCAGTTTGACGGCGTGTTAGGGTTTAATGTCGGAAATGCCAAAGAAACAATAGTGCAAGGTATTGAAGTAGATGGTCGTTGGATACTGCTCGACGGACTGTCAATGCAATATGGTATCGCTTATTTAGATCATGAATATAGCGACTTCACTAATGGCAACTGTCACAGTAGGCAAATTCCCGATGGTGATATCGGTGCCGATGGTAATCAGCTTTGTGATTATACTGGCAAGTCTGGCCAATACACGCCTAAATTAACAGCTAACATTGGTTTTGATTTTTTCACTGAAATTTCTTTCCTAGGTTTTGAATATTTTAGAACAACGTTAGGCCTTTACCATTCAGCGAAGCAAAATGTTGACGTTAATCTGAACCCTCTCTATGAAGTCGATGCATACAATAAGGTCGATATGCGCATAGCGCTTGAAAGTGAGAACTGGAATATTGCCTTGTTTGGGAAAAACATGACAAATGAAGAGGTTTTAACGTATGTCGGTAATAACCCTTTGTCTGGTAGTACATTTGGGACCGATACCTTTTATGGCTTTGTCGATAAACCTGCCGTATATGGCATACAGTTAGATTATAATTTCTAACACTCCTTCCCTGTGCAGTTGATAAAAGCTCGATAATGTAGCAGGAATTTAATTACTAAATCTTAGTAGCGCATAGTAATTAAATTCCTATTTTTGCAAAGTTATACTTCGCTCTCAGGTTATAAATCTTAATAAGTTTTCGCAACTTTATTCTTACCATATTAAAAACAGCTCAAATAATTTCATAACTCAACATAATGATGATCGATAACCGATAACTGAGTTAATTATGCAAGATACCACTTCCAGCGCCATGACCGAAGTTGCCTTAGGCCTTTCAATGGCATTTTTTACTTTACTCATTGTCGCTTTACTTTCAATGAGTGTGCCTAAAGAGACTATAGCTAATGAAGTTGTAAAGTCAGAATCACAGCTGCCTAAGGAGTTAACGAAGAAAAAGCTCATCGATATTCAGATGAATAATAAACAAAATGTTAACGGTGCAATGCAATTTGCGTTTTATTTCAATCAAAAATTTTATGACAAATCTTTCACTATACGCACGATTGAAAGTTTTTCTAAAGATAACAAGCTAATTATTGCAGTAGATCCCCAGTTAAGCTTTTCGGAAGTGTTTTCTTTAAAACAGCGAATTAAGCATGACAAACTTTCTATCACTACATTAAATAAAGCTTGGCACTCACGTTTACAAAACATTGCCAAATTGGATTAACTAATGATTAAAAACCTCTTTAATTTGCTATCAATATTACTGGCCACCTATTCATTTTCTGCATTGGCACAAGCTAATAACTCGAGTAATCAACTTGCCATTCAAAAACTATTAGTAAACGAAGCTTACCGACAAGGTGTCGACCCGGCTTTGGCGTTGGCCATAGCCAAGGTTGAATCTAACTTCAATGCCAACGCGCTAAGTAAAGCGGGCGCAAAAGGTGTTATGCAAATTATGCCTAAAACGGCAGAGACAGTGTTTGGCATTGCTTCATCACAATTATATGACGCAAAAGTTAACATCCATGTTGGCATTAGTTTTATAAAAAGATTACTAAAACGTTATGACCAACGTCTTGATATCGCACTTTCACATTATAATGGCGGTTCAAAGGTAAAAGATAAATACGGACGTTTATCGGTGATACCTGCCACTAAGACCTATGTAAATAAAGTTTTGGCTGCCAAAAATATATTTACTTATAAAGACTACGCCGCTTTTAATGAGCATTACCCACAGGTTATAAGCTCCGCTAAAAAAGCACAGCCAACAAAGCGCTATTATATTGATAGTACATTTGAGCAATCACTTTATCAAAAAGTCGAGAAATTACGAAACTTACGGCTGCATAACATCATGAGAAATACTCAAGGAAAAAATACCTTAGTTAGCGCACCATCTTCTGAAAGCCCTAGTCACTCTAGGACAAAAAAAGTTTTTTTTGTGAAGCAAAGCGCAATACCATTGTCTAAAAAGCATAAAAAAGTACTAGCTTGGGAAGCAATTTTTGACTAGCTCTCATTATATCGATTTTTTTTAAATTGCTTTTAAAAAAAAGTCCTAAGGCTTTTATAACCATGCATATAAAGTTTACTTGTTAACTTATGGAGAACAAGCATGTATTGCTTATCCCGTTTATTGTGTAGAACATTTATTAAAGCTGTACTTGCTTCTGTAGTGCTCACCACGGCTATCTCTGCTCAGGCAGCAAATAACGCAAATATATTAGTGATTGGTAATGACGCGAATAAAGGCAGCATTTCTCGAAACAGTGCTGTTTATAGCCGTATTATCGGCGCATTAGCAAATAACATGCATGACAACAATTTCGATGTCTATGACGAAACTGTCATAACTTTAGATGGCTTTGACCAACATGGTGTTAATCGAAGTGATGCTGAAATTATTGATATAGCGCGATCAATTAGACGTCCACCTATTGATATTGCCGTTATATTTTCAATTTACGTAAATCCAGAAAGTAATGGTTACACAACAAAAGTCAGTGCGAGAATTGAAGGACGTTTACTTAATGTGCAAACAGGAAGACGTTTAGGTAGCTTTGAAGTTGAGAGTGGCAGACCTTGGAATGTTCCCAGTCAATGCCATATTGACTGTATATTAAAAAACTCTAGCAATAAATCTAGGCTGTTGGCCAATGATTTAGGCGCAGCTTTAGCAGAAAAACTCGCTTGGTTAACTGATGGTGGCAATAGCCACTTAGGTCTAGATCGGCCGGGTACAAACCAACTTAATAGTGGCTACAGCTTAATTTTTGATGGTTTTAGTGGCGAAAACTTTTCTGAAATAGAGGAGTATCTGGTTGCATTTTCTGGCTATGATTCTTTTCGACCCGTAGAGATCCGCTATACTAGAACAGAAATATGGTATAAATCATCTATTGGCACAGCAAAATTAAACCGAAATTTAAAAAAAATGTTAGCTGAGATGGACTTAACAGCAACTATTAACTTTTCTGGCAATACATTTACCGTGAAAAAAATTACACTTAGAGGTAAGATAAATAAACAATCAAGTGAATAACGACAATTAAATTTCAGCTTTCACTTTCAACCCAATATTACTTCGCTATACGCTGAGTATAAGCACGTTAAACTAAATGCAGCAGATTGGTAAATATAAGGTAATTGAAGAACTGGGCTCAGGCAGCTTTGGCTTTGTTTATTTAGCTGAAGATCCTAAGCTGCATGTTAAAGTTGCCATCAAAGTTTATAAAATAAAAGATGTTACATTAACAGATCAAGTTACTTCCGCTGCAGAAAATGCTGAACAAGTATTAAAACAACGCTTTATTGATGAAGCGAGAGTTCTACGTAAACTTAGCACTACCCCTCATATTGTTGAGGTATACGAATTTGATGAACTTGAAGATGGTACCCCGTATTATGTCATGCCATTTATCCCGTCAACTTTAGTCAGTAAAATTGGTAAAGATTACTTCAGTCTAAGTGCGTTAAAAGAAATACCCACTACACAGCACCCTAGACAGCTTCCAACAGTTCAAGCGATAGATTATCTGAAGCAACTCAGTCATGCACTTTGCGCGGTACATGAAAGTGGCCTTGTTCACCGAGATGTCAAACCAGCCAATATCTTAATTGCCCCTAATAACCAGCTGCAATTGAGCGATTTTGGCATTGCTAAATTACCTTTAACAGAACACAGTCAGACACATGTTGCCATGGGTAGCAAAAACTACATGAGCCCAGAGCAACAAGAAAGTGCAAAACATGTGCAAGCGAGCAGTGATATTTATAGTTTAGCGGTCATTGCTTATCGAATGTTTACTGGGCAACTACCCGTAGGACGATTTCAAGACCCTATAAGTTTCTGTCCTGATATGCCAAGAAGCCTAAACAATTTAATTATTCTCGCCCTCTCACAGTCAGCCTCAGAAAGACCTCATGATGGCAGAGTATTTTTAACGGCCCTTAATAAGGCACTTGATGCAGACCATCCAGATAAATTAGCAACACACTCGGTAATAAATGAGGAAGATGAGACTAAAGTTTGGATAGCGGAAAATGCACCCAAGATAAAGTCAGAACTTAAACCGTTAGAAAGTAAAATTATTGAATTATTAGCTATGCAAGGTGAAATAAAACCACAAGATTTATTTTTATTGCAAAGCTTAGCTGATATGGGCCAGCTAGATAATTTGGCAATGCAAACCTTTATTAATCAAATAATTGTGCAGCAAAGCACCAAGCACAATACTGAGTCTGATAATCTGGTAGGCATCATTTTATGGGTTAAAACGGTAAATAAACAGTTAAAGGCTCACGATCACTTTTTATCAGAAACACAGATTGCTGATTTAATTAACGCTGGACTCAACTCAACGAACAAATCCGCCGATCAGTTAAAAGTTTTAATCGATAAAAAGCAGCAAAAAACAATAGCAAAACAATTAAAGGTATTAACCGCTCCTTATCTTCTTTTATTGACTAAACGGCCAATTTTATCGCTTTGTATTGGGCTTATCATTGTACTAATTTTCATTTACGGACAGTATCAATCCATGCATCAACAAGCAATTACTGACGATATAGCATGGAGTAAGGCGCAACAAAAACATTCCATAAAAGCATACACTAGTTATATAGAAAACGGTCTTAATGAAGAGCACATCACTGCAGCAAGGCAAGCCTTAGCTGACTTGATAATACAAAACGAACAAGTGAATAAAAACCAAGACATCATCTATCAACAGCAGATTTTTTCGGCGCAAAAACAGCTTATTAAGCTAGGCTATCAAATTAAAGTTACAGGGAATTTAGATAAACGAACAAAGCGTGCAATAACGGATTTTGAGGAAAAAGAAAACCTGTTAATCACTGGCAACGTTGATGATTTATTATTGCAAAAATTAATACAAGTTCAACAACGACAAGATAATAACCATTGGCTTGACGCAGAAAATAAAAACACAATACAAGCGTTACAAAAATACCAAACGGCTTTCCCTCAAGGTCAGCACATAATGCAAGCAACTGAACTAATTAGGCAACTTTCTCTTGAGCAAAAGAATAGTGAAGAACAAAAGCAGCAAGTGATAATAGCCCAGCGCAATAAAATGATTGAACAAGCAACAACTCAGTTATTGAATAATGTTATCACCCTGCCCTCAGGTACTCTATTTATGGGCTGCCAATTAGAACAGCAGTGTAAAGATAAAGAAAAACCACAGCGTAAGGTTTCGATAAACACTTTTAGTATAATGGCAACAGAAGTAACATTTTCACAATGGGATGCCTGTATTGCAAGTGGTGCATGCACAGTAAAACCTGATGATGGCCGCTGGGGGCGTGGTAACTTACCCGTTATTAATGTCAATTATCACGATATTGTTACCGAGTTTATTCCTTGGTTAAATGAGACAACCAAAGAAAATTTCGCCTTGCCTTCAGAAGCGCAGTGGGAATATGCGGCAAAAGCAGCAAGCACAACTAGATATGCTTGGGGTACTGATATTGACTGTTCACAAGCTCGCTATAGTCAATTTAGTGGTCAGTGTGGCAATGAACGCAAAACTTCGAAAGTTAAGAGTTATCAGCCTAATGCTTTTGGTTTGTATGACATGAATGGCAATGTATGGGAATGGACCCAAGACTGTTGGAATGATAACTACCTTGGCGCACCGCTTGATGGTAAATCTTGGCAGGCAGGTGATTGTGACGCTGGAGTGATTAGAGGAGGTTCATGGTTAACCGAAAAAAACTTATTACGTTCTACTTTTCGACGAGGTTATAATCGTTTAGCAAAAGCCAACGATATTGGTTTTCGACTTATTATTAACCCTAAACAATAATAAACTTTTGAAACTGCCCCGCACTCTGTTATTTCACAATTTCGTTAAAAGCCCCCTAACTATCACACTAAATAAATTACACATTCAAACAAAAAGTTTCAACTTCCACTAAAAAGCGCTCACAGTTTTTCATAACCCTAATTAATTAAATAAATACCTTTTTTAAGGAAGTCGGTTATGAATACAAAAGCACAATTAATCAAAAGCATGTCATCAAGTAAAATGGCGCTGTCATTACTTTTTGTTTTTGCTATATCAGCATGTTCAACTACTTCGAAACAAGCTCAAACACAACCAGTTCCAGCAAATAATCCATCTGTAGAGCAAACAAATGCAGATGCTAATTACAGGTGCCAAAGTCATGCAAAAAACATTGCCTTGCATGCTGAAACCGTTGCCTCTACAGCCCAGTATTTAGCATCAGCAAAAGCGATGAATCATTGTATCAGTACAGCATTACGTAATAGCACGTATAACAACGACCAAACACAGCAAGACAGTATTATGAAAATGATGGCCGTAGCAACGCTTAATTTCATCAAAGCGGGAGATGTTATTACCGCAACAAGAGAAGTTGAAAGGTTCAAGCGGACTTACCCTAATCAAGACCTCTACTTTGAAGATTACACTTCATTTCTAGATACTGCGACAGCATTACTATCAACAGATAATTTAGGGGCATCACAAATGAGTACCCTAAACATCAGCCGAGCTTTACGTGACGAAATTGAGCGTAAGCATTATTGGTTAAACCACTAAGGAGTACATAATGATTAACCGTCAAAGATTAGCCTATTCTAAACAATGTTTACTATTAGCAGCTGTGTTAATGATAACAAGCGCACCACTTTCTCATGCCACAGGTATAAAGTTAGCATCAAGTCCTGACTGGAAACCCGTGGCTAGTGACAAGCTAATAAAGCTGCCCGCTAATATAATTGAAAAGCGTATACAAAAAGATTTTCAGGCATCTGCAATGGCAACACGCATGGTCGCATTAGATGCTGATATGCAGGATAAAGTCGCTGTTATCAAATCGATTCTTAAAGCAATGCCAGAGCTTGAAGGAGAAGAAGCGCAAAACCAACGTTTTGAATTACTTCAGTATAAATCTGAATATCTAGATTTATTGCAAGAAAGTCATAGTCTGCATCAAAGTGCACTTGAGAAAAAACAAAGTCTCTACAGTAATGTACTAGATAAAATGCGCTTACAATCTGGAAAGATCAGTAATAATGAGTCTTATCAAATTCAGCAAGCACAGATTATTGCCAGAGAGCGTATGGAGAAAGTGATGGGTCAGGTTGATCAATCCCTTATGCACCTTGGATTAGAAAAATCGTCCCCTTATACCGACGAATACAGTAAAAACCTCGACCAAATTGAAAAGTTGAAAATGGCAATTAGCCGCCATCAAACCAATGAATCACCGCAACTTAATGGCGTTGACATCAGCTCGCAAGAGTATTTACGTCAACTGTTAATGGGCGTATCAACCGAGCAATCTTTATTAGATCAAGAAGCGCTTATGCTCAGTTATATGGCAAAACTAGTGGCATTAGATGCCCAAGCACTTGAATACGAAATGGCTTATGGCGACGAAGAAAGCGCATCTGTTATTACTGAAGCAAGTAAACCATCAAGTGTCACTACATTATTTTATCAGGAGTAGAATATGAATCCTCTTAACAAAGCGATTATAACTGTCTGTTTTATGTTTACGGCGATAAGCAACGTTGATGCAAAACCTAACCCACTGTTTACTCTTGAAAACTTAGAGAGAGAGCGTGCTGTATTTCTAAATAACCTGACCACTTCAAAATTAAATGCTTTTGAACGTGAGCAACAAGGTAATCGAATTATCAAACGTTTAATTGATATGGAACGCATGGTTTTACGCGATGACCGTATTGCCATGAGCAACAGCATAATGGCAAAAAAAGCATTTCAGCATTACGAATTAACATTCTTGGTACATGCGGGCAGTGAAACTAAAAAAGCGCCGATGGCACATTGGTTACATTCGTTAAAAATTACCGATGAGAGTATCTATAAAAGTCAATCAGGAGCTCGCTAATGCCGTTCTCTCCTGATCTAGACATTAATGAAAACATATCAGCCAACATGAAAAATTTACAGAGAGTGACAACGAAAATAATACCGTCGATTTTACCCTTAATTGGCGTGATTATTATTTCATTAGCACTCATCAGTTACTTCACTGAATTATCATTAACGGCCTTGTTCGCCTGGTTTGAACGGTTTTTCAGTAGTGTATTTATTATTATTTATAGCCTACTTATTGCCCTCGGTGGATATGCCATCGTGCAATTACAAGAACCAAAATATGCTGATTATTGGCAAGAGGTAGGACAACAATCTGGTAATGCTATTGCGACGCTTGCCTTAACATTTACTTTACTAGGCATAAGTTTGGGTATAGGCACATTAGCGGATCAACCTTTGAGTCCTGAAAATATCCAAACTTTAGTGTCAGGGTTAACCAAACAATTTTCAATGGCATTTATGACCACTGTCATCGGGTTACCTACGGCCACTATAATTCGCGCTTTAGTTTGCATCAAGTATCAAAAGGTCGCTGCTGAAAACAAAAATTCAAACGATTGAGAAACCTCTATTTAATCAAATAAAGACAATATAAGGAATAAACTGATGAAAATTTTATTTACTATTACGGTTATTGCCGCTGGTATTTATTTATTTATACAACAACAAGGTTTGGACAAGCTAAGTCAATATTTACCACAGCATCAAATTGAACAAAATGCAGAAAGGTTAATAACTGACGTAAGTCAGCAAGTACATAAAACTGTTAGCCAAGAGGTTGATGAAAAAATTAAATTATTTAAAAGTGAACTTATAAATAAAAAAGATGAACGTATCAACGAATTAGAACAACAGTTAACAAGACTACAAATGCAATTCACTGCGCTTGAGTCACAAAAGCACAAAACGGATGAAGTAAACCAAGCTTCACACCAAGATAGTGTTTCACAACAACAAGTGTTTTTGACTGAGCCTGCTTTTGCTCAAACGCAATATCTATCAGGTGAAGGAAAAGCGAACAGTTTTTTGCCAAAAGTTGAAATAGCTACTGACAAACAAAAGGCGATAAAACGCCAAGCTAATTTGCAAGATATTGCCGATCGCATGAATAAAACGTCTTTGCTTGCCTTAACTCACTAATAACGTTAACAATGCTATTTAATGCTATGTTTATTCAAATGAATAGTGCACCTGCATTAAAGTTAATAATCTCACGAATAGTATCGATAATATCCGTATTTATCTTACTGTTTGTAATATGGCAACTGGTCAAGTATTGGCAGATAAACCATTGGCAGAAAACGATATTAAACAGTTTAGCCACAGAGATAAAAGCGAATAAAACACCAACTGAACAGATTCACAATAAAAAAATTAACAGAGCAAAGTCTTCGTTAAATGACTTATCACTGATGCAGGTTGAATTACCTGACGTACCGCAGCATTCAGTAATGCCATCAACTCTACAAAAAAAAGCAGACACAATAGCGTCTACAAAGGTAACTAAAAATAAAGAGATTAAAGAGTTAAAAGCAAGAGAGGTTAAGCCTGTACGACTACATAAGTCTAAACAAAGTGTATCAGCCATGTACAAACAGCTAACGTCTGATGATTCAATCGACATTGAGATAGCATGGCCAAAAAATCGCCATGACAGGCAAGATACCTTTACCTACCTTTATCAATGTATTGGCATGAGGTTTGGTGTACTCAATGGTCTAACCTCAGCAAAGAAAAAAGTTACCTTGGTAAATAATTATGAGCAATATAATGTCCATAATAATCCCCGTGATATTAAAAATGCCATGGCAAATAATGCTCAACAAGTTAGTGACTGGCTTCGTATAGCTCAAGGCCAACTTGCCAACCAAGAGCATCATTGGATGCAGAAATACACTTTGACTGGCACACCAGTACGTTTATTCCCAAAAACTGTTGACTGGCAACTGGCACATTTATTAACTCTACAGTTGAAATCAGCAAACCTAACAAGCTTTAGAGCTCGGTATCAACGTAGTGGTGATCATTTACTGTTAACAAATATTAGTGTCAACGGTCGATTATTGCCCCACGATTGGACTTTAATTTCGAAAAAGTGTTCTGTTTAAAGAATAGCTAGATTAATATTGATACTAACGCATTGAACAAACTTGAAAAATATTGATAAAGCTAAAAAAAATGCTTAAATTAGGCTATGTCTATAGATTTAAAATAAACACTTATTCGTTAATATGATAAGCAAACTTAACACTCAAATAACCCGCTTTGGCATTAGTGAATCGTTTAATTCATTCATTGAAGGCTTAAGAGAAACACCTGGTATCTGCGACAAAAAATTTCGCATAACAGATGTTAATAAAATGGCCCAATATCTGGTTTGCCGAAATTACGGTAAAGTCTGTTTAGAATTAAGTTATTTATCTTGGGCGGTAGTCAATTATCAACGCAGTTGTGCAAGCAACAATGCCACTAACTCGTCGCAATCATCTTCACTAGCTATTAATAATACGCCGCTATTAGACTTCTTTTGGCTTAATGAAAACATTACCCCTTCTCGGTTTAGACATGCATTTAAGAGCCCTTATAAAAATATTAATAATGAAATATATTTAAATGAGGCTGGTATAAACATAGTGATAGCAAAGCAGTCTTTTGTTATATCCCCGACACGTGTTGGTTTATTAGCAGTATTACTAGAAATAGTCATTACATTAGCTCCGAGCCAATTAACAGCCATCGAACATGCTCTCATAACTTCCTTTGATGATAAGCAGGCCGATAAAGCCATTAAGAAACTATCATCAGAATTACAAAAACAAATATATCAATTTCTAGCTGAGCATCTAGTGCCCGCGCAGCAGCAAAGACGTTTTCGCTACATAACACAATGGCTAACTTCACATAATGAAGCTGAGAAAACTGCAAATATGGTTATGCTTAACGACGAGACAATTATGTCTTTTTGGCAATCTGCCGCATTGGATGACAGCTCACCAGGTTACAAGCTTTACGCATCGGCATTAAATGATGTAACTGAAACCCATCAAGCCATGCAGCAAGCTGAACAGGCCATAGCCATAGATAACGCCAGCAGTATAGGGTTCAATAACGAAAATGGTGAATACTCTCCTGAGATAATTGAAGAGATTATTTTTAACGAATCATCTGAAAAACAAGACTTTACTTGGTTGTGTCAAACACCAAAATTTCTAACTAAATCGCAATGGCATTTCATCGAACCACTGATGCAAAGACAAACTTATGCGACCACATTGGCCTTATCGTTTGCCCGCTTAGCCACTTTTGGACATTGGCAAGCAAGTTTAGTACAAGCTAAGAGAAAGTCAGCACAAGCATTACGCGAAAAACTCAAAGATGAACCAGAGAGAAATTACCTTCAGTACCATCAACAGTTGTCAAAACAAACCAATACAATCGCTCAAGTGGTTTTAGCGATTAGCCATATTTTTTATTACCATCAAGATAGTCGTTATTTAGGTTGTATTCTTGAGCTTTTACCACAAACAACTCGACAGAGAATAAAAGATAACCTTGTCAGTAAAATGAATATTCCACCACAAGATCAGCAAACGTCAATGTTATCATCAGAAAAGTTGAAAAATACTTTGTTCCTACAGAGTCAACGTCTAGTGTTGCAATCTGTCGAACTAAATTGCTCAGTTCAAGAAGCTAAAAGTGCATTTAATAACAATAATAAAGAAGGTTTTCATCAAATACCTGCACAGGAAGATTTAGATATTTATCAAGAGGGATACGAAGCAATAACTCAATGCCAGAAAATTATTCAAGCTTGCCTGAAGCAATTATCCAACAATTGGGCAGTTTCAAAAGATTGCCAACAAAAATATGGCTCTGATGTTTCCATATTCAAAGGTATGTTTGATCAACTCTATGGAGAAGTGAATGAGTAATCATGATTCACACAACAACCAACTTCAATTAGCTCAGCAGTTATTTTGTGCAAACGATAGCTACAATGCGGTGCTTAGACGCTCAAGCGCATCTAAAGCCTCTGCCACTATAGTATTTAATGACATTATCCAACTGGTAAAGGGTAATAGTCTTATGGACCATAGTAAACGAAGCTCCGCAATCATTGAAAAAATTAATTCAGATCTCAATTTACGTAAATTGTACCTGCAATTAATTAACAAGTTAAAATTTGCCGAATCTGGTTTACAAGCTGCAGCTAGCACTGGTGAAACTTTACCTGAGCGAATAACAGAGCATTTTTCTTTAAAATTTAAACGAGATAAAAACCATGTTAGCCAAGTTTATGTTATTTTAACAATTAACCACCCTGCAGAGCATCATTTTAATCATGCTATTGCCATCCATATCACCACAGGTGAACAGGTTGACTGTCTTTATTTCCCCATATTAGCAGATGGTCGTAGCCAACTACTGATGGAAGAAAATGATGACTATTTAAAATCATTAACCGATAACAATAGCCACTTGTATTTGATGTGACAAATATCGACAACACTTCAGCATGTTAAACTGTCATGCAACATCATTACTTGATAGAAGCACTGTGCATCATTAGCTTGGGAGAGATAATAAAACGATGAGAAAGCGTCGATGAAATTACATGTTTTTGTTGCAACTACGCAAGGATTAGTTGCTATACAAAATATCACCGCGATAGATGATATCGACATCAGTTCCATTGTTTCAGTAAATGGTACCTCGACTACAGCCAATATCAGCAACGCATACCATAACTTTGTAAAAAATGGCGCAGGGATTATTCAACATGACTTCGGTGCCTGCAGTTATCGCATAAATGTTAGCAAACGCATTGATCAAGGTAATAGTTGGCAATTAGCTTTTTATTTAGCTCACGCAGCAAACAAAGAAAATATATTAGGTGATGGCCAAGTAAAATCGGGTGACAAAGTTATTTGTGCGACAGGTGAACTTAATACGAGTAGTAGGAACATCCAAAGTATAAGTGATATACGCCTTAAACAGGTTCATGCTGCTACACAAATTAAACACTGGCATAAAAGCAATATAGAGGTATGTTTTTTAGTGCCTCAGGCCAATGCAAAAGATGTTGATAAAAATCTGCCCCTTAACATCAAGTTTGTTAATAAGCTTAGCCAAGCACTTTCATACCTCCCCTTAACCTCTTCTGCTAAAGAAAAAAATAAGGAGCCAGTCTCTGAAAGGAAATTATCATTTGAATCTGCAACTGAAACCTCTTCACTGCTTTATAAGATTATAAATGTAAAAGCTATATCTATAATCATAGCTTCATTTCTAATGCTTTTTTTTCTCACAAATCATTGGATTAACGATGAAAAGCGAAGACAAGCAGAGCCACTAAAAAACAATATTAATACCAGTACGAATAAACTATGGCAAGTACTTCTCGTGACTCAGCCAAGTTATCAAATAAACGACACACTAAAACCTGCTTTTACATTAATTGAAAAAACAATTGCAGAACAACTCATTGCAGATAATTTTGATGTCGCAGATAAAGCCTTGCTCGTTGGCAGTGAACATATTTTAGAACAAACCTTATTTCAATTACCTAAAGATGGAATAAATTTGGCAATTCGTTTTAATTTAACCGTTCATAAGTTAAAACAACAGCATAAGATAATAAACAACTCTACCAGTACTTGGCGCTATGAGCTTTCAGCCAAATTAATTGACTTAGAAAACAAAAGACAAATCGAAACGCATACTGAGTTTGGTGAGTATACAAATAACACAACTAATTGTGATAACGTTTGTTACTCTCAATGGCACGCAGCTAATGCCAGAAAACTAGCCCAAGATATGGGCGCTATACTAGTTGTTAAACTCAATAATTTACCTCGTCGTTACCAATTAGAATTAACTTTTCGCAACTTTTTGTCAAAAGAACTCGATTTAATTCATCAGCAGCTAAACAGTGTACCTGGTGCTTTATCAAGCAAGTTACTACAAGAGTTTGATGCTAAGACAGTAATGTTACATCAAGTCAAAAGTAGGAAATATCAATATCAAACAAACTTAACTGCTGAAGATCTCATGATTGAGTTACAGAAAATCTTCAAAGCGTTCGATTTATCTGTCAACGATGTCAAACGTGATTCTCATGCAATTGAATTTACCCGTTCAAACATGCCCTACTCCCTTTATTACATTGCTAGCATAATGACCTTTTGTGCTTTCATGTTATTGCTCATTATTGCTAAACGCAGGCGTATTGTTACTTCGGCGCATTACAATGAAAAGAGCAAGTTAACAACAACTTTGAATAAACACCATTCAATAGTTAGCCCTAGTAATGACCATGAAACTTTTGATAAAAAAAATATAGCGATAAAAGGCCCTGCACGAGGGCAAGGTGCTTTAGAAAACTATTACATATTCAACGAAAACACCTTAGAAGTTGCTCGAAACAGTAATGATGCTACATCATCGTTTGCTATTGACTATCAACAGATATCTCGCCTAGGGCAGCAATGTTTGTTCAAGTATGAAAACAATAACTTCTACGTTCAAGACCAAGGCAGTACCAATGGCACTGTGTTTAATGGTGTTCGCTTAGCGCACCATCAACTTGCTTTGATAAACAAAGACTGCCAGTTAATTTTAGGTGGTGGCGATGTAGAAGAAATAGCATTATGCCAATTAGATATAACTCTTGCTCAAAGAAATGATGCTAAGACGCCTGATGCACTTATTATGCATTTAAACTCTACTATGCACCCGTTTATCGAACTTGAAAGTACATCAATCACTTGGCCTTCTATTGAGCATAATTTACGTTGTCATTGGGTACTTATGAAAGGAAAGGTTTCATTAAGCATATCTAATAAAAAGATTGTTTTAGGTGATGGTAAAAGCGAAATACTTGCTTATTTAGTTTATCAAGATGGTTTTTATTTAGAACCAGTAAAATCAATAAATTCACAAGTCATGGTTAATCAAAAGTTTATTTTTGAAACAATGCCAATATGTGAAAATAGCCTTATTAGTCTAAATGGTCTTGAGTTTAGCATGAAGAGTTTGAGCAAATAATTAACGAAAGATCGTTAACTATTTCCTCCTAGCGAAATAATACTCATATGATTTTTTTACTAAGGCCTTTTGGTAAGCATTATTAATCAAATTAAACTTTTGAGTTGGCATACTTTTACTCACCGCAACGTATATTGGTGTTGAATACCCGTGGAAGTATGAACAAGCGACCTCTTTATAAAACGGGTTTTTACGGTGATAAACTTTGCTCGGACTAGGGTGATAAAAGGCATCAAATCTACCTCTTTGAATCATTTCTATGCCTCTGCTTATAGCATTCTCCCCCTTTAATGGAATTATTTTCGCGCTGGAATTAGTAAGGGTTAAAACCAGTGGAATACCTAGCGGCACCCCGATGGTTAATTCATTAAACCGATGAGCAGCACTTAGAATGGGAATAAAGTTTTCTTTTTTAAAACAAAGCCCAGGTACAGAATGGAATATTGGCGAGGTTAAGGTTTTTAATGTGCTGTCATCTAAGGAAACCGGTAATAAAATATCGATGCGCCCTTTGAATAACTCGATTGCAGCCCTTTCTCTGGGTAATTTAACATATTCTGTATCGAAACCAATTGGCAGTAAGACGCTGTTCATGTACTGATAAAGAGGTTTTTTTTCAAGTGCTACATCAAAGCTGATATGGGGTGGGTAATCAATAAAACCTATGCGCAACGATTGTGAACTTGCAGACAATGAAAATAAGGATATAGCGAGAAAATAGCCAATACTTTTTACAACGTGAGTTATATGCAAAATTATCCTCTACTGCTCATTGCTTTCTAGAACAGATTTAACAATTGAAATACTTACACCGCCGCCAAAATCATCTATGGTCCAGTTTTCCATCTCAAAACCAGTAATATCAATGTTGGTCCACTCAGATTTATCCTTACCTGAATTTAGTGGGTTATCTGCCGGTGTACCATGGCAAGCCAAGCAATATTGAGCCATAGGTAAAGGGGTGAACTGTCGAATTGCAACTTTGCCATCAAGTTGCGCATTGTCATCGTAATATATTTTAGGGTCAGTGACTATTTTTTCCATAACAGTACTTTCCCATGTATCGGGCCTATTAAATATGTTTCTAATATCTCCTTCAGTTCTGGTGAATTTTATCTTCAAACCAATACCTTTCGTTGCCAGTTTTGCCGATAATTGAAAGGCAAAAGTAGCAGGGATAATCCCCTTAAAACCTATTTCATCATCATATAATAACTCTTTATTGTCATCCATTACTTCAATCATAGCTTGTACTAACATGCTTTTAACAAGATGATCTTCTTTAGGAAATTCTTCTTTATATTTGGCGAGATAGGTTTGTTTAATATTATCGATAAAACTTAAACCTAAAAGCGAACTTTTATCAGCAGCCTTTTGATTGATTAATGGCTGATTCTTAAATATATATACCATAGAGGACATGTACATCTTGGTAACATCATTAATAACCTGCTTCATTTTTGTGTTGTCAGCATATACTTGAAAGCTTGATAAAAGCCAAAGCATGGTAATGATATGAACTTGTTTTGGAAAACGTTTTCTCATAATAAGCAGCTTAATAACAAGTGGTTTAGATAATATATAGTGCTTTAAATATTTAACCAAGACAATACTAGTTGAGCTAATAATCAACCCAATAGTTAACTAGTCTATAAAGGATTATAGACAAAAAAGCGCAACAATTAACTTGTTACGCTTTTTTATTAAAATGCAAGTCGAGCCGATAGGCTGGGAACAGCTTTAACTGAGCTTGTGGCAAGCTGTAAACTATAAATGTTTAATACGAACGCTACCGCCGCTAGTCTTTAATACAAGCTTAGGACCACCGCCATTGATAGTGCCATCAATTAACTGTTTTTTAATTTCACCTTCGACATTAAACTCACTACGAACACGGCCGCCACTCGTCTTTGCGAATAGATCAACAGCAATATCTTTTGCTAAGTAGGCACTTATTGAGCCACCAGAGGTTTTTATAGTGCTATCTTTTGTAGGCGTTTTAGCTAGTTTCAGTTTTATGCTACCACCGGAAGTTTTAGCATCTATTGAGCCAATAATATTTTCAAGGTTTATGCTCCCCCCTGAAGTTTTAATATCCATATCACCTTGCATATCCTCTAAAGAAATTGACCCGCCTGACGTGTAGGCCTCAACCTTACCTGTTAGATCCTCAATTTCAATAGAGCCACCACTGGTGTTTAAGTCTATATTGTAATCTTGCGGCAACGTAACCTTATAAGTAACCCTTATATGGTTATTGCTAAAGCCAAAACCACTTCGTTCATATTCCCCTTTAATGCTAATTTTGTTTGCCGAGTTTTCAAAGTCGACCTGCATATTGTCTTCATTGCTGCCCTTAATAGTCACTTCTATTAAAGCTGTATTTTTTGAATGGGTATCGATTTCAATGGCGCCGACATCAGTATCAATTGTCAATAAACCACCCTGGTCAACAGGAAATTCTTTATTAATGGTTTTAGCTTGAACGCCTGATGTTATGAGAAGTAAAGCCAGCGGTGCATATTTGAAAGTAGTTAACGGTTTAAACATAAGTAGAACTCCATAAGTTTTAATATACTATTTTTATTGATTATGAAGTGAGATGCGTACTATCTAGTAAAGGTTTAAATATTATTATAATTAATTTCGCACAGTCCTATTAAACTCAGTTCTATTAAGCTAAGTTCTATGCAGCTGAGTTGATTATTACTTTACAGTATTATTCAACTCGGCTGCCCTAGTATTTATTTTTTAACCCACTCACCTGATGAACTTTTAATAAGGTGACCCGGTTGGGTTTTATTGATAGCCTTTTCACCCGCGAGTGCTGTTACTTGTTTCATCGTTATTTTGTTTTTACGGGCTAGTTGAAGATAAATATTTTTTCGTTTCTCATTCACATCGGCAACTAAGCTAGCTACCTCATTACTTTTTACGACTACACCTAAATACCCATTAGGCATTTCGCCAACCAAGCCTTGCTGTTTTGCTTGTTCCAATGATATTGCCCATGCTGAAAAGGTAATTGTTAAAGCAACGGTCGCTATGCTTATTTGTTTAACTATTCTACTTGCTGACTTATTCATTAATTTTCTCATATTAACTCCTAAAAAATATCGCTTTCATCACTGAAAATATCATCAAGCTCTTTATCTACTTTCACTCGAATTTCATGATCTATTTTCAAATTTAAATTAATCGTTATTGGCTCTTTCGCGCTCACTTCAATTTTATGAGTACAAGCGCCTACTAAAAAAACAGCGAGGACTGCCGTTATAAATTTGTGCATAAATGCTCCTTAATTTTTTTTTATACTCTGTTGAGATTGTTTAATAATTTTCTCTTCCATTTGCTTGGTAATATCAAGCGATTCTAATAAACCCAATAAATCATAACTTAGATTAAGGTTCAAATTCACCTCATTATCAAGATCTGGATTCCTACCTTTGATCTTAGTTGCTAGAAGCATATAGCCGTCTTCAGCCATTGATACTTCTGAAGTTAAATGATGGTAATGTAAATTCTGTAGGGCATCAAATGCCAATTTTAATTCTGTGCTACTGGCTTTTAGTTCAGCGACCGCAGGGTTATTCATTACTTGGATAACACCATTACTAACATTGTGTAACTCGCCTTCTCTGATAAGAAATGGCTTACTAGCAAAATAGACAGGTAAATACCCTGACACCTTGCCTGTTACCACAATGCCTTTTTGTGGATCTAATTCAAGTAACTTCTCTAAGTCTATACCCTTTAGCTGAACTTTCACTGAATGCTCATTCTGTATCGGCCAAAGTGCCTTATTGATTTGAAAACTGCCACCTAACATTTCCCCGTTTACATCCGCTAAAGTAATTCTAGGCATTCGGTGATTTTCTTTGAGCTGTACTGCTGTTTTTGTATAAAAATTAACAATAGGGCTAATAGATTCTATCCTATCAATAGATAGGTTATGCGCCGACTTATGCTCTGAAACCATTGAAGTTAACTGTTTACTTTTAAGCATAAACGTTTGTTGGTAATTAAGTCCTTGTACCCAAGTGCCCTCTACCTGACCTGTGATATCTGTTAAAGAAATTGACATTGTTAATGCGTTATTCATCAGTTGCTTTAAATCTCTTAACTGTCCTGATAGACGGTAACTTAGCATTCCGTCGATAAGTTCTAGCTGCAAGGGTATGTTTAAATTTAATGCCAGTAAATCTGTTAGCAGTAATTCGTCAACACCAAGCTCTACCTTTGGTTCGAATACATCACCACTCGCTTTAAGCTTGATAATGGTTATATCATTAGCCAAAGTTTGAGCATTTATCGAAATATCTGATAACTGGCCATTTATTGAAGCTGATACGTTTAACTTGTCAATTTGTAGTATTTTAGAAAGTTTGGCATTTGTTATCTCGCTATCAAATTGCAAAGCTAAATCTATATTGTTCAACGTAGAGGGTTCACCCTTTTCTATGCTTCTTTTAGCATGGTATTGCTTTGCTAAAGATATATTCCCATGTAAATTTGCCATCAGATTTTTAGCGCTAGCTTTTTGCTTATCTTGACCTTTTTCTACTAAGAAGGAGATATTATCTAGTGCTATGTTAGTCGTTGGAGCTAAGTCTATTTGCCAATTTTTTGAGTTATTCTTTAATTTTCCTCTCGACTTAATAAATAAGGGCTCTTTGCTAAGTGAAAGTAAATTTGCAAAGTACAATTGTGCCTCGAGAGAAAATTCTGCCTGATTGAAGTACCTTCCCATTGTATTCGTTGATACTTCGGCATTGCTTGCCCGAGTTAACTTAACACTGCTTTCATTAAAGTAATTTAGCGATATATCCCGCAAGGCAAGTTTTACTTTATTGCTTGTTGTTATGCTGTTTATATTTGTCGCTAAATAATCATCAAGACCAATATCAATACCATCGATAAAGATACCAGCTTGTGAGAAAGCTATTGTTAAATTACCAAGCGGTTTTATGACAGCACGTTCAAACTCATTATCCTTTAACAAATTAATGACTTGGACTGGAAGATTTTGCCTTTGTGCGAACTTAATAATTTTTTGCTGTTCATATTCAACGTTTACATGGCTTTTTTCATTAAATTCAATTTGTAAAGAGTCATCTGTTAAATCGCTTTGCCAAGCTATTGTACCGCTTACTTTGAATGGCCCGCTCGCAGAGACACCTTTAGCTGATTCAACTGTAAAATTCTCAAGCTGGTTAGTTGACATCAATTTAACTTCATTCCATGTTAACTCGCTAGTCAATGTACCGCTAACTGATAATTCCTGCTGCAAATGATTAGGAAACGATACCTGATGTGATGCTAAGAACAGCTTCACAAGCCCTAATTCGGCGACAACATCAACGATAACCCCCTTACCTTTTGGCATAACCTCTATGGTAAAGGATTTAATGTTCTCAACATCTGTAACTGTTAATGAAAGTTCTTTATCAGCGTATGAAAATTTTCCCGAATAATTACTCGTTTTTCCATTAACCTTTGCATAAAAAGGCACATAATCAAAATTGCTTATTTCAACTGGAAACGGTATCAACAGTAATGATTGCCTTACATCTGTCATCATTGCTTTAATTTGATCAGGAATACCTGCAAAAATCTGCTGCTTACTCTTTGACTGAACAGCGGGATGACTATTATTGTCATGAAATAAGTCAGTCGTACCTAACACTTTTATATTGTTGATTTTTATTGATTTGACTAGCTCTGCAATATCAAAGTTTAATGATGCTTGCCATTGTAATTTAGCATCCGTTATTTCCATTATCGCTAAGGGCGACTTTATGCAAAGCTTACTAAAGATAAGGGTTAAATTTTCATCAACATGCATAGCAACACAAGTTAGTTCACTGTTATGCTGAACTAAGTAGTCATTCACTACAGATTTGATAATAACAGCACGTACACTAAATACGATGCTAGAGATCAAGACAATAATTATACTTAAAGATAATATGACGATTAAAGGGATTTTAAAAAAACGCAATGAAACACTCTTTATTAGTAAAACATTCATCTTAAGGATACTAACAATGCATTAAGCTTAATTAGTTTGAATGTTAAGTATATCAAGTTTTTACTAACTACTGTTTAAACAACAGTTTATTGTTTGAATTGTTTCGAGTAAATTTCAATAACTACTGATTTTATCGCCTTATTAAGGTTGACTATTGTTTTACGACACTCTGCAAACTTTCCTTTAGCTCAACGATATCGATAGGTTTAGCTAAATGTTTGTTAAACCCTAAGGACATCGCTTTTTCTTTACTGCGAGTATCCACGTCGGCAGTTAAAGCAAAGATAGCTAATTGATTATACTCTGGTAATGAACGGATTTGCTTTGTTGCTTCATATCCATCAAGCACTGGCATTTGGCAATCCATTAAAACCACGTCAAAATGTTGCTGTTTAACAAAATCTACGGCAAGCTGACCATTTTCTACAATAACAGAAACAATACCTAATTTTTTCAAGATAGTATCGATTAACCTCTGGTTAATTCTATTGTCTTCTGCCACTAATATATTTAATTTGGCGATGTCTTTGACAAAAGTGACTTCCGGCTTAGCAACATCAACTTGTTGACTCGCTATAGGTAATTTACAAGTAAAAGAAAACATCGAGCCTTGTCCTTGAGTACTAAATACCGTTATATCACCAGCCATTAAATGACTTAACTTTTTAGCAATGGTTAAACCTAAACCAGTGCCACCAAAGTCTCGCGATGTTGAACTATTAGCTTGAGTAAAGGGTTTAAATAAATGAGGAATATTTTCTTCTGATATACCTATACCAGTATCCGTAACTTTCATTTGAATGTAGGCATTGTTGTCTGTCTGTTTCAACAAGTTTGCAGTTAAAGAGACTGTACCTTGTTGAGTAAACTTCATGGCATTGCCGCATAAATTTATTAATACTTGCTCAATACGTGTTTGATCACCCTTGATAAACATTTGCTCTGGTAAATTATCTAACAGACTCCAGTTCAACTTTTTAGTCGATGCTTGGACTTTAAATAAGGTGTGTATTCTATTTAAAGATTTATGTAGATCGAAAACCTCATTGTTCAAGATTAACTTTTCAGATTCTATTTTGGATATATCAAGAATGTCATTTACTATATGTAATAGTAAGTCTGACGATATGGCAACACTATCAAGGTAGGAATGGATTTCCTCTATGTCAGTTGATTCTTGAGCCAACTTTGCAAAGCCAATCACAGAATTCATCGGTGTGCGTATTTCGTGACTCATATTAGCTAAAAACTGACTTTTAGCTTTATTCGCGTAGTTTGCCTCTTTCACTGCGTTATTTAGTGACGCTGTTCGTTGATTAACGAGATTATCTAATGCTAACTGACGGTTATTCATCAATAATAATGAGGTAATAATGGTAATGATAATAACCACTAACAATAGGTATAAATTTAGAAAGTCTTCAATCTGTTGTTGAACAATAAATGCTTTGTTAGCAAGGAGATTAATATGCCACTTCTGCCCTGCTATATTAAAAGTATTGGTAAAGTGCTCAATATCGTTATGCAATGATAAATTAGTATTTTTGATTTTATCTAAGTTAGAAAAAAACCACTGGTGTTTACTCTCTTCAAAAACCTCGAAATAGAATAACTGTCTTTGTTGCTCAGTAAATGCACTCATTAATAATTTATCTACTAAAAAAACGCCAGTCGCAAAACCTTTTAGGCGCTTACTCGTTTCAACTTCCTCTGAATGAATTTTTTCAAAAACAGGGAAAAATAGTAGAAAGGCTGGTTCCTGCTTATATGATTGTACAAGCTGAATAATAGGAGTCGCAGTTGGTTGGTAACTCTGCATCGCACTTTTGAGAGTTTTTTTACGAGAAATGTTGGAATAGACATTGAAACCAATTGCTTTTTCATTATCTTTCTCTGGGCTAATCAATTTTACATAGATAATAGGATCGTTGCTTAATAGCGGCTTACCTTTAATTGATGCATATTTCGAATAAATCTTAATTAACTCTTCTTCATGATGGTCTTTCTCTGTTTGGGCAATTATAGGGTTCCATGACATTGCTTTAATTGCGGTCGGGTTAATGTATGTACTTTCAACAAATCGGCGAAATGACTCTTTATCTAAATCAGGGTTATTTTGAATGAAAGTTGCTAACCGACCTAATTGATTAACACTGCTATTTATTTGTCTATGTATGCCATTGCCAATAACCTTTGCTTCGTTGGCAATTAACTCATTTGAGTTTTTAGCCGAGTTGACGATAAAAAAATGGGTAATTAAAACACTAATAATAAAAAGAACGCTCACCGAACTTATTATTGTAATTCTTGCCCTTCGTTGGTCAAGTTTCAAAGCGTTAAAGTTAACTAAGCTAAAGAATAAAGGTGTGACGAGCAGCACGCCTAAAGAGTCACCTAACCACCAATAGAGCATATTAAGTTGATAATTATCAATTTGATATAGTGAGTTAAAGGTACTTAACGAAAACACACCTATGCTAGAAGAGATCAGGTTAATTAAAACACCCACTACCAATACAAAATAGATTGTTTTAGAATTTTTCCATTGCTCAAAAGGGTTTCCTAACCAGTACCTTAATAGGCTTGCTCCGACGACTGCCTGTAACATGGCTCCTGTGGCTATTAAGCCATTTTGTACTCCAGTTACTGAGAAAAGAAGACTGAATTCAAAGTCAGGCGTTATTGAAAAGTTAAAGATAAAAGACGCTAGAAACACAGCGGGAAAGAATCGCCACCACCATAAGTAACAGCCAACTAAAGCTATGCCTGCAGGTAACCAAATAGGTAATACTTGATCGTCAAAATATGCCGCCGAAAGTAAATGACCTAAGAAGATATAACCAGAAAATAACAGTATGTACCAAAGCCATGTATTTTTTATTAAGGGGGTAATATTA
>Ga0114909_1000419_pt1 | contig 31621 bp, 24 predicted proteins | sample MalvireepMed_906_FD_87290 | JGI IMG/M metagenome (GOLD analysis project Ga0114909, IMG submission 87290) | Marine viral communities from the Global Malaspina Expedition - Malaspina viral metaG DeepMed_906 | ecosystem: Environmental > Aquatic > Marine > Oceanic | place: Mediterranean Sea...
CCAAATCGGCGGGAAACGGGCAACAAACAGACAAACAACGGGAGAATGACGTCCGAATTTTCGGATTTTGGCCGTTTCAAACCGATACTGGCGAAAATCGGCGGTTATTCAGACCTTCCCTAAGAATAAGTTAATTATATGAATCAACTTTTCATCGTTCTTCGGTGAGAATTCTATTACGCCTGAAATTATAAGCTTCTCGCCATCGGTATTCGTGGCAACAGTTAATTCAACAGCTGGCGGTTTGATGAACTTTCTAGGGTAACGCAGATACGGGATGTCTACGATCTTGGACTTCTCTTCAGTATCGTATCTTCCTCTGAACTCTTTCCACGTCCATTCTTGCTGTCTGTAGTGCGTTTCCTTAGGTTTGTCTTTTAACGGAATCTCCTTACCTTCGGCGTTGAACTCTGTGGTACTGCCCACGGCTTTTGGTAGAACTGTTTCTCCTGGCGAGAGATCCGAGGTAAAACCAATTCTCGTGGTCGTGGTACCGTCAATATCTGGAACTCTAACGCTCACTACAACAGGCTGACCTTCTGCTATCCCTTTCGTGTAGGACCCAAGTGATCTAATTCTTTTCTTTGTAATCACCATGAACGAGCCTCCTTTCAATATTTACTCAATAGCAAAATAGTAGCGATCATACTTACAAGACAAATATAGTCGAATAATTGTTGCGATTTCACCTGTAAATGATCCGTACAAGAAGTAGCTAAAAATCAATATCCCGGAAAGTGGGCGACCAGTATTCCTGTGATCTCACCGGGTATAATGAAGCGCGTTGCATGATTCCAGATTCCCTAAGAGCGTATACGCAGAGTACACAAAGTACAAACCCCGACAAAAGCCGGGGTCTTAATGTTGGCAATGCCTGACATGTATTACCTGCAATGTTATGAAGTGTCCAGCATGCTATATTCACGGACTGTTAGATATAGTTAAACACTAGGTAGCCAGGAGGCAACCTGTAAGAGAAAGGAATTCTCACCATGAGCAAGCTCATCACCGCCTGCGTAGGCGATACGCACGTTTGCCCGATCCCAGGGCACGGTTCTTCCCCTATTCTGCCGAACGGCAGCAGTATTCTTGTTGACGGCAAACCCGTTGCCCGAGTGGGCGACGCCACGGGCTGTGGCGCCATGATCACCCAGGGATACCCAATGGCATTTGCCGATGGCATGCCCGTGGCGCATCTCGGAAGCCCTACCAACCACGGCGGTTCGATTGTCAGTGGTAATCCACGGGTTATTCTTGGCGTTGCCACCACCGCCGCGCCAGTTGTGGATTTTGCGGTAGCGGGCGCCTTGGATGACAAAGGCCAACTTACGTCAACGGCAAAAGAACTGCTGGACACAGACCCACAGGAATTTGTGCGCCGGGCAGCGCAGAAAGGCGCATTGATTGACGAAGGCCTGCCTGACGAATCACCGGATGAGTCGCCCGAAGAAGAGGACCGTCCCAAAGTCCGGGTGGAAGCAGGCATCTTTTTTGATGGTACCGGCAACAACCGCAACAACACCCAGACCTACCAACGACAAATGGATGAATGCCTGACGGCCAATGCCGCCGGAGCCATGTCGGAAGACGAGTGCAGTAGTGAGCTGTCGCAGATGATGGAGGGCAGTTATCTCAATGCCGAAACCAATGTCTCCAAACTTGAAAGCCTGTATCAAAGGACTGGCGCCCAAGGTGAAAATGGCGAACAGATATTTCGGTTATCCACCTACGTGTCGGGGGTGGGCACGAAATCTGGCAAGCTGGACGATGGCATGAGCCTGGGAACCGGGCTGGGTGAGCAGGGCGTACTGAAAAAGATTGAAGAAGGGATCAGCGATTTTACCTTCCGCTTGAAGCGTGCCGTCACCGAACCAATTGATGAATTGGTCCTCGATGTATTCGGCTTCAGCCGTGGGGCTGCGACAGCCCGCCATTTTGTAAGCATAGAGGTGAATGAAAAAAGAGTTCTGGGCAGCGCCTTCAGACGAGAGGGCATGCCCTGGCCGAAGAAGATAACAGTTCGTTTCCTGGGCTTATTTGATACGGTGGCCGGGATTGCTGATCTGGGTAACCTCGATTTCTCCGCACACGACGAGAGAACAGGCCGTATCAACGTTAGTTTGAGGCCGGAACAGGTTGAACGAGCGGTCCAGTTCGTGGCCCGGGATGAACGCCGGCACAATTTCTCCTTAAACAGTCTAAGGGGGGAGTCTGGCAACTTGCCCGATAATTTCAGTGAATGGGTATTGCCGGGAGTGCATTCCGATATTGGCGGTGGCTATCCAGATCGGTTTCAGGAGCATATCGAAGTTCGCCCGCCGGTGGTGATTACCGGAAAGGCTCGTCGTGATCCGGAATCCAGTATGGAATTCTCCCGAATGCTCCATGAGCGGGCTGTGATAAAAAGCGAGGGCTGGATAGGTAAACACAACCCGCTGGCCACCCTTGATATTGAACAGGAGCGTCTGCCGATGAAACCTACACAGCCAAGCCTGACCGGCGGTGACGTAGCGTTGCATCTCTGGCTAAATCGTGAAGTGCGTGGGGAATATTCACGCATCCCCCTGTATCTGATGCACAAGTTGGCAGTGGATGAGGGAGTACCGTTTGATGCTATTGACCCTGAGGATTCCGCCTACTCCCTGCCAGAAGAGCTGATGCCCATCGCCAGAAATCTCGCCGCTCACGTCTGGCATGGCAAAGAGCTGCTGATAGCACAGGAATCCAAAGCCCTGCTAAAACAACGGTACATTCATCATTCCGATCATTACCTAGTGATGGGCCTACTATACCCTTTTAGGCCGGCCAAAAATGGCCGCCGGGCCATCCACCCAAACAAGGGACAGTGGATTGAAGGGAAATATCATGAGTATTAAGCACTTCTTGTTCAGCTTTTGTGTATTGGTTCTTTTAGGCTGTTCTGAGCAAACAGAATCGGACGGGTCGATGCCTGGGCCAAACTCAACATATCGCAGCATTGGCGTGGTGGCCCCAGAGCACTATGACGTATGGGTTGATAAGTTCTTTATCGAATCTTTGTCCGAGGATATTGGATGGCGCCGTCCTTTCGGAATCGTGTCGTGTTGCTGGAAACACCCTCCATTTTCCGGGGCGCAATGGAAGGCTACCCCCGAGCTATTTCTCATCCGTTGGTTTTCTTTTGCAGAGCAGCAATCCTATGAGGCCGTGATCAAGCTGGAAAATGCCGACGAGATCGTGGAAAAGATGAAAGAAGTCGCGCCCTTTGAAAGTTATGGTGAGATAGCGGAACGTCCCCGAGATACCCTTGTGCTGGGTCTGGCACCGGGTGGAACAGTGGTTATCTGGATCATGAATCGCGGAAAGAATGCGATTGAGGTTGGGCGATATCAGGCACGGCCCTATGACCATAAAGAGGAAGGGGAGGACTACACCCGGCGTACTGAGACCTACCTTGAAAGACAAGGAGAGTATCTGCAACAGCATGGGATTCAGTACGACGGCTGGTAGGCTTTTTCTAGGGATCACACAGTTCCGCACTACCAAATAGCGAGGATCGCGGCCCCTTCCAGTCAGAAGTGGCCGACGGACAATCCACCCAAACGAGCGACAGCGAATCGATGAAGACTATAGAGAGTGTTCAGTAGTGTTTGTTCTGGCTATTATGGAATACTCCGAGCAAACAGGATCGGAAGGGCCAATGAGTAACCTGCTCCTGTAATCAGTGCATGTGTGGCTAGAGTTCTCCGAACTAAATTGGCTTTTAAATCCTACCTTCGTCCTTCAATATCTTAATCATGCGATTATTAACATCTATGCACACTGCCCACAAATCCTGTACCTCATGAATGTCATACATTGCTTCTGGGTGCTGAGTAGGATTTCTAAAGGAGTCCCGTATATTGTCTAGATGGTTGTTGAGAGGTCCATATTTTTTAGTCAGATTTCTTTTTCTTAGCTCGTTAACTATAGGACCCCACATGCGACTAGATATTCTAGATGACTTAATCATGTTTTCATAGTAGTATCTTAAAACAGATTCAGTGGCCCTCAAAATATGAAATGCGGCCGCAGTAGGCCGTTCGAAGGCAATGCATTTTCCGCCTTCCGAAAAATCATATTGTGCGATTTCTGGTAAGTTTATATAAATATTCGGTGCGAAAAAATCTGGAACAGCATCAAGCAACCTCTTCAGATCCAAACGTTTTGTTGTAGGTGTGTAGGCACCAATGCCATCGATCTCAATTTCGAGCGTTTCCCTAATAGAACGCATGTATTCTACGAGCTCTCCAGCACCTTCTACGGAGAGAAGGGCATCGTCGCCTAGATTATTCTGATTTTGAATCCAGCTATCTAATTTACTATGTGCCAGCCCTTTAGTAACATGTAATTCAAGTTCGTCTAATAAATCAAAGAATGACTCTATATTCTCCATAATTAGTCCGGGACCATGTATAGGGATGTCTTTTTTTGCATCCTGCAGGTATCGTAGACAGGTTCCAAACCAATAAAACTTGTAAAGTGACTGGTACTTCATAGATTTCCTTTGGTGGTTGGCCAAATATTTAACGAGTGACTATGGGGGAGCTCCAAAGTCATTATTAGATGTTGCTAGTTAAGCTTTAAAGTAAAAATTTTGTCTTCTTTGAAATCTTAAAATTGTTCGAAGTCCTGTTCTTTTTTTAGTGTTTATGTTGGGTGGTCATCATAAAATCATTCCGGATTTTTATGTATATTAAAGATTTTTGTTTTACAGAAATTTAGGTGCTTAAAAGCGATGATAAAATTTTTCTATAGTATAATTTATTAAATCGTTTTCCCAAGTTTTTCGAAAATATCCTCTGAAATGAATGCGGATGCTGATGATATTAACTCGTGAACATAATCTCTTATTTCCTGCTCTTTTTTTAGAAAAAGTTCTTTTGTTTTCCAATTGAGGCACTTTGGGCTCTCTATATCGTCCCAGCTTCTATAAGGTAGAGCTTCTTTGGCAACGAAAAACACCAAATTTTTACGTGAAAATATTAACGCAATAGTTAATGCGTAATATTCAACCGAGGAATGTTTAGGCTTGAAAGTTAGCTGTAGACCACGGAACGGAGAATCGGCAGTATATTCAAAGCCGTCAACGAATCTACGTGTTTTTTCAATTTTTTCTAGTTTGTATTCTTGCTCATCGTCTAGTCCAAGCGACTGCCTTAATGAATACAGGCCTCCAAAAATATCTGTTGCTCTTCCCGGTTTTTGGGGGAGCTTTTTGTACTCTTCTTCAAAATAAGACTCAGTATCATAGGTGGGTTTGGAGAAATAATTTCCATTTGAGTTCTTGTTCAGCCATCGACCAATTTCTACACTATTTTTTATGGTGCTAGCATGCTCAATGGGATCTATTTTTATTTCAAAGATTTTTAAAATCTGATCGGGCCAGTTGGATTGCTCTAATAATTCTCTAATGAGGCCAATGTTTCTCAATGCCTCCTCTTTTGAGCAGAACTCTTCTTGGCTTTTTCTCTGTATCTCCGTTAGAAATTGATCGTCTTTCTCCGCCTCGCTTCTATTTTCTTTGCTATCATCGGCTAGATTCAGAGGGTCATCTGGAATATTCAGGCATTCTTTGACATAACTTTTGAAATTAGAATCTATTTCGCCAAACACCTCAGTATTATCAGCTTGGACTACAAATGTCGGCTTAGGGTGTCCATTTTGTGACATGTCATCTGCTACATAAGCCATGATATCTCTATACCGGATTGCTCCATCTAAATCGGCTATTGATTTGCAAAAGCTATAAGTAAAGAAGCTATACAAGTCATTAGCTAAGGATGTTTCTTCTGAGCTAGAAGAATGGAAAAAATAGAGATTTTTTAGACTATTCTCCTTAGCAGATTTCTCGAGGGTTGGTTTGATATCATCATCGGATTTTATATAAGTAGAGCCTGAGTAACATGCATCAATAACTTTTACTGTCAAATTCGGATTTAAATTTCTAATTAGCCCATCCAGCTCGGAGTTTCTCAACGCTGTTATTTCTTTTCGCTTTTCACTGAAGTCTGAAAAAAGATAGAAAAAATCGTCATCATATCGAGCACCATGACCGGTGTAGTAAAATACAAGTTCTTCGACAGACTTATCTTTGTGGTTGTTTACAAACTCTGTAAGCTTTTGTTTGGCCTCGAACCCTTTTATATTTCCTGACAAAAAACATATATCATCAAACTTTCCTAGTTTCTGGAATATTTTTTTTACTAGGTCCGCATCATTTCCACATGCTTTGAGTGAGTCATGATTCTGGTACTCACTAACCCCAAATATTATTGCTAATTTCAACTTTCAGGCCTCTAAATTATGCGCTACTGAAGCATTTACAGAAGATAAGATGACTGCCCACACCGGCGATAAAACTTCGACCGCTTCATTATCCAGACTTAGTTTGTAAGCCAACTATCAAGTTAGCTGCTAAATCATGGCCCTGCAAAACTCGTGATCAAAAATCCTGTAAAATCGCAGTGTGATAAAGAAGTTCGCTTCATGAGTCCAGTTTCCTAGAAGCGTATACGCAGAGTACACAAAGCACAAACCCCAGCATACAGCTGGGGTTTGAGGCAGTAACGGAATGAAAGAGGGGAAGGCCTTACTTCTTCAACCCCATCTCCTCAATCGAAATCTCCCGCATCTTGAACTTCTGGATCTTCCCGGTGACGGTCATCGGGAATTCGTCCACGAACTTGTAGTTCCTGGGGATCTTGAAGTGGGCGATTTTGCCTTTGCAGAATTCCCGCAGCTCGTCGCCGGTGACCGGGTCTGCGTCCGGGCGTAGTTTCACCCAGGCGATGAGTTCTTCACCGTACTTGTCGTCGGGAATGCCGGTCACCTGCACTTCCTCGATGGCGGGGTGGGTGTAGAGGAACTCCTCGATTTCTTTCGGGTAGATGTTCTCGCCGCCGCGGATGACCATGTCCTTGATGCGGCCGACGATCTGGATGTAACCGTCTTCGTCCATGGTGGCCAGGTCACCGGTGTGCATCCAGCCGGCGCTATCAATGGCTTCGCGGGTTTTCTCGTCGTTGTTCCAGTACTTAAGCATCACGCTGTAGCCACGGGTGCACAGCTCGCCAATTTCGCCGCGTGGGACCACGTTGCCGTTGCCGGGGTCGACGATCTTGGTTTCCAGGTGTGGCTGGGTGCGGCCCACGGTGGTGACCTGTTTCTCGAACGGGTCCAGGGAGCTGGTCTGGGTGGACACGGGGCTGGTTTCGGTCATGCCGTAGGCGATCTGCACTTCTTTCATGTTCATCTTGCCGTTGACCTTTTTCATCACCTCTGCCGGGCAGATGGAACCAGCCATGATGCCGGTGCGCAGGGTGGAGAGGTCGTAGGTCTCGAAGTCCGGCTCGGCCAGTTCGGCGATGAACATGGTGGGCACGCCGTACAGGGCGGTGGCTTTTTCCTGATGCACGGCCTGCAGTACGGATTGGGGCTCGAAGCCTTCACCCGGGTAGATCATGGTAGCGCCGTGGGTGATGCAGCCCAGGTTGCCCATCACCATGCCGAAGCAGTGGTACAGGGGCACGGGAATGACCAGGCGGTCTTTCTCGGTGAGCAGTTGGCTCTCCGCCACAAAGTATCCGTTGTTGAGGATGTTGTGGTGGGTGAGGGTGGCGCCCTTGGGGTTGCCCGTGGTGCCGGAAGTGAACTGGATGTTGATGGGGTCATCGAACTGCAGTTGGCCCTGTACCTTGTCCAGTTCTTCCTGGCTGACGTCGCTGGCGAAGCCGACGAACTCAGCCCAGGTCCACATGCCGTCGTGCTTGTCTTCGTCCAGGTTCACCACGGTGCGCAGCTCGGGCACTTTCTGGGCCTTGAGCTTGCCCGGGGCGGCGGCTTTCAGTTCGGGGGCCAGGTCGTAGACCATCTTGCGGTAGTCAGAGGCCTTGAAACTGTCTGCCGTGACCAGTACGGAGATACCGGACAGGTTCATGGCGTAGTCCAGCTCATGCACGCCGTAGGCCGGGTTGATGTTGACCAGAATGGCGCCCACTTTGGCGGTGGCGAACTGGGTGACGGTCCACTCGTAGCGGTTGGGGGACCAGATGCCTACGCGGTCGCCGCGTTTGACGCCGATGGCCATGAAGGCGCGGGCGGCTTCGTTGACCTTTTCCACGAACTCTTTATAGGTCCAGCGGATGTCCTGGTGCAGGGCAACCAGGGCTTCGGTATCCGGGTATTTCTCGGCGGTGCGGTCGAGCATTGCGCCGATGGTCATGCCCAGCAGGGGTACTTCGGAGGTACCGCTGGTGTAGCTGGGAAGAGTCATGCTCATGGTGTCTGCCTCCATTGTTTTTGTCGTCGAGGGCAAGCAGTGTGGAATCTGCTAGCGACTCTGGCTGTGATACTCAGGGTTCGGTTGCATATCGCTGGCGATGGCCACCCGATTGGACATGTTGTAGAAGCCAATCAGGTTGCTCAGATCCCAGATGGCACTGTCGCTGAGGCCAGCGTCCCGCAGGGCCTGGGTGTCTTCTTCGGTAACGGTCGCCGGGGAGCGGGTGAGGTGCGATGTGAAATCGAGCATGGCGCGCTGGCGCTTGTCGAGTTTGGCGCTGCGGTAATTCATCACCATGTGTTCGCCCAGCGTGGGGTCGCCACTCAGTACCCGTACGGCAGCGCCGTGGGCCACCAGGCAGTAGAAGCACTTGTTCTCGGAGGACACCACAACAGCGACCATTTCGCGTTCCAGTTTGCTGAGTTCGCCTTCGCCGAGCATCAGCTCGTTGTAGAGGCGGGTGAAGCCTTCGAGCTGCTTCAGGTTCTGGCTGTACGCGGTCAGCACGTTGGGGATCATGCCGAGTTTTTCCTGGCAGATCTGGAAGTACTTCTGGGTGTCTTCCGGCATGTCCTTGATCTCGGGGATCGGGAGATCCAGGGCGACGACGTTTTTAGGGTGGCTCATTGACAGTTTCCTCCGAGAGCTTGGCCGACTTTAGAGCCGTTATGACGTTTAAGTTGTCCACTGATCCACTCGCCGGTGGTGACCAGTTTGTCCAGATCGACGCCGGTCTTGATGCCCAATCCGTTCAGAAGGTATAGCACGTCTTCCGTGGCGACGTTGCCGGAGGCGCCCTTGGCGTAAGGGCAGCCGCCGAGGCCGGCAACAGACGCATCAATCACCGAGATGCCTTCTTCCAGCACCGCGTACAGATTGGCCAGTGCCTGGCCGTAGGTGTCATGGAAGTGGGCGGCCAGCTTTTCGATGGGCACTTCGGCGGCCACGGCTTCGAGCATGCGCTTAGCTTTCAAAGGGGTGCCCACGCCGATGGTGTCGCCCAGGGAGATTTCGTAGCAGCCGAGTTCGGCCAGGGCCTTGGCGACTTTGGCCACCTGTTCGGGGGCGATGTCGCCCTCGTAGGGGCAGCCGAGCACAGTGGAGACGTAGCCGCGTACCGGGATGTGGTGCTGTTTGGCGGCTTCCATCACCGGCAGGAAGCGTTCCAGGCTTTCGGCGATGGAGCAGTTGATGTTTTTCTGGCTGAACGATTCCGACGCAGCGCCGAACACGGCGACTTCGTCCACCCCGGCCGCCAGGGCGTTTTCGAAGCCCCTGAGGTTGGGGGTGAGCACGGAGTAACGCACACCGGCTTTACGCTTGATGCCGGCCATCACCTCGGCGGCGTCGCCCATCTGGGGCACCCATTTCGGGGACACGAAGCTGGCGGATTCGATGTGGTCGAGGCCACAGTCGGCCAGCCGGTCGATCAGGCCGGTCTTGATGGCGGTGTCGATCACCGGGCCGGGTTCGTTCTGAAGGCCGTCCCGGGGGCTCATTTCAACCAGTCTTACCTGCTGCGGAAAGGCCATTAGTTTGCCTCCTCGTCGTCGGTGACTTCGATGGCGATCAGTTCGGCGCCTTCGGACACCTGATCGCCTTCGGCGAAGAAGATGTCGGTCACCACACCGTCGGCCGGGGCCTTGATGGCGTGCTCCATTTTCATGGCTTCCATGATCACCAGGCTCTGGCCGGCGGTCACGGTGTCGCCCACCTTGGTCTGTACCGCCACGATGGCGCCGTTCATGGGCGCGGCCAGGCTGCCTTCACCGGCCATTTCCTCGAAGCCGTAGGTTTCGCGGTAGAGGATGCACTGGAAGGTGTCGCCTTCGTAGAAGAGCACCAGCTTGTCCTCGTGCAGATTGCCGTGAACGCTGATGCGGTGGCCGTTGATGACCGCCTGCAGGTAGTCGTCGTCCAGCTTCGCCGTCAGGTTGTAGACACTGTCACCCACAAACACCTGATAGCGGTCGTCCCGTTCCAGCACCTTGAGCTCGTGGATGTCCTCACCCACCTGCAGTTGCAGGGGCTGGGCGTATTCGGAGTTCATGCGCCAGCTGTTCTGGCGGCCAAACGGCGACCAGGGGTCGGTACTGACCACTTCCCGGGACTTGCGCTGCTCCAGTACGAAGCCGGCCGCCAGTACCAGGGCTTTGTGGGTGTCCAGCCGGGATTTCGGGAACAGCAGTTCGCGATGGTCCTCGATAAAGCCGGTGGTCAGGTCCGCTTCCCGGAACGGCTGGGCGTCGGCCAGGGCGTGGAGGAAGCGGATGTTGGTTTTCACGCCGGCGATGCGATAGTGCTCCAGGGCCTGCACCATGCGGTTGATGGCCTGGTCCCGGGTTTCGTCCCACACGATGAGCTTGGCGATCATCGGGTCGTAATGGATGCTGATGTCGTCGCCTTCGGTGACGCCAGTATCCACCCGCACATGGGCGCTTTCATCGGGCGTGCTCAGGTAGCGCAGGTTGCCGGTGGCGGGCAGGAAGTCCTGGTCCGGGTCTTCGGCGTAGATGCGCGCTTCCAGGGCGTGGCCCCGGGTTTTCACCTGGGCCTGTTCCAGCGGCAGCGCATCGCCCCAGGCGACTTTCAACTGCCATTCCACCAGGTCCTGGCCGGTGACCATTTCGGTAACCGGGTGCTCTACCTGCAGGCGGGTGTTCATTTCCATAAAGAAGAAGGAGCCGTCCACGTCGTAGAGGAATTCCACCGTGCCGGCGCCCACGTAGTTGATGGCCTGGGCGGCTTTGACGGCCGCTTCGCCCATGGCTTTGCGGGTGTCTTCGCTCAGGCCCGGGGCAGGGGCTTCTTCCAATACTTTCTGATGGCGGCGCTGAACCGAACAGTCGCGCTCGGCCAGGTAGACGCCTTTGCCGCTCTTGTCGCAGAACACCTGAATTTCCACGTGGCGTGGCTGGGTCAGGTAGCGTTCGATGAGCATGTCGGGGTTGCCGAAGGCGTTCTTCGATTCCCGTTTGGCCGCTGCCAGGGCGTCGTCGAAGTCTTCCATGCGCTCGACCACGCGCATGCCTTTACCACCGCCGCCGGCGACGGCTTTCAGCAGCAGCGGGAAGCCGCACTTCTCGGCTTCTTTGCGCAGGGTCTCCGGCGACTGGTCGTCACCGTGGTAACCGGGCACCAGCGGCACACCGGCTTTTTCCATAATGGCCTTGGCGGCGGACTTGGAACCCATGGCCGCGATAGCGGAGGAGGGCGGGCCAATGAACACGATGTTGTTGGCTTCGCAGGCTTCGGCGAACTGGGTGTTCTCGGAGAGGAACCCGTAGCCCGGATGCACTGCCTGGGCGCCGCTTTCTTTCGCCACCTCAATGATCTTGTCGGCTTTCAGATAGCTCTCGGAGCTGGCTGCGGGGCCGATGTTGAAGGCTTCGTCAGCCATGGCGACATGGCGCGCGTCGGCGTCGGCGTCGGAGTAGACAGCGACCACGCGAATGCCCATGCGGTGGGCGGTCTGTATGATCCGGCAGGCGATTTCGCCCCGGTTGGCGATCAGGATTTTGCTGAACATGGTTATTCTTCCTCCGGAACCCAGTTGGCCTTGCGTTTGTTCAGGAAGGCACCAAGTCCCTCCTGCCCTTCGGCACCCACCCGGATGTCGGCAATGCGTTGTGCGGTATCGTCGATCACATCGGCGCTGATCGGCTTGTGGCTGACGGCAAACACCAGATCTTTAGCCGCTTTCATGGCTTCTGGGCCGTTGATGGCCAGTTGCTGCAGCATCTCGTTACAGCGTGCGTCCATGGCCTCAACATCGTCACAGACGATGTGCACCAAGCCGTATTCCTGCGCCTGCGTTGCGGTAAACACTTCGGCAGACAGGAAGTAACGGCGGGCCTGGCGCTCGCCAATGGCGCGTACCACGTAAGGGCTGATCACAGCGGGGATCAGGCCGAGTTTCACTTCGCTCAGGCAGAAGCTGGCCTTGTCGGTGGCGAGCACGATGTCGCAGCAGGCGGCCAGGCCGACAGCACCGCCGAAGGCGGCGCCCTGCACCAGGCCGATCACCGGCTTGGACAGGTGGTTGAGCACGTTCATCAGCCGCGCCAGTTCCCGCGAGTCGTCCAGGTTTTCCTGGCGGCTGTTGTCCGCCATGCGGCGCATCCAGCCCAGGTCCGCCCCGGCGGAGAAGTGTTTGCCTTCGGAGCGCAGGATGACGACCTTCACGTTGTTGTCAGCGTCAACGTTCTCAAGCGCGGTAATCAGTTGCTGGATGATCACGTCGTCGAAGGCGTTGCGCTTGTCCGGGCGGTTGAGAACCACCTCGGCAATGCCGTCGGCCCGGTGTCTGAGCAGGACTGCGGATTCGTTGTCTGTCATGTCAGTCTCCCCGATTACATCCGGAACACGCCGAAGCGTGTTGGCTTGGCCGGGCGGTTAAGGGTGGCGGACAGGCTGAGGGCAACCACTTCCCGGGTCTGGGCCGGGTCGATCACGCCGTCGTCCCACAGCCGCGCACTGGCGTAGTAGGGGTGGCCCTGATGTTCGTAGGAGTCGACGATGGGCTTCTTGAACTCGGCCTCTTCATCGGCACTCCACTCCTGGCCTTTGCGCTCCATGCCTTCACGCTTGACGGTGGCGAGTACGCCGGCGGCCTGTTCGCCGCCCATTACGGAGATGCGGGCGTTGGGCCACATCCACAGGAAGTCGGGGCTGTAGGCGCGGCCGCACATGCCGTAGTTACCGGCGCCAAAGCTGCCGCCGATCAGTACGGTGATCTTGGGTACTTCGGCACAGGCCACGGCCATGACCATCTTGGCGCCGTGTTTGGCGATGCCTTCGGATTCGTGCTTCTGGCCCACCATGAAGCCGGTGATGTTCTGCAGGAACAGCAGCGGGATGTTGCGCTGACAGCACAGTTCAATAAAGTGCGCGCCTTTCTGGGCGGACTCGCTGAACAGGATACCGTTGTTGGCGATGATGCCCACCGGGTAGCCGTGGATATGGGCAAAACCGGTCACCAGGGTCTGGCCGTAGTAGCGTTTGAATTCGTCGAATTCGGAGCCGTCGACGATGCGGGCAATGACGTCGCGCACGTCGAACTGTTTACGCAGGTCGGTGCCGACAATGCCGTAGATTTCTTCGGCGTTGTACAGCGGTGCCTTGGGTTTGCGGATCTCCACGTCGGCCGGTTTGCGGCGGTTGAGATTGGAGATGCAGCGACGGGCGATTTCCAGGGCGTGGGCGTCGTTCTCGGCGTAATGATCGGCCACCCCGGAGACTTTGCAGTGCACGTCGGCGCCGCCCAGGTCTTCGGCGCTGACGACTTCACCGGTAGCAGCTTTCACCAGTGGCGGGCCGGCCAGGAAGATGGTGCCCTGGTTGCGTACGATGATGGATTCGTCGGCCATGGCGGGTACGTAGGCACCGCCGGCGGTGCACAGGCCCATGACGACGGCGATCTGGGGGATGTCATCGGCAGACATGCGGGCCTGGTTGTAGAAGATGCGGCCGAAGTGGTCGCGGTCCGGGAAGACGTCGTCCTGCCGGGGCAGGTTGGCGCCGCCGGAGTCGACCAGGTAGATGCAGGGTAGGCGGTTCTGCAGGGCGATTTCCTGGGCGCGCAGGTGTTTCTTGACCGTCAACGGGTAGTAGCTGCCGCCTTTAACGGTGGCGTCGTTGGCGATGATCATGCATTCGGTGCCGGAGACGCGGCCGACGCCGGCGACGACGCCTGCGGCCGGGACTTCTTCGTCATAGACGTTGTAGGCGGCGAACTGGCCGACTTCCAGGAAGGGGGAGCCGTCGTCCAGGAGGCGGTTGATGCGTTCCCGGGGGAGCAGTTTGCCGCGGGCGATGTGGCGTTCCTGGTAGGAGGGGCCGCCGCCTTGCTGGATGGTGGTCACTTTGTCTCGCAGGTCGGCCACGGCCTTGGCCATGGATTCCTGGTTCGTCTGGAATTCTTCGGACCTTGGGTTCACTTTGCTTTGGAGTATCGTCATTTTCCTGGCCTCGAGTTACGGGGCTTCGGGACTGACGGGATGTCTTTCCGGGACACGCTACGAGCACATCCATGTGCGCTTGACTCCGGCCATCCATGGCCGGAGACATTCCCGGAAAGACACCCCGCCAGTCCCTCGTCATACTTTGGGTGCTGGCCTCTTTAAAACTATAAGAGCCAGTGGCTTTGAGCTGCTTTATCAGTTGTTCAGATACAGCTCACGACCGATCAGCATCCGGCGGATTTCGGACGTGCCAGCGCCGATTTCATAGAGCTTGGCGTCCCGCAGCAAACGGCCTGTCGGGTACTCGTTGATGTAGCCGTTACCGCCCAGAAGCTGGATGGCGTCGAGGGCCAGTTTGGTGGCCATTTCGGCGGAATAGAGGATGGCGCCGGCGGCGTCTTTGCGGGTGGTGTTGCCGCGGTCGGCGGACATGGCGACCATGTAGACGTAGGACTTGGCGGTGTTCATCCAGGTGTACATGTCAGCCACTTTGCCCTGGACCAACTCGAATTCACCGATGGCCTGGCCGAACTGTTTGCGCTCGCGGATGTAGGGTACGACCACGTCCATGGCGGCCTGCATGATGCCCAGCGGGCCGCCGGAAAGCACGAGGCGTTCGTAGTCGAGGCCGCTCATCAGGACTTTGGCGCCGTTGCCTTCGCCACCCATGACGTTTTCCTTGGGCACTTTGGCGTCTTCGAACACCAGCTCACAGGTGTTGGAGCCGCGCATGCCGAGTTTGTCGAGCTTCTGGGCCTGGCTGAATCCCGGGGTGTCGCGTTCCACAATAAAGGCGGTGATGCCGCGTGGGCCGGCTGACGGGTCGGTTTTGGCGTAGATCACATAGACGTGGGCGTCGGGGCCGTTGGTGATCCACATTTTGCTGCCGTTGAGCACATAGTGGTCGCCGGCGTCTTTGGCGCTGAGTTTCATGGAGACGACGTCGGAACCGGCGTTGGGTTCGGACATGGCCAGGGCGCCGATGTGTTCACCGCTGATGAGCTTGGGCAGGTATTTTTCTTTCTGCTCGTCGGTGCCATTGCGGTTGATCTGGTTCACGCACAGGTTGGAGTGCGCACCGTAGGACAGGCCCACGGATGCGGACGCTCGGCTGATTTCTTCCATCGCGACCACGTGTGCCAGGTAGCCCATGCCGGAGCCGCCGTAGGCTTCGTCAACAGTAATACCCAGCAGGCCCATGTCGCCGAACTTCTTCCAGAGATCGTTGGGGAACAGGTTTTCACGGTCAATGTCTTCGGCGCGCGGGGCGATGTCTTTGGCGGCGAAGCCGTTGACCTGCTCGCGGAGCATGTCGATGGTCTCGCCGAGGCCGAAGTTGAACTCTGAGTATTGTGATTTCATTGTTGGCTACCTTTTACTCTCGAAACTGGAGTTGGTCGCGGGCTTCGCTAGCGGATATCGGTTTCCGAAACACGCTGTGAATACCTCCCTGTACGCTCGGCTCCGCCATCCATGGCTCCGCACGGTTTCGGAAACCGATATCCGCTCGCTCCGGTGTCCGCCACTATTTCTGTTCTATCGGTTCAGGCTCTTTTTTGGTGGCCCTTGTCTGTTGGCGCTTTTTCTTCTGCAGTTCAGCAAGCGTTTCGCGGCATCTTGCTTCTGCTGTGTCCATTTCCATTTCTGCCTGGGCAATGTCGTTTTTCTGCTGTTCCAGCTGCGCCCGTTTGTTGGCCAGGGTGTCCAGCATCAGCAGGAGCTGTTTCTCGTTACCGCTGAGGGTTTCGTCCCACAGGTCGAACAGCTCTTTGGTTTCCGACAGCGAGAAGCCCATGCGCTTGCCCCGCAGGATCAGTTTTAAACGCACCCGGTCTTTGGAGCTGAAGATGCGGGTTTGCCCGCGCCGGGTGGGGTGTAGCAGGCCCTGGTCTTCATAGAAGCGCACGCTTCGCGTGGTCACGTCGAATTCTTTGGCCAGCTCGCTAATGCTGTAAGTTTTCTTGATGTCCATAGAGATTTCCTTTTTAGACTTAGGTTAGATAAAGTTTACGTAAACGTAAAGTACTTTTAAGGTCCGATTTCAACCAACAGATATGTGCAACAGGAGCGAATAATGGAATTCAAAAATGTGGCAGCGATTGTAACAGGCGGTGCATCGGGCTTGGGCGAGGGCTCAGCGCGTGCCCTGGCGGCAGCTGGGTGCCGTGTGGCGATTCTGGATGTTCAGGAGGAGCAGGGTAGAAAAGTGGCGGAAGACATTGGGGGCGTCTTTATTTACTGCGACGTGACGTCTTCTGAGAGTGCGGAAGCTGCGTTCAGCGAAGCCCGTAAGGCGCATGGGCCCTGCGGCGTGGCGGTCAGCTGCGCGGGTATTGCTCCGGCCGCAAAGATCCTGGGCCGGGATGGTGTGATGCCGCTTGAGGCATTCAGCAAGGTGGTTCAGGTCAACCTGATTGGGTCCTTTAACATTCTGCGTCTCGCCGCGGCCGATATGGCCCAGCGGGAGCCCAATGCGGATGGCGAACGGGGTGTGATTATCAACACGGCGTCTGTGGCGGCTTACGAAGGCCAGATTGGCCAGGCAGCCTACAGTGCATCAAAGGGTGGCGTGGTATCGCTGACCCTTCAGGCCGCCCGCGAGCTTGCTCGGGAAGGTATTCGGGTCAACACTATTGCTCCGGGAATCTTTATGACGCCAATGATGGCGGGCATGCCACAGGAAGTGCAGGACAGTCTCGCGGCCACGCTGCCTTTCCCCAAGCGATTGGGCAAGGCTGAAGAGTTTGGCATGTTGGTAGATCAAATGGTGCGCAACCCGATCCTCAACGGGGAGGTTATCCGCCTGGACTGTGCACTGCGCATGGCGCCTAAATAAAGCAGCTGCGCGTTAACACGAATCTCACCTCTTTGGTGGGGTTCAGGGGTGGGGCTCAGTCGGTGATCGGCTGAGTTTCACTGTCTTTGAGCGGTATTTTTCTCGATACGACCCTGTATAACGACGAAAGATTCAAATGGGTTCCATACGAAAAAATCGCGTTTGATTCGATTTTATAATATCGATTTTTATTTTTTTGCGATTACGAAATAGAAAAGCGCACTCCTTTCTCTCATATGTACCTTATCGGTGCATGCTCTGATGATTTCCTTTTTCATTTCTTCTGCGTTGTCAGGCGACTAGGTCTTTCCTGTATTCCAATTGTGCACACCAAAAATCAAGACATGTATCCCTTGCCTGTAGTTGAAATTATCTTTTCGTAACAGGCATTTAACGTTTCGTTACGATAGTTTTCTGGCTGTTGGAACGCTGTGGACGACGTAGATCGCTTGCCGGTGATTTGTCCGTCTTCGTGTTCCCCCAACTCAAACTGGATACTCAAAAGGCGCATCAGGGCAACGTTTTCTGTTGAGCGTGCCTGTTCGTAATCAGACACCGGTCGCGGGGAAAAGTTCAAAAAAGAACCTCTTTTCCGATTTCGGGGTCGCTGTACCGAGCCTTTTGAGTGTCATCAGTCAACCAGTAGTCAGTCGTTGGATTCATGGCGGCTCCCGGGTGGGAGTCGCTGGATGACAGTCAGGGGAGTAAAGGATATGCGAGTCAGTATTTTTGGTTTGGGTTATGTCGGGGCGGTGTGTACCGCCAGTCTGGCCCAGCGGGGGCATCACGTGGTCGGTGTGGATGTGTCGCCCATCAAAATTGATCTGATCAACAGCGGCAGGTCTCCCATTGTGGAGCCGGGGCTGGAGGAGCTGCTCCGGAGCGGGCGCGAGAACGGATTCATCAACGGCGTTACCGACGGTCACATCGCGGTTCAGGAGAGTGAGCTGTCGATGATCTGCGTGGGCACGCCCAGCAAGCCAAATGGCGATCTTGATCTGCAGTTTGTCGAGAAAGTGTGCGGCGATATCGGTAATGCCCTGAAGGACAAGGGTGACTGGCACTTGGTAGCGGTGCGTAGCACGGTGCTGCCCGGAACGGTTCGTGAGGTGGTCATCCCGGCTTTGGAGAAAGCGTCCGGGAAACGCGCCGGCGTTGATTTCGGTGTGTGTGTGAACCCGGAATTCCTGCGGGAAAGCACGGCGATCAAGGATTATGACCACCCTCCGATGACTGTCATTGGTGAGCTCGACGAACGCTCCGGCGAGTTCCTGGCGCGGATATACCAGGACCTTGATGCCCCCATCATCCGTAAGCCCATCGAAGTGGCTGAGATGATCAAGTACACCTGCAACATCTGGCACGCGACCAAAGTCAGCTTCGCCAACGAGATCGGCAATATTGCCAAGTCGATGGGCGTGGACGGCCGGGACGTCATGGACGTTGTCTGCCAGGACAAGAAGCTGAACATTTCACGCTATTACATGCGTCCGGGCTTCGCCTTCGGCGGTTCCTGCCTGCCCAAAGACGTGCGGGCACTGACCTATCGGGCCAATCAGATGGACGTGAAGCACCCGCTGCTGAGCTCGATCATGAGCAGTAACAATGAGCAGGTTGCTCATGCCTTCAAGATCCTCACCGGCTACGGCTGCCGCAAGGTGAGCATGCTCGGCCTGAGCTTCAAGTCCAACACCGACGATCTGCGGGAAAGCCCGCTGGTGGAGCTGGCCGAGATGCTGATTGGAAAGGGGTATGACCTGCAGATCTTCGACCGCAACGTGGATTACGCCCGCACCCACGGCGCCAACCGCGAATACATCAACCAGAAGATTCCGCACCTCTCGAACCTGATGCACAGCGACCTGCGTGGCGTGATTGATCACGCGGACGTGATCGTGGTCGGCAACAACGACGAGCTGTTCGAAACGGTGATTTCGGAAGTGCCTGAGGGCAAGCGGGTGATTGACCTTGTGGGCTTCATGAAGACCACAAGTACCGAGGTGCTGGAAGGCATCTGCTGGTAAGTCTTCACCCCCATGCGTGACGTCCTGATGCCCTGGTGGGGCGGGGCGTCACGCTCAGAAAACGCACGGAATGTTATTTCAGGAACGGACGGCATGTCTTATATCTCAGACAACATAGTGTCCAGAACAGGCGGTTGGCTGCTTTTTCTCTCCGTACTCGGGGCGTTGGCGATCTCTTTGCCCACTACCTATACGGTGAGGGGCGGCGCCCACTTCCTCCTGGTCATCGGGGTGATTGGTATCTGGCGGTACTCCGTTGGGTTTATCCACTTTTTGCGTGCGATGTATTTCCTTAAATGGGCATTCCCCAAGATTCGGCGCCGGGCAAAGGCGTTGGGCGAAGACGCCGCTCCGTCCCATGTCTATCTGATGGTGACCAGTTTCCGTATCGATGCCGACACCACGGCCATGGTTTACAACTCTATTATCCGCGAAGCGGTTGAGTGTGGTTGGCCGACAACGGTGGTGGCATCGGTGGTGGAGCTTTCCGATGAAATGCTCATGCGGGCAATGTGGCGGAAGCTTGACCCACCCAGCCACATCAGGCTCAAGATTGTGCGCATTCCGGGGACCGGTAAGCGGGATGGTCTGGCGTACGGCTTTCGTGCCATTTCACGGGATCTGCCTGACGAGAATGCCGTGGTGGCCGTGGTGGACGGCGATACCGTGCTGGAACCCGGAGTGGTACGTAAAACCGCCCCTTACTTCCGGTTGATGCCGAACATCGGCGCGCTGACTACCAACGAGTTTTGCGAGGTGCGCGGCAGCTATCTGATGTCTGAATGGCACAAGCTGAGGTTCGCCCAGCGCCACATGAATATGTGCTCGATGGGGCTGTCGTATCGGGTTTTGACGCTCACCGGTCGCATGTCGGTATTCCGGGCCAGCGTGGTTACGCGCCCGGAGTTCATCAGCGACGTGGAGTATGACTCCCTGAAGCACTGGCGGCTGGGCGAATTCCGCTTTCTGACCGGCGATGACAAGTCCAGCTGGTTCAGCATGATGCGCCTGGGGTACGACACCTTCTATGTGCCGGACGCCACGATTCGCACAGTGGAGCATCCACCTGACCCCAGCTTTATCCGTTCTGCCCGTCAGCTGATGTTTCGCTGGTATGGCAACTCCCTGCGGCAGAATTCACGGGCTACCAAGCTTGGCCCCCGGCGCCTTGGATGGTTTACCTGGTACGTGCTTTATGACCAGCGCATTTCAATGTGGACCAGCATCCTGGGGCTGACTGCGGCTATCGTCGCGTCCATCAAGTACTCCGGTATTGTGCTGGTGGCCTACCTGCTTTGGATCGGGCTTACCCGTTTGGTGCTGACGTTGCTGCTTATCACTACCGGACACTCGGTCGGGCCAGCCTATCCGTGCATTCTCTATTTCAACCAGATCTTCGGCTCGCTGGTGAAAATCTATGTCTTTTTCCGGCTCGACCGACAGTCGTGGACACGCCAGAAAACCCGGTTCAGCGCGAACAACGCGTCTTTCCAACAACGCATGAACCGTTGGTCGTCAAGAGTGATGACGATCTCCGCAGGCAGTTTCTTTCTGGCGGTGGTGATGAAGCTGGTATAGCGCAAGGGGAGTTTTTCTTATGTACACCAATCATCGTTGGGACAACACACAAGGATCAAAGCAATGAATATGGCAGCAAGTAGGGCAGATATTGAACCGCAGTTTGTCCATGAATCCGAGGCACAGCGACAGTATGCCCGGGTAAGAATTCCGGCCAAGCTGTTTGTAAACCTTGGCGGCTCAACCCACAACTTTCCGGTGGCCGATCTTTCGGCCGGTGGGTTCAGTGTCAACACGGGCCTGGAGTCGTTTCGTCAGGGCCGGGTCTACAAGGGTCGCCTGGTGTTCAAGGTCGACGGCTTTGATCTTGCCATTGACGTGAACTTTGTCCCGCGCAGTTTCGATTCGATGAATGATCGCTGTGGGTGTGAGTTTCAGGATCTGGGAGCCCGGGAGGTTTCTGCCCTGAGATACCTCATTACCGCATTCCTCAGCGGTGAAGTGGTTTCCGCCGGCGATGTGCTCAACACGCTGTCCCGCGAAAACTTCACCAAGGCCCGCAAAGGCAAGGGCAGCAATGACCTTGGATTCTTCGGCAAGCTTCGCGCCATGGTCGGAAGCCTGATCGTGATGTTGATAGGTCTGTTTGCGATCAGCTTTGTGGTCTCCGAGCTGTGGGACATCTACTTCGTAACCAAGGCGGAGTCCGCCATGGTGGCGTCGGAGCAGATTCCCCTGCGGATTCCCAAAGACGCCAAGGTCACAACGCTGGTCAAGCCTGGGCAGGAGGTTAAGGCGGGCGAGGCAATCGCTACTTTTGACGCGCCCATGATGTCTTATGTGAATGACCTGGTTGGCGAGGGCAACTACAGCGTCGGCCAGATCGAAGAGCTGTTGGACCAGCGGGTTCGGGGAACGATTACCAGCCCCTGTGACTGCAAGGTGGTGAACATGAGGCCGGCGGAAGACCAGTACATGAGCAAGGGTGAGCAGCTTGCGGTTATGGCGCCGATGGACTCGTCCGCCCACGTTGTTGCCAATTTCCCGTTTAACCAGGGTGAAAAGCTCGAAGAAGGACAGCGGGTGATATTGCGGCTCCCTAACGGCAAGGAACAGGCCGGGCACATTACGTCGCTGTATGTGAACTCCCAGGCTCAGGGCGGGCTGGTCGACGTTATCAGTGCGTCTATCGAATCCGCCGAACCGCTGCCGATTGAAGCAATCGGACGCCCCATTGGTGTCACGGTCGACCAGTTCCGGATGCCGAGCCTGCAGAAGGTTGTTGAACGGTTTTCGGAAGGTTGAGGGAGTTGCGGAGCATGAAGCGAGTAGCGTGCATTGCCGGTCTGTTCACTCTGGTGCTGTCTGGTTGCGGCAACCTGCCCGACATTCAGCGGGCTGAGAAGGCCGCGGCCGAAGGTGACGTTCAGGAGGCCCGGGCGCAGTTGGAAAAGCTGGCGAAGTTTGGCCTGGCGGACGCCCAGGTGGAGCTGGGGGATCTTTATGGTGCGCAGGACACACCGGAAGCACGCCAGAAGGCGCTGGATTGGTACAGGAAGGCCGCGGAGCAGGGTAGTGAACGAGCTGCCATCCGGATAGGCAAGATGAATGCGCGGGAAGGGGAAACCCCGGAGCAGCGGGCCAATGGCGCCCGTTACCTGCGCAAAGCGCTTGCGGAAGGTGATAAGACGGCGTTGATCCCGTTGATCAACCTGTACATCCATTTTCCCAGGGAGTTCCCCAATGCCAAACCGCTTGAGCTGATTCAGCAAGCCCGCGCCGCCGGCGATCCGAAAGGCGACGTGGCGCTGGCCCGTTACTACCTTCTGACCGGACAGTTCGAGAATCATACGGACGAGATTGAAGGCCTGTGCGCGCCCATTGCCGAAGCTCAGCCTGAATGCTTTCAGCTTCTAGCCAGGGTGTACCTGGTTGAGGGTCGAAGCGAGGATCTCAAGGCGCTTGTAAACCGGGCCAAGCAGGCCTGGGAGCAGGGCAGTATTGAGGATCGCGACCTGTACCTGTTCGCGCGGTGGTTGTCTGACGACGAAACCCCGCAAAAACAGGTGGCTGCCACAAACGAACTCTACCAGATGTTGACGCCCGACTACGTGCCCGCCCTGACGGCGCGCGCCAAGTTGATCATGGAGAACAACTACCTCGCTGAACCGGAAGTCGTTATCGAGATGCTTCGGGAGGCGCGAGCCAACGGTGACCTGAAGGCGTCGCTGTCACTGGCCCGGGCCTATGAGCGAGGCCGCATTGTGCCGACCGATCCGAAGAAGGCGATCGAGTATGCCATGGAAGCGCGTGAAAAATACCCCTCGGCGGAATACCTGCTCGGGCGCATCTACAAGCGTGGCTACCTCGGCGAGCCCGATCCGGAGAAGGCCAAACATCACCTTCTGGCCGCTGCGCGCAGGGGGTTTCCAAAAGCGGATTACGCCCTCGCGGAGTTGTTCTGGGAGGCAAAGGGGATCGAGGTCAACCGGGTTTACGCCTGGAGTTTCGCGTTGCTGGCCGTGGAAGGCGGTGTTGAACGCGCGAAGGAACTGATGGTGGACATGGTGTTGACCCTGCCAAAGCACACCGAAGAAAGAGCTGAAGCTCTGTACCAGCAGGAACGTGCTGCACGTCGCCAGATGATGGCCGAGGGTGCTTCGGGCCCCGCAAAGACCACGAAACAAGGAGGATAAGCTCAATGCAGCTTATAAAGAATGATCGATTAACTCTCCTGGCGCTCTCTGTCAGTTGCCTGGTTTCACTGGGTGCGGCGCCCGCTGTGGCGCAGTCAATGGCAGAAGCTGAAGCCAACCAGAGTTACCCACGGCTGGTTGAGCAGAACGTGAAATCCAAGCTGAGCTTTATCAGCGAAGGTGATCGCCGTCTTGGGCTGGGCCCCAATGGTGAGACCAAGTCCAATGAGGCCGGGCTTGATATCAAACCCGAGTGGGTCTGGCAGTTGTCTCCGCACTGGCGCTCAAAACTGCGCCTGCAGGCGTTTGGCGCAACCGGTCAGGTAGACGTCAGCGACGAAATCGGCGGCACCACGACCGATGGCTTTTTTGCGCTCCGTGAGGCCTGGCTGGATTACAACGGCCTGAGTGACTATCCCGGCGAGTCGATTCGCTTTGGCCGTGAGCGGCTTAAGGAAAACAGCGGTATATGGTGGGACGACGACATTACCCTCACACGCTGGATCTTCAATACATCGCTGCTTGACGCCACGGTGGGTGTTGCCCAGAAGTTCGCTGAGTTGCGAACCGACACCAACGAACTTCAGGGTTATGAGCAAGACATTGCTCGCATGTTTGTCCACACGCGCTGGCAATGGCGGAAAGGGCACTATCTGGGTTTTCTGGCCACGCATGGGCAGGGTTATGGCAGTCAGGCTGACGAGTATGCGGCGCGAGGGCAGACCCTGGATGACAGCTTTACCGATTCGCTGACCTGGACGGCCATCCAGGCGGACCGAAGTTATTTCGATTGGCACTCCCACGATGCGTTTCAGTATTTCGCATCGGTTGCGGCAGTGAATGGTACGGACACTGTGATCGGTACAGACCCCAGTGCGCCCAGTGGCTTCAGTGATCGTGAACGCGATGTCTCCGGTTGGGCGGCGGACCTGGGCGCGCGTGCCCAACTGCTGGATACGCCCCGCTGGGTTGTCGGTGCTCACGGTGCCGTTGCGTCCGGTGGCGGTGGGCCGGGCGAAAGTGACGCCTTCCGGCAAACCAGCCTGGAAAGCAACCGCTCACGGTTTACCGGCACCCGTTCCCAGGTTCAGCGTTTTGGCGAGGCCATTCAGCCCGAATGGACCAACTTAAAGGTGTTCACGCTCTATACTGCGCTATCTGACCGCGACACCTGGGACGCCAACCTGCTGTATCACCGTTACTGGCTGAGTGATGAAAACGGCACCGTGCGCTCCGACCTGGTCGAGCCCGGTTTTACCGGCAGCAGTGACGATCTCGGGCAGTCGGTGGACCTGGTGCTGGGCTACTACGGCGACAGTGCTTCAACGTCCTGGGCGGCGTTTGATGTGCGTTTCCGTGGCGGCGTTTTCATGCCGGGTGATGCCTATGGTGACGATGCTGATGCCAGGCATCGGGTGGTTGTGGATGTTTCGAAGCGGTTCTGAGGAGAGCTCATGATAGCCCGAGAAAGCATGTGGGTCCTGAGCCTGCTGATCACCACACTGACACTGCCTGTGCAGGGTGTCGCCGCAGGCAATGCTGGCGCTGGCAGAACGGCGACCCCACCGCCGGCGATTGCGCCCCTGATGGAAGACTACGACATCGAGATAAAGCCCGGTGAGGAACTGTACTTGCCGGAGCCGGAACTGCCCGATGTGTCGGCTTATAGCCGTGACGCCATCGAGGCAAAGCTTGCCGGTCGGCAGGATTCCGCGCCGAATGTAACGGTGGAACGTATGGGCGGGGTCAGTGCACTGGGGGATTTCGTGGACGAAGGGCGGGCGCGCGAGTGGGTGATCCGTCAGTTTTCACACCCCCAGGCGATTATGGTTAACAGCGGGAAGGTGACGCTGGAGGATGTCTATCGGCAGGTGAATGATCGTCGCTACATGGAACAGGTCGGCGATGGTACTTACATCATTCGTTTGCCGCTGGCGGTCAAACAAGAGGCCACCCTGGTTCTGCGCGATGAGACCCTGCGGCTGTCGGAGGAGCGTGGTTCGTTTATTGCCAACGACGGCTGGCTGTTTGCCATTGACAGCAAGATTATTGGGTGGCGCGAGGAGGCCAATGGCCCGGCCACGTTCCAGAAGAAAAGCAACTTCCGTCCGTTCTATGTGGGCTGGGGCGGTAGCGAGAATTTTATTCTCGGCACCACCATGGCAAATCTGGGTTATCTCCAGAGTAAATCCTATGGGTTTACCGTGGCCCAGTACTCTGAGTACGACAACGCCCGTCTGCAGCGCAGCGCGCCCCATGCCTGGCTGGTGGAATCCACCTTCGAGGATCTCTACTACGGGTTTTACTGCTATGAGGCGGAAGACGTTGCCATCGTCGATAACGTCTACCGAGACAACATCGTGTATGGCATCGACCCCCATGACTACTCCAGCCGACTGCTGATTGCCAACAACGAGGTTTATGGCACCCGTGAGAAGCACGGGATCATCATCTCCCGCGAGGTAAATAACAGCTGGATTGTTGGAAACCGTAGCTACGACAACGGGCTATCCGGCATCGTTCTGGACCGTCAGAGCTCCAACAACGTGGTGGCCAATAACGTTTCCTATGACAACCAGGGTGACGGTATCGGGCTCTACGAGTCGCCGGACAACCTGCTCTGGGGCAACCGGTTGATGAACAATTTGCGCAATGGCATCCGGGTCAGAAACAGCAGCAATGTGAATGTCTACCACAACGTTGCGGTGCTCAACGGTACCTGGGGTATTTATGGCCAGTTGAAAGACCTGTCCGCCACCGACCGTAATTTCAAAGAAGACTTCTACTCCTACGAGGTGTCGATGAACGTGGTGGGCGGCGAACTAGCCTCCAACGCCAGCGGTCCCCTGTCGACCGACAACCCTGCTTACATCGCAATTTATGACGTTGGAATGCGATTCCCCAGGTCAGACGTGGGGATCCACTTCGAGGGTGTGCTTGGCAAATACCAGATGCAGATTTTTGACGCACTACGGAACCAGGGGCGTGCAGTATTCATAGAGCCCAAGGCTGTGGTGTCGGGCCAGGTTACGCAGGCGGAGAACTGACATGGTTTTTTCATCCAATATCTTCCTGTTTCTGTTCCTGCCCGCCTTCCTGGGGCTGTATTACCTGACACCGTTCAGGCACCGCTCACTGGTTATCCTGATCGGCAGCTACGCCTTCTATGCCTGGTGGCGGGTGGATTTCCTGTTGCTGTTCGTGGCCGTGACCTTCTGGAACTATTTCATCGGCCTCGCAATACACCGCGCCGGTGTTGGCACCGCGAGTGCCCGCAAGTGGGTTGCCATCGGTGTTGGTGGTGACCTGGCGACGCTCGGCTACTTCAAGTACGCCAACTTTGGTGTCGACAGCCTGAACGACCTGCTGGTCAGCGCCGGCAGTCAGCCGCTGGAACTGGCGAATATCATCCTGCCCATCGGCATTTCCTTCTACATCTTCCAGGCCATTTCCTACGTGGTGGATGTGTATCGAGGGGATACCGAACCGACCCGGCGGTTTATTGATTTCGCGGCTTTCATTGCGTTGTTCCCCCAGCTTATTGCCGGGCCGGTGCTGCGTTACAAGGACCTGGCGGATCAGTTCACCTACCGCACCCATACCATGGAAAAGTTCGGTGAGGGCGCGTTCAGGTTCATGCAGGGCTTCATCAAGAAAGTCTTCATTGCGGATTCGATAGCACCGCTGGCGGACAGTGCCTTTGCGTTGTCTGACCCCAGTACGGCGGATGCCTGGCTGGGCATCCTGGCGTACACCGCGCAGTTGTATTTCGACTTTTCCGGCTACTCCGATATGGCCATCGGCCTGGGTCTGATGATGGGCTTCCGGTTTAACGAGAACTTCAACCAGCCCTACATCAGCCAGAGCATTACCGAATTCTGGCGTCGTTGGCACATCAGCCTGTCCACCTGGCTGCGGGATTACCTGTACATCCCCCTGGGCGGCAACCGCAACAGTACTGTCAAAACCTATCGCAACCTGCTGCTCACCATGTTGCTCGGTGGCCTCTGGCACGGCGCCAACTGGACGTTCCTGTTGTGGGGTGCCTGGCACGGTCTGTTGCTGTCAGTGGAAAGGGCGCTGGGTGTGTCGGGCAGCCCGTCCGGGTTCCGGTTTTTCCGGTGGGCGCTGACCTTCCTGTTCGTGATGCTGGGCTGGGTCACCTTCAGGGCCAGCACGCTCACCGAGGCCTTCGGCTTCTACGGTGCGATGTTCAGTTTCGACGGTGCCGGCCTGAGTGATGTCTTTGTCCAGGGCATCCGGGACCTGAATCTGGCGATCCTGGTGTTGGCTTTCGCAGTGATCGCGATGATGGGGCTGAAGGATCGGCTCGGGCATCGCGACGTTGGCCCTATCCTGTCCGGCTGGCGGTCCGCCGCCGCGCCGTTGCTGGTTCCGGTGTTTGCGCTCGCCGTGTTGAAACTGTCCGCCGAGAGTTTCTCACCGTTCCTGTACTTCCAGTTCTGAGGGTGGATCTGATGACAAAAACGTCTGCACGAATCACAGCTGTTCTCTTCATCGCGCTGGTCCTGGTTCTGGGTGTGCTGTCCTTGCGGCCCTTGCTGGGTTACCAGGCCGAAACAGGGCTGAGCCCGGTCAACGGCGAGTTAGCCCGCAACCTGGAGAGTCACTATGACGATCAGTTTCCGGCCAAGGATATTGGCACCAACCTATGGGCCGCAATTAACTACACGCTCTTTGACGAAGGTCGGCAGGGCGTTGTCGTGGGACAGGATGAGTGGTTGTTTACCGATGAGGAAATCTACCCGACCAGCCGTGACGCCGAGGTGGTCGACCGCAACCTGGGCCGTGTTCAACGCGTCGCTGATTATCTGTTGGCCGAGGGCGTTCCACTGGTTGTGCTGGTGGTGCCCGCCAAGGCCCGAATTCATTCGGACAAGCTGGGCAGCACGCTTCCTGAACCGGTGATGATGTCGCTGTACGACCGGTTCCAGCAGTCACTGGCAACGGCGGGCATTCCAGCGCCGGAACTCAAACCGCTGCTGGAGCAGGCGACAAGTCGCGGAGAATCGGTGTTTCTGAGAACCGATACACACTGGTCGCCGAACGGCGCAAATCTCTACGCGAAAGGCGCTGCCGAGTTCATCCGCGATCGCTTCAATGGCCTGTCCTGGGGCGAGCAGAGTTTTGTGACATCCATTGGCCAACCGGTGAAGCACCGCGGCGACCTGCTCAATTACATTCCAGTGGAACCGGCGTTTACCGACTTCGGTCCTGCACCTGACCAACTGGAACCGAGAACGACGCGCGCCCAGAACGACGGCCAGGCGAACGCCAGCGCCCTGTTTGGCGATGACGCCACCAACACCGTTCTGGTTGGCACAAGTTACAGCGCCAATGAGCAGTGGGATTTCCCCGGCGCCTTGAGAAAGCACCTCGGCCAGGACCTGATCAACGTGGCCGAAGAAGGCGACGGGCCTATCGTACCGATGATCGATTACCTGAACTCTTCCGATTTCCGGGATCAACCGCCGCAATTGGTGATCTGGGAATTTCCCGAGCGTTACCTGGCACAGCCACTGGAGTCCGAACAGGCCCAGGCTTGGTTCCGCCGGGCTGATAACACGCTGACCGCGCAAGCGGATAGCCGTTCTGAAACCAACCCCTGAGGATGATGAAAATGAGAGCACTGATGCATACCGCTTTTTTTGCCCTGATCAGCAGTTTGCTGGTCTCCATGAACATGGCCCAGGCCGGCGAGGACGCGCTTTATGCCGCGGAGGCGCCGGACGGGGCGGCCTTCATTCGCGTGGTGAACGCGGACGCCAGCGGCGCCATCGCCCGCGCCTCTGTGGGCGACAAGGTGATCAAGGAAGTATCGCCGTTGGAGGCGAGCCCCTACATCTACCTTTCTGAGGGTAACTATCAGGTGGACGTTGCCGGTCAGCAGACGTCCGTCAACATGAAAAAGAACGAGTTCTACACCGTGGTTGTGCTGGATTCCGGTGAGATGAAAGTGATCAAGGACGTCGCCTTCGACAACCCGCGTAAGGCGCTGCTTTCATTCTATAACCTGACCAGCAATGGCGGAGTCACTTTGAAAACGTCCGACGGCAAAGTAGCCGTGATTGATGCAGTGGGCTCCCTTGATGTGGCCAATCGCGAAATCAACGCCGTCAGCATTGCGCTGGGCGCTTTCCAAAGCAACAAGGCGCTGGCAACCACCAGTGAAGTCAATCTGCAGCGCGGCAAGGTATTCAGCGTATTTGCCATCGACGTTGGTGGCGAGCCGAGGCTGGTTGTCGCTGAAAACCGAGTGGATACATCGGTATGAAGCAGGTGTTCAGAGGCCGTGGATTATGGGCGCTGGTTGCGCTCGGGCTGCTCAGCGTCGCGGGTGTAAAGGCCAGCGCCGCCGAGCTGCCCGAGTACAACATCGAACGCTGTTGTGACCTGTGCCCACTCACGGCATACCCATCCAGCTACGACACCGGTTATCTGAAGAACTTCAAGATGTTGGTTCAGGGCAAAGACGGCTGGCTGTTCCGTTCGGAAGCGGAACTGGTTGAGCAGTTCGGGCCGAACCTGGAAGGCCTGAAACACCTGAAGCGCTTTGCCAGGCACCTGAAGCAAACCACCGGTACCGAATTGGTGATGGTGTTTCAGCCGACAAAAGGCCTGGTTCATCCCAATCATCTGCCCGCGACATCGCCGGTGCCGTTCAGCTGGAACGTGGCCCGTAAAAATTATGCTGACGCGTTGATGCGTTTTCGCCAGGCAGGGCTGGTGGTTCCAGACCTGACGCCCCTTCTGGACGAAGAGACACGTGAAGACGCCTTCTTCTTTAAGCGGGATCACCACTGGACACCTTATGGTGCCCGGCGGACCGCGGAGGTCGTGGCGGAGCGAGTCAAGGACATGCCGGCCTATCAGTCGCTGTCGCAGCAGGAATTCGTGACTCGTCGGTCCGGGTTGATCCGAAAGGACGGGTCGCTTCAGGACGCGGTTAAACGGATATGCGGTTTCGAGTACGGCTCGCAGTACGTGGACGAGTTTCGCACCGAGTCCTCCGGTACCGGCCAATCCGCTGAAGCCAGCGCCCTGTTTGGCGACCAGGACTTGCCCCCCATCACCCTGGTGGGCACCAGTAACAGTAAGGGTGCCCAGGACTACAACTTTGTCGGGGCGCTGCAGGAGTTTCTGGGTGTCGAGGTGCTCAACGTGGCGGTTGCCGGCGGTAGCTACGACGGCTCCATGTTCGAATACCTGCTTTCCGACAACTTCCGGGAGTCGCCACCCAAGATCATGATCTGGGAGGTGCCCGGTTACCACAACCTCGACAGTGCGGAGTTCTATCGGCAGGTCACACCGATGATCAGTGGTGCCTGTGAGAGCCAGGAGCCGGTGTTGCAGAAAACCACGCCGGTCAAGGCCGGGACCACCGAAGTGCTCTACAACGGCGGTGGACAGTTCATCGAAATGCCGAGCAACGAATACGTCGTCGACCTGCAGTTCAGTGACCCGGGGGTGAAAGAGGTTGATGCCTTCATCTGGTACGTGTTCGGGCGCAAGGACCGCGTGGATATGGAGTACGGCGATCGGGTTGAAACCCCTGGCCGGTTTGTCTTCGAGCTCCCGGAAGGGCCGAACTGGAACGATGAAATGTTCATGTCGCTGGACCTCGCGCTGAAACCGGAGCAGGTCTCGGAAGGCTTAACGGTAACCACGAAAATCTGTCGCCGTCAGGACATCTGACGCACATTCATCCAACGCATAGAGAGGATGGTTATGCGAATCCAACAACGCTCTGAACATCGACAATGGGGCCGGGTGCTGCTGTCTGCGGCGATAACCGCCGTCTTTGGTGTGAGTAGCGTTCACGCCGGGCAGTGCCTGAACGGACAACTGCGTGCTCCGGTGGGCTATTACCAGACGCCGGAAGACAAGGATGGCGGTGACTACGACTGCGAGCGGGTGGAGCCGCACGTCGGCTCGCTGTCGCTGACCAGTAAGTACAAGGGCAGTGACAGCGCTCGCAACAATCTGAACAAGCAGGCCTATGAAGAGTACAAGAAGGCCACCAGCAACGTGCGTGATTTCGAGAAGGCTGTTATCGCTGCCGCCGATGACTACCAGGTTGATGGTGATGGCCCCGAAGCGCTGGATTGCGTATTGGACAACCTCGACGCGTGGGCATCATCGGATGCCCTGTTGACGGATGACATCAATCACGTCGGTCAGGCGGTACGCAAATGGGCACTGGCAGCCGCTGCGAACGCCTATCTCAGGATGTGGACGTCGGCGCCGGAGGCCGCCATGGA
>Ga0114909_1000420_pt1 | contig 31616 bp, 26 predicted proteins | sample MalvireepMed_906_FD_87290 | JGI IMG/M metagenome (GOLD analysis project Ga0114909, IMG submission 87290) | Marine viral communities from the Global Malaspina Expedition - Malaspina viral metaG DeepMed_906 | ecosystem: Environmental > Aquatic > Marine > Oceanic | place: Mediterranean Sea...
AGGCAGGTGTCAGTTTTCTGAATAAACCAATCAATGAAGAAGTCATTTCAACTTTCTTACATAGCTAAGAAGCTTGTAAAGTACAAATAAATAAAGGAATTTTATATAATGTCCAATGACTTATCGTCACTTGAAATTGACGCATTAACCGAAATTTTTAATATTGGCATTGGCCGAGCTGCTAACTCATTAAACCAAATGGTATCTGAGACCGTTGACCTCACCATTCCTGAAATTGAGGTCCTGCCTAATAAAGAAGCTAAAACGAAGTTAGACTTTGACCCCTTAATGGAAATAAGTGCGGTTACACAACGTTTTGAAGGTGACTTTAAAGGCCAAGCCATATTAATGTTTAGCAAAGAAAGTGGTTTACAGCTAGTGAGTTTATTATTGGGCAACAAGATTCCGATTGAAGATTTGTCAGAGCTTGAGCAAGACTCTTTAGTTGAAATCGGTAATGTCATATTAAATGCTTGTTTTGGCACCGTGATTAATTTTTTAAAGTCATCAATTACTATCGAGATGCCTGAGTTCTTACAAGGTAATATTAATAATATATTTACTTATAATAGTGATAACGATTGGTCACTGTATATCAAGGTGAAATTTTCTTTGCCCAGTGAAAAAATAGAAGGTCATATTTCTTTCATCATGGATATAACGTCACTGGAAATCTTTCAAGATTCGGTACGGAAATTTGTTTTTGGCATAACGAGTAAAGCGAGCTCTTAACGGTTGCTTATGAGACAATTATCTAATGACATCTTATATAGTTCTCTTAATCAGTTGTCTGTCGGTATTGTTATCATCGATGAGCAGCAACGAGTAGTCTTTTTTAACCAGTGGTTATGTGATTATTCTGGTTTGATAGCAGACGATGAAAAAGAAAAATACTTGGGTGATATATTTAGTGAATATCCAAACTCTAGATTAAGTGATGCCTGTGAAGCTGCTTTATCACTTGGTTTACCTACACGTCTTTCTCATACTTTTAATCCATGTCCTTTACCACTTTATCCCAAAAATGCTGTGGGTGATGACGATAATCGCATTCAACAGCAAATTAGTATTAAAAGCATTGCGACAAATACACGGCAGCGTTTGTGCCAAATTGTCATTGATAATGTCACTCATATTGTAAAAAAAGAGAAACTTTTAAAAAAATTAGCGGACGAGAATAAAGAGCAGCAACAAAAGGCTGACCTAGCTAATAAATCAAAATCACAATTTTTGGCCAACATGAGCCATGAGATTAGAACACCAATTAATGGTGTTATTGGCATGTTGACACTTTTGACCGATACAAAGCTAAACGAAGAGCAAAATGAGCTATGCCATTTAGCAACCGTTAGTGCTGAAACATTGTTGCATTTGATTAATGATATTTTAGACGTCTCTAAAGTTGAAGCGGGCAAGCTTGATATAGAATTAATTGAATTCAATTTATTGGATCTGTTAGCTGATTTGGTTTCATCTTTCTCAGTTAAAGCTAAGCAAAAAGGTGTTGAGCTACTGCTTGATGCCCGTGATGTCACTAACCCCAAAATCATTGGGGACCCAACACGAATACAGCAAATTATGATCAATTTGCTTGGCAATGCACTTAAGTTCACCTCACAGGGGGGTATAAAGATTAAAGCCGGTATTTCATCTGTTGCAGAAGGGAATGTGTTACTGAAAATAAGTGTTGAAGATACCGGTATAGGCATCTCAGCTGAAAAATGTAATAAGTTGTTTGATGCGTTTACTCAGGTTGATGCCTCTACAACAAGAGAATACGGTGGCACTGGTTTAGGTTTAACAATTGTTAAACAGCTCTGTCGATTAATGGACGGTGATATTGAGGTCAGTAGTAAAGTAGGTAAGGGCAGTGTGTTTAACTTTTATCTCAAAGTGCAATTAGCAGATAACAAACCCGCGAGCTCCTCAGTGCAGCTACAAGAAAATAATGGGGCCGATAATGCGATATTGCCACTTACGAATAACGCTGAATTAGATTGCTCAAACGTTAATAAAGCAAAGGTTAATAAAGGAGCTACCAAAATACTGTTAGTTGAAGACAACCGTATTAATCAGCGAGTCGCTTTAGGGCTATTAAAGCGACTTGGTTATTATGCTGATGTTGCAACAAATGGTATTCATGCATTAACCTTGTTATCTGCTTGTCAGAAGGATGAACCATACCAACTAATTTTAATGGACTGCCAAATGCCAGAAATGGATGGCTACCAAGCAACTCAGAATATACGCGACAATAAGAATGAAACAAACCATAGCAATGTCGCTATCATTGCTATGACCGCCAACTCTATGAAAGGTGATAAAGATAAATGTTTGGCTGCAGGCATGAACGACTATTTAGCGAAACCAATCAACCCACAGTTACTCTCTGAAAAAATAGCACATTGGTTAAATAGAGCTTAAGTCAATAAACAAAGAATATTGACTTAAGCTCCACTTGTTATCATTTACTTCCTTTGTTTTTTCGCTTTATTTTTCTTAGGTTTACTTGCTTTAAACTGATCGTCAGAAAATTGATTGTCACTAAAACGTGTTAAACCTTTTTTGTGAGCAGGAGTTTTCTTGCCTGTATTCGTTGTTTTAGTTCTATTATCGTCATTGGACTTATTTTTGCTGCGTTGCCAAGCAGGCTTTTCTTGATTTCTTTTTTGTCCTGGACTGGTTTTATTGCCTTGGGCGTTATTTTTACCTTGTTTATTTCTGTTCGCTAATTGCTGCTCGTTGCGAGTCTCCCTTGGCACTAGACAATTTGGCGCAGAGCCAATGAGTTTTGTTAAACCCATCTTTGTCAACGCTTGGCGAATTATCGGCCAGTTATTAGCATCATGGTAGCGCAAAATAGCCTTGTGCAAACGCCTTTGTATAGTACCTTTTGGAACATTTACACGGCCACCTTCTTTGGCTAAGTTTTTCTTGGTGATATTTCGCAATGAGTTTAGCTCAGTATGATAAAGCGTGGTCGCATTGGCTAAAGGTGACGGATAAAAATTTTGTACTTGATCCAGTTTAAAATCATTGTCTTTTAACCACAGTGCCAGATTAATCATATCTCGGTCCGTAGTACCCGGGTGAGCTGAAATAAAATATGGAATTAAGTATTGTTTTTTACCTGCCAACTTTGAGTAATGATCAAACATTTCTTTAAATTTGTCATAACTGCCCATGCCTGGCTTCATCATATTGTTCAGTGGGCCTGTTTCGGTATGTTCAGGCGCTATCTTTAAATAACCGCCAACATGATGACTGGCTAGTTCCTTTACATACTCAGGGTGTTCAATGGCTAAGTCATAGCGAACCCCAGAAGCAATTAATATTTTTTTAATGCCTTTAACCGCTCGAGCTTTTCTGTACAGTTCAATCGTTGGCGTGTGATCAGTATCTAAATGGCCACAAATAGTTGGCCATACACATGAAGGCTTTCGACAGGTTGCTTCAGCTTTTTCGCTTTTACAATTTAGCTGGTACATATTAGCTGTTGGGCCACCTAAGTCAGAAATAACCCCGGTAAAACCGGGTACCTTTTCTTGAATATCTTTAATTTCATTAATGATAGACTCATGTGAACGTGATTGAATGATTCGGCCTTCATGTTCTGTAATTGAGCAAAAAGTACAGCCACCAAAACAACCACGCATAATATTTATCGATGTCTTTATCATGTCATAGGCAGGTATTTTTGCCTTACCATAACTCGGGTGTGGCCTACGTTGATAAGCTAGACCGAAAACACCGTCCATTTCTTCAGTTGATAATGGGGTTGCTGGTGGATTCAACCATATCATACGATTGCCATGGCTTTGCACTAACGGCTTAGCTGATGTTGGGTTTACTTCTTGATGAAAAATGCGTGAAGCATGGGCATAAAGAACTTTATTGTCTCTTACTTGCTCAAAGGTAGGTAAGTTGATGTATGTGGTTTGCCATGGTTTTGTTTTATTTTCCCAACTTTTATTACGACTATATTTGGGGTTGTGCTCCGAAATATCAATTACTTGTGCTGTTTTAGTGATATCAACACTGTCGTTATCTTTTTGAGTTGAGGCACTTTTTTCAGCGCTGGTCTCACAAGATTCTGCTGTCATATCTTGATATGGGCTAGGAATGGCATCAATCTTTCCTGGTCTATCGATATCTCGAGAATCTATACCTTTCCAGCCGGGTAGAGCCTCTTTAGTTAAAAATGCACTTCCACGGACATTGGTAATATTTTTAACATCTTCACCATTGGCTATGCGATGGGCAATCTCGATTAAGGGACGCTCAGCATTTCCATAAACTAATAGGTCAGCTTTAGAATCAAACAATACCGATTGGCGTACTTTATCTGACCAGTAATCATAATGAGCAATGCGGCGCAGGCTCGCTTCAATACCACCAATAAGCACAGGGACACCTTTATAGGCTTCTTTACAGCGTTGGGTATAAGCAGTTACAGCTCGGTCTGGGCGTTTACCACCTTCATCATTAGGTGTGTAAGCGTCATCGTGGCGCATACGGCGTTCAGCAGTATAACGATTGATCATAGAATCCATGTTGCCGGCAGTAACACCAAAAAATAAATTAGGCTTTCCTAATTGCATAAAGGCGTCTTTTGATTTCCAGTCAGGCTGCGCAATAATGCCAACCCGAAAGCCTTGGGCTTCCAACATTCTCCCTATAATTGCCATACCGAAGCTTGGATGATCAACATAAGCATCACCAGTGACAATTATAATATCGCAGCTATCCCAGCCTAATTGTTCCATCTCAGCACGAGACATAGGTAAAAATGGTGCCGTGCCGTAACACTCTGCCCAGTATTTAGGATAGTCGAATAATGCCTGTTGTTTTGCTTGGATCATATTTCACTCTATTTGCTGTTAACCTAGCCGTAGAAAAGCTTCGAGGAAGCAACTTCTATAAGCGTACCTATAAAATATAGGCGCGCGAGTATAACAGAAAGTTTCATTTAGCCCCAAGTTAAAGTTGTATGTTTTTTGCTCGATCGTTATTATTGTCAGGCTGTAAAAGCGGTTTTATTGGGGATTTACATTGTCTCTTGGCTTTGTTTTAATCTAATGACTCAATTATAAGTGTAACTCTAATGTAAGTTGTCGCTAAAAAATATAATAATAATAAAAGGTTTACTCATGAAAAATACATTACTAGCAAGTGCTATTGCTTCTACGTTGCTGCTTTCTGGCTGTGTTCCGGATGGAAAAGTAAGTAAAGAAAATACTACTGTTGTCAATTCTAATGCACAACAGGTTCAAGTGAAAACAGCATTAGCCAAGCAAAGTGAGGCTTCGCTAAATTTATTATACCAACAAGCAACACAACAGCTTTTTCAACAACGAGCGTTTTCGGCAACTATGTTTGGTTTATCTAATAGAGAAGCCGGTAAATACATCAACGATAAAGTGGAAATTTTCACCCCAAACAATGAAGCAAGGTTACGTCGAGCTTTATTGATCTTATCGAATGATATTGCCAACTTTCAAAATCAAGATAAAAGTACTTCATCTCAGACGAATCAAAAAGTTATGGCTAGCTTAACTCGTTATTTTGCTGGCAATGAAAATTTTCCTATCGGTTATATTGATTCATGGATGGGATTAACCCCTTTTATTGTTAATCAAATTAACGGTCCGTTGATTGATATCCCTCGTATTATGCAAAACGACCAAGCGGTAACTAATGAATCACAAGCACTTGATTACATTGCTCGCTTAGGTCAATTTGACCGTTTAGTTGATAGTATTATCGACAAACAAACCGCGGATGCTAAAAAAGATTGGTTACCACCAGCGGTAACCTTGCAAGGAGCAATTCATTATTTAAAAGGCTTTACTAGTGTAAGCCCTGAAAAGCATGCTTTGGTAACAGCATTTAGCGATAAAGTTAATGCGATCAGCTCACTGTCTGTCAGTGAAAAAGAATTTTTGATAAAACAGGCAAATAATAAAGTACGTAATGTAGTTTATCCTGCTTATCAAGCTGTCACAGAATCAACAGAACTTTTATTAAGCAAAGCTCGTAGTGAGTCAGGTATTTGGGCGCAACCTAATGGTGAAGCTTATTATCAAGATGCGATTAAGCAACTTGGTGATAGTAGTCTTAGTGCAGAGGACATTCATCAACTAGGGTTAGATGAGGTAGCACGTATTAGTGCTGAAATGGACAAGATATTAAGCGAGCAAGGTTATAAGCAAGGCAGTGTTGGTCAGCGTATGGTAGCAATCACTGATGAACCTCGTTTTTTATACGAAGACTCTAAAGCAGGGCGAGCTGAACTCCTTAGTGACATTAATGGTTATATCAGTGAAATGACTATTAAGATGGCGCCTGTATTTAAAACCACACCAAGTTATCAAGTGGAAGTTAGAGCTTTTCCTGAAGAAGTTCAAGATGGCTCTCCTGGAGGCATGTATACACCTCCTGCAATCGATGGTAGTAAACCAGGCATATATTGGATTAACTTACGTGACATGAAAGCTAACCCTAGATTTGGTTTGAAAACGTTAACCTATCATGAAGCAAGTCCAGGTCATCATTGGCAAGCCGCATTAAATATGGATCAAAAATCAATGCCATTTTTACGTCGAATTGCGCCTTATAATGCTTATGCAGAAGGCTGGGCTTTATATAGTGAGCAAGTCGCATTTGAATTAGGCCTATATGAAAATGATGCTTTTGGTAATTTAGGTCGCTTACAGGCTGAATTATTCCGTGCTGTTCGTTTGGTTGTTGATACCGGTCTGCATCAAAAACGTTGGACTCGTGAGCAAGCAATAAGTTATATGTCAGAGCAAACAGGCACTGCTGAGTCAGATGTTATTGCTGAAATAGAGCGTTATATGGCTTGGCCTGGTCAGGCGTTAGGTTACAAACTGGGAATGTTGAAAATATTAAGCTTACGAGAAAAATCAAAAGAGCGATTAGGTAAATTGTTTGATTTGAGTGAGTTTCATGACGTAGTTTTACTAGGTGGTGCTGTTCCTATGGCCGTTCTTGAGCATAATATAGAGCAATGGTTGGCAGGTAAGCTAAACACATAATACGAACACAAGAAATTACGACATTTAATAAATTAGTTTTTTGTATTGTAGACACACTGATTACGTCCTTGTTCTTTTGCTTGGTACAAGGCGTTATCAGCGTTTTTAAATAAATGTATGCCAATTAAATCCATATCGTTTTTTGATAAACTATCTTTTAATAAATCTGCAATACCTATACTCACAGTGAGGTTATTACCTATCTTTGAAAATTCATGTTTTATTTTTGCTAGTTCAATGCTTAACCTTAATCTCTCTGCAACATGGTAAGCACCTTCTTTCTCAGTATTTGGTAAGATGACCGCGAATTCTTCTCCACCAAAACGCGCAATAAAGTCCGTATTTCGCGGCAATGCTTTGGCAAGTAAAGTCGCGACATCTTTTAACGCCTTATCACCGATAGCATGACCATAATGATCATTAAAGGCTTTGAAATAGTCTATATCTATTATCAATAATGATAAGGGCAGTTTATTTCTTACTGCGGCTTTAACGGCAGTTTTAAGGGTTTTGTTATATAAACGGCGATTAGCTATCTTTGTCAGCGGGTCAGTATCGCTTAATTTTTGTAAAGCGCTATTCGCTTGTTCTAGCGCTTGGGTCCTTTGCTTAACGATATGTTCAAGTTGTTGGCTGTGTTTGTTGAGTAGTTTATTTTCCTTTTCTTTCATCCAAATAAACAGTGCCATCAAACAAAGTGATAATAAAATAATGAAGCAAAAGATGATAAAAACGATTCTTTTCGTTTTATCGTGGGGCAATAAAGCTTCTTCAGCGTCTATCTCAGTGGCAATACCTATGTCTAATGTCTTATCCCATAACCAGACACCAAAAACAGCTACGCCACGATAATCTCTATAAGGTTCGAGCTGCTTAGTAAAATCACCTGTAATAGCCTTTTTTGCCATCAAGGTTAATGGACGCTTGTTTTTCTGGGTAGCTAATTGGGGACTTATTAATACATTGGTGCCAGGGTCAGTTATTTTGATAGACATCATGCTAGTGTCTTTTTTACCAATCTCACCTGCGCTTTGTAAATGTTGTTCAAATCGACTTTTGGTTAGTAATGTGCCCGACTTATCAAAAGCATAAGTCTCACCAGATTGACCAATTTGTCCTAGCTGTAATATGCGAGTGAAGTTTTTACTAGGGTCAAAACCAAAGGCAATCGCTGCAATAATTTTACCTTGCTCATTATAAATGGGAGCGGCAATGAATATGACATGAATGTAAATGTCACTAATTTTTGTACTTGTTATGTCAGGCTGTACAAATGATGTTGTCGGAATAAAAATACTGTTTCCCGCGAAGACACGATCCAAATAGTGCTTTCGTTGTTTGTTTATAATGCTCTCTTTGCCAATATGTTCAGCATGCATAGAAGATAGCGTAACTCTTTGTGAAGATATGATGGCAAAACTTTCATAGGAGGCAAAAGAGAACTCATCAATAATAAGACGCTTTAATGCAGCTGTAATATCTTGCACCTTTTCTTCAAACTTTAAATTTATCTTTGCAGTGTTAAATTTGTTGAATTCTAATAACTGCGTAGTCAGTGTTCTGAGTTTATCGTTATTGGCAGCGTAGCCAACTTCTTTTAACTCTTCTTCGGCCCATAAATTTAAGGCTTCTTGCGTTGTTTTTAATACGGTAATTAATGATTTATTGATATTGTCTTTTGACTCAAACTCAATATGACCAATTGCACTGTAGACAAAGGAAAAGATAGTAATAAGAAATACTAGCGTAGGGAATAAAAAGAGGAAGTGCTTTATTTTTATTTTCATGAAGCAACTGTGTTTATTGGAAGATTAATTGTCATTATGGTTATTGAGGTGACTAAAACTTCACCTCAATAACGCTAACAGTAATTTAATTCTCTATTACCAATATTAGCAGTAAAAACTAAAAAGCACTTGAGCCAGTGAAAATCACCTTACCAGTACTTAATAGATTATAGTTCGTTTAGTGGCTTTGCTTAATAACGCTTTAGTGCAATATTGTATTTTCTCTATAAGTAAGCGTCTTAAGTATAAGGCATTGAGTTTCACCTTGTTCGGCACAATCAGTTAATTCAAGTATTTCTTCTTGCTCTAAAAAAGCATTCGACAGGATAACCGCAGAGCAATTACCACGACATAAAACACTTTTTATTTGTTCTATATTTAAGTTTGCTGTCTTTTCATTATGATTATCATCGTTCGCTTTATCTTTGACGTTAACACACAGTACTTTTGAAATATCAACGCCATGAATGTTGGCTAATTGCTCTAAAGATGCCTCGTCAGGATTGATAAATAACACCCATTTTTTTTGCTGTTTGTGTTGTTGACAGATAGTCGCATATTGTTTGCTTAACTCAGATTTGTCAGTAATATTTTTTAGTTCAAACCAATTTTCATTGTTAGCTATGTTGCACTCTTTTATATTTTTACTAGTTAAGTTATTGGTATTGTTAGTTAAAGTTGAAATCATAGTGCACCTCGGTTTAATTTCTTAGATATACTGTATAGATGTACAGTATATTTATTTAAGTAATAATACAAGTGTTTTTTTTAAACAAATTGATTTTATATTGCACGCGACTAATCAAGGCTAATCTATAGTGTTAACTAGTCATTAGCAGTGAAAGTGTGTTTGTGGGGAAATGGTTTTGCCTTTAACTTTAACCTAAACTATGCCTTCAATTATGCCTTCAATTATGGCGTTAGTATTTCGAATTTAGGAGTGGCTAAAAGCCATAACGCAGATGAAGCCTTATGACCAAAATTGTTATAACTAGAAGTAGTATTGCTGGCGAAGCAACAATAGATTTCAAAATGGAATTACGTAAAGGAGGGCCGTTAATATTTTTTTAAGGCTTTTATCTCCTAAAATGAAAGAGAATAAATGGTTTAGGTTTAAGTCTAATAATACCGCGATGTTAATAGTTAACCATTGAAGGCAACATATGTGAATGAATAACTTTATAGTGGCATTGGTGCACTTTCTCGCTATTTTATCATTTCCAAATGTGATAATTGTGCTTCGAACTGTTCAGCACCAGATTTTACTTGATACAACTTTACTAATACATAGTTTAACTCAGGAGCGAACCAAGCGTAGGTGATTCGTTTTTTTTCCGCTATTTCACGCTTTAGGCGGATCGTTTTAACTAAGCCATAAGGCAGTATTAATTCTTCTTCGCCATCATATTCATAATCATAATTTTTAATGTTACCTGATGTACTGATAACTGGATAAGAAAAGCGTTTTTGCATTGCTTTATTACTGGACTGATTGATTAAATCTAGTCGATTTTGTAGGTGATAACTGAGTTTATCTTGCAGCCCTTCGATTTGATCTAATTTGACTTGACGGTGGCTTTTCTCATCTGTTGCTATTTTTTTAATAAAGTCGTAATGCCATTCATAACTTTTATCTCGTCCGGTACCTTCACGTTTATATATGTAGTGTTTTGGTATGACTTTATTGTTTTGGATGGTTAGGGTAGATGTTTCACTGCGCTTATCTGAAAAAATTAGCCACTCGATATCTGTTTCATAATGGTAAACCGCCGATTTACTATCGAGTTGCTTATTTTGATTATTAACATAGGTAAGCTGTCTAAGTGCAGTCCCTACAGGGGAGGATTTATGTAATAAGGTGTATTTTGCAGTGAAAGCGGGGATGGATATTATCGATGCTTGTTTACTATTATCTGTATCAGTGTGAGGTTTAACAGCGTTTGCATTGAATGATAAAGGTAAAGTTAAACATATAAATAAGGGCGATAATAAAGTGCGCATAAGTAATATTAAGTTTTCACGAAGCTGTTAAGTATAAGATATACTAACAGCTTCTAGATGTTTATCGACATTAATCTTTCATTAATCGTTAGCGTAACCTGAAGCGGGTAATGAAGTACCATCTAAAATCGCTTTCTCATTTACCATAGACAAGCGTTGTTGACATAGCCATTTGATCACTAAAGGGTATATTCTATGTTCTTGTTCGTGCACTCGAGCAGCTAAATCATCGCTACTGTCTTCTTCAAATATAGGAACTTTAGCTTGTAAAATTACTGGGCCACCATCAAGCTCCTCTGTAACAAAATGCACACTGACGCCGTGCTCTTTGTCACCTGCGTCAATAGCGCGCTGATGAGTGTTTAACCCTTGATATTTAGGAAGTAGAGAAGGGTGGATATTAACTAGTTTACCTTGAAAGTGTTGAACAAAATCAGGAGTTAGAATGCGCATAAAGCCAGCAAGGACTATAATGTCGGGGTTAAAGGCATCAATCTTTTTCACTAATTCACGGTCGTAATCTTCGCGAGTGGCAAAGTCTTTATGAGAAAGTGCTACTGTCGCTATGTCTGCATTTTCTGCACGAGTTAAACCGTAAGCTTCAGCTTTGTTCGAAACAACACCAACAACTTGCCCTGGATATTCTGAGTCAGTACAAGCATCAATGATGGCTTGTAAATTGGTGCCACTACCTGAAATTAATACCACAATTCGGTTAGACATGTTTTTTCCTTGATATGAAAATTTGCAATAAAAAAGGGCTAAAAATAGCCCTTCATTAGTTATTACTTCTCTTAACTATGTTACTTAGAGAAAACTACTTGCTCTTCGCCATCAGCTTTATCGGCTATTTCACCAATGTGCCATGCATTTTCGCCATGAGCGGCTAAAATTTCTAAGCTCTGCGCAACTTTATCTTGTGGAACAGCGATAATCATACCAACACCACAGTTAAAGGTGCGGTACATTTCATGAGTTGTAATGTTGCCATTTTCTTGTAACCAGTTGAAAATGGTTGGCCATTGCCAGCTCTCACCATTAATTACTGCTTGCGCAGTTTCAGGCAATACACGTGGAATATTTTCCCAGAAGCCACCGCCAGTGATATGAGAAAGAGCATGTACTTCTACATCTTTTAATAGTGCCAACACTGACTTAACATAAATCTTTGTTGGTTCAAGTAAATGGTCAGCAATTTTCTTACCTTCAAGTAACTCATTAGTATCGGTGCTGTTTACTTCCAATACCTTACGAATTAAAGAAAAACCATTTGAGTGAGGTCCTGACGCACCTAAAGCGATAAGTTGATCACCTGCCGCAACTTTAGAGCCATCAAGTAAGCGAGACTTTTCAGCTACGCCAACACAGAAACCAGCGATATCATAATCACCTTTATGGTACATGCCAGGCATTTCAGCAGTTTCACCGCCAACAAGCGCACAACCTGATTGAATACAACCCTCTGCAATACCTTCTACTACAGAAGAAGCGACAGCAACATCTAATTTTGCCGTTGCATAGTAGTCAAGGAAGAACAAAGGCTCGGCACCCTGAACGATAAGATCATTAACACACATAGCTACAAGGTCGATACCAACAGTATCATGCTTAGCTAAGTCAATTGCTAAACGTAATTTAGTACCTACACCATCGGTACCAGCAACTAAAACAGGTTCTTTATAACCTGTAGGTAATTGGCACACTGAGCCAAAACCACCTAAACCACCCATTACTTCAGGGCGAGTTGTGCGTTTAACCGCACCTTTAATGTTTTCAACTAAGGCATTACCAGCATCAATATCAACACCAGCGTCTTTATAGCTTAAGGACTGTTTTTGTTCGCTCACGGGAAACCTCAAAAATTACCGATAGAATAGATACCCAATAAAAGTTTATTAGATATTAAAGTCGCGTATTCTACCAGTGCATCGACTCATACTCAAGGCGAGATGACGCATCTTATCTTTCTTTATCACGCTTTTGTTCGTTAAGTTTTTTTTGTGAAATTATTTCTCATATTTGGTCATTATAATCGTTAACATTGTGGTAAGATCTTCATTACGAATTATCTCCCTTGTTTATGTTTTCATTTAGAATGTTTAAATATTTTATTGTTTCATTTTATATAGTTTTATTTTTACTAACTTCGCTATTCTTTGGCCGTTACGCTCATGCGCTTGAAGTTAATGATTTATACCAAGCGAGTATCAAGGTTAACTCGCAAGCAAATAACGAACGAAAGTCTGCATTAAAACAAGCTATGCAAGCTGTTATGCTTAAAGTTGGCGGTCAGTTGAGCGTTTTAGATAATGACGTATTAAAAAAAGCACTAAAAAGCGCCAATAGCTATATAACACAGTACCATTACCAGCAAATAAGTCAGTCACGAAATACCTTAGCAAAACAGCAACTCAATTTAGTTGTTAGCTTTAATGAAGAAAAAATTAACAACTTATTCTATCAAGCCAACTTACCTATTTGGGGGAGTTTACGACCTCAAGTCCTATTGTGGCTTATTGATGAGCAAGGCTTACACCGTTCTATTATTTCTAATTCGAATAATAATAACGCTTCGGATGTAAATTTTCCTATGTTGGTAAATGACTTCTCGCGCCAACGCGGTCTGCCACTTTTAATGCCATTAATGGATTTTGATGATGCTAATCAAATGAAGTTAAGTGATTTGTGGGGACGCTTTGAGCAACCAATTCGAAACGCTTCTGCACGGTATTTTCCTGAAGCAGTGGTAGTGATGAGAATTTCAAATTCAAGTTTAGTTACTTTAGATACACAGCCTACCTATGAAAACACTGCTGCCAATGATACTGCTAATCGTCAATATAATGATAAGGCAAATGCATTACCAAGTGATTGTGGTTTGTTATGCAGTAAAGAAGAAGTTATTTATGCGCTAGATTGGAGCTTATTGTCTTCACAATCGGCCACCAACAGGCCGCAATTTGGTGAACAGCAAACGTTCAGTCAGCAGTATCAAGGTGAAGATAAAGCGTTACTTTTAAAGCAAGGCTTAGCTGATATTACGGATATTATTTATCAGCATTATGCACTGTCGACTGAGGTAGATAATAACTTTGTTATTGAAGTTGCTAACATTGAGTCACTGACCAGTTATATTAAGTTATTTAATTTTTTAACTGATTTATCGGCGGTCAAATCAGTTACCTTAATTTCAGCAAAAGGTAGCATGCGACGCTTTAACTTACAGTTACTCGGCTCTCAAAATACATTGTTAGCATCACTTAAGCTTAACAAACAATTACGACAATACGTTGATCCTTTATTACAAGCTAATGAAAGTGCTGTACCACTTTTTTACTGGGAGCAGCGATGAAGCCATTATCTCAATTAGCCTTGTCGGTACAACTCCCTGATGATGAAACGTTTGCTAGTTATCATGATAAATTAAATCAAGGGGTTGTTAAGCAGCTGCAAAGCTTTTTAGAGCAAAAATCTGATTTAGCTCATAGTTTTTATTTATTTGGTTTATCAAGTGTCGGGAAGTCACATTTGCTACATGCAAGCAGTGCTTATGCCGCATCACAAGGTAAATCTTCTGTTTGTCTTTCATGTGCCGAATTAATTAATTTACCTGTCGCTGTATTAGATGGTTTAGAACAAATCGATTTGATTTGCTTAGATGACATTGACCTCATCGCTGGCAATGAGCAATGGCAACAAGCCATTTTTGATCTATATAATAGGGTATTAGAGCAAAATAATTATTTATTAATAACCGGTAATGAAAGTGCTCAACAGTTAGGTATTAGCTTACCCGATCTTGTTTCTCGATTGAGTTGGGGCTTTACCGAGCAAATTAAACCTCTCGATGATGACAATAAAGTGCTAGCTCTACAATATCGAGCAGGGCAGCGAGGACTAGCAGTAAGTGATGAAGCAGTACGCTTTCTCGTTAATCGCTCAAGCAGAGACATGGCGAATTTGTTAGATGCATTAGATATGCTTGATAAAGCGTCGATTCGAGAGTTGCGTACAATAACTATTCCTTTTATAAAAGATATCCTTAACTTAAATTAGCCTGCTGTTGTTTTTTATTTTCATTGAACATAGCTTAATCGACTTGCTATACTTGTTTTATGAACATTATTCGTAAATTATGGGTGTAAGTATTTCACGTATTCTCCCTTCATTATTATTGATATTTTTAAGCATGAGTACTTCTCGAGTCTCATTTGCTGAAGAGATGATTGATAGCCTATTTGATTTAACGCTTGAAGAATTGCGTAATGTCAAAATTAAGGTTGCTTCATTAGATGAAGAAACCGTCTCTCAGTCCCCAGTACCCGTTAGTTTAATCACCGCAGATATGATCAAACAAAGTGGTGCGCTTACACTGAAAGAGTTATTGCTTACGTATGTGCCCGGCTTCAATGATGTTGAAGACCAAAATGAAATTAATATCGCTTCTCGCGGTGTTTATACTTCGTCTCAACAAAAAATACTTATCATGATTAATGGTCATCGCCTTAATTCAAGAAGTTACTCAATGGCAGCGCCTGATTACAGTATTTCTTTAGATAAAGTACAGCATATAGAAGTGCTTAGAGGCCCAGCATCGTCACTTTATGGCAATGTTTCTTTAACTGCGACTATTAATATTATATTAAAAAAAGCACAAGACAGCCCCAACATAACAGTTAAAGCTATGGTTGGTGATTATGGCCAACGAGGCTTGTCATTAATGTCTTCGTACCAAGATGAAAACATTGATGGGATTTTTTGGGCATCGTCCTATCAAAATGATGGTGAAGTAATACAGCTAGCCGCTGATGAGGTTTATAGTGCTAATCCTGAAGCGGTAAATCAAGCCATTTTAGGAGGCGTTAAAGATAAATCAACTTACGACATTGGTTTGAATTTATCTGTCAAAAATTTTACTCTTTTCTATAATTCACAACGAAGTCATTATATTGAGCCTTTTACTGGTGGTGGCTTAACGGGTGAACCCTATGATTATGAGCAAGTGGGTAAGATAAATGGTTATAGTCCTGGCCTTGGCTATGAAATGAATCATCTTGGTCTCACTTATGAAATGGATTTGTTTACTTGGCATAATAGTACTCGCGTTTATTGGGATAATACCATGATCAATACTCCACTAGTCATAGAACCACAAGAGCCTAGATTTGGAGGCCCGAGCTGGAAGGACAGTTCGTTAGGCGTATTATCTACCTTTGATAAGCAACTTACTCATGGTGATTTATTAATTGGTTTGCAATTTGAGCGTTATAAAGTATATGGCTCGCAGTTTCCGCTTATTATAGGCGCAGGTGTTAATAGTGAAGTTGAAGATATGTTACCTAGTGGTAACGAAAGCAATAGTTCTGCTTTTATGCAGTATAAAACTCCTTTAACATCATTATGGCAAGCCAATGTTGGCTTGCGTTATGACTATAAAAATAGAAAAAATACTAAAAATATTCAACAGTTTAGTCCCAGACTTGCACTTATTTATAGCCAAAATAATACCGATATAAAGTTTTCGTATTCAAAGTCTTTTGTTGATGCTACCTATTGGAACCGCTTTTCTAATTTACCATCATTTATTGGCGCTGATACCTTAAAGCCTGAAACGTTAGAAACCTTACAAATTACACCATCATTTTATTTACCCGATTTACAATTACAATTAACCAGTAATATTTTTTATGATCGCGCAAAAGATGTTATCTTTCGAGATAATAGTGCTATGTCTAATAACTACAGTAACTCAGGGAAATTAACAAGTTGGGGGTTAGAGCAAGAGATCACTTATATTAACGGTGATTTACAGATACGTTTCAATGGTACCTATCGTCAAGCACTGCGCAGCGAAGCTATAAAAGAACAAGATGGCTATATTGCCAATATTCCAGTCGTTTATTTTAACCTCATCCTAGATAAGAAATTTACTGAAAACCTTTGGTTTAACCTAAGCTACCGTTTTACGGGCAAACAATTTTCTCCGATTGTCATTCAAAAAGACGGGGTTAAAGTAGAAGATCCTTTTCCTGATTCGGGTGTCAATTTTGACGACCCAAACCATTACTTAGATAACAGCAGTTTGCTTAATACTAATATACGCTATCTATTTAGTGAAAATGTTGAGTTGTCACTGAAAATAACAAACTTGTTGGATAATCAATACCAACAAGGGGGATCTACTTTGCACCCATATCAAAAACCAGGGCGTTGGTATTCGGCCAGCCTTGCTTTTTCTTTCTAAAGCGAAGTCAAAAAAGGCACTATAAAGTGCCTTTTTTAAAACTTGTCTTTGTTAATGTAAAATCAGTGCCTGTGTACTTTTTACAAAAACTTAAAGCCATACGTTATGATTGCGTCTCGTCATTTTTCTTTTTTCTAATGCTTAAGCCAAGTTCTTGTCCTCTATACTTTGCATAATAGGTAGCGCCGTAGAACATAGTGCTAGCAAAAATAAGCTCTAATAGAGCCCATACTCTGTCTTCTGGCAGTACCCAAAGTGTGGTTAAACTGTGTAAAAAATAAATAAGTACAATAAAGTTCGACCATGCATAGGTAAAAGGATTGCCCTGTAAAAGTCCTTTTAATGGAAATAGCAGGGGCAGGGTAAACATAAGTAATGAGGTACCTGTGCTCAAGCTTTCACTAGGACTGAGTACAATAAGCCATAACGGCATAAAAAATAGTAAAGAGAAATAACCTGTTAGCGCTATTTTTTTTAAGTTGTTGGTTGAGATTCTTTGTTTAGTCATAATTTGCTTAAGCGAGGTTTACTGAGTAAAAAGTGTCAATACGTTTTCTGGCGGGCGACCAATAATAGCTTTATTGCCATTACTAACAATAGGGCGCTCAATTAATTTAGGCGTTTTTGCCATCGCATCAATTAAACTGTCATCATCAGCACCTTTTAAATTTTGCTCACTAAATTCAGCCTCTTTTACTCGCATCATATCAATGGCTTTGCAGTCAAGTTGCTGTAATAGCTGTTTTATTTCGTCTTCAGTTAAGGGCGCTTTTAAATATTCAACGATGTTGAATTCTTGATTTGATAATGCACTTTGCTCTTCAAGTAAAGCTAACGTTTGTCTGCTCTTTGAGCATCTAGGGTTATGGTAAATAGTGAACATATTGATATCCTTGATAATTGATTCTTTAATAAAGCCTATGTGTGTAGTTAAACGTTTATAAACGTTTTAGGCGATTTTCTTGTTCTTGAAATTGTAAAATACGTGCTTTGATACGTTTTTGTAATAAGGGTTGATCATCAACAAAAGCGTAGCTGGTTTGTAGTTCGTCTACGGCTTTAGAGTATGCGCCAAGTAAAGCGAGCACTTCAGCTTTATAAACGTGCATTAACCCCATCTTACCTTGTTGGCGATAGAGGCTTGTTAAAATGTCATAGGCAATGAAATTCCCAGGGTTTACCAATAAGAAGTCTTGCAGTATTTGTGCTGACTTATCATATTGTTTATTACTCAATAGGGCATTGCCGTAGTTTAAACTAATTACCTGATTGTTTGGCATTAATAGGTTTAAATAAGCTAACATGCTTAGCGCTTTTTCATTACCTTCGTTAGCTAAATAAACATCAGTTAACGCATCAACATAAAATAAATTATTTTTGTCTGTTAATCGTAGCGCTTCTAATAAATCTTGCGCCTTATCATATTGTTTATCTTCAAAATAAGATAACGCCAAACCATACTGAGCACCTTCCTTTATCGTGTAATGGTTTTTCGCTAATAACCGTTGGAAATAGGCAATATTCGATTTGGTATCACCTTGATACCTTGCTTTAAGACGTGCTTTAGCCAACTCAAAATTTAAACTTGGCGGCAAAGGCCTTACCGGATAATTATGAGCTCGCTGGCGAGCATCTGCAATTCGAGACTCAGGTAAAGGATGGGTCAATAACATTGCTGGTGGTTTACTGGCATAGCGATACTTTTCAGACATTTTTCTAAAAAAGCTCGGTGCACCTTGTGGATCAAAACCACTATTGGCTAATAAAGCAATGCCTACACGGTCTGCTTCTTTTTCATTGCCTCGAGTGTAGTTAATACTTGCTTGTTGTGAAGCAGCCATAGTGGTACTTAGGGCTGCCATACCAACCGCAGGGTTGACCAAGCCAATTAATACGCTTGATAACATTGCCGCCATTGTTAATGACTGGCTTTGACTTTGTGACTCTAAACGGCGTGCTAAATGACGTTGAGTAACATGCGAAATTTCATGAGCAAGTACTGAGGCAAGCTCACTTTCTGTATCTGCAGTTGTCACTAAACCACTATGCACACCAACATGGCCACCAAAAAAGGCAAAGGCATTTAATTCGTTATTATTAAGCAGAAAAAATTCAAAGGCATAATTTACATCATTAGCATTCTTAACTAAGCGATTACCTAAATCATTAATGTATTCTATTAACACTGGGTCTTGAATCAAGGGTTGGCTTGCGCGCAACTGTCTCATCATCGCTAAACCAATTTGTCGTTCTTTATCCAGAGATAATACGCTAAAACCTGAAATGCCAATGTCAGGCAATTTATTTTTATCATTCTGACTATTGTAAGCGTTAACGTTAAAGCTTGTTACACTTGCAATACTTAAGGTAATAATTACTGAGCTAAGCAATGGTTTGAGATTAAACAATGCCATATATTATGTAATGTCCTGTATGATTCGTTAGGCATAATCCGTTTAAAAAACGCCTCTAAAATGGTTTGTAAGTGGTCTTTATCATCCGACTTCTTGTCAGGTTATAATATTACCATTTCTTTTCGCTATTTCTTGATAGAATTGTGCAATATTGTAACCTTTGACTTCAATAATTTGAAAAGATTCGGCTAAATTCGAAATTAATTGCTCAACTTTTTGATGAGCAAATTTAATCAGCGCAATATCGCCATCATCGCCACTTTGATAGCAAAAAATACTAAAAGCAACCAAACTATTTATACGAAACAGCATTTGCATACTTTCAGGTACCCAGTTAATGAACGGGCAGCTAGCTTCACTGTTTGCATGAAGAACAGGGTAGCAATGCAATTCATAACCCATGTCATTATATTCATGACGTAATACAATTTTAGGTTTATGTTTAACTGTTAAATTACCTTGCGAATCTTTACTTGCTTGTAATAAAGGTAAGTTCCATATTTCAGGGTTGAGTATACGTTTATACGCGCTATCAAAGCCATGGCTTAATATGCCATCTAAGTCGCCAAGAGAAGATGAAACAAGGTGAAAAATAGCCGGAACATCGCCCCAGTTAATTTTTCGCTTATAAGCATTTATCTCTTTTAATTTAGCATGCTCGCTTAATGAGCTCATTGAGTTAATTTTCCTAGTCGCCACTTTTAGTAAGACTTGCTGTAATGGCTACTGTATAGTTGCTTTAATTGATTGATTAATCGATTGTCGCAAATTAGATAAGCAAACTAAAGAGTTGATTTACTATTCTGATGATTTTTAACTATGATGGCAGTAATGATAAATGCCCTGTGCCTTTGGTAACTATGCGTTTATTATTAAAAAAAATGCAGGCAGGTGATCAATGTATTGTGCTAATAAAAGATCCTGGTTCGCTAAAAGATATCCCTAAGTTATTAACTAAACAAGGTTATTATTATAGTCAGCATGGTGTGAGTGATGGTATTGTAAAGGTTATCATTGAAAGTAAAATCAAATAAAGTTTTTAATAGGAAACGGACGGGTTATGTTTAAGTTGTTTAATGATTGGTATGCACGGAAATTTTCTGATCCGCATGCTGTCACCTTAGTTGTTATTTTAATTTGCTTAGCTTTATTTATTGCCTTGTTTAGCGGATTACTTATGCCGGTATTTGTCGCTATCTCTATTGCGTTTCTATTAGACTTACCGGTAAATAAACTTATTCAGTTATCTATGTCACGTACCAGTGCTACCATTGCTGTTGTAGTCGCTTTTGTCGGATTTTCTCTTGTTGGCATTTTAGGTTTGATGCCTATTGTTTGGCAGCAAAGCAGCCGATTAGTGCAAGAAGTGCCGCATATGGCATCCCAAGGTAAAGAGTACCTGTTAACCTTGCCTGAAAAGTATCCTGAATTAGTACAAGCGCCTCAGATGGAAACATTCATTTCATTAGTTAATGATAAAATATTAGAGTGGGGTCAAGTGGCAGTGCAAGCTTCTTTAAATTCTATTTCTGATATTGTCGCTTTGATGGTTTATCTTATTTTAGTGCCTTTAATGGTGTTTTTCTTTTTAAAGGATAAGAAGGACATTTTAGCTAATATTGCCAGTTTCTTACCTAAAGAACGTCGTATGGCGGTGCAGGTAAGTAAAGAGATGAATCAGCAAATTTTGAATTACATCCGCGGTAAAGTCATTGAAATCATTATCGTGGGGGCATCGACGACAGTTGCCTTTGTGTTCTTAGATTTACAATATGCAGTATTGTTAGGAGTCTTAGTTGGCCTTTCAGTACTCGTGCCATACGTGGGGGCTACAGTAGTCACTATTCCTGTTGCTTTAGTTGCCTTATTCCAATTTGGTTTTAGTAGTGAGTTTGGTTACGTAATGCTGGCTTATGGTGTTATTCAGGCGATTGACGGTAATGTTATTGTGCCGCTACTATTTTCTGAAGCCGTGAACTTACACCCAGTAACAATTATTGTTGCGGTCATATTCTTTGGCGGTTTATGGGGATTTTGGGGAGTGTTTTTTGCAATTCCACTAGCAACATTGGTGAAGGCGGTTATTAATGCTTGGCCCTCAACGAGCGATTCAATCCCTCCTGTTGAATCTTAACTATTGCTGTCAATTATGTTGGCAATGTAGGTAATTGAACGCAGTGAATTTTTATTATAGTTACAGATAATTATTTTAAGGTCTCTTATGAAAATTGGTGTTACACACAGAACTATGCCTGCTCATAAACGCATGGCATTAGTCGCTCATGATAACAAAAAAGCAGATCTCATTGCTTGGGCAACAAAGCGTGCAGAAGACCTTAAGTTTCATCATTTATTTGCTACAGGCACAACGGGTACTTTATTGAGTAATGACGTTGGTTTGCCAGTTAAGTGCTTGTTTTCTGGCCCTATGGGCGGTGATCAGCAACTTGGCGCTTTGATTGCAGAAGGGGAAATAGATGTGATGATTTTCTTTTTCGATCCGTTAGAGTCAGTGCCTCATGATCCCGATGTGAAAGCATTGTTACGTTTGGCTGCAGTATGGAATATTCCGGTAGCAACGAATAAATCAACGGCGAATTTTTTAATGGATTCAGAGCAGATGACACAGGAAAGTGAGATAGAGATACCTGATTATGCAGGTTATTTAGCTGAAAGAGTTAAATAGCTCGAATCTGAGTATGTAGAACAACATTTGATTATGTTATTAACCCTGTAAATTAACCACTAAGCTTCTGCTTAGTGGTTATCTTATACTAATTATTTATCATTAAGTTCTGTTAATACTTCTAAAACAACTTCATGATGGGTTTTAGTTTTAAACTTATTAAATACGTGACTAATTTTTCCATCTAAACCAACAAGAAAACTTAGGCGATGGATACCATCGTATTCTCTACCCATAAATTTCTTTAATCCCCAGACACCAAACTGATCAGCAACTTGATGGTCAACATCAGAAAGCAAAGAAAAATTGAGTTCATCTCGTATGCAAAACTTAGTTAAGCGTTTAACTTCATCAGGGCTAATGCCAAAAACAACGGTATTTAATGCATCTAATTCAGCTTTAGTGTCACGTAAACCTTGCGCCTGTACAGTACAACCAGGTGTCATCGCTTTAGGATAAAAATACACTAACACCTGTTTTTTTCCGATAAAGTCACTCAGTGAGATCGCTTCATCATTTTCGTTATTTAAAGTAAAAAGAGGTGCAGTATCGCCAACATTTAATGTATTCATTTGAATTATCTTTTTTGGTTAAGGTGATTTTAGCTATGAAAAAATGGCTAAATTGAAACAACTCTATAATAGGTTAGCGTTGGCTTTTTTAATACAGCCTTGCACATCTATTTGCTGACAAAGCTCTAAAAAGTCATGCTCTAATTCATCAATGCTAATTTTTTCGGTCAAAGCGAATGAAATATCGGCACTCATATAATTGGTTTTGGGGTCAATTTCAGACTTTAACGATGAAATGTCAATTTTTCGTGTGGCAAAGAACGCAGTCATCGTTTTAAGTATACCAGGTTGATCTATACCTGCATATTTGGCTTGATAATGTTTGACTAAGTCAAAGGTTCTATGTCCTGAGGTACGCTTCATCATAGTGATCAGATCTAAACTATGGGCAATCTGTGGTAACCTTGCTTCAATTTTATTGATAGCCCTAGCATCACCATTCAATAGCATAATAAAGGTAAATTCAGAGCCAAAAAGCGCCATTCTGCTGTCTAAGATATTACATTCGCATTCACTTGCTAATTTAGTTAATTCACTAACGCAACCTGTTCGGTCTGCTCCCATTGCTGTTAGCACTAAATACTGTGACATTCATTACGCCTAAATAGGTTATTAAAGGCGCATTGTAACTTATCAAGGATCAAGTTGGAATCTTCTTGAAGTTTATTGGTCATATATCTTGTGTTTGCAAAAACACCGAAGTACCATGGGGCGCAATAGATACTCAAACCCGAATATTCAGGTGGTTTGGCTATATCCATCGTACCTATTTATTAGCATTAGTTTATTAGTATTAGTTTTGAATTTTAAAGTGAGCTTAGGGCATTACTTAAGCCGCAGGAGTTTTAATGAGTCGTCGAACATTCTATTTTTCATTGTTAGCTTTATCACTTAGTGCATGTAGCTCAGTAAGTAACAAACAAGCGGAAGGTGGTTTTGCTTATCAAAATACACCAGAAGCACAACCGCTAGTTATTCCTGAACCGTTAAATAAACCAAGTCAGCACAAAGACTTTTTTATTACTGATAAAATAAATCACCAAGGTCCTATTGGTGAAAATATGGATATTAGAGCACCGTCTTTAGTTATGCCTATCGCTGCTTCTTCACGTGTTGTTGATGAGTCAGGTATCTCGATTATATGGTTTGATAAAGTTTTAGAAGATAAAGACTTACTCGACTTTATCGAAAAAGTTGTTATTGAAAAAATGCAAACTGACGGTATTACTTTTAATACGGTACAAGAAGACAAAGAAGTCACGTTAAGTAAAGTGATAGAAGGAGCAACGAGCCTTAAAGAAACCAGTATAGATAGAAAAGGAATTAAAACAAAAATCCTTGAATCTGATTGGTATCATGATGAAGTAGATGTCGGTTGGTTATATAGCGAGATCGAATCATCGACAAGCCTGCGTTTTCGTTATCAGCTTTTAGCCAAACCCCATGGTCGCAGTGTTTCATTACGTGTTTCTTTAATTGATTTCTTAAAAACAGATCAAAAAGGCGGTAGCAAAACGATGGATCCTATCGATAAGCAAAGAGCGGAAAAAGCCATGCTCAATGCTATCATTTCTTTAGTGGATTATAATTATCGTATACAACAACGTGAAAACCGACTAACACGTGCTAATCAAAAATTAGTTACTCTAGGTAAAAACGTTGAAGCAGAAGATGCTTTCGTTGTTGAAATGGCCGCTGATAAACTATGGGATAATATGCCAGTTTTCTTTGAGAAACATGGTTTTACAATCACAGATTTAAATGAAAGCAAGAAGATTTATTACGTTGACTTCGTTAAACCAGAAACTAGCGTTTGGGATGCTATTTGGGGAGATGATGCACCAGTCGTTGATGTTAGTGAAGCACATTATCAATTTGTCTTAACGCCGTTAGATGAAGTGAATGAAAAAACTTCGGTAACAATTTATAACGCTAGTGGTGAGCCATTACCTATGGCAACATTGGAGCGAATCTTTCCAGTAATTGAAGCCGGACTTTCGTTTAGAAATGTTTTTTAATATCTTTACTTAGTCTCACAGTAATATAATTATTCTGTTAAAAACTCCGCTTGGCGGAGTTTTTTTTTATTTGAAAATAGCCATAGCAGTAAGCCATTTAAGTATATACTTAATAATGAGTAGCACTTATTTACAAGGACAATAACAGTGAAGTTAACGCTATTATATTGGCTAGTTATTATTTTTTGTGTAAGTGCGACCGCTAAAGAGAGTGCTTTATTACAAGTGCGTACTATTGCCGTAGCGCCATATGGAATGCACGAAAATGCTCAATTAAAAGGTGTTTATTTCGAGTTAACTGAGCTTTTATTAGCAAAAAATAAATTAAGTAATGAGCACTATGTCTATCCGTATGCCCGTATCATGCACGAATTAAAGATTGGCAAAACCGATCTTACGATTATGTTTAAATACCCAGAGTTAGCCTCCTACGTTACTTACATTTATCCATTGCCAGCATTAAAAAATGTTGTCGTTGGACGTAGCCAAGATAACTTTCCTTCTATCAAAAGCCTCAATGGTAAAGTGATTGCCTATTTACGGGGGGCTAAGTTTAGTGATGATGTTGATAATAACGCAGCCATTATTAAGCAAGAGGTTATCGACTTTCATCAAGGTATTATCCTGTTACAAAAGGGCAGAGTTGACGCGATTATAGGGCCACTATCGCCAATACAAAGTGCAGCAAATGAATTATTTATAAAGAAAGATTTTTTTGGTGAGCCTTTGGTTGTATCTCAGCGCACCCCTTGGTTACAGGTATCAAATAAAAGTTTGAACAAAGTCTCAATCAAGCAACTTAAACATAGTTTTGCTTCGTTATTACAGCGCGGAGAATTGGATAAACTCAAAGTGAAATACCAGTAACTCCTATGATAGATTATGGTGGTTCTAGAACTGTTCTTGATAACCAAGTAGTGGGGTTGAGCTAAAGAATCGTAGTTGATAATCCAGTGCTTGATTATTGTTTTTCGCACGTAATGACAAAGCAATTCTATGTTGTGACTTTTCCTCTGTTTCATCTATTGGGTAAAGTAACCAACTACGCCAAATTTCATTATTGTCTTTACGGTGAGCAGCAAAGCTTAACTGAATATCATGTTTAATAACAAAACCTCCTCGTTTTTGGCTGTGGCTATCTTTGATGCTAAAACTGAAATCAGCCAGCGGAATGGCTAAACCTAACCCCCAAGCTTTAATATAAGACTCTTTTAAGGTCCAGTAATCAAAAAAACGATCTCGTTGTTCTGTTATTGGTAGAGCAAAAAGCTCTTTAGTTTCTTGCGGTGAAAAGTAGCGTTCAGCTATAGCTAAAACATCATTAGTTCGGCCAATATTTTCTACATCACAGCCAATATCATCATTGAGCGTTACTGCGCAAATAATGAGGTTTTTTGTGTGGCTTATGTTAAAACGTAATGGCAGAGTTGGATTAACGATTTCTGGTTTGTCTTTTTCGCCTTTCTCAAATCGCCAGTCTTGGGGGGCAACATCAGCATAGTAGGATAGTAAATCTCGGATAAAGGCACGAGTTATTAACGCGTCGTGCTGGTCTTTGATGAATTTATATCTTTGTTGCTTAACCGTTTCTTCAGCAGTAAGCAAACTGGCGTAGCTGGCCAATAATTCATCTTTATCAAGTAAGCTCTGAGGTTTTGTCGTCCAAATATGAATTTCATTTTCAGCTAAGCATAGCTTTGCGCTTGTATGCATAGTTGTTGATCGTTGAGACAAAGAGTTCATAAAAGTATCGGTAGCTTATGTTGCATAGGTAAAGGACTAATAAAGGCGATCTTATCATAAAGAAAACAGCCAGATTTAGCTATTTATCTACTTTTTAAAAATTAGCTTGATATAACGCAAGTTCAACTAAGCTCAGGTAATTTAAAGTGTTCTGCTTGTTTTGTTGCATATAGTACAGATATCTTGCCAACTGGTCGTTCAGTTGACCTAATACCTTAGTCTATTTTTTGTTAATGCTTGTATCGGGTGATTGTACTGGTAATGAAACGTGTGTATATTAGCCGCGGTCATTTGTTTCTCTATTGCTATTTTTTTATCTCCATGTGTGATGAATAAAGTCGTTCGAGAAACAAGTACTAAATCTACTAGCATTACCACTGTCAATGAATTTTGCTTGTGCGTTCTGGCTAAAATTAGGAGTGAACATAAGGATGAAAGAAAGGATGATAAATGAGTAAGCAACATGCCAATGCTACCACTACTCCTGAAATGCGCGCTTTCATCCATGAGTCTGATTTACCCACTGCCGTACTGGCGCGATTATTAAAAATATCAGAATCTACAGTGCGCAAATGGCGCAAACGTGAATCGCTTGTGGATGCTTCTCACAAGCCTAAACAATTAAATACCACCCTAAGTGAAGCACAAGAATATGTTGTGGTTGAACTTCGTACTCGCTTATTACTGTCACTTGATGAATTGCTTGCAGTCTGTAAACAATTTATTAATGCCAATGTTTCTCGCGCCGGCTTACAACGTTGTTTAAAACGCCACGGTGTATCACGTCTTGCTGATATGGAGGAGGGCGGTGATGTCGTTGATGCCGATGACCCTCAGTCAAATGCCGTACAAGTTACACTTGAAGATACCCACGCACAGCAAGTTCTTTTATCTGAAATAAATCCAAATGCGATGCGTGAAGTATTAAACCGCAGTAACTCATTAGCAGAAGATGAAGTTGTGCAAGTAAAAGTAACCCAGCTCCCTGATTTTTCAGATAAAACGGATAAAAGCACTGCCGATAAGTCGCAAGCTAAACGCCGTTTATTAGTGGCTAATGATCCCGCATCAGGTTGGGTTTATGTCGATATTTATGATGGTAACGAAGCTGAAGCAGCGAATCGTTACATGAGCTATGTGCTCACTAAAGCCCCATTCCATATTCGCCGAATTTTGGCGGGTAATTACAATGAATTTTTAAGTCGTTTTCGTTTACTGAGCACTAATGCTAGTGATGACGAAAGTGCAAATGAATCCTCAACTGGAGAATAATCTACCATGGCTAAAACAACTAAAGCGGCAAAAGGGCAAACGCCTGTGAAAGATGCGCTTAATGACGAGCAACAATTTAACTCTCGCCTACAAGAATGCCCTATTGCCATTGTTGGTATGGCATCTATTTTTGCTGATGCAAAAAACCTAGAAGACTATTGGGATAATATTTTTGAATCTGTAGATGCGATTAAAGATGTGCCAAGTGATCGGTGGGCGGTTGATGATTATTACAATAGCGATCCAAGCGCTGCAGATAAAACCTATTGTAAACGCGGTGGTTTTTTACCGGAAATAGACTTTGACCCGATGGAATTTGGTTTGCCGCCAAATATTTTAGAATTAACGGATATTGCACAACTTTTATCTTTAGTCGTTGCTCGTGAAGTACTAAATGATGCAGGCATCGGTGATGACTCAGGCTACGACCGTGACAAAGTTGGTATTACCTTAGGTGTTGGTGGTGGTCAGAAACAGATTTCACCCTTAACCTCTCGACTACAGGGACCTGTTTTAGAGAAAGTATTAAAAGCGTCCGGTGTTGATGAATCCGATCGCGCGATGATCATTGAAAAATTTAAAAAGGCCTATATCGGTTGGGAAGAAAACTCATTTCCAGGCATGTTAGGTAATGTCATCTCAGGTCGTATTGCCAATCGTTTTGATTTTGGTGGCACTAACTGTGTGGTAGATGCTGCCTGTGCGGGCTCGTTAGCGGCGATTAAACTCGCTATTTCTGATTTACTGGAATACAGATCAGAAGTGATGATTTCAGGTGGTGTATGTTGTGATAACTCACCATTTATGTACATGTCTTTCTCAAAAACGCCAGCTTTTACCACCAATGAGGATATTCGTCCTTTTGATAATGATTCAAAAGGTATGATGATTGGTGAAGGCATTGGCATGATGGCGTTTAAACGTCTTGAAGATGCGGAGCGTGATGGCGATAGAGTTTATGCTGTGCTCAAAGGTATTGGTACTTCAAGCGATGGCCGCTTTAAATCTATTTATGCGCCACGTCCAGACGGACAGGCGAAAGCACTAAAACGTGCTTATGATGATGCTGGTTTTGAGCCAAAAAGCTGTGGTTTAATTGAAGCGCACGGTACTGGTACTAAAGCAGGTGATGCCGCTGAGTTCAGTGGCTTATTGAAACACTTTTCAACGGATAACGAGCAAAAGCAGCATATTGCTTTAGGCTCAGTTAAGTCACAAATTGGTCATACAAAGGCCGCAGCAGGCTCCGCTGGCATGATCAAAGCTGTATTGGCATTGCATCATAAAGTATTGCCAGCCACTATTCATATCGATCAGCCAAATACAGCTTTAGATATTGAAAATAGTCCACTGTATTTAAATAATGAAACTCGCCCATGGATGGCGAGAGAAGATGGTTTACCAAGGCGTGCCGGTATTAGCTCATTTGGCTTTGGTGGTACAAACTACCATATGGTATTAGAAGAATATACGCCAAAAGCCCAAGGGAATTATCGTTTAAATGCCGTGCCACAAACCATTTTAGTAACGGCAAGCGATGAACAAGCTTTAGTTCAGTCATTAACTGACTGGAAAAATAAACTAAGCATTGATAACGAAGGAAAACCCTATGTTTTCAATGATTTAGTGACGAGTGATGCCTTAGCAACACCGGCAAGTAATTTAGCTCGATGTGGCTTTGTTGCAAAAAATGCCGATGAAGCTATCAAGATGATTGATGCCGCTTTAAAACAATTTGAAGCAAAAGCTGGAAGCGAAGAGTGGAGTGTGCCAACAGGCATTTATTACCGTAAATCAGCTTTAGCTGTTGACGGTAAGGTGGTAGCGCTCTTCTCTGGACAAGGCTCACAATATGTAAATATGGGCCGCGAACTAGCTTGTAATTTCCCAAGTGTAATGCAAGCGGCTGCAGATATGGACAGCGAGTTTTCTCAAGCAGGCCTTGGGCAATTAACTCCAACTACTTACCCAATTCCAGCTTTTAATGATGATGCCAGAAAAGCACAAGATGAAGCGCTGCGTTTAACGCAACATGCTCAGCCAGCTATTGGCACATTAAGTGTGGGTCTTTATAAAACCTTTGAAAATGCAGGCTTTAAAGCAGATTTTACTGCAGGGCACAGTTTTGGTGAGTTAACTGCATTATGGGCTGCTGGTGTATTAAACGACAATGACTACATGATGTTAGCGAGAAGTCGAGGCCAAGCAATGGCTGCGCCTAAGGACTCAAGTGTAGATACGGGCACAATGATTGCTGTTGTTGGTGCTCCTGATAAAGTAGCTGCTGATATCAAAAGCATTAAAGATATATCTATTGCTAATTACAACTCTAACAACCAAGTTGTGGTTGCTGGCGTTACCAGTCAAATTGCTATCGCGATTGATGAGCTTAAAGCTAAAGGTTATAAAGTTGTGCCCTTGCCTGTTTCTGCTGCATTCCATACACCTTTAGTTGGCCATGCACAAAAACCTTTTGCAGCAGCGATTGATAGCGCTAAATTTAATAAACCTAAGCTACCTGTTTATTCTAATGGCAGTGCCAAAGCACATTCAAATAAAGCCAGTGACATTAAAAAATCACTAAAAAATCATATTTTAGAGTCAGTCCATTTTAATGAAGAAATCGATAACATCTATGCCGATGGTGGCCGAATATTTGTTGAATTCGGTCCTAAAAATGTTTTAACCAAGTTGGTTGAGAATATCTTAAAAGATAAAAATGATGTTGTCGCAATTGCTGTTAATGCAAACCCTAAAAAGTCTGCTGATATGCAATTACGTCAAGCTGCTGTGCAAATGGCTGTGCTCGGTTTAGACCTTAATGAAATTGACCCCTACAGTGCAATAAAACGCCCGTTAACAGCGCCTAAAATGTCACCTTTAGCAATGAAGTTAACCGGTGCTTCTTATGTGAGTGCAAAAACCAAAAAGGCATTTGATGATGCGCTAACGGATGGCTGGACAATTAAGCAGGCTACATCGGTACCAGTAGCAGTGCCAGAGCCAAAAGTAGTTGAGAAAGTTGTAGAGAAAATCGTTGAAGTAGAGCGTATTGTTGAAGTTGAAAAACTAGTTTATGTTAATGCTGATGGCAGTATTGCTGATAGTAATCAAGTTTCTGCTCCCGCGACAAGTGACGCAGATGGTCTAGTTAACAGTATTGAACGTAGTGTTAGTCAGTTTGTTAATCACCAGCAGCAGTTATTAAATGTGCATGAGCAATATATGCAAGGGCCAAAAGAATACGCGGCCACTTTTGACAAAGTCATTTCTTCGGTAATAGATGCTCAAGAGGGCAATGAACTACCAGAAAGTTTAGATCGCTCTTTAGGTATGTATCATGAATTTCAATCTGAAACTTTGCGTGTTCATGAGCAATACTTAAATAACCAAACCGATAACATGGCAGCAATGCTGTCAGTTTCAGATGCAAGTGCACAAGTACCAGTTACTACTAAAACACCTGTAATCTCACCTGTAACAAAACCAATTGCAGCAGAGTTAGAAAAACCTTTACAGCAAACACAGACACCTATTACTCCAGTAGCTGCGCCAGTGGTGAATACACCAACACCAGTTCAAACGATGGCTACCGCTGTTGCAATAGCTCCGGTTGCAGAAACAGTAGTTGCCGTTGCTGCTCAAACAGCCCCGGCTGCAGTTCTTGACTTACAAAAAATTCAAACTGTGATGATGGATGTGGTTGCTGAGAAGACCGGCTACCCGACAGAAATGCTTGAGCTTGAAATGGATATGGAAGCAGACCTAGGCATTGATTCCATTAAACGCGTTGAAATATTAGGGGCTGTACAAGAAAGCAT
>Ga0114909_1000443_pt1 | contig 30854 bp, 21 predicted proteins | sample MalvireepMed_906_FD_87290 | JGI IMG/M metagenome (GOLD analysis project Ga0114909, IMG submission 87290) | Marine viral communities from the Global Malaspina Expedition - Malaspina viral metaG DeepMed_906 | ecosystem: Environmental > Aquatic > Marine > Oceanic | place: Mediterranean Sea...
ACATTTTATTACTTAATAACGCTTTAGATTTTTAGATAACTTGTTAGAATAAGTTGTCTTTTGTGTTTAATGGTATTCTTTTTTGCGTCTTATTGTTTCTTATTTGGTTATAACACTGATTGCCTTGCAGTCAATGTTTGCTGTTGCCTATTCGCCAGCATTACACCAAGAAAAGCACACAGAAGAGCGTATTATTGAGCACTTTGAAAATCATGAAGCCAAACACCATAGCGCGCTTGAGTTAGCCCAACTAACATTAACAGCAAATAATGGCGAAGTTGATGACAGTCATGAACATCCAAGTTGTGAGCAAAGCAGTAACCATCAAAACCACTGCCATCATACTAGTTTAGTGTATATAGATTTACTAACTATTACACTGTTACCTGCGCAGGTTAAAAATAAGCAACAGCCCTATCAAGCCGTTTTTTCTTCACAAATTGCTAGTCCAAATTTTCGTCCCCCTATCGCTTAATTTTAAATAAATTATCCGCAGCAGATCTGATCCTAAGTTAACGCTTTTAATAAGCACTCATAGTCAGCTTTGTTGCCACCTTTTATTATTAAATTAAGAAATTATTATGAAATTTTTCCCTGTAAAAGTTACCGGCGTAGCTTTGTGTTTTGGCATGTCTATGCTGATACCAGTAAAGAGTCTTGCCTTTGAGAGCAATGCGCAATTATTACAAAAACAATGGCATGTTGGCGATGCCAATACCTCTGATTATCTACAACCACTACCGCAGCAAGTCGAACAGATATTTGCGGATATTGAATCACAAACACAGTTCAAGTTAAGTGAAATTATGTGGCTCTTGAGCGATGGGAAAATGAGCACCATCACAAAGCCATTTAATTAAAGTTACTCACCCTAATGCCTATACTGGCTGCCCAATTAAAGCGCAGCATTCACAAAGGTACTTGATACAAAATTTTGGAATGAATGATGAAATATACAATTAACAAACAAATGAAAGTAATTACACTTATTAGCATATTTTGCGGATTAACAGTGTTATCTAGCACCCTACTAGCATACGAGAACTCTGCTGAAGAAAACCACCACCATGATAAAAAAATTGACGTTTTGATATCTGATGATGGTCATGATTACGATAAAGAAAAAGGTGCTGAAGAACATGAAGAAGGCATAAGTTTTAGCCCTGAAAAAATGGCATTAGCAAATATAAAAGTTTCTACGTTAACCGCTAGAATATTCGCTCGAAGTATTTATGCCCCAGGAGAAATTAAGGCAAATGGTTATACCAGTTATATTGTTTCACCGCGTACTGAATCGGTCGTTGTAAACCGACATGCAATCTTAGGCGAGCATGTCGAAAAAGGACAACCACTAGTAACCTTATTTAGTGAATCGGTGGCGGAAGCTCAGGCGATTTATCGCGTAGCATTTAGTGAGTGGCAACGTACAAAAAAATTGGCTAAAGGAACTGTTAGTGAAAGTCGCTTACTGAAAAGTGAAACTGATTATAATTCAGCTTTTGGTCGCTTAACTGCATTTGGTCTTACGAACGCCGCTATTACAGAGATCGTTAAAAATAACTCATCAAATCTTGGTGAGTACACCTTAGTAGCAAAACGTTCTGGTGCGGTATTAAGTGATGATTTTTCGCAGGGGCAGCGGGTTGCAGCGGGTGATAAAATTATGGTTTTGGCAAATGAGGAGAATCTATGGGTTGAAGCGCGTGTTTCTCCTAATAAGAAACTGAACCTACCTGTTGGGACGCTAGCTAAAATAGAATTTTCTGGACAATTACACGATGCTAGAGTGATCCAAGAAGCTCACACTATAGACCCAAGTACACGTACACGAATTGTTCGTTTGGAAGTAGAGAATAAAGACGACAGTTTACACTCTGGGATGTTTGTTAATGTCAATTTTCAATTTGATACGGAAGTCGCGGTTATTGCTGTACCTGAAAGCGCTTTAATGCGTGGAACAGATGGTGACTGGACTGTATTTGTTGAAGATCACCCCGGTGAGTTTGAAGCGGTTGAAGTTGAATTGGGCCAATCTTTAGGCAATTACCGTCAAATTATCGGTATTGCCTCAAACACTAGAGTTGTGACCGAGGGCGCTTTTTTTGTCGCGTCTGAAATTGCTAAAGGCGGATTTGATCCGCATGGTCACTAGTAGGGAGTCATATTATGTTTAATAAAATAATTGATTGGTCGATCAATAATAGACTGTTGGTAGTTATCGCGCTGATAGCGACAGTTGCAAGCTCACTTGTGGTGATCCCAAAACTGAATTTGGATGCCTTTCCTGATGTCACTAATGTACAGGTTGCTGTTAATACTGAGGCCCCCGGTTTAGCAGCAGAAGAAGTTGAGCAGTTAATAACATACCCTATTGAAGCCGTAATGTACGCCTTACCAGATGTTGAGCAAGTACGCTCAATTTCAAAAACGGGTCTGTCAGGAGTCACTGTCGTCTTTAAGGAAGGTACAGATATTTATTTCGCTCGCCAATTGGTCTTTGAACGGCTACAGGCAGCAAAAGAGCTTATTCCTAAAGGAGTTGGCACTCCTGCAATGGGACCTAATACTTCAGGCTTAGGGCAAGTATTTCAGTATTTACTTATTGCCGATATAGACTCTGGTTATGATTCGATGACCTTAAGAAGCTTGAATGATTGGATTGTTAAATTATTAGTAATGCCGGTTGATGGCGTGACAGACGTATTATCCTTTGGTGGTAATGTCAGGCAATATCAAGTCAATATTGAACCAAGCAAATTATTGGCTTATCAATTAACTCAAAATGATATCGTTTCTGCACTTGATAATAATAATACTAATGTTGGCGGTTGGTATATGAATCGTGGCCAAGAGCAACTAGTTATTCGTGGCACAGGCTGGTTCAACAGCGGTGAGGAAGGGTTGGCCGATATTAGACAAGTGCCAGTTAAAACGGTTTCCGGCACTGTGGTAACCATAGAAGATATCGCTAAAGTATCACTAGGTAGCGAAATACGCCAAGGTGCGGTTACGATGACGCGAAAAGATACACAAGGCAATATTGAAAACCTAGGCGAAGTTGTTTCTGGAATTGTCTTAAAGCGTATGGGAGCAAATACCAAAGCGACTATTGATGGTATAAACGCAAGAATTCCTATGATAAACCAAGCATTGCCAGAAGGTGTACGCTTTGAACCTTTCTATGATCAAGCTGATTTAATTACTAAAGCGGTTGCTACCGTAGTTGACGCCTTGGCATTAGCTTTTGTTTTTATTGCTGTCGTGTTGGCGTTATTTTTGATGAACTTACGAGCAACCTTTTTAGTCTTGATTTCAATACCGATCTCCATTGCCATAGCGTTAATGATAATGTCTTGGTTAGGTTTATCAGCTAATTTGATGTCATTAGGTGGTATTGCCGTTGCTATTGGTATGTTAGTAGATGGCTCTGTTGTTATGGTTGAAAATATGTTCAAACATTTGAACCAAGCTAATTCTGCTGACTTCGAAGATAAAGGCAATGAGCAATATCACATCAAAAATGAGCAAGTAACGATTCATATGCGGTTAAAAGCTGCAGGTAAAGAAGTTGCTCGCCCGGTATTTTTTGCTGCTTCAATCATTCTTGTTGTGTTTACACCATTATTTAGCTTTGAAGGCGTTGAGGCAAAGCTTTTTCAACCGATGGCCATCAGCATTATACTAGCAGTGATCTCTGCTATTTTAGTGGCATTATTTGTTGTGCCTGCTTTAGCTACTTATATGTTTAAAAAAGGGGTTAAGCAAAGAGAAAGTTTGCTCTTAAAACCTATAGATAAATGGTATCGATTGGGACTTAAGTTTGCTATGAAACACGCTAATTTAGTGATTGTTTCGTCGGCTCTCATGTTGATTGCTGCTGTTTCATTAGTTCCTCAAATTGGTACAGAGTTTGTACCTGAGTTAGAAGAAGGCACAATTAACCTTAGGGCGACTTTAGCTCCTTCATCAAGCTTAGAAACGGCATTATCTGTTGCCCCAATTCTTGAAGAAAAATTAATGGCATTTCCAGAAGTAGAGTACACCTTAAGTCGTATTGGTCGTGCAGAAATAGGTGGCGATCCTGAACCTGTTAATAATATCGAGATATATATTGGTTTAAAACCCGTATCAGAATGGACTAGTGCTAACAATCGCTATGAATTGCAAAGCTTGATGGAAGAGCAGCTTGAACAGTTTCCAGGTTTATTACTTAACTTTTCACAACCGATTGCCACACGAGTGGATGAACTACTTTCAGGAGTGAAAGCGCAACTTGCTATCAAACTCTTTGGTCCCGAGTTAGAGATGCTAGCAAGCAAAGGTCAGGAAATTGAAACTGCAATTAAACAAATAAAAGGAGCAAGAGATGTTGCACTGGAGCAGATCGCTGGTGAAGCCCAGTTGGTAGTTAAGCCAAAAAGACAACAGCTTTCACGCTTTGGCTTATCTGTTGGGGATGTGATGGAAGTTGTTAAAGATGGTATTGGTGGAGTAAGTGCTGGCCAAATCATTAATGGCAATGAAAGATATGATATTTATGTACGAATTGAAGAAAAGTACCGTGAAAATCAAGCAGCAATAGCTGATCTTAGAATACAGTCACCAACGGGCGCTTGGGTGCGTTTAGGTGATATAGCTACCGTGTCGTTTGAATCAGGTCCACCTCAAGTGCGTCGTGATGATGTGCAACGACGTGTAGTTATTCAAGCAAATGTCCAAGGACGAGATATGGGCAGTGTTGTCGCTGATATACGGGAAATGATTGATAATAAAGTAGATTTACCTACGGGTTATTCAGTCGTTATTGGAGGTCAATTTGAAAACCAGCAACGAGCACAGCAAAGGTTGATGGTTGTTGTACCGTTATCATTATTGCTTATTGCCTTGTTACTTTATTTTGCATTTGGCTCAGTAGGTCAAGCTATGCTTATTTTAGTAAATGTCCCCCTCGCCGTAATCGGTGGCATTTTTTCATTATACCTTTCAGGGCAGTATTTATCTGTACCAAGTTCCGTGGGTTTTATCACTTTATTTGGTGTCGCTGTACTCAATGGAGTAGTGATGGTTGAAAGTATTAATCAGCTTATTAAAGAGGGGCTTGAAACGTCGAAGGCGGTTTTTGAGGGGGCAGTGTCTCGCTTACGGCCTGTGCTCATGACAGCTATAACTTCTGCTCTGGGTTTAATACCCATGTTGATGTCGAATGGCGTAGGGGCTGAAATACAACGACCGCTTGCCAGCGTTATAGTTGGCGGTTTAGTGACAGCGACCTTATTAACTCTATTTGTATTACCGGTTTTATATCATTGGTTTTCGAAAGAAAAAATTAAAAAGCTTAGAAGTTAAACAACTCAGCATTTTTACAAGTGAGTTTTATTATTATACTTAAGAAGGAAAACCAGAGTAGCTTAACTACTCTGGTTTAAATATACGAATAAACAACGATTGACAGATCAGGTGAATATTCATACCAAACAATTTTTTGGTATTTTGTATACTATTACAGGCTATCATTAGATAATGGTAACAAATATGTAACGTTAACATTCTACGAAGAGTTAATTACAATGTATACATTGCTAGGTGTTGTTTAAATATACTTTTATTGCATAACCAATAATCACTAAGCTGCCACTTATTAGTACTCAATTCATATAAATAAGTACTACTCATACTTATTTGTAATAAACAATAAAATTAAACTGGTTGATCTGTTGGTAGCTATTGCTATCACTGGCTTATGTTTTTTTGTTCTTTGAAGATGTAATTTTTCTGTAAAAAAAGTTTAATAATGCACTAGCAATTAGCTCAAATTCTGATAATCTCTTACCTCGTTATTTTCCTTAGTTGATTTTTCGTACAACTAGAAATAACAGCGATAATAAATTTATCCACAAATGATAAAAATAATAAAACGTGTATAAAAAGCAAACAAGATCAAGCTTTTTTTTAATAAAATCAAATGAATACCTAAACATCAATAAATAAGTCTTAAAAACTTATTTGTCGATAAATCGTGCTTGCTCACAAGGTTATCCACAACTAAGAAAGGTTTTTTTAGACTTTTTGGACACTTATACAAACGGTCTACTGTAAAAGAGCTGCGTCTATGGGGATGTTTTGTTCAGCCTACTCTTATTACGACTGAATCCGACATCTTGAGGTGGAATGGCTATGCGCTTTATGGCATCCTTAGCCATCTTTTCTTTATTATTACTTATCTACTTCTTATGACCACTTCTGCCAGCTCTACTGGAAAGCCCAGCTCACCAAATAATGCTCAATCGCCGCTTATTTTAGTTGATGGTTCTTCGTACTTATTTCGCGCATACCATGTTCCGTATTTACAAGCGCTTGCCACTAAGGATGGTCAACCGACAGGTGCGATTACTGGCGTATTAAATATGCTGCGCAGTTTAAATAAAGATTACCCGAATGGTAATGTCATAGTGATTTTTGATGCGAAAGGCAAAACGTTTCGTAATGATATGTACCCTGAATATAAAGCTAATCGTCCGCCTATGCCTGATGATTTGCGTACACAAATTGCGCCTTTGCACGAAATAATAACGGCAATGGGTTTACCGTTATTAGTTATCCCTGGTGTAGAAGCTGATGATGTCATTGGTACTTTAGCAAAACAGGCTGATGAATTAGGTATAGAAACGGTAATTTCTACCGGTGATAAGGATATGGCGCAGTTAGTTACACCACATGTTCGTTTAATTAACACCATGACTGACGTTGAAATGGATGAAGCGGGCGTCGTTGAAAAGTTTGGTGTACGACCAGATCAAATTATAGATTACTTGGCGCTGATGGGTGACAAGGTTGATAACATTCCCGGCGTTGTCAAATGTGGACCAAAAACCGCAGTTAAGTGGCTGGCGGAGCATGGCACGCTTGATGAAGTTATTGCGAACGCAGATAAGGTTAAAGGTAAAATTGGTGAAAACTTGCGTGATGCGCTAGAGCAACTACCGCTCTCTTATCAATTAGCGACCATTAAGTGTGATGTGGAACTTGAAGAAAGTGCCGGACAGTTACAAGCAAGTGCAGCTAATGTAGAAGCACTAACTGAGCTATATCAAAAGTTCGAATTAAAACGCCTGCTTGCGGATTTAACTGCTGAGCCTGTTAGTGCCGATGCTGCGAAGTCATCCGATAGAGAAAACAGCCAAGCCGAAGTCGTTGCCGCACAAGTGAGAGATGCTCAATACGATATTATACTAGATAAAGTTTTATTTGAACAATGGTTGGCTAAGCTAAAAGCAAGTGAGGCATTTGCTTTTGATACGGAAACCACAAGTGTTGATTACATGAAAGCTGAATTAGTGGGTCTTTCTTTTGCTATTGAAGCCGGTAAAGCGGCTTATGTGCCTTTAAATCACGACTATTTAGACGCACCAGAGCAACTTGACCGTGATTGGGTCTTAGCGCAATTAAAACCTTTATTAGAAAGTACAGGTGTTAAAAAAATTGGTCAGAATTTAAAGTATGATGCCAATGTTTTAAGTCATTACGATATTGCGCTGCAAGGCGTTGCCTTTGATACCATGATTGAGTCGTACTGTTATAACAGTATTGCCACTCGACATAATATGGATGCCCTAGCACTTAAATATCTTGACTATAAAACCGTGCATTTTGAAGATATTGCCGGTAAGGGTGCTAAACAGCTTACCTTTAATCAAATCGAGATTGAAAAAGCTGGCCATTATGCCGCTGAAGATGCCGATATTACCTTGCGTTTGCACCAAGCAATTTTTCCGGCACTCACTGATTCACCGAAACAATTAAGTGTTTATAACGATATTGAAATGCCATTAATGCCAGTCATTGCCCGTATGGAGCAAGGCGGGGTTTTAATTGATAGTGACTTGTTAGCAGAGCAAAGCCAAACTTTAGGTCAACGTTTAGCCGAGCTCGAAATAGAAGCGCATAACTTAGCAGGTAAAAGCTTCAACTTAGCTTCACCTAAACAGTTGCAGCAAATATTGTTTGAAGAGTTACAAATCCCGATCATCAAAAAAACGCCAAAAGGTGCACCTTCTACCGCAGAAGAAGTATTGCAAGAGCTAGCACTTGACTATCCTTTGCCTAAAATTATTTTAGAAAATCGTGGTTTAAGTAAGCTAAAATCAACCTATACCGATAAGTTACCACTCATGGTAAGCCAAAAAAGTGGTCGTGTGCATACTTCTTATCATCAAGCTGTTACGGCGACAGGCCGTTTATCTTCTACAGATCCAAACTTGCAAAATATTCCAATTCGCAGCGAAGAAGGCCGTAAAATTCGTCGTGCGTTTATTGCTCCACAAGATCACAAAATTGTTGCTATTGATTATTCACAAATTGAATTACGTATCATGGCGCATTTATCGAATGATAGCGGTTTAGTAAACGCTTTTAGTGAAGGTAAAGATATTCACCGTGCGACAGCAGCAGAGATTTTTGCCGTTGAGCTTGATGAAGTGACCACAGATCAACGCCGAAGTGCTAAAGCGATTAACTTTGGTTTGATTTATGGTATGTCAGCTTTTGGCTTGGCTAAACAGTTAAATATTGGCCGTCAGCAAGCACAAGAGTATCAGGATAAATACTTCCAACGTTACCCTGGCGTATTAACTTATATGGAAGAGACACGCCAGCAAGCAAGCGAGCAAGGTTATGTTGAAACATTGTTTGGTCGCCGCTTGTATTTACCAGATATTAATGCCAAAAACGGTATGCGTAAAAAAGCGGCTGAGCGCGCTGCAATTAATGCCCCTATGCAAGGCACGGCTGCCGATATTATCAAAAAAGCTATGCTAGCCGTTGATGAATGGTTATTAGTACAAAATGATGACCGTATAAAAATGACCATGCAGGTGCACGATGAATTAATTTTCGAAATTCACCAAGACATTGTCGAGGAAACCACAGCTAAACTGGTTGAGCTTATGAATAATGCTGTTGAATTGAGTGTGCCGTTAATTGCAGAGGCAGGTGTTGGTGAAAATTGGGATGAAGCACATTAATTTGATTTTTACTTCTGTTGAAATTTTTTTACGGATAAAGGGTTCTTATTAGAAGTACGATAACGATCCCCGTTTTCTGACGTGTTTTTGGCTGCTGAAGTTAAGCTCTTATAAGTTTAATTTCACAGCCTTTTTTATTGGCTTTTTATATAGGTTAGCTGTTTTGTTAAAAATCTATAGTGCAGCCACTACCAATATCAATAAAGCGCTTGGTTTCACCGCTTTGTTGAAACTCTAACAGTGCTAGATTAATGTCGTCGAGTAGTTGTGACCATTGTTGATATTTATTACTGACAGCAAAATATAAGTGATTGTATTTCAGTGCGGGGTTAACTACCTCGGTACCATTTAGTAGTGCTTGTTTATTATTATTAGAAAGTTCGGAGTAGTTAACACTGTAAGTAAATACTTTGGGATCTCCAACAATAAGATCAACACGGTTTGCCACCAGAAGTTTCATTAATTGTAATTCATCTACTGCCTGTACTACTGAGAACTGTTTGGCGTCCATCATGGCATCAAATTCTGGGGTATTCTGATAACCGCGCACTACACCGATTATCTTTCCTTTAAGTGTTGCTAAATCATCAGTTAAGGTGAATTGATAGCCCTTTCTTTTTAATAACGAAATTTTCCCGCCTGAAAACTTATTTGATAACACTAATAGCTCTTGACGCTTTTTGCCTTTAATAACATCTGAAGGGGCTGAGCTCTCAATAAAGTATTCAGGAAAGAGTATATCCATTTTTCCTTGCTCTACTAACATCACGGATCGTGCCCAAGGGTAGAAATGTATGTTTACTTGATAACCTCGGCTAACTAACAAAGCCGTGGTGAATTGAAAAACCCAACCTTTGTTGCAAATATTTTCACTGATATATGGCGGCCAATTTAACGTTGCTAAGTTAAGTACTTTTGTTGATTGGCCATTAAAGCGATAACCTTGTGCTGTTTTTTCGCCTTCAATAGTGTATTGCTTAGCATCTTGAAAATAGTTAATCGTTAAGTTGTGATCGCTGGCTACAGCTACGTTGAGCAAGCAAGTTAAGTAAAAGCACAAAAAAACTTTTATCAGGACTATTGTCGACTTGGAGATGGAAGCTACTGTCGTCATAGATTTAGTCCTGATTAACCGAAGTTATAACTAAGAGTAAATAAAAATTTAACATCATCTTCATTATCGAGATCAGTATTATGAAGACCGAATGAAAAATCAACATATTGATATGAAATTAAAGCCGTGATTTGCCCATGAAGATAGGCTTTGTTATTAGCGCCCCATTGCCACTTATCAGCATCTAAACTAGTCGATTTATCCAAACTAATTAATAAGGAGTAACGTTCGGTAAAAGTGAATGTATGGCTAGCCATAACAATATAATGTCTAGCACCAGTAGCAAAGTAATCATTGCTGTACCAAAAGGAAATACTAGTATCGCTATAAAGATATTTTAGGTAGAGCTCGTTATAGTTAATATCTGAACTGTCACTATCACCATAATAAGTATATAAGCTAAAGCCAGCGTCGATAGAATGATCTTGATTAAAGGCGTAGCTATATCCCAGATAAAAGTCGACTTCAATACTTGCTAGATCATCGTAATCAACATTTGACGCCCAGCTACCAAGATAAATACCATTATCAGCAGACCAAGTCGTTCCAGCCTGTAGTGCTACATCGTCATCGGTTTGGCTGATACCATTGAATAAATAATTATTGGCAAGGGTAACGTTACCGCTCCAGTCCGCTGTTGCATTACAGGGGGCTAAGCTAGCAAAGATAAAAATAACAGCAATTAAATGATATTGCATAAGGTTAAATTCATAAATAATTATAAATTTAACTATAGTTGCTGGTGGCATTTATTCAATGTTACTCGTGATTATTGAGCTTTACTTAGCGAAATGTAATGCCAGTTAACTTTCTACCGTTAAGGGGGGAGGTGCTCGAATTATGCGTTAGAGTATCGCTCTTTATTACCTAACCAGCGTTGAATAAGCGCTTGTGCACATTCTGTATTTTGACGTGATAATAAATAAGCTTTTTGTTGAATTTCAGGTATTAAGTGGCCGTCGCGTACTAAATCTGCAATTCTCAGCTCAGCTAAACCTGTTTGACGAGTACCTAATAATTCTCCGGGACCGCGAATTTCTAGGTCTTTTTCGGCAATGACAAAGCCATCATTGCTTTCCCTAAGAACCGCTAAGCGCTTAGTCGCGGTTTTTGAGAGCGGAGCTTTGTAAAGTAAAACGCAATGTGAAGCAACTGAACCACGACCGACTCGACCACGTAATTGATGCAATTGTGCTAAGCCTAATCGTTCGGGGTTTTCGATTACCATTAGGCTTGAGTTGGGCACATCAACGCCTACTTCAATCACGGTGGTTGCAATAAGTAAGTGTAATTCACCTGTTTTAAAACTGTCCATGACGGCTTGTTTTTCATTGGCTTTCATACGACCATGCACTAAACCTATTTTTAATTCAGGTAACTGAGCTTGTAGATGCAAAGCAGTATCTTCAGCGGCTTGACACTGCAACACTTCCGATTCTTCTATTAAAGTACAAACCCAATAAGCTTGTCTGCCATCATTAACACAGCCTTGTCTAATCCGTTCAATGACATTATCGCGGCGTGAATCTGGTAAGGCAATTGTATTGATAGGAGTGCGTCCCGGCGGTAATTCATCAATCACAGACGTATCAAGATCTGCATAAGCCGTCATTGCTAAAGTACGTGGAATAGGCGTGGCGGTCATAATCAATTGATGTGGGTACTTGTCATCGAAGACCCCTTTTTCACGTAATGATAAGCGCTGATGAACGCCAAACTTGTGTTGTTCATCAATAATGATCAAGACTAAATTTTTAAAGATCACATCTGCTTGAAATAGTGCATGCGTACCAATCACCATCTGCATATCACCATTGGCAATTCGTGCTAATGCTTCACGACGGGCTTTGGCTTTTGTTTTACCTGCTAACCAACCGACACTGATTTCTAATGGTTCAAACCAGTTGGCAAAATTAATAGCGTGTTGCTCGGCGAGTATCTCTGTTGGTGCCATTAAAGCCACTTGATAACCTTGGCTAATGGCCGTTAATGCAGCAAGGGCAGCGACTAAGGTTTTTCCTGAGCCCACATCACCTTGCACTAAACGCATCATTGGCAGATTTTTTGCTAAATCTGTTTTAATTTCATCTACAACACGAGCTTGTGCATTGGTGGGTGAAAAAGGCAGGGCCTTTAAAAAATTTTGGGTGACAACCTCTTTACCGAGCAAACTAATCGCGGCATGGACATCGCTGTTTTGTCTCAGTTTTAACATGCTTAGATTATGGGCAAGTAATTCTTCTTTAATAAGGCGAAGCTGTGCAGGATGTCGGCCTAATTCTAATAGCTCAACAGAGGTTTCAGGCGGCGGTCGGTGAATAATCGCCAGAGATTCACTTAAAGTATACTGTTCGTCAAATAAGCTTTTTGGTAATAACTCGTCGACTTGTCCTCGCTGCAACCTGTTTAAGGCTTGATCAGTTAAGCTTCGCAAAGAGACTTGCCTTAAACCATCAGTACTAGGGTAAACAGGGGTTAATGTTTCTTCAACAGAGGTCAGTACTCGGTCATCATCAAGTGCTTTGTATTCAGGATGAACAATTTGAAAACCACGGGGTCCACGCTTAATTTCACCGTAACAGCGGATAGTGCGGCCAATACTTAAGCTATTTTTTAGACTAGCAGAAAAGCTAAAAAAGCATAACTGAATGCTAGCGGTACCATCATGCAAAGTAACCACTAACATACGACGCTTGCCGTGAGTTATTTGACTATCAGTTATTTCACCAATGATATTTGTGGAAGTGCCAGCTAATAAATCACGCACACTAGTAACGCGGGTTTTATCTTCGTAACGTAGTGGCAAGTGAAACAGTAAGTCTTGCACTGACAGCAAACCAATTTTCTCTAACTTAGTTGCTAAGCTAGGTCCGACACCCTTTAAGGTATTAAGTGAAATTTGTGAGAGTTTAGTCAGTGCTTCCATAAAGTTTTATAACACTCAACTAATCATCAATATGCTGCCAAGCACTTTTATCCATTTGCATTTTTTGCCACCAATCATCATCGGCAACAATTTGGCCTGTTTCATCAATTTCTGGGTATGGTAAACCTTTGCGTTGACAAGCATCGGCAAAAATAGGATGACCACCTTCAAATAAAGTACGCTGTCGGCGTTCATGACTTAATTTGGGTTGATCATACATGCCTGCTAGTTGACGCTGACGCTGTGCTTCGTATAACACAACCGAACAGGCAACAGATACATTTAAAGATTGCACCATACCGACCATAGGAATAACAATGTGTTGATCTGCAAGCGCTAATGCTTCTTCTGAGGTGCCAAATTTTTCTTGCCCCAAAATGATAGCCGTAGGTTTGGTGTAATCAATTTCGGTAAAGTTAACCGCAGTATCAGATAAGTTGGTGACTAATACCTGCATACCTTGAGCTTTTAGGGCAGCTATAGCATCAGCAGTTTTATGATAATTATGCACGTCAATCCAATTCTGACTGCCTGCCGCGCTGCCGCCACGTACTTCGGCTTCTTCACTTTTCCATACTGCATGGACATCGCTCACACCAATGGCATCACAAGTACGTACCACAGCAGCTAAGTTATGGCTTTTATGTAGTCCTTCCATGCAAACTGTTAAGTCAGGTTGGCGTTTATCTAACATGGTATTTATGCGTGCTAATCTTTTTGGAGTCATTTTCTTAATCTTTCAAATAGTATGCTAATTAACACTTGGTAATTCTAAAACGCCGTCAATTTCAATATCTACATCTTTAGGCAGTTTTGAAATTTGAATTGCAGCACGTGCAGGGTATGGCTGTTGAAAATATTTAGCCATGATTTCATTTACCGTCGCGAAGTTACTTAAGTCAGTCATGAAAATGTTCACTTTAACCATGTCGTTAATACATCCACCGGCTGCTTCACACACAGCAGATAAGTTTTTAAATACTTGTTCTGTTTGCTCGGCAAAGCCACCTTCAACGACTACCATGGTTTCTGGTACTAACGGGATTTGTCCTGATAAATAGACGGTGTTATTTACTTTTACGGCTTGGCTATATGTGCCAATAGCGCTTGGCGCTTGATCTGTACTGATAATGCTTTTCATAATACTTCCTAAAATTTATATTTTTTTGAGTCTAGGTCTATTTATTTCTAATGACACGTTGCACGTCAATCATTACTTTTATTTTACGAATGATATCGGCAAGATGAATTCGGTCTCGACAAGTAATTTCCATGTCAATTACGTATAAACCGGCCTCTTTTTCACCAGAATTTAAACTGTGGACATTAGAGCCACACTTAGCAACTACGTTGGTTAGTAATGCAAGGGCGCCTTGGTGGTTGACAATTTCAACACGAAGTTTAGCAATAAACTCTTTACTGATGTCATTATCCCATTTTACTGGGAATAAACCGCCTTGTTCATGACCTTTAATATTTCGACAGCCTTGCTGATGTACCATCAAACCTTTACCCGGGCTGAGGTAAGCTAATATGGCATCGCCAGGAATAGGGCGACAACACTTACCATAACTAACCAGCATACCTTCGGTGCCTTTTATCGGCATTTTAGTTTTTGCTGAGTTAGAAGGTAGTTCATTATCTTCAGTAAATTCGTCGGTTAAGCGCCTTGCTATACCAATACTTAATGCATTACCAAGACCAATATTCGTCAGTAGCTCGTCAAAGTCTCTATTGCCACTTTGCGCTACCACTTCATCTATTTTGTCTTGGGCAATATCTTCTAATTTAGTTTTACCCAAAGCATGACTTAATAAACGCAAGCCTAAAGTATGAGATTCATCTTTTTCCCGACTTCTAAGGTAAGTTCTTATTTGCAGTCGTGCTTTAGCGGTGACAACAAAGTTTAACCAAGTGGCGTTAGGTCTTGCGGCGGCAGAGGTTACTACCTCTATTGTTTGACCAGAATCGATCGGTTGGCTCATAGGGAAAGGTTTACGATCAACTTTAACACCTACACAGGAATTACCAACATCAGTATGCACAGCATAAGCAAAATCAATAGCAGTAGCACCCATAGGCAATTCAATAATGCGGCCATCTGGGGTAAAAACATAAATTTCTTCAGGAAAGAGATCTGATTTTACATTCTCGATAAACTCAAATGAGCTACCAGCACTTTGCTGTAATTCGAGCAAACTTTGCATCCAACGGCGAGCCTTCATTTGCGCCGTAGTGCCAGTATTATCGCCATTTTGTTTGTATAACCAGTGAGCAGCAACACCCTTATCCGCCATCTGGTCCATATCTTGAGTACGTATTTGTATTTCTACTGGAATACCATGAGGACCAATTAATGAAGTATGTAATGACTGATAACCGTTAGTTTTTGGAATAGCGATATAATCTTTAAAGCGGGTCTCAATTGGCTTAAATAGATTATGCATGGCACCTAAAGCGCGATAACAGTTATCTATTTTTTCACTGACAATCACACGAAAAGCGTATATATCCATAACTTCATTAAACATCAATTCCTTGTTTAACATCTTACGGTAAATTGAATATAGGTGTTTTTCTCGCCCTAATATTTGTGCTTCAATGCCACTTTCTTCTAAGCGTGCGATAATTTCTTTTTCAATATTATCAACGATGGCTTTACGATTACCACGGGCACTTTTGACTGCTGATTTTAATGCTCGAGAACGCATAGGGTATAAGGCTTCAAAACCTAATAACTCCAGCTCATTTTTTATGTCATGGATACCGAGTCGGTTTGCGATCGGTGCATAAATTTCTAGAGTTTCTCTGGCAATTCTGCGACGTTTATCAGGCCTTAAAGAACCTAAAGTACGCATGTTGTGAGTACGGTCAGCAAGTTTGATTAAAATAACGCGAATGTCTTGCACCATGGCAAGTACCATTTTGCGAAAGTTTTCGGCTTGCATTTCTTCTTTATTATCAAACTTTAGCTTATCTAGCTTACTGACACCCTCTACTAGTTCAGCCACGGTATGACCAAATAACTCCGCTAATTCATCTTTGGTTACTTCGGTATCTTCAATAACGTCATGTAATAAAGCCGCCATGAGAGTTTCGTGATCAAGGTGCATTTTTGCTAAATTAATAGCTACTGCGACAGGGTGAGTTATGTAAGGATCACCACTTGAGCGCATTTGGCCATCATGAGCATCTCTTGCGACTACATAGGCGTGTTTAAGTAGATCAATTTGTACTTTTGATAAGTAAGATGAGCTTAATTCTTTTAGTGGTTCAAATAGGTACACCTATCTCTCCAAACTGATGACAATAAAGGGCTAAATTCGAGTATATACCCTAGTATAGATAGAATACGTGGCTTTATAGTCGATTTGCAAGCAATAAAAAAACGCGTAACCTATTTTTTGCTTCTAGCAAAATAAGGTACGCGTTTTAGAATTAGTGTAATTAAGCTAGTTAGTGCTTAATTGTAGGTAAAATTAACCTAATTCGTCTTGTTGGCCACCAACAATTGCAGCAACAGCATCTAATTCTGCTGTATCTTGTTGAATTTGCTCTTGACGATCTGAAGTATTCATTACTTCAGTAGTAATTAAACCCGCTTCGATTTCACGCAAAGCAATTACCGTTGGTTTGTCGTTTTCGACTTCAACCAATGGATCTTTTCCGCCCGTTGCAATTTGACGAGCACGACGTGATGCTACTAACACCAAATCAAAACGATTACCGACTTTTTCTACGGCATCTTCAACAGTTACGCGAGCCATTTGGTCACTCCAACTAAATAATAAAAGCAAATATAAAAACAGTGGCGTAGTTTACTCATCGCGCGCTAATTAAGCAAGTAATAGCGTGTGAGAAACAAAATTAATTTAGGCCTACTTTAGGTAAGCCCTAACATCGCCGTTCATAAGGTGATAGTTTTCTACCCCATATTTTCTATGCGGGTTTACAAGCAGTTAGCTAGTTCGTTATTTAGCAAGCAAGTCGGCAAACAAGTTATCATGGGCAATTTTTTGTTGTTTACATTTTAATCTTTGGTTTTTTACAATGGTTGTTAACTCTAATAAAGCTTGCTCAAAGTTATCATTAACAATTACGTAATCAAATTCTGTAAAGTGAGAGCATTCAGCTTGTGCTTTTTCCATGCGATCAGCAATGACCTCATCACTATCTTGCCCACGGCTGCGTAAGCGATTCTCTAATTCTTTCTTAGAAGGCGGACAAATGAAAATAGTGGTTACGCTAGGTTTTTTCATACGCACTTGCTGTGCACCTTGCCAATCAATATCTAAAAACACATCAATGCCTTGGGCTAGTTGAGCATCAATAGCGGCCTCTGAAGTACCATAATAATTACCAAAAACCTCGGCATGTTCGTAAAAGGCATTGTTGGCAATTTGTTTTTTGAATTCATTGACGCTAACAAAATGATAATGCTCGGCATTGTTTTCACCTGGGCGAGGATCTCGGGTGGTATGAGAAACAGACACCTGTAATGATCTGCTGGCAGAGTCTGCCTCTTGCTTTAATAAAGCATTGATTAAACTAGATTTACCCGCGCCGCTTGGTGCAGAAAGTATAAATAAATTGCCAGGGACAGTCACAGATTTTCCTTAGAGGTATTGTTTGCTGATGTTTATAAAAGATAAGCACAAAAAAGGCTGAGACATATTTTACTCTATAAGAATAAAAAAAGCTCAGCCTGTTTTTTATCTATTGCGCGTTAGCGCCGTAAATAAATTGAGTTATAGTACTTTAGCAATTGATTTTGCTAAGTAATCAACATTACTGTTGGCAATACCGGCAATGCTCATACGGCTTGAACCAACCATATAAATGCTGTACTCATCTTGTAATTGTTGTACTTGCTCAGGAGTTATACCTAAGAAAGAGAACATGCCATTTTGACGAGTAATAAAGCTAAAGTCGCGTGTTACGCCATTTTCAATTAACTTATCAACGATTAACTGACGGTTACCGTTAATACGATCACGCATTTCTTTTAATTCGCTATGCCATTCATTGCGTAACTCGTCAGAACTTAAAATAGTTTCAACAATTGCTGCACCATGCGCTGGTGGCATAGAGTAGATAACACGCACAACATAAAGTAGGACGGAATTAGCAATATCAACAGCTGTGCTTGATTCACCGATAATAGTACAAGCACCAATACGTTCACGGTATAAACCGAAGTTTTTAGAACAAGAGCTACAAACAATCATTTCTTTAACGGTATCTGCCATTAAACGTAAACCGTAAGCATCTTCATCTAAACCTGAACCAAAACCTTGATAAGCCATATCAATTAATGGTGTAAAACCAACACTTTTGGCAACATCAGCAACTTGTTGCCATTGTTCATTGTTCAAATCCATACCACTTGGGTTATGACAACAAGCGTGTAATAAAACGACATCATCACTGCTTACCGCTTTAAGAGCATTTAACATGCCGTCAAAGTCTAGGCTTTTGTTTTCATGGTCATAATAAGGGTATGTTTTAACGTTTAAGCCAGCTGCTGCGAATAATCCAGTATGGTTTGCCCATGTTGGATTGCTCACCCAGATAGTCGCGCCCGCTTTACATGATTTAATGAACTCTGCAGCAACGCGTAAAGCGCCAGTGCCACCAGGAGTAGACACAGTGCGAGCACGATTTTCATTTAAAACTTGATGCTCGTTACCAAAAATAAGCTTGGCCATTTCATCATTGAACAATTCTGAACCGGTAGGACCAATATAAACTTTAGTGTCTTCGGTAGTTAGGCGATGTTGCTCTGCCTTTTTTACACAATTAAGAATAGCGGTGTGACCTGCTTCATTCTTATAAACACCTACACCCAAATCAATTTTATTTGAGTTATTATCATTTCTATATTTAGCCAATAATCCTAAAATTGGATCGGCAGGCAAAGCCTTTAAACTACCAAACATGACAGAAGTTTACCTTATGTTAATTGAGAGCTTCAGTATAAGGCGACATCGCTCTTATTACTTTATCACTCTCTATTTTTTAATCACTCAAGCATAACGTAAAGTTAGGGTTAACTTAAAGTGATTTTTATGCCATATAGTGCAAAATTTAAGACTAATTTAGCTCAGTTTAGTTGATAACTTTATAAGCGTTTTTGACTACTGAAGCAGATTTGGCAAATGTATGACTAAAAGTTGTTAGTTAAGGCGGCAATTAAGCCAATTATGCCACCAAAAAAACCACCCCAAACCACTAACCAACCTAAGTGCTTTTTGATCATTGCCTGAACAATTTCTTTTACTAACTGTGGTGTTAGTTCATTTAAACGTTTTTCAATGATATCGCTCACCTTATCACGCATGCCTGCAATGATATTGGGTTGCTCTAATTCTTCTCGTAACAGTGTATTAAACTGTTCACTTTGACTTATTTCTTGAATCGATGATTTCATTTTCTCGATAAAAGGCTCTCTCATTGGCTGAATAGCTTCACTGCCGCCTACCATAGCAAGCATAGGGCCAAATGAAGATTGCTCAATGACTTCGACTAAGCTATTAAATGCTGGACCAAGATCTACTTTGGCGATTACAGGTGCTAAATCAATGGTACTTGCCTTGCCAGAACTATCTGATAAAAAGCGGTCAATATTTTCTTCAGTAAAAAATTGCTCCATCATTAATTGGCGAATAGCGAGTTTAAACTCTTCAAAGCGTGCTGGAATAACACCAGAGCCATAAAGCAATGGCACTTTTTCAAATAACATATGAATGGCTAACCAGTTGGTTATTGCGCCAGACAAAGCAAACAAACCTACGGTAAATATAATGGGTTGCGCACTGAAGTAACCTGCCACTGTGCACAGTAGGGCAATAAAGTTGGTTGTAATGCTTTTATTCACTGAAATCTCCACGGTAACTTTTCTCTGACATTGATACGGGCGCTATGATAGCATTTAATTTCTTTGGCTTAACTATTGATGACCCGCCATGATCAAAACCACCATTAAAAATATTGTCACTTGTTGTACTTTGTTGTTCATTAGCGCTTGTGATGCGGGTAATGATAATAATGCTATATGGCGTAAACTGAATTTAAACAATACGGTTTTATTAACTTTACCCCATGGTAAAGTTGTTATTGAGCTTGCCCCGCAATTTGCTCCACAACATGTAGCTCAGTTTAGCCAGTTGACTAAACAAGGCTTTTACGATGCAACAAAATTTTACCGGGTAATAGACGGTTTTGTTGCTCAAGCTGGACCTAAAGACGGCAGTGAAAAAGACAAGTCAGTGCCGATTCTTGCCATGGAAAGCGAATGGACGACCGATAAAACATGGTCATTTACTCAAGTTCAAACTCAAGACTTATTTGCTCAACAAACAGGTTTCAAAGATAGTTTTGCTGTGGCCGCTAATCCTAGCGAAAATAAAGCCTGGCTAACGCACTGTCCGGGTACTTTAGCCATGGCACGTAATAATGAAGCTGACTCAGCATCAAGTCATTTTTATTTTGTCATTGGACAAGCACCACGTTATTTAGACAGGATCATGACTGTTTTCGGACGTGTAGTTTATGGCATGCAGTACATTCAGGCGATACAACGTACCAGTGTTGTTGAAGGTGATTATGCGGTTGACCATCGCGACTTTACTGCCATAGTGAAAATGCAATTAATGAGCGACGTGCCTGAAACTGAACGCCTACTGATAGAAGTTGAAAATACTGAGTCAGCGGCTTTTTCCGAGCGCTTAACGAAACGCCGTGTTAGAGAGTCTGCTTTTTTCTATAAAAAGCCACCCCCAGTATTAGATGTCTGTCAGGTGCCTGTCCGCAGTCGTATAGTAACGACAAAATAAGGTATTAATTTGTTATTGTTTTGTAACGAATAACGAATAACGAATTAAGTTAGTGTTTTTTGGTGATTAATTAATGACCATGTTATTATATGAAAACCACGTTTTCTAATTTATTTGTATCGTCGAGCCTAAAATTTTGTTGAATTTGTTTGTAAAAAAAATCCATATATTCGCGATTGCTATTACGTTAATTTGCAATACCGCTTGGGCAGATATTCAACCGCGTAGTGCTAGTTTAAACTATTCACAAAAAGCGTTATCTAATGCTGGTAACCCGGCCTCTGCTGCGTTAATTATTAACCGTAAAGACCCTCATGTGATGACTGGCGGGGCAATAGAAATAGGTGCTGGTTTAGAATACGGTGATTTAGACGACCTTTTTGAGTTAATTAATGATTTTGCCCAAGAACACAGGCCGCCAGATGATGGTGATGATGGTACTGAAAGACCTCCCACTCCGGAAAACCCTATTAGAGATTATACTTGGGAAGACTTATTTCAGGAATATCCAGAGTTAGAGGATAGACTTGATCTTATCAAAGGTAAGGTGGTTGATGCTGCAGCATTGGTTGCCTTAATTGCCGCAGAAGGTTATGGCAAAGCAGAAGCAACTAGTAATGCTAGCTTTGTGTTAAATGAAAACTTGTATGGCGGCACTTTAATGCTTGGTATGGCTTTAAAAGCTAACGCTAAAACTGTAGGTCTGTTTGATGTCATTAACTTTGATTCGGAGCAAGCAAAAGAAGCGTTAAGAACAATACCGGATATTCCGTCAAGTGACCCCGTGCAGGAACTAGATCTCTCTGGCGGCATTACCTTATATTACAATCCTGCGAATAAAAAAATTAAATTTACCATTGAAAATGATAGTTTTTTGCTAGTAAAAGCAACCAAAATTGCTCAGTTTTCTTTATCTTATAGTAAAAAAGCTTTTGAATTTGACCAAGGGGAGTTGTATTGGGGGGTTAAGCCGTCGTTCTACCGCGTTGGGCTTACAAATCTGAATGCTCGTTTAGGGCAGGTAACAGACGCGGAGGCACTCTTTCAAGATATAAAAGATTCTGATTTTATTTATAAAAATGGTTTTGATTTTGATCTTGGCTTAGTTTGGGCTGCACCTCACTATCAACTAGGTGCTTCGTTAGCCAATGTAATCGAAAAAACTTATAAATACCCTGAGCTAGATCGAACAAATGTGTCTTCAATAGAGATACTTCGTAAGCTTCATTTTCATGAAGAGTTTACCATGCAACGGCAAGTGAAGCTTGAGGCTGGCATTTTTACAGCCAACAGAGATTGGAGTTTGCATGCTGAGTTAGATGCTAACTCCGTTGAAGATCCCATGCGGGATAGGTACCAGTGGTTTACATTAACCGCAGGTTATGCTGCGGACAGTTGGTGGTTACCCAGTGCACGCTTCGGTATGAGCCGAAATTTAGCCGGCAGTAAATTAGGCTATTTAAATGCCGGAGTTACCTTTATGAAGTTTATTAATTTGGATATCGCCACCACTTTAGATAAAGTGCACTTAGATGGTAAAGAAATGATGCGTGGTGCAAGTATTCGTTTAGGTGTGCAATTTGATTATTAACAGCGCAATTTCAGTTAGTCGCTTTTATAAGTAATAGCGATAATATCAAAAACTCGCTCACCTTCGGGCGTTTGCACAACAACTTCATCATCAATAGCTTTACCTAATAAAGCGCGAGCCATTGGAGAATCAATGCTGATTTCACCACGTTTTACATCCCACTCATCTGGACCAACGAGGCGGTAAATGACTTGTTGATCATCTTCGTTAATTAAGGTTACCCAAGCACCAAAAAATACTTTGCCTTCTTGTTGGGGATCAGGGTAAACAATATTAAGCTCTTCAGTACGTTTAACTAAAAATCGAACACGGCGGTCTATCTCTCGTAAACGTCGTTTACCATAGATGTACTCTGCATTCTCACTCCGATCACCTTGCGCAGCAGCTTCACTGACAGAGCGAGTAATTTTAGGGCGTTCGTCTTTCCACAGAAACTTTAATTCTTTGTCTAACCTGTCCCAGCCCGCGCGAGTAATGTAGTTTGATTTTTTCATGTCGTTTTATTTAATTTAAGTTTTCAATATTATTTTTGGCAAATTTAAATATAAGTGACCATACTCTTTACTAGCTGTCGCAATGACTTAAGAGGAAAACGGTTACTTTATGAAAGCTTTGATTGTTGACCCTTCTAAAATGTATCGATCATTACTTAAAGAGTTTTTATTTGGTTATTCCATTGTACCTGAAGAAGCAAATACAGGCGAGCAAGCGTTAATACGCCTTAATGAAGGTGGTATTGAACTAGTGTGTATTAGTATGCACTTGTCTGATATGACAGGCATTGAACTGGCTAAACAAATAAAAGCATTATCCAAATGCAAAAATATATTTATTATTTTACTTTCCAGTGATAAAGATCCAGAAAAATTAGAGCAAATGAAAACGGCTGACATTAATGCGGTTTGTCAAAAAATGGCCATTGACACGTTAAAAACTCTATTAAATAAGGTCAGTAAAAATCAGATAATACTTTGCCATTGTTCGGGTCATATTTTATATATTGAAGATCACTTAACAATGGCCAATATGACGGTGGAAATATTGCAACAAATGGGCTTAACCGTTGACCATGTAACAAGTGCTGAAGAGGGGCTCAATGTTTTTGAACACCATCATTATGATTTGATTTTATTAGATTTTATTCTGCCCGGTGAAAAAGATGGTATTGCTGTGGTTGAAGAGATTAGAGCCAGAAAGGATGATAAGAAATCGGTTCCCATTTTGGCTATTTCTTCATTAAACGATGCCCAACAAAGAATTCATGCCTTAAAAGTTGGTGCCAATGACTTTATAACAAAACCTGTGATGCAAGCTGAGTTAACCGTTAGGGTTAAGAATTTAATTACTTCCCAGCAATTACTGAATCAAGTTCTACAGCAAAAAAAGGACTTGGAGATACTTGCTATGACGGATCAATTAACGGGCTTGAATAATCGCTACTATTTGCAGCTATTCATTACAAAAACAATCAGTGAAGTTAAACGTCATCAACAGCCGTTAAGCGTTATTATGATTGATTTAGATAAATTTAAAGCAATTAATGATACCTATGGTCATGAGCAAGGGGATGAAGTTTTAGTGAAAATAGCTGCAATCTTAAAATCGAATTCTCGATTAGAAGATAGTGCGGTACGCCTTGGCGGAGATGAGTTTTTGCTCGTTTTACCACATTGTGCGCTTGTACAAGCCAAAGACAAAGCAGAGAGTCTTTGTCTAGCTATTTCAAAATTAGTTTTCACCCATGATGAAGTAAATATTTCTGCGAGTTTTGGTGTCGCCTCTACTGAGCAGGGAGAGTTTATATTTAAAAAATTAATTGCTCAGGCAGACGAAGGAGCTTATCAAGCAAAATCACTGGGAGGGAATACGGTGCAATCTATACATTAAACTTTATGTAATTAGCATTAAGCGTTTAGGTTAAAACTACACAACAATTTTCGCCGCTATTTTCGATAATATGCTTTTCTGTTATTATTCAGTTCTTAAATATTTTCACGCTGGAACTGCTATTCATGTTGGTTATTGCTGAGCAAATTGCTCAAGAACTTAATGTTAAACCACTGCAAATTAAAACGGCTATAAGTTTACTTGATGATGGTGCAACAGTGCCCTTCATTGCCCGTTACCGTAAAGAAGCCACTCAAGGCCTTGATGATAATCACTTGCGTCATTTAGCGCAGCGGTTAATTTATTTACGTGAGCTACATGATCGTAGGCAGGTAATCTTAACCAGCATCAAACAACAAGGTAAACTGACAGATGGCTTGGCGAAGTTAATTGAGCAAGCTGACAATAAAACTCGTCTTGAAGATTTATATTTACCTTATAAACCAAAACGCCGTACTAAAGGTAAAATTGCGATAGAAGCAGGCATTGAACCACTAGCAAATAAATTATTTAACAACTGGCAGTTGTCACCTGAGCAAGAGGCCGTTGCTTTTATTAATGCTGAAGCAGGCTTTGTTGATATAAAAGCAGTGCTTGAAGGTGCAAGCTATATTTTGGCAGAGCGCTTTAGTGAAGACGCTAATTTGTTACAGAAATTACGTCGTCATTTATTAAAACAAGCACACTTAACCAGTAGAGTGGTAAAAGGGCAGGAAAAAACGGCGGCTAAGTATCGAGATTATTTTGATCACAGTGAAGCTTTAAAGTCTGTACCTTCTCATCGAATGTTAGCCATGTTACGTGGTAGAAATGAAGGTTTTTTACAGGTAAGTATCAGTGTTGACCCTAATCAAGAAAGCACGAGTGTTAGCAGCGCTGAGCAAATTATTAGTGAGCATTTAACATTACGGCTAACTAAGCAGGCAGCGGCAGCATTTTTAACTAAAGTGGTACAGTTAACATGGAAAGCTAAACTCAGTGTTAGTTTAAGCAATGAACTGCTTACCTCTTTACGTGAGCAGGCTGAAGAGCAGGCGATAAAAGTATTTGCCAATAATTTAAATGATTTGTTGATGGCCGCGCCAGCTGGCGCAAAGGTTACTTTAGGTTTAGATCCAGGCTTGAGAACTGGCTGCAAAATAGCGATTGTAGATAGCACAACAAAGTTATTGTACACCACCACTATATTTCCTCACGCGCCACAAAACCATTGGGATAAATCAGTACGTACTCTGGTAACTATTTGCAAGCAACATAAGGTTGAACTGGTTGCCATTGGTAATGGCACAGGGTCTCGAGAAAGTGACAAATTAGTCAGCGAAGCAATAGCCTTATTTGATGATGAGTCATCGATTAAGCCTAAAAAAGTGGTTGTCAGTGAAGCGGGTGCTTCGGTTTATTCGGCGTCTGAATTTGCCGCCAATGAGTTTCCTGATCTAGACGTTTCTTTACGCGGTGCTGTTTCTATTGCTCGACGATTGCAAGATCCCTTAGCTGAGTTGGTGAAAATTGACCCTAAAGCAATTGGTGTTGGCCAGTATCAGCACGATGTTAGCCAAAGCAAATTAAGTAAAAGTTTAGATGATGTTGTTGAAGACTGTGTAAATGCTGTTGGCGTTGATTTAAATAGTGCATCAGCGGCACTGTTAACTCGAGTGTCTGGTTTAAATAAAACCATGGCAAATAATATTGTGGATTACCGTGATAGTGAAGGGCGTTTTACTAACCGTAAGCAATTGAAAAAAGTAGCGCGTTTAGGGCCTAAGGCTTTCGAACAGGCAGCAGGCTTTTTACGTATTAATGATGGAGATAATCCATTAGACCAGTCAGCAGTACATCCTGAAACTTATACTATTGTTGAAAATATTATCAGTAAACTTGGTTTAACTACTGAGACAATTCTTAATAATGCACAAGCACTTAATAATTTAGATGTAAATGATATCGCATCTGAAGCTTTTGGCGATGTAACTATTAAAGCAATTATTGATGAATTAGCGAAACCAAGCCGAGACCCTAGGCCTGAATTTAAAACTGCCACCTTTGCCCAAGGGGTCAATACCATGGCTGATTTAACGTTAGGCATGTTACTTGAAGGCGTAGTCTCTAATGTAGCTAACTTTGGTGCTTTTGTTGATATTGGTGTTCATCAAGATGGCTTAGTGCATATTTCATCGATCACAGATAAGTTCGTCAGTGATCCTCGTGAAGTGATCAAAGCAGGTGATATTGTTAAAGTGAAAGTGCTAGAGGTAGATATTGCCCGTAAGCGTATTAGCTTAACTATGCGACTAGATGAAAAGGTTACTCATAAAGCCGTAGACAATAAGCAAAATAAATCACATTCGACCCATAAAAACTCAAGCGCTAATGGTAAACAACAAGCCACAAGGAATAATGCAACTGGAAAGAATAAAGGCAAAAAAGTTGAGAATGCTGCCATGGGTAACGCTTTTGCTGATGCTTTTGCTAAATTAAAAAAGTAGCTTTTGAGTTCAAAAATACTATTTTACATTTAATGTAAAAATAATGTTGACAACGCAAATGAGAATGATTACTATTTATTTAGTTGCTTAGGCAAGTGAATGCTCTCTCACAAACTTAGGCAATGCAAGCAAGGAACTTAGTGGTTATGCTCCAGGACACATAACCACTAAGTGCCAACCTTGGCACTAATCAAGTTAAGTTGATTTAAAAATTTTTGATGGTTTACCGATAACATCTTCGATAAGAAAATGTGTTATCGGTTTTTTTTTGCCTTATAAAAAGCAAACACCTTGAGCCTTACTTATATTTACAAAGCAACTGAGCTCAAATCTCTACTAGCAAAATATAATTGTTAGCATTAATACCCATCGATCACTGATGGTTTTTATCAAAAATAAAAAATAATTCGTTTAACTGTTGACAGTGCAAATGATAATGATTATCATTTGCTTATTGGTTAGGCAAGTGAATGCTCTCTCACAAACTTAAGCAATGCACGCACGGAGCTTAGTGGTTATGCTCCAGGACACATAACCACTAAGTACCAAGCTTAACTTTTTCAGTTAAGTGGTTTAAAAATTTTTGATGGTTTACCAGCCGCATTATGAATATAACGTGGCTGGATTTTTTTGTCTAAAATTTGAATCTAGCTACGACATCAGACATGTCATTACTGCTGCCTTTTAGCTCTAGACTAGTGCTCGCTAGTTGCTCTGTTGTTGATAATGATTCATCCGTCATACCTGCTAAATCATTAATACGTAAGTTGACCTCATCCGCTGCCTGACTTTGCTGCTCTGTTGCTCTGGCTATCTGTGTATTCATATCGGAAATTACCTCCATTAACCTGTCTATTTCGGTTAATGAATCATCAGCTTTGGTGGTTTGATCTACTGTTTGCATAGAAATATCTTGGCTTACTTTTACTGCCGATACAGCTTCTTGGGCACCATGTTGAAGTTTTTGAATCATTTGTTGAATTTCATTGGTACTTTGCTCGGTTCTATTGGCGAGTGTGCGAACTTCGTCGGCGACAACAGCAAATCCTCGACCTTGCTCGCCAGCTCGAGCTGCCTCTATAGCGGCATTAAGGGCCAGCAAATTGGTTTGCTCGGCAATGCCCCTAATAACATCAAGTACCGAACCAATATTATCACTTTCGGATGCTAGACTAGCAACGACTTGGCTTACATCATCAATATTTGCGGATAAGGTCTGCATTTGATTTATGGTACTAGAAATAATGTCCTTGCCGTCTGAAGTATTATTTCTTGCATCATTTGCTGCTTGCTCGGCCGAGTTAGCATTGTCACTGACCTCTTTGATTTGTGAGGTCATTTCTTCCATCGCGGTGGCAACTTGAGCAGTAATATCGTTTTGGGTTTGTATTAAACTTTGCGCACTTTCACTGGCACCTGCTAGAGCCTCTGATTGAGCTAAAACCTGAGCGGTATTATTACTGACATCTTGTAGCGACTGCCTCATTTTACCGGTAAACTCATTGAAGAAACCAGACAAACGTGATATTTCATCTTGGCCAGTATTATCAAGGGTTTGCGTTAAATCACCTTCGCCTTGAGCTATATCTTTCATCAGGTTAGAAGCAGCATGGGTTGGTAATATAATGCTTTTACTAATAACATAACTTAAGCTAATAATAACTATCGTTATAATAATGCTATTAAGAATTAACATATTACGCTGGTTAGCGAATATTTCGTCGATATCATCTAGGTAGGTACCTGAGCCGATTATCCACTGCCAAGGCGTAAACCCTTTTACAAAACCAATTTTATCAACAGGTTCATCAAAGCCTGGTTTTGCCCATTTATAAGGCACAAACCCTTCTCCTTTCGATTTAACAATATTTACCATATTAATAAATAATGGAGTACCGTCGGGATCTTTCACACCAGCAACATTTTTACCGTTAAGCTTTGGCTTTATAGGGTGCATTACCATGTTAGGGGTAAAATCATTAACCCAAAAATAGTTTTTTGTGTCATAACGCAAATTGGCAATGACTGCCAATGCTTGTGTTTGGGCTTGCTCTTGGGATAGTTCGCCTTTTTGTTCCAGAGCATAATAGTACTCAACAATGGTATAAGTACTATCAACCAACTCCTTGGTTGTTTCCTTTTTTTGACTGAATAGGGATTTATACTCACCTGATAAACTAAACGCATCTAGGGCTATTATGCCGATAACAATCAATGCCACCAACATAGCTAGTCTTTGTTGAATGGAATATTTTCGTAAAAAATTCATAATAACCTCATAAATTTCAAGTGTTATGCTTAGTTAATAATATTATAAAGCTTAGCTTATTTTCTAAGATAAACACGTTAATATTCGCTTAAAATGAAAGCTGAATATTCTTATTAATATTATTGTTTTTATTCATTATTGTTGCTCTTTACTGTTCTTTGGAATGACAATTTCAAAACTTTTTCCTTGTTTCTCTCCTACAATTAGTTTTATCGTGCCTTTTAGTTTTTGCGTGACTAAGTTATACACTATATGAGCGCCCAAACCTGAACCACCTTGACCTCTTTTGGTCGTGAAGAAAGGTTCAAAAATTTGAGCCGCAATATTATCGGCTAACTTGCAACCATCATCAGCATAAATCAGGTTAACATTGCTTTCAGTACTGGTTACTTTAATCGTTATTTGACCCGATTGTTGTTCGGTAAACGCATGGTGAAGGCTATTCATCACCAAATTATTAGTGATTTGGGTTAAGGCACCAGGATAGGAATAAATGGAAATATCATCAGGGCAATCTAGCGTAATATCTATCTTTGAGTTTTTTACTTTAGGCTGTAATGAAAGCAAGATGTTTTGTAAGTAATGACGTAAATTTAATTGCCTTGCATCATCTACAACACTGTCAACAGCAATGAGTTTAAAGCCTTCTATTAACTCAACAGCTCGCTCAATATTTCTTAATGATAATTCAAAGCCTTGTTCAAGTTCCTGTGTAAACTTAAGTAGTTGTTTCGCTGTTAACTTTTCTTCATTTAACGAATGAGTGATATGGAGGCATCTTTCTTTCATGAAACTAATTGAGGTGAGCACAATACCTACTGGCGTATTTACTTCGTGAGCTACTCCAGCGACTAAACCACCAAGCGAAGCCATTTTTTCATTTTCTAATAATTGAAATTGTGTTTGTTTCAGTGCAACCAAAGTTTGCTGTAACTCTTCATTACTCTGACTTAAAGCGCAGGTTCTTTCTTCAACTCTTTGCTCTAGTTCTACATTGAGTAAGTTGAGAGCTTGCTCTGCTTTTAACCTTTGCTCCACTTCTATTTCTAATTTACTGATTGCTGCAAGCTGCTGCGCGGCATGACTTTCTAGTAATTCACGCTTTTGCTGATGGAAGTTTACTTGTTCAAAGAGCTCTTTAGGTGATAACTGTAATTGAGCAAAAAACCGCGAGAAATAGGTGGCGAGTTGTTGTTGCTCTTCGTCTGTGATGATATTAATGCTATGGAAAGCCTTATAAGCAGATGCCATACCGATGACGCCCGCTAGCGCATTAAGCGCAGCATTTTTTAATGTCGACAGCTCAGCTATATTAATACTACTTTTGTTAAATATATTAGCCTTGACTAGACATTGATCTATCTTGTTTTCCACTATAGAAGCGGGCATGTATTGTTGAAAAAGTGCCTTAATTAACAGAACTTTTTGATCCAATTGAATGCTATCGGGCTCATCATTTCTTGCATCATAAAGAATATTGTCAACGTCGACGAATTGATGGGCAATTTTTCGCTCGTCATCAGAAGTTTTGCTATATAAGGAAACAGCAACATAACAAAAAGTATTGGCTAATAATGTCCATACAAGGCTATTGGTAAGGGGGGATGCTTGTTCAATAGCAAAAAAGTGTTCCGGATTAAACCAATAAAAGAAACCTGATTCTTGCTCTAATATTTGCCAATCTAACCATCCACTTCGAACCACAGAAGGTAATAAAGAGCTATAA
>Ga0114909_1000447_pt1 | contig 30652 bp, 25 predicted proteins | sample MalvireepMed_906_FD_87290 | JGI IMG/M metagenome (GOLD analysis project Ga0114909, IMG submission 87290) | Marine viral communities from the Global Malaspina Expedition - Malaspina viral metaG DeepMed_906 | ecosystem: Environmental > Aquatic > Marine > Oceanic | place: Mediterranean Sea...
CAACACTGTTTTCAGAGCTGATAGATGGCAAAAAGAAAGATACAGTTGTTGGCCCAATTCGCACAGGTTTAGGTTTTAGTATTGTTAAAGTATTAGATATACGCGGCCGACAAATTGTTGAGGTCGAAGAAGTTAAAGCTCGTCATATATTAATCAAGCCATCTATCATTTTAAGTGATGCAAAAGCAGAATCATTATTACAAGGCTTCTTAAATCAAATTGAAGCGGGTGAAGCTACTTTTGCTGATCTAGCTAAAGAACATTCAGAGGGCCCAACATCAGTTAGAGGTGGAGACTTAGGCTGGGCAGATCCAAAAAGTTACGATCCTGCATTTCGCGATGCCTTGGCAACAATGGACAAAGGTGATTACCACAAACCATTTCGTTCGTCTTTTGGTTGGCATATTGTTCAGTTAGAAGATCGCCGTATGACTGATGCCACTTCTCAAATGAACGAGAATCGCGCTTATCAAATACTGAATAACCGTAAATTTGGTATTGAAAGTGCTCGTTGGATAAAAGAAACCCGTGACGAAGCCTATATTGAAATATTCGAACAGGACAGCAAGTAATGACTAGACGTATTGCCATTACCCCGGGTGAACCTGCTGGAATAGGACCAGACTTAGTGATAACGATTGCTCAACAAGCTTGGCCTGTTGAGTTAGTTGTGGTTGCCTCTAAAACGTTAATGATAGAGCGAGCTCAGCAGTTACAACTGCCATTAACTTTAATTGATTATGACGGAGAGAGCGCCATTGCTCCGCAAAAAGCCGGAACGCTTACTGTCTTAAACGTTGACCTTAACGAGCCTTGTATTGCTGGTACCCTCAATAATAGTAATGGTGGTTATGTTGTAGAAACGTTGCGTATTGCTAGTGAAAAAAATATTAGTGGTGAATTCGATGCGGTCGTAACTGGGCCAGTACATAAAGGACTGATCAATAAGTCTGGCATTGCGTTTAGTGGTCATACTGAATATTTTGCCCATCAAGCAAACTGCTCTGATGTAGTAATGATGTTAGCAACAGAAGGGTTAAGAGTAGCTTTAGTGACTACTCATATTCCACTTGCTTATGTCGCGAAAGCTATTACTTTTGAACGTCTGCAAAAAGTAACACGTATCTTACATAAAGACTTGCAAGAAAAGTTTGCGATAAAATCACCTAAAATTTATGCATGTGGTATTAATCCTCATGCTGGAGAGGATGGTCATTTAGGCCGTGAAGAAATAGAAATCATGGAGCCAGCTTTTGCACAGCTTCGTGAAGAAGGTATGAATATTATTGGCCCTTTACCTGCTGATACTATTTTCCAAGAAAAATACCTTAGTGACGCCGATGCTATTTTAGCCATGTACCATGACCAAGGTTTACCCGTATTAAAATATAAAGGCTTTGGTGCCTCAGTAAATATTACTCTAGGCTTACCTTTCATCAGAACTTCTGTAGATCATGGTACTGCTGTTGAATTAGCAGGTGTAGGTACTGCTGATTCAGGAAGCATGATTGAAGCACTGCAAAATGCTATTAGCTTAAGTAACAATAAAAGCTAAGCGAAAACCTTAATAATCAAATTGAAGAACAAGAGTTAACCATAAGTATGAACAGTAAAAACCATTTAGGTCATCAGGCCAAAAAACGATTTGGCCAAAATTTTCTTCATAATGATGCGGTTATCAGTGATATTGTTGACGCTATCAACCCTGAACCCGGTGAAAACTTGGTAGAAATTGGCCCTGGTTTAGGGGCACTAACAGAGCCGGTAATAGAGCGTGCGGGAAATCTTTCTGTGGTCGAGTTAGATAGAGATCTTGCTCACCGTTTACGTCACCACCCCTTTTTAGCACCTCAGTTAACCATTTATGAAACTGATGCCTTGAAATTTGATTTCGCTAACTTGGTTACTGATAAAGAAAAACCATTACGTATATTTGGTAATTTACCCTATAACATTTCAACACCGCTTATCTTTCATTTATTAACATTTAAAGATGAAGTGCAAGATATGCACTTTATGCTACAGAAAGAAGTGGTAGAACGTATGGCGGCTGGTCCTAATTGTAAAACTTATGGCCGTTTATCAATTATGACTCAATACCAATGTCAGGTTGTTCCTGTGATGGAAATAGGACCCGAAGCCTTTAAACCGGCACCAAAAGTTGATTCAGCCATTGTTCGCCTAATACCACACAAGGTTATTAGCAACCCTGTAAAAGATATTTATGCATTAAATACCGTTTGCTTATCTGCATTTAATCAACGAAGAAAAACCATTCGTAATAGCTTTAAAAAACTCATCAGTGTTGAACAGTTAATTTCTTTAGGTATTGATGAAAGTCTACGCCCAGAAAACTTAACCATTGATGACTTCATTAAGTTAGCTAATTTCATCACTGATAATCCTCCTGCCATAGAGCAAGAGCAAACAACAAAAAAAGCCAAAAGACATATGGCAAAAAAGCTGCAGCAAGATAATACTGAAGAAAAAAGCTAGGTATTAATTTGGCAATTTATTTAGTCGGTGATGTGCAAGGTTGTTTAAGTGAGTTAACAGCTTTGCTTAAGCAAGTAAGCTTCAATCATAAATCAGATCACTTATACCTTGCTGGCGATCTCGTTGCCCGAGGCCCTGACTCATTAGCGACCTTACGTTATGTGAAATCATTAGGGGCTAGTGCTAAAATTGTATTAGGCAACCATGACCTACACCTTTTATCAGTTTATGCTGGCATAAAGAAAGTAAAGAAGTCAGATAGGTTAGCTGAATTACTCGCTGCCGAAGACATTGATGAGTTAATGACATGGTTGGCAGAACAACCCTTATTACAGAAGATCCCCGCTATAAAGGATAATAGCGGTAAAGAGGTCGAGAAAGCCGCTTATATGAGCCATGCTGGCATTGCCCCGCAATGGTCACTAAATGATGCAATTATCCAAGCCGAGTTTATAGAAAGTAAACTGCAATCAAAAGATAGAAATAAATGGCTTTCACTCATGTACGGTGAAAAACCTAATGACTGGCACAATGCTCATAGCGATATTGAAAAATTTCGATTTAGTATTAATGCCCTAACTCGCATGCGCTATTGCTTTGCGGATGGTACCTTAGAGTTTAATCATAAAGACGCACCAGCTAAAGTATCCTTAACCAATACTATTGAGCAACAAGGTGAAGCTTTAAAGCCTTGGTATGAATTATCTCAAGAGATAAACAATCATACTTGGGTATTTGGACACTGGGCCTCGTTAATGGGTGAATGCACCCATGGCAATATTTACCCATTAGATACAGGTTGTGTCTGGGGTAATCATTTAACCTTATTACGTTGGCATGATAAAAAAGTGTTTACTGAATTATCGCACTAAAATAAAACTATCTAACTATTGCAAATACCACAGAAGAAAACTTAGCAAAAGACAGCTAAACTACACAAAAGTACTAACTTTCCGACGATAAAAGTATTAGAAGGCATGACAAAGTGACTTAGCTTGATATAATCACTAAAATAACATTAAATAGTTTCGTTTCAATGCCGATATAAACTAAGCTTAACAAGACAATAATAAAAACGATGTTAACTTAGTATGAAAAACATACTTAACTATTAAGACACTAACGCATTTTCTAGCCTGAATCGTAACCTTAACGATGCTATCTAGATAAACATATCAAAACCTAACATTGGTGGTTTCTATGAATTTGACTGTAGCTGTAAAAATTATTGGTGGTTTCGCCATTATCTCAATTTTACTGGTAATAACCAGTGTTATATCTTTATCTAACTTGAGTACCATCAATGAGTCAACCCAGCAACAAAATGAATTGGCTATTCCTACGCTAAGAAGTAGTAATCAATTAGCAAATGAATTAAGCCAAATGACTAACTTATCCTTAAAAGGATATTATGAAGCTGACTTAGGCGTTTTGGCAAAAGAGTTACAACAATATAAGGCACTTGGCAGTCAGTTTAGGTCTGAGTTAAGTGGTTTGAAAAGTGTTGTAGCGGATGAAAATAATTTGCTGGCTAATCTAAAGCAACTAGATAGCCCTTATAACAGTTTTGATAAGTCTGCCCTAGCGGTTTTTGAAAACCATAAAACCAGCATAGAGCAAATGCAAGTAACCTCGGAGAAAGTAGATAGCTTAGAAGAAAAAGCTGATGATGCTGTAATGTTATTATTAGACTTAGCTGATCATCGACTTGCTGAGACTAAATTACAAAGAGCAATCAGTTTAAGTGAACAATTAGAGACTCAGTTTAATTCTATGGTGTCTTCCGCTTTTGAATACCGCGATACTTTATCTACAAGTACTGCTGACCTCATTGAAAGTGAACTTTCTTTCAGCATAACTGAGTCAAAGAAATCTTTATCTGACATTATCAGTGAGCTAGAGTCAAACAACATTGACTCAGTGGCTGAAGAAGTAACGGAAGCATTTACAGAAATAGAAGATTTACTATCCACTAGTAACGGCATTATTTATCATAAAAGATCACAATTAAACGCTAATCAGCAAGCAACTGACAGCTTAGCCGCTGAAGAAAAAGCAGCAGAGCAAGTAAACCAGATACTAGCTAAGCAGGTCAAACTTGCAAATCAAACAACTATTGCTGCAAGCAAAGAAGTTGACGACTCAGTAAGCAGCGGTAATAGCCAAACCACGATTATAATGGTTATCTCTATTATAATCGCCGTTGTTATTGCACGTTTCACATTAATCAGCATCACTCGCCCGTTAAGTCGAGTAAATGAAATGCTTAACATTGTTGCTTCAGGTGACTTATCACATAAATTAGACGAAAGCGGGCAAGATGAGTTTGCTGAACTAGCAAGAAATTGTAATTCCTTAGTTGATAGCTTAAGAAACCTAATTGAAAGCATTGTTAATCGCTCAGCACAACTTGCAGCAGCGGCAGAACAAACCTCCGCAGTTACGGCCCAAAGTACAACCGCGATTGAAGAGCAACGAAACCAAGTAGAGCAAGCGGCTTCAGCAACCACAGAAATGAGCAGTACAGCACAAAGCGTACTTGCAAGCGCCAATGATGCTTTAGGCGAAATTAAACATGCTGATGATGAGGCTGAACGTGTTAAACAAATCTCTGCTCGTAATAGACAAACCATAGAGCAGCTAGCGAATGAAGTTGACTCTGCAGCACAAGTAATTAACCAGTTACAGCAAGACAGTGCTTCTATTGGCGGCATTTTAGATGTTATCCGCGGCATAGCCGAGCAAACTAACCTATTGGCGCTTAACGCAGCTATTGAAGCCGCACGAGCAGGCGAACAAGGTAGAGGTTTTGCGGTAGTAGCAGATGAAGTTCGTACCTTAGCAAGTAGAACACAAGAGTCAACTTCTGAAATTCAAACCATGATTGAAGCATTGCAAACAGGCGCAGGTAAAGCCGTTACCGTGATGGATACTGGTAAGAGTAAGGCGAGTGATTGTGTAAACCAAAGTGAAGAAGCAGATAAGGCGCTAGAAACTATTACACACGCAGTTCATGAAGCATTTGACCGTAGCTCGCAAATTGCCACAGCAGCTGGAGAACAAAGTGTTGTTGCCCATGAAATTAGCGAAAACTTAGAGTCAATTGTTGCCATTGCTGAACAAACCACTGCAGGTTCGCAACAAACTGCAACATCAAGCAGTGAAGTAGCTCGATTATCAGAAGAGCTGCAACAATCTGTGCAAGAGTTTAAGTTGTAAAATTAATTTTCATAAATAAATGACCAAAGCCCGCCACGTGCGGGCTTTTTTTATTAATGCCTATGATTCACAGCTTTTTATTGACACACTGGTCACACACTATATAATTCACTCGCTTGAAGTTAGTTTTGTATTGTTGTACACCATTTCGATGTTGCCAAATTCTTTTTTAGACAGAATATGTTTAAAAGTAAGTGTAAGTAGCACGTCCTGATTTATAAGTAATAGCAACACTTTTTAGCAAACCCGCTTTATTTTAATTATGTAAAATAAAGCACAATTACTCTTAAATTTTTATAGGATACACTTATGTCTACTACTACTGGTACAGTAAAATGGTTTAACGAAGCTAAAGGTTTTGGTTTTATCGAGCAAGAAAACGGTCCAGACGTTTTTGCTCACTTCAACGCTATCATCGGTGACGGTTTCAGAACTTTAGCTGAAGGCCAAAAAGTTGAATTCACTGTAACTGAAGGTCAAAAAGGCCCTCAAGCAGAGAACATTGTTGCTCTTTAATAGCTAACGCTTAGTTAAAGAATAAACAATATAAAAAGGACATTACTTTATTAAAGTATGTCCTTTTTTGTTGGCTAAAATTTAGTAATCGAAAGTTGAAATAAACTAACACTAATACACCATAGCTGCCCCAGGGTTTAATATTGACAACAAGCCCATACGCTCTAAATCACAGTAATCAACGGCATTCGACAGCACTTGCTCATTTAAGTGCAAAACAGATAAAACATCACCAGCTATTAAGTCGCCATAAATTAACTGCTGAAATTTGCTACTTGCAAGAAGCAAGTTTTTATTCATTATACGTTTAGCGACAAACAGCAGCTGAGTTTCAATATTATACTGACTAGGATCATCTACATCCTGATTTCTTATTGGCGCAAACAAATTATAAGGTAACTGCCATTGTTTGAATAATTCTGCCGAGCACTCCCCAAAAGTAAACCCTAAGACCTGCTGCTGCTTTTGCCAAGGTAACATCTGGAGATCATCGCATTCACACTGAGGAAGCAGCTCAGGTGAGACTTGCTGAACAATTAACTCCCCTAAATTATGCAACAAGCCTAAAATAAACAATCGCTCAGAGTTAGGCACTCGTAAACTTGTACCTAAATATTTAATTAATAAAGCACAATCAACACTTTTCAACCAAAAGCGATCTAGATACTCCGCATTAGCATCGATACTCTTAAAGGCTTCAGTGGTAAAATAAGCGATGACCAAGTTATAAACTTCGGTAATGCCAAGCACTAAAACAGCTTTAGAAATGGTGTCTATTTTGCCAGGGTAATTAAAGAAGGAGCTATTAGCGAGCTTTAGAATTGTGCTCGCTAATGCGGGGTCAAGTAAGATGACTTCACTGATATCATCTATGGTCGATGCTTCATCATCAATGAGTTCTTTAATACGAAGAAAAGAATCAGACAAAACAAAAAGTTCACTGATTTGTTCGACATATTTTTCAACATTCATAACAGTAAGCACCTTAGTTTCACTACATGAAAACGAGAAGTCATTTAGTCACTAGCTAATTATAGCTGTAATTCAATACTTAACAGTAAAAGCTGCAAATTATTAGTAAATATATTAACTTATTATCGCTCAACGATAATGTAATTGAATGGCTTTACTATAAATATTAATGTTCAATGCTTATTTGATATGAACTGAACTTACGCATATTAATAACACCTTGTTCAAAAATTAAATACTGACCTTTAATTCCTAATAATAGCCCTGAAACGATGGGTGCTTTATCAAAATTAAATGAGCTAATCTTCGTTAAATATTGCTGCACAGGGTAATTAATATTTTGCACACTTTCATCCAATTCAGTAATAGCATCATTACCAAATTCAAGCCGTAATTGTGCTAATTTATCATTAATCTGAGGCATTAACTCTTGTGCTCTAGCTTTTAAATCTATTGGCTCTGGCACTCCTTTTAACATAGCGCGCCAATTGGTTTTATCACTAATGAATTCAGCCAATGCTGTTTCAACTAAGCCTGATTGCAAGCGAGTACGAACTTTAAAAATAGGTAATGCTTGGCTTGCACCTTGGTCTATCCAACGCGTCGGTAATTGCGTATGACGGGTAATTCCTACTTTCAAACCAGAGCTATTTGCAAGGTAAACATAATGGTCAACCATACAATGTTGCTGACCCCACTCAGGCTCTTTGCAGGTACCCAAATGAAAATGACAAGTTTCTGGCTTCATTATGCATAAATCACATTGGGCAAGTTTAGCCATACAAGGATAACAATAACCTTGCGAATAACTTTTTTTGGTGCGTTTTCCACAATGTTTACAGGCAATTGTTCCTGAAAAATGTAAGGTAATTTCTTTACCGATTAAAGGATTTAATTCAATGCGTTGCTGTTGACCTTGTTCATCAATCGCCGCTAGTGGCAATTGATAGTGCACTAAATCATTGTTATCGAGTTGTGCTGTTAATTTCTCAACTGCACCTATTTCACTTAAGGACATTTTTGCTCTCTATAGGTTTATAATTAAACTAATTCTATTAAATTATGGGGTTAAAACTGCACTTTTTTTCTGCTCTGCTTGACTTCTTTTCGGTTAGCCTTACCGGCTAATCTCCGCTGAACAGAGCCCTTGGTTGGCTTTGTCGCTCTACGTTTTTTCTGCACTACCATGGCCGATTGGATTATCTCCTTCAGACGTTTTAACGCATCTTCTTTGTTTTGATCTTGCGTACGATAAGACTGCGCTTTAATTATAATAATGCCATCAGCAGTAACTCGGCTATCTTTTAGCTGCAATAATCGCTCTTTATATACAGCAGGTAGTGATGACCTTTTGATATCAAATCTTAGGTGAATTGCGGTTGCAACCTTATTAACTCTTTGGCCACCATTGCCTTGAGATCGAATTGCGCTAAGTTCTATTTCCCATTCTGCAATAGTGACATTATTTGAAATATCGAGCACTTTTATTTACCATTCACTTTTCAACATAACTTATTTTACCATGATCACAACAACTTCTTGGACTGTTTATTTTCTGCGTTGCAGTGACAATAGCCTCTACACAGGTATTACTACAGATATATCAAGGCGTATAATAGAACATAATACCAGTAAGCTCGGCGCAAAATATACGAGAGCAAGGCGCCCAGTAATACTTGCCTATCAAGAGAGTGCTATAGATAAAAGCTCGGCAGCTAAGCGAGAATATCAATTACGAACACTTCCCAAAAGCAAAAAGGAACTGCTCGTTAAGCAATATAAAATGACTCAACAGGTCTGCTGAGTGACTTTTGGCTTTATTTTTTTCGATTTAGTACCAAAGTGCTGTTAGAATACTGCGTTTTTGGTTGAAAAGCCTATTAAAAGTTGCAAGCCTATTAAAGTGAAGTTGTCTTAATGTCTACAAATAAAATGTTAATCGAAAAGTACTGCCCTATTAATGCTGATCAAATCAGCTTCACTCGCCAGCAAGCTAGTGATTTTGCAAAACAGGTGGCTGATGACTTTAATCCATTGCACAACATTGAGGCTAAACGCTTTTGTGTACCCGGCGATCTATTGTTTTCAATTATCATTGCTAAGGCGGGTTTACATCAAACCATGTCCTTTGATTTTTCAGGTATGGTGAATGATAGCGTTGAATTAACTTTTCCAAAACAAATTGATGGTAACTTTGATATCAAGGATAACAAAGATAAAACCTATCTTACAGTAAACGCTAGTGGCGAAAAAACAGAAAACCCAGCATTAATTAATGCGCTAACTAAAGCGTATGTCGATTTTTCAGGTCACACCTTTCCTGATATTCTGGTTAAATTAATGGCAGAAAAAAATGTCATGATTAACCCTGCCCGCCCAATGATCATGTACCAGTGCATGGAAATAAACCTACAGCGCCTCGATATAACATCGCTTACATTACAATTAGCTCAAACGAGTTTAACTATCGAAGGTAAACGTGGTGATGCTTGGCTAGAGTTTGACTTATTAAGCGATGGTGAAGTTGTCGGGCACGGAAAAAAACATATGCTGCTCAGTGGTATACGTGAATATGAACAAACTGCCATTGATATTATGGTAGCGCAATACCACCAAAGCAAAGCCGACTATCAAGGCTAGCGTTACTTACCGCTCAATATATTGCTGTTCAAACATTAGTTGTTGAGCTTGTTTATCCTCACTGCAAGCAGCAAAGACGGTCAAATTTTTTGGCCGTTGACATTTATTAGGTTGTTGATAAAAATCTAACCAGGCAAATTTTTTATCGCCTTGATATTTTGATTTAATGACAATAGCACCACTGCGACTAAACGGTGCAACAACAGTTCTGTTAGCAGGACTTATACGCTTAGGCTTACGCACTGCTACTTTGTTACTCTGGTATTTTTTTGCCTGTTTATTCTTCTTACTACCCTTCTTAGCACCCTTCTTAGCACCCTTCTTGCGATTATCTTTGGCAAACCGTGAGCTATGCTCACATTGCCACCATTTATCCCTCGCTTTATCTTCCTTTGCTCGTAAACTTTGACCACGCTTAAGCGAATAACCTTTACGTTGCATCGCTTGAACATTATGAAGTTTTTCAAGTAGTGGTTTACAGCGCTTTTTTGCTTGTGCTGGTGTAACCAAAAGCATAACAATTAACAGACTAATAAAATAAAGACATATAAATGATAGAAACGATGACTGATTTTTCATGTTAGCAGCTCCATGCTGATTTAACTTTAAAGCAATTCCATTAACTAAAATATAGACTAATATTAACGTAATACTCAATAAACAAGGATGTTTATCATGAATGTAAAAGTCGCGTTATTAGTACTTATGGCCTTTCTCAATAGCCAACAATCCGCTTCATCTCCTTATCAAAGACCTGCAATTCAACAAGGAGATGTTTATCAAAAGCGTAAAAATTTAGTTTCGAATATTAGCCAATATTACATCTCTGAAAAACTTGATGGTATGAGAGCTTATTGGGATGGAAAACAGTTACTATCTCGTCAAGGTAACATTATCAATAGCCCAGCATGGTTTACTCAAACTTGGCCTAACGCTCACCTTGATGGAGAATTATGGATCGCTCCTGATAGTTTTCAAGAACTCATGTCTTGTGTGAAAAAGAAGATTGCAGGTTCGTGTTGGCTAAAAGTCAGCTTTATGGTGTTTGATTTACCAAAGCATAGCGGCCGCTTTAGCGAACGAGTAAAACAGATGAAAGCGTTAACGGGGCAAGGCACTTCACCTTACTTAAAAATGATAAGGCAATTTAAAGTAGCTAACTTAACTGAGTTAGACATTAAACTTGAACAAGTAATTAATAATAAAGGCGAAGGGCTAATGTTACACCTTGCCAGTGCTTATTATCATGTGGGCAGAACAAGCAACCTGCTAAAATTAAAAAAACATCAAGATAGCGAAGCTGTGGTTATAGAGCATATTGAAGGTAAAGGTAAAGGTAAGTACCAACATATGCTTGGTGCAATTAAGGTTAGAACTAATGAGGGTATTGTTTTTAAGCTCGGTTCAGGTTTTAGTGATCTGGAGCGCGCCAATCCGCCAGCGATTGGCACAACCATAACTTATAAATATAATGGCCTAACTAAAGCCGGAAAGCCAAGGTTCGCTCGGTATTGGCGAATAAGAAAACCTGTAGAAGTAGCTAAATACTAGCTTCAAGCACGGGCTGATAACTAAAAACCAACACTTTCAATCCTTTACCTTGCTGTGCTTCTTTAAATACCGCCGGGTTAGCAATTTTTTGTTCAAAGTGACACTCTGGGCACTCGCGCATTACTTCAGCCTTTAAAAATTCTTCATCTAAATCAGGTGAATTCAAGCACAGCATCAGCTTAGCACCAGCATTCATCCATTGTGGAATACGACGAATAATCTTGGCATAATCGCGTTCAATATTTACACTGCCCTTTTGAAAAGACGGTGGATCACAAACTAAGATATCATAAGGGCCATATTTTTTAATGCGACTATTGGATTTAAAAATATCAACGCCTTCAAAAACAACTTGTTTGCCGTCTTTTTTTGCCAGCTTATTTAGCTGATGATTTTCGCGGCCTTTACTTAACGACGCTTTGCTTAAGTCAATGTTAACAACTTTTTCCGCGCTTCCTGCTGTTGCTGCAACAGAAAAAGCACAGGTATATGAAAATAAATTCAGTATATTTTTATCTTTAGCTTGTTCTCTTAACCACTTTCGACCATTGGCCATATCTAAAAACAAACCACTGTTTTGCGCTTTGCCAAACTCAATGTGAAATTTTAAACCTTGTTCGCTAACAATTGTATTGCTTACATCATCACCAAGTAATAACTCTGTTGGCGCAAATTTTTGATAACGGTGCTGCACTTGTACAGATTTACACTCTGGAATTAATGCCTTTAGTGCATTCGCTTGATGCATTAACCAGTCCTCGTCTACTGCTAGATATAAGGTGATTAGAACTACAGGAGATAACCAGTCAACATTCACGTGACTTAAGTTTGGGTAGGCATGGCCTCGACCATGAAATAAACGCTGAGCGTCAGTGAAATCAAGAGAAGTAATATGCTCAATCATAATAATAAAAGTTAACCAAAGTGCTAAAAATAAAATCCCCAACCAAACAGCTCAAGAGTAAGAACCACTTAGTTAGGGATAATGATAACTTTTATTTTACTACAACACTTTAAAGTTACAAACCAAATATATTATAAGCAAAGAACTTTGTCGCAACGGTATTAACAAAAATAAGTAAAACTATCGCAGGTATAAAAGTTCCTAAAGAGAAGTTAATATATTTTTCAACCCAAGAACCTTTGTAGTTTTCATTACCAATACTGAGTTCTTCAGATAACTGCTTTTTCTTCCAACGATAACTAACAAAGATACAAAGTAAAAAGCCGTTAAGTGGTAAAATTGTGTCGTAAAAAACATCATAAACAATATCAAAAAATGACTTACTGCCACCCGCATAAGAAGTAAATTTGGTAAAAAATTCAACCATACCAAAAGAAACCATGGCAAATAAAGTTAAAATCCCAGCTGTTAATGTTAAATATAACAATGCTGTCTTACGACTCTTTTTCTTCTCAGTTACGAGATAAGATACTGGTACTTCAATAATTGAAACCAGTGAAGTGATTGCCGCAAAGAAGACTAAAATAAAGAAAAACGCAGCGACGGTACTTGCACCGATATAACCAATGGAAGTTTGCAGCGCTAAAAATATTTTCGGTAAAAAGGTAAAAATCAATGATACTGAGCTATCACTTAACTCTGCCGGATTAACATTAGGATTAAAGGAGAACACGGCTGGTAAAATCATTAAACCAGCAATAAAAGCCACGGCGGTATCTGTAATCGCTACTAACTTGGCAGAATTAGGAATATTAGTCTGTTTACTTATGTATGAACCGTAAGTAAGTAATATACCCATACCTAATGACAAAGAGAAAAAAGCTTGTGATAGCGCACCATTGATTACACTTGGCGTAATTTTATTGATATCTGGAATTAGAAAAAATTCGATGCCTGCCATGGCATTGTCTAAGGTTAAAACAAAAATCACCATGATAAGTAACATAACAAATAAGGTCGGCATCAATATTTTAGCGGCTTTCTCAATCCCCTCTTTAACTCCAGCAGCAAGAATAAAACTGACAATAGCGGCAACACCAATTAAAGCTACAAATAAGTATGGGCTGTTAATAAACTCACCGAAACCAGCACTACTTGCTAAATAATCAAGGTCGCCAGTTAAAGTTAAGGCGATATAGCCAAAAATCCACACTGTGATCACCATATAAAAAACAGCGATCATAAATGGAGTTAATACACCTAAGAAACCAGCAGCTCCCCACACTTTATTGCCCTGACTAAGGGTTTTAAATGCGCCAACCGGCTCTTTTGCAGTATTTCGACCAACAGCCATTTCAGCAATCATTACAGGTAAACAAATTAAAAAAACAAAAATTGCGTACATGATCAAAAATGCGCCACCACCATTTTTGGCGGCATTCACCGGAAAACCTACTAAATTACCAATACCTACAGCAGAACCTGCTGCAGCTAATATAAAACCAATCTTAGAGCTAAAGTGTTCTCGCTCTCCACTTGTACTTGAAGGTGTTGCTGCTGTGGTCATAACTGTCCTATATTTTATTATTCTTATTAGATAACGTATTTTTTATAAAAGCGTCTTATAAAAGGGTCCCAATAGAGTCAATTTATCAAGGCGATTTAATATCGATAAGCAATCGATGCTAGCAAGCTTTCTAAACTTTGTCTTGCGTTTGTTATCAAGATAACTGCTTTTAACTTTTTGACGAAATAGCTTAGTTGTCAGTTATCATTGCCACTAAAGTTTTTCAGCAAACTTTATCAATAACATTATTAGGTAATAACTTTACAAAATTACTGAGAGAAAAGCTTGGGGTTCATCATAACCAAAATATTACTTGCTTCAATAGCAGCAAGCTCTGCCGCTTGGGTTAAATCATTTTCTGACAAACCAAGACAGTGGCATAAATTTTCATCAATCAGTTCTTCAAAAGAGAATTCAACATTATCGCTATCTAGCAGCGCAAGTCGTGAAGCTAGCTGTAAAACCTTAACATCTTTATTAATTTGAATGTTTTTCGCTTCATTAAAATGACGAATAGGCAGGATGATTTTTTCTGGTATTTGCCATATTTTTAGTAAATCAGCTGAAACCTCAGTATAAGTGAAACCTAAGGCAAGTTCCTGCAACTGCCAAGGTAAGTGCTCACGGCTATACTTTTCACAGCGTTGGGCAACTTCAGGGCTAATTTTTGCCACTAATAACTCGCCAAAATTTTGCAATAAACCAGCAACAAACAAGCGTTCTATGTCGCGAATTCCGGCTTGAATAGCTAAATTTTTTGCAGCTAAACCACAAAAAACACTCATGCGCCAAAAGCGTTTTAAATCGATTGCTTGGTTTTCAAAGTGTTTAAATGCTGAGGCTGCAACATCAACCAACATCATGTTATAGATTTCTTTTGTACCAATAATGGTAATAGCGCGAGAGATGGTACTAATTTCCCCAGGGAATCTATAAATTGCACTGTTGGCTATTTGCAATAGTCGTGAAGTCATTGAAGGGTCTATACCGATAACATCGGCAAAGTCACTTATTTCAGAGCTGTCATCCTCCATTAACGCTTTTATTTTAAAACAAGCATCCGGTAGGGCAAATGAGCCGTTTGCCTGTAGCGCATAGTCATGTGCATTCATATTTATCCCTTATTAAAAAGAGTAACTATCTAAAGGTAAGTTTGCTTATTAAGCAAAAGGAACTCCACTATCATGCTTAATATGTTCCGTTACCATGTAAGTACTAGTTTGAGATATTGCGGGTAAACCGCCTATTTTCTCTAATACTAGTCGATAACTATTCATATCGGAAAACCTTATTTTTAACAAATAATCATAACCACCAGCAATAAGATGACACTCAACTACTTCTTTAATATTTACCACTTCTTTTTTGAAATGTTTAAAGGTATCAGAAGTCGTACGGTCTAAGGTCACTTGCACAAAAGCTGTCATCGAATAATTTAATTTATTCGCATCTAAAAAGGCCGCATAGTGTTTGATAAAGCCTTCTTTTTCAAGCCGTTTTACTCGATCTAAACACGGACTAGCGCTTAAGTTTACTTTTTTCGCTAACTCAACATTTGATATACGACCGTCACTTTGTAAAGTTTTCAAAATGGTCATATCAATACGATCTAAGTTTTTTGTTTTGCCATTAGCCATAACTAAAGTACTTAATAGGGTTATTGTTGCATCATGCCATATTTACATTTTGTGAAAAACATTTAATTCAACACAAGAAAGACAAAAAAAAAGCGTGCCCTAAGGCCACGCTTTCTTAAAAACATAATAATCAGTAACGTCAAATCATCACTAACATAAAACTAAGTTATATTTATTCATCATCTTCAACTAAAGTCATCAGTGAGGTATTACCGCCTGAGGCAGTAGTATCTATGCTGATCGTTTTTTCTGTTAATAAACGCTGAATTAAACTATCAAAGTACTCAGAGCTGATAACAGGTAAAATTGCACCAGGGCGTTGCGCTAGTCGCTCACTGATATAATGTTTTATATCACAGTGACTATCAACAACCACACCCGACAATGCTGGATGCGTTAACATACTTTCTAAGTGACACTGTTTTGCCACCTGAAAAACATCCTCGCCCGCGCCAGTAGTAATAAACTTATCTCTAAAGGCTAACGCCTCTTGATAAAATAAATCTGAAACAACCGCAATGACTGTATTACCCGTTGCTAATGCGGTCACAATAGATTGCACCCAGAAGTTGAAACTTACATTTTCATCCGCGTAACAGATTATATTACCGCGATTTTCCAAATAAATAATGTTCGATTCACCTGTTGGACCTGGCAGTTGTTCTGGCGACTTTAAACGTTTTTCAATACTTATTAACTGCGAACGAGCTGTGCTAATAGTACAGTTCAAATCGTCAGCCAAATCCTCGACAATTTCTACATGAGCAATTTTTGCTAATAATTGACGCACACAAGAGACTCGTGTATTTAAATCTGTTAAGCGCCACGCTTTCTCGCTCCAGTTTGCTTTATCCATCAAGCGAATAGCTTCATGTTTAGCTGCTGTATCCCCAGTTAATGTCGCCATATTATCCTTGGTCACATTAAAAGTATTTTCATCTGGTGTCGCTTTCTCTTTTACTAAACGTGTTAAATAATTTGGTCCACCCGCTTTTGGACCAGTACCTGAAAGGCCACGACCGCCAAAAGGTTGTACACCAACAATCGCGCCAATCATATTGCGGTTAATGTAAATATTACCTGCACGAGAAAGCCTTGCTAAATCAACAGCTCGGTGCTCAATTCGGGTATGAATACCCATGGTTAAACCAAAACCTGTGCCGTTAATTTTTTCAATAACTTTTTCTACTTCATTACCTTTAAAACGAACAACATGTACACAAGGGCCAAATACTTCTTTGGTTAAGACGCTAATATCTTCAATTTCATATAATCGTGGCGCAAAGAAGAAGTGGCCATCTTCATCAACTACCTGCTCTGAAAATTCACATTGGTATAATAGTTTTCCATGTGACGACATGTAGTGTGCGTGTGCATTTAAGGCATCAAGCGCTTTTTGATCAATAACAGGACCAACATCAGTACTTAATTTAGCCGGGTTACCTATATGCAGCTCAGCAAGAGCACCTTGCAGCATGGTAATTACATTATCAGCAATATCTTCTTGTAAGAACAAAACTCTCAGTGCCGAACAGCGCTGACCTGCACTTTGAAAACCTGATGAAATAACATCGTCAACAACTTGTTCTGGTAAAGCCGTTGAGTCAACAATCATACAGTTTTGGCCACCTGTTTCAGCAATCAGTGGTACTTGGTCGCCACCACGCTCTGCTAACGTTTGCGAAATCAAGGTACCTGTTTCAGTAGAGCCGGTAAACATAACAGTTTGAATACGTGTATCTGGGATTATGGTACTGCCCACCGCACTGCCACGAGCAATAACAGCTTGCACAACATTTTTAGGTAGACCTACAGATTCCATGAGCTCAATCGTACGTAGTGCAATAAGTCCCGTTTGCTCCGCAGGTTTTGCTAATACGGTATTACCCGTCGAAATTGCAGCAGCAACTTGTCCTAAAAATATTGCCAACGGGAAATTCCAAGGGCTAATACATAATACAACACCACGTGCTTCAAGACGTTCATCTTCTGCTAACTCAATAGCTCGGTTTGCATAATAACGACAAAAATCTACCGCTTCACGCACTTCATCAATACCATCTTGGGCAACTTTGCCTGCTTCTTTAATACAAAGCGCGATGAGCTCGGCCATATGACGCTCTAGAATATCTGCTATGCGATTTAATAATGCAGCACGTTCACTGACCTCTGTTTTTGACCAAGTATCAAAGGCGGCTTCTGCTTTATCAATCATCACTAACATATCATCTTTATTGTGATATTGATGAAAACCAATGATCTCACTGTGATTCGCAGGATTTCTTACTGCATTAGCCCCTTCAGGCAAATCATTTTTATTTAATAAACTATCGACGAACCAAGCATCTAATGATGCTTTCAGTGAAGTAAGTTCACTGATATCCGTTAAATCTATGCCTTTAGAGTTATCACGCGTATCGACCTTTTCCTTGACAACTTTCTCAGTTCGATAGAGATCAATAGGTTTAACAATTTGATTATTATACTTATCTTTTAAACGTTGCGTTTTCTCAACAGGATCTTCTAATAATGACTCAACAGGCTGACTCTCATCAACAATGGCATTCACAAAAGAGGAATTAGCCCCATTTTCTAATAAACGGCGAACTAAATAAGCTAACAGATCTTCATGATGCCCCACAGGCGCATATATGCGACATTGAATACTTTCTTCTCGTACTATTTGATCATATAAAGAATCACCCATGCCGTGTAGACACTGAAACTCAAAACCTTCTTTATCATCACCTGCTAACTCAACAATAGTTGCAGCAGTGTATGCGTTGTGAGTAGCAAATTGTGGGTAAATAGTATCCCGGTACTCTAACAATTTATTAGCACAAGCATGGTAAGAAACATCCGTTGACGATTTACGCGTAAAAACTGGAAAGTGACTTAAGCCATCTTTTTGTGCATTTTTTATTTCCGTATCCCAGTAGGCCCCTTTTACTAAACGCACCATCATTTTACGATTAGTGCGCAATGTAAGTTCACGTAACCAGTCAACAACAAAAATCGCACGCTTTTGGTACGCTTGTAATGCTATACCAAACCCTTGCCAGTCGCCTAAATCACTGTCGGTAAATACCGCTTCAATGACATCAAGTGAAATATCCAAACGCTCAGACTCTTCTGCATCAACGGTCAAGCCAATATTATATTTCTTTGCTTGTAAACATAGTGCTTTTAATTTTGGTACTACTTCATTCATCACTCGTGCTTGGTGAGTAAATTCATAGCGTGGATGTATCGCTGAAAGCTTGATTGAAATTCCGGGCACTTTACGAGGGTCATTCTTAGCGGATTTAAGCGCATTTTCACCAATGACATCAATGGCATCCTGGTAAGCTTTTAAATAACGCTCAGCATCTGGCATAGTGCGAGCGCCCTCGCCAAGCATATCGTATGAATAAACGTAACCCTGTTGCTCTTTAGTGGTAGCACGTTCGGTAGCTGCGGTAATGGTTTCGCCCATAACAAATTGCTTGCCCATAATTTTCATAGCAAAGTTCATTGACTTGCGTATTACTGGCTCACCTAAACGACCAACAGTTTTTTTCAATAAACCAAAATGATCCTTTTTACGTTTATCTGCATATTCCACCATAGAGCCAGTAATAAGTAAGCCCCATGAAGATGCGTTAACAAACAAAGAATCACTAGAACCTAAATGGCTACTCCACTGCCCTTGAGATATTTTATCGCGAATTAATGCATCTTGAGTCAGCTTATCCGGAACCCGTAATAACGCTTCAGCTAAACACATCAACACAATACCTTCTTCAGAAGATAACGAGTATTCATTTAACAAAGCATCAATAGCACCATTGCCTTCTTGATCTTGACGAATTTGCAGCACCATTTTACGTGCGCGTTCCCAGGCACGACTACGTGCACTAACATTCACTTCTGCCTCTGGCAAAATACAATCTACAGCGGCATTTTCATCAATGCGGTAAAATTCGCGAATTTTCTGACGGATAGGGCAGTCAGTTAATAATGTATCGTTAAAAAGCATTACGGTGTCCTCAAAAGCAAACAAATTAAGTCTTTAATTAGTTATAGTTGATATATAATATACCGTGAGATTTTAAGGAGGATTCAACAGAATGTGCTGCTTTTTTTGCTTTTTTAACGGTTTTATATAGGGAATTTTTAAAAAATACCCTATTTAATAGTGAAAGGATATATTGGTTATTACAATTTATTGTTGAGCTTATTGGTAATATAAAGGCAGGAAGCATCAGCGGTCATTGGTTTAGCAAAGTAATAACCTTGGCCATATAAACACTCCATTTGCTGCAATAATTCAGCATCAGCTAAGTTTTCAATACCTTCACCAACCGTAGCCATTTTCAAATTTGTTGCCAAGTCTATGATAGTGCGAATAATAGCTTTATGGTTATTATGCTCATGAACATTATTAATGAAGGAACGGTCAATTTTTAAGACGTCAATGGGAAAGCGATGCAAATAACACAAACTTGAATAACCAGTACCAAAGTCATCAAGCAAGATTTTAACACCCATTTGTTTTAACGCCTGCATATTTGTTAAAACCACCTCCGAATTTTCTAACAAGGCTCGCTCAGTTAACTCCACTCGTAAATTTTTAGGTGACAAACCTGTGCGCTGTAAGATTTGATTAATATCACTAGGTAAATTAGGACTAAAAAATTGTTGAGAAAATAAATTGCAACTGACATAAAGCTCATTACAAGCTAAGCTTTCTTGCCAACTTTTTAATTGCTTGCACGCTTTTTCAATGATTTGTAAGTCTATTGCTTGTATTAGTCCTGTTTTTTCAGCAAGACTAATAAAATCATTCGGCATAACAAAGCCACGTTTAGTACTTTGCCAGCGTGCTAGAGCTTCAAAGCCTTTTAACTCGTTGTTATCTAATTTAACAATCGGCTGGAAATAAGGAATGAACTCTTGCCAGTCAATTGCCTCTCTAATATCTGCTTCTAGGCTCAAGGCGTTTTGCACCTTTTTATGCATGCTAGCATCAAAGACTTCAAAGCGGCCTTTACCGCTATCTTTAGCGTGATACATAGCAGTATCAGCATCACGTAACATAAGGTCAGCATGATCATATCGAGCATCGCTAAATAAAATACCAATACTCGTCCCGGTAAACACAAGCTGATTTTCAATAGTGAAAGGCTGGTCGAGAAAGTGAGTTATGCGCCTAGCGACATCAAATGCTTCATCATCATCATCAAGATCTTCAATTAAGATAACAAATTCATCACCACCTAAACGAGCAACAGTGTCTTTATCGCGGACGATAGCCAGTAATTCGCGCGCAATTATTTTAAGCAATATATCGCCGGCATGGTGACCTAAGCTATCATTAACCACTTTAAAGCGATCTAAATCTAAAAAAAGCACGGCAAAAGAAAAGTCAGCTTTACGTTTTGCACATGCAATAGCATGGTTTAATAAATCAATAAATACGGACCTATTAGGTAAGCCCGTTAAGCTGTCATGGGCAGCAGTATGTTTCAGCTGTTTTTCAGCTTGCTTACGTTGACTAATTTCATCTTCAAGTGCCAGTGTTCTTAACTTGACTTGCTGTTCTAATAATTCATGACTGCGACGTTCAAAGTCGGCTAATTCACGACGTTTTATTGCTGAAGAGATATGGTTAGAAACAAAGTTAAGTAATTCAGCATCTTGTTGGTTATAAATGGTCTCAAAGTGGTAGCTTTGAATAACCATTACCCCCAGTAGTTGTCCGGCATAAATTAAGGGCACACCTAACCATGAATGAGTATCTTCTTGGGGCCGATGTGTTTCGCCTTGTAAATGCAAAGCCATCATATCTTGATATGTCAGTAAAATAGTCTTACGTCGGCGTAATACGAGTTCAGAATAGCCATTGGTAAATTTTCTCGGCTGAAACTCTTTAACTAAACTTTTCGATTTTTCATCAACATAATAAACGAATTCAAGCATGCCACTATCGTTTTCATGTTTCGCTATGAAAAAGTTTTGTGCATTAATGAGCTTGCCAATAATATTGTGCACCTTGCTATAGAACTTGTTGATATCAAGCTCAACATCCATGCCTAACTCTGAAATTTTATATAAAGACTCTTGTAATAATTCCGATTTTTCTCGTTCACGAATTTGCGCCATTAATTCTTTAGTGCGCGCATTCACGGCATTTTTTAACCTTTGTTGATCTTGTAAACGTACCATAGCGCCAACAACATGTTGTGCAGCAAAAGTCAGCAAGTTTAAATCAGATTCATTATAGCGAATACTTTCGCTGTAACTTTGCACAGCAATAATGCCAATAACGAGATCATTACTGAGCAAAGGTACGCCTAGCCAGTCAGTGCCTCTAGCACCAAACTGTTTAATTTTATAATTTTCGAACAGTTGCTTTTCTATTTGTGGGGTTACTAATAATGGCTGTTTTGATTCAATAACAAGGTTAGTAAAGGAGCCTTCAAAGTCTTGATAATCAATAATACCTTGAGGTTTTTCATCCTTTTCATCAACATAATAAACAACTTCTAAAGTTTCAAATGTTTGTTCATACAATATAATAAAGAGGTTTTCTGCCGTCATTAGCGAGGCAATTGTTCGATGTACTTGGGGGTAAAAGTCCGTCAAATCATCACATTCTTGTGATAATTCATTTAAACGAAACAAAGCAGTATAACGTGCCTGCAAGTTATCATTTTTTTGCTCTAGTTCTGTTATTCTTGCTACTAATGCTTTGTTTGAAACGACTTCATTTGGCGCAGCTTCATAAAACAGGGGTTCATTAGGCCGTTTTTGCTCAGAACTGGTGCTATGTTTTTCGCTATCCTTGTCATTACCCAAGTTGTTCATAGTTTTAAGTTAACTGATTTAATTTATAATCCTTTACTTATAATGAACTGTTAAGTAAAAAAAATCCACTAACACAATAAAGTGTTAATGGATTGATTTTTAAAGTTGCACTAATAACCGTAAGCTAAAAACTTACTGTTGTGCTTCAACTTGCGCTGCAGCTTGTATCTCTTTCACTTTATGTTTATTACCGCAGATAGCCGCTTGGCGATCATCACGGTAATACCTAATATCTATACAATCTTGCTGATAACGACGCTCTAATTCAGTGCGAATAAGAATATCACCTTTAGCATTAATAATTTGTCTATGCAAAGCTTGGCATTGCTGAATTTGCTCTGTGGCGATAGTGATATCTTCGCAAGCATCATCAGAACTAGAACAACTAGCAAGTAATAAGCTTAAAGGAAGTGCGAAGAAGATTGATTTATTCATGAAATATTCCACTGACATTAAAGGAGTAATTATTTGTAATTAATGCATTATACCCAAGCAAACAAATAAAGCCACTTGCCAACGCATGCTTTAAAAATGACTAATTAAAAATTTGTGTTACTTCAGCTGGTGATAATACGCGACTCTCTCCAGTATTCAGAGTTTCATCTAAGATTAAGTTTCCTATTGCTTGGCGATGCAAACCTATAACGGGGTTTCGAAAACGACCAAACATGCGTTTAATTTGATGATATCGCCCCTCGGTTAACACCACCCTAGCAACATAAGCAGAGATAACGCTTAATTGTGCTGGTTGTGTGGTAATGTCTTCATAAGAAAAGTACATGCCTCGGGCAAACGCAGTAATATAGTCACTGTTTAGTGGTTTGCCTAATGTCACTCGGTAACACTTTTCGACCTTATGTTCAGGGGAGGTTAACTTTTCCGACCAGCGACTATCATTAGTAAGTAAGACTAAACCTGAGGTATTTAAATCTAAGCGTCCAACAATATGTAAGCTCTCTTTTTCAGCTTGACTCCATGCATCATCTAGTAAATCTATCACAGTTTTATGGATTTTATCTTGGGTAGCGCTCACTACACCAACAGGCTTATGCAACATAATATAGTGCGCTTGGTTAGCTTGTAAGATTTCATTATCAAAACGTATATGCGAAAACTTATCTACTGCTTGTGCAACATCTTCAGCAATAACACCATCAATACTAATACGTTTTTGTGCAACTAATAAACGAACGGATTTTTTATTAACTTGGCAGTGCTCACTAATGAACCGGTCTAAACGCGATCGTGAAATAGCCATAAACTAACTTGCCAGAATAGAGGGTAGCTGTAACTGCTCGGCAATTAAGTTAAGCACTTTATGGAGTTTTTTCTGCAAATAAGGCATTAACAATTTTTCTTGTTCAATAAGCAAACTTAACTCGGCTGTCGTTATAGCAATAGTGCAATATAGCTGTCTTTGTGGCTCATTATAAGTACTAAATACGTCATCAGAGTATGCCTTGTAAATCCGTTTATCTGATTCACCCTCACCTTCTGCTGTTTGTACTTCAGCTAACTTTCGCTCAGTAAAATCCTCTGGATTACGTAAATACAGTGTAATACTGACAATCTCATCTTCATGTTCATACCAATTAGCCGTCATTGTTTGAAAGTTAAATTGTGCTTCAAGACGGTTAATCACAGACTGAATTTTAGCTATGCAGTCGACAAGTTCATCACTGGCATAGATGCTTATCGGTAGTTGCTCTGTCATTGCGCTCTGCCCTACGTTAAAAAAATCATTTTCGAACATCAAACAACTAAAAGCGAACATTAATTTACTTAAATATCACCACAAAAACACTAACCAATTGATTTTTAACAAAAAGAATTGTTGGCATAAATATTTCACTACTAGTGTAATCAAGACGATAATAAGTGACCCGCATGAAAATTACTTTAACGAAAAAACAACCTTGGAAGAAATGGCTAGCCATTAGCCTATTTACTTTGCTTATGAGCTACGCCGGTTACAGCGTAAGTTCTAAAGCATCTAAATCAATTGCACTGAACCAAGTGAGCTTTCAAAAGGTAGCGAGCAGTGATATTGATATTTATACTCGCGCTTATGGAGAATTTAGCTCGGCCAAAGAGCGCTTGTTGACAGCACCAGCCTTAGGAAAAGTTTCCGAAATTTTAGTAAGGCCGGGCACGAAGGTTACCGCTGATACTATTATTTTGCAGTTAGATAATCCTAGGTTAGTGCAAGAAGTTAATGTTGCCAAAGGTCAGTTAGCACAGCAACTAGCGCAGCGAGAAGCGTTTAAATACGAGCAGCAAAGCGATCGTTTAAATTATCAAGGTCGCATCGCCGATATTGAAGCCGAAATAGAAAAAGCTCAGTTAGAGCTATCCGTTAATGAAAACCTATTAAATTTAGGCGTTTCTTCAAAAATAGAATTGCAACGCGCGACATTATCGGTAAAACAAGAAAGTAAGAAGTTAGGTTTTGAAAAGAAAAAATATGCTCAGTTTATTGAAATGCAAAGCTACCAATTAACTCAACGTGACATTACTATCAAACAGCAACAAGCCCAAGTAATTTTGCTAGAACAGCAACTTGATGATATGAAAGTGAAAGCAGGCATTGCAGGATCATTACAAAGTTTAGAAATAGAGCTAGGACAAAGTGTTCAGCTAGGTCAATCATTAGCCAAGGTAGGCAGTGATAATGACTTGATTGCCCGTTTACGACTCCCACAAAATCAAGCAGATCAAATAGACATCAATGCAGCTGTCATTATCGATACGCAAAAAGGTTTTATTAAAGGCCATATTACCCGTATTGAAAGTATTGTTAGCAATGGTACCGTTTTAGCCGAAGCGGTATTAGATGAACCATTAACATCAAACGCTCGACCTGCTTTATCAATATCTGCACAAGTTTTTGTCAAACATCAAAAAGATGCTATTTATGTTGATCAAATCCCTGGCTTTCGCCCTCGCAGCAAGCAAAGCGTTTTTGTACGCAGCCAGCAGAATCTACTAAGCCAAAAAGAAGTTACTTTTGGTGAACTAAGTCAAAATAAACTAGTGATACTTCAAGGGTTAGCAATTGGAGAGCAACTTGTCAGCAGTGATACCAATAACTATGCACAATATCAGCAAATAGAACTTGTCGATTAAGATGCCGAAAACAACAACAAGATTAATGAAACCAATACTACAACACGATTAAAGAATTAAGGATAAGTAATGAAAAATATAGTGACCATGAGCAACATCCATAAACGTTACGACAGCCAACAAATAGAAACACATGCTCTACAAGGTGTTAGCTTAACCATAAACCAAGGTGAATTTGTGGCAATTACTGGCCCGTCAGGTTGTGGTAAATCAACATTATTGTCCATTATGGGTTTGATGGATACTGCCAATGAAGGTGATTACCAACTAGCGAGTATTCCAACAACAAACCTTAAGGTTGATCAACGCACTCAGATACGTAATGAGCATATAGGTTACGTATTTCAGTCATTTAATTTAATTGATAATTTAACGGTATTCGATAACGTTGCCTTGCCCCTAGAGCATAGAGGTTGTAATAAAGCAGATATTAAACAACGTGTCGAAGCAGTATTAACGCAAGTTGATATGTTACATCGCCAGCAATACCGTCCTAACCAACTATCAGGTGGGCAACAGCAACGAATTGCTATTGCTCGTGCCCTTGTCGGTCATCCAGATCTTATTTTAGTGGATGAACCAACAGGTAACCTTGATAGTAAGAATGGCGATCAGGTAATGGCATTACTTGCACAACTAAACAAAGACGGCTCAACCATTGTTATGGTGACTCATGACAGCCGTTACTCTCAGTGTGCTAATCGCCAAATACAGTTATTAGACGGAAAAATAGTCGCTGAAATGAATACAACCGATGCTAATAACAACGACAAATTGCAGGGGGTTGCATGAGCTTACTAAAAAAATCCTTTTACCAAGGCATAATACGGGTATTTGCTTTACCCCGTTTAAGTATTCCGTTAATACTCACCTTAGGCCTAACCTTAGGTGCAGTGTTAAGCGTAATCGCGATTTCTTCAACCTTAATGTATCAACCGCTACAAGGTGTTAAAAACGAAAGCCAATTGCAAGCGTTCGAATACAGGATGAAAATGTCAGAGACCTTGAGTGTTTCTTATTGGAACATGAATCGTTTAGTCGCTTTTGCTGAAAAATTTAGTGATTTAGGTGAATGGGCTGGCATTACCAATAGTGAGCAGGACATTGAGCTAAACGATACCACTTTTGCCACGACACGCTTTGATGCCTCGAGCAACATCTTATCGGTATTGGGTAGTAAATTATTATTAGGTGAGGATACCACTATCGACTCTCCTGCCGATTATGTATGGATTTCAGCCAGCTTGTGGCAACAAGGGTTTTCAGGATTAAAGTCGACAATTGGTAAACAAATTACCATTGCCAATAAAACTTATATTATCGCAGGCATTATTGAAGATGTAATGGCGGTAAGAAGCAGACAAACTATCCTAGCTCAGCAAGTATGGTTTATTCGTAACCTGACTGAAGTTAAAGCACAAACGGATAATGTCGGTAATATCAGTAATGAGATTGACTTTTTATTGTTGAAATCAAAAGATGGTCAAGCACAGTTGCCAAGCAAAGCACAAACTGATGAATGGTTAATCGAGTACATTAAAGCCAATGTAACAGGTGATCGAGTTCAGATGTTTATTGACTTCCTTTCTGAAACTAAAAAAGAAGTTATTGTTAGCAATTACCGTGACAGCTTATTGGGTGAAACTGGCGCTTTAATTAAAGCACTATTTGCTGCGGTCATCGGATTGTTATTAATGGCGACATTAAACTTATTAAATTTGTTTATTGCTCATTATCAAGGTCGCACCAAAGAGTTTGCTATTCAAATCACCTTAGGTGCTAGTTTGTTCAAATTACGCTTATTAGTTCTACTTGAAAATTTACCTAGCTTTTTATTAGCAGCCATTACCGGCTTGTTAGTCACTGGTTGGGCGCTAAAAAGCTTGCCATTAATTGCTGGGGACAACTTTCCAATGATTGATGCAATCGCAATTGATAGCAGTACCATCATCGCTGCGCTGGTTATTATCTTAGTATTAAGCATGATTTTTAGTACCCTTGCTTTAGTCGATATTGATAAAAACGCTTTAGCAAATAATCTCAATAGCAGTGGTAAGGGTGTGCAAGCACAAAGCAATCAATGGTTAAGCCGAGTTTTAATGGTATTTCAACTGGCTATTGCATCATTGTTATTAACGGCATCGGTGATGATAGCGATGCAAAGTTATCAAGCAGTGAACCAAGATCTGGGTTACGAATTAGGTAATAGCTACAATGTTACGCTTAGTATTAGTGATGAAGAGTATATTACGCAAATAAATGACTTTGAGGATTACGGCAAAAGTGAGACTAATCAATTACTCAATGATGTCGGTGCACTGATTGAAAAACAAGTTACTGACAGCCAAGTCATCATTAATGATTACGGGCCATTATCAGATACTCTGCAAGTACAGGCATTTCGCAATGAAAATAATGATGGTCAACGCGTTATTTACCAAAGCAGAAGCCTAAGCAGTAATTTCTTTTCAACATTCAACATAGCAATGTTAGCAGGCAGTAACTTAACACAAGCCCAAATCGATAATGATGAAAATAGAGTTGTTATTGATGAGAGCATGGCAAAAACTATGTACCCTGCATTAAGTTACCCTGAGATCATTGGCAAAGAAATGCGCTTAAGTCCAGATCCAGAAGCCGATAAAGTAATCATCACTGGCATTGTTAGTGATACCATAAGCCAAACAGGTATCACTGATCCTTTAGCTCTGCCAGCAGTATACTCTCATCGCATTCGTGTCGGCGGAATTCTGCAATTTACAGTACTACTGCCACCGGGGAAAAGTATGACTGCAGCAATGTTAGAGAGCGAATTAAAACGTCAATTCCCACGTTTAACTAACTTGCAGGTCGGTTCGCTTGATGATATTTGGCAACGCCAAACATTAAATCAACGTGTTAGCCTTACAGTAGTCATGGCCATGACAGCATTAACCTTATTGTTAGCTGCTATTGGTGTTGCCGGATTAACACAAATGACCACCAACCATCGCAAGTATGAATTAGCAGTGCGTATGGCAACAGGTGCAAGTCAGTCACGTTTGGTTAACTTCATCTTAAAGGATGCATTAGTCATGTTAATTATTGGATTAGGTTTAGGTTTTGTTGTTTCAGTATTTGTTTATCAGCAAATACAACAACAGCTGGAAATGTTACCTGCCTTTAACTGGTTAACTATGTCATTGCTTGATAGCGGTTTATTAATCATTGTGCTGCTTTCAGTAATGATACCTGCTTGGCGAGTGATACGCGCAGATCCTATGCAAGCTTTACGGGAAGAGTAAATAAAAAAACGATACCATAAACTTAAATTGGTATATCTTAAGTCAATCTATTAGAGTAGTTGACTGATTATAAAGGGAAATGAGTTAAGCTCATTTCCCTTTGGTTTTAACACTATTTAATGAGTTAATTTTAATGAACGCCACAATATTAATTGCCGATGATGACGAAGATATCCGTCTTGCTTTGAACTTACTGTTAAGTGGTGAAGGTTATCGCATTATTGAAGCCGAAAATGCTAAAGAAGTTACTTTAGCGACAAGTAATCAGCAAGTTGACCTAATATTACTTGATATGAATTTTTCACGAGATACCACCAGTGGCCAAGAAGGTTTAGCTATTTTAGAGCAACTTAATACGCTCAGCATTCCAACAATTTTAATGACGGCATGGGGATCAATAGAGCTAGCAGTAAAAGGCCTGCAGCTTGGTGCAAAAGATTTTATTGAAAAACCTTGGCATAAACTTAAGCTATTAAATAGCATCAAACAACAACTAAATACCGCGCAAATAACTGAACAAAACCAGGGCTATCGTCAGCTGTTATCGGCGACTGAAACAAGTTCTTGGGTATGCCAATCTCCAAACATGTTAGCTATTGAACAGCTTATTAGCCAAATTGCTCCCACTGATGCCAATGTGCTTATTTTAGGAGAGAATGGCACCGGTAAATCCTTATTAGCAGAACGTATTCATCAACTATCTCAACGCCAACATGCGCCGTTGATTACGGTCAACATGGCTGCAATTCCAGACAACCTCTTTGAAAGTGAACTTTTTGGTCATCAAAAAGGTGCCTTTACTGATGCAAAACAGCATCGAATTGGTCGCTTTCAATTAGCTGATAAAGGCACATTATTTTTTGATGAAATTGGCTCATTGCCATTATCATTGCAACCTAAACTATTAAGGGTTTTAGAAACAGGTCAGTATGAAGTATTAGGCTCAAGTCAAACTCAAGTTGCGAATGTACGGTTAATCAGTGCAACCAATGCTGACTTGAAGCAGCTTGTTGCCGAGCAGGGTTTCCGTCAAGATTTATTGTATCGATTAAATACTTTAGTCATCACCTTACCACCTCTGAGAGAGCGCCTTGATGACATCGCTAAATTAGCGGAAAATTTTATTGCTACATTTAGCCAAAAATACCAAAAAAAATCCTTACTGCTTAGTGCTTGTGCATTAACTAAGTTAAAGCAGCACAGTTGGCCGGGAAATATTCGTGAATTAAGCCATGTCATTGAACGGGCAGTATTATTGACAATGACTCACGAAATAACATCACAACAACTGCTATTAGACCCTGCAGATAACCTCGAGCATTCAATACAACTACAACCCCTTGAACAAGCCGAAAGGCAATTGATCGAAAAAGCATTAAGCGTAACCAACGGGCAAGTTATTGAAGCGGCTAAATTACTCGACATATCGCGAAATGCTTTATATAGACGTTTAGAAAAGTTCGGTATACAGCATGCGCCTTAAGCAAAACAAAGATAGACCGCAAGCAATAAGCCGTAGCTTTTTAAATAAATTGAGCCATGAGCAATGGCTGCTTATTGGACTAAGCAGCACTGTTTTAATCATTTTATTATTAACCTCTGCTTTAGCATGGCAGCTCCAGTGGAGTAACTTAGCGATTGCAACGCTGACCTTTTTTCTTGCCTATCCTGTTATTTGGCTTGCTTGGCGTTGTTATCACTTCTGGCGTCAAGCTATTATGCAGTTAACTACTTACACGCAGGTGATCCGCGAAGGTGAAAGTAATTTGCGCTATAAAATTCAGCACAAAGATAATTTACTAGCTGAATTACAACAAGAAATCTTAGCGTTATCACAAGACAAACAACAAAAAAAGCAGCAGCATCAGAGTTTAGAAAACGTATTGAGCCA
>Ga0114909_1000449_pt1 | contig 30587 bp, 26 predicted proteins | sample MalvireepMed_906_FD_87290 | JGI IMG/M metagenome (GOLD analysis project Ga0114909, IMG submission 87290) | Marine viral communities from the Global Malaspina Expedition - Malaspina viral metaG DeepMed_906 | ecosystem: Environmental > Aquatic > Marine > Oceanic | place: Mediterranean Sea...
ACCAAATTCGTTACTTTTTCGATGGCATTCCCATGGAAGATTTTGGCTCTGCACTGACTTTCCCTGCCAATTTAGTAGAACAAATAGAAGTTTATAAAGGCGTTGTACCTATTTCTCTGGGCGCTGATGCCTTAGGTGGCGCCATAAATGTCATCACGCCAGCACTCGATCAAGACCTACTCGATATTTCTTATACTTACGGTTCTTTCAATACTCAAAAAGCCAGTGTTTTTGCTCAAACAATTTTCGATAATGATTTTTTTGTCCGACTATCAACAAATTTAGAACACTCTGATAACGACTATCAGATGCATAACGTCAATCGAACAGACGAACTCGGGAACGTTGTTGGCACTATGACAGCCAAACGTTTTCACGATGAATATTCTGCCGGTATGATTAATGTGAAATTTGGTGTTGTTAACAAAAGCTATGCTGATGAACTATCTATTGGCATAACTGGCGCCAAAAACCGTAATAATGAACAACATACTGCAACTTCAATTAACAGTGTTTTTGGTAAGTTTTACAGTGAAACTGAGACCCAGTTACTGTCTGCTATCTACAAAAAAAACTTCGACGCCATAGCCATATCTGCTTATGTGCTTACAGGTCAAACCGAAGAACTTATTAATGATACTTACAACCGAGATTATAACTGGCTTGGAGAATACACACTTAAAGCAGATGAATTACAAGGTGAACTGGGAACAAAATCATTATTCACAGTTACTGACGATGTCTTCAGAGCAAATGTTTCATTGCAGTATCATTTTAATGACCAGAGTTCTGTTCAAATTAGCCATAGCCACAATTACTTAGAAAAAACAGGCCATGATTCAGTTAACCTTAACAATACCGTATTTAGCCTGCCTAACTGGATTAGAAAAGCCATTACCGGTGTAGCATTCGATACCAGCGCTTTACAGCAAAAGTTAATATGGAATATCTTCGCCAAGCATTACGGTTATCAAGGCGAAATTAATGCTGAGCAATCAATTGACTTCAATGTGCAAAATGTCAAAAGTGAAGTTGATTTAAGTGAGGTTGGTTATGGTTCGTCAATAAGTTACCAAATTCATCCTGATTGGTTAATAAAAACATCTTATGAACTTGCCTATCGACTGCCTGAAGCAGAAGAAATCTTAGGTACCGGTAAATACGTTCGACCTAATCCTGATTTGAAAGCAGAACAAAGTCATAACCTTAACCTTGGGCTGTTAACTGAATTAAGTTCACTAAATACCGCACAACGTTTAGAAGCCAATATCTTTTATCGAGATTCAAGTGACTTCATCCGTTATGTGCCTGACCGTATTATTTATGGCATATACAATAATTTGCAGAAGGTCGAAACCACGGGCATTGAAAGCTCTTATTATTTGCGATTTTATGACAATTATTCTCTGCAAGTTAACGCAACCTATCAAGACATAATCAACAAATCAAAAGTAGATTATGAAGGGGTTACCGATCTTAATTATGACAAACGCATGCCTAATGAGCCCTACTTATTTGCCAATGCTCGTTTGGCAGCCAATTTCGAAGTAGCGAATAGCGATCAAATTGCCATTTTTTGGACCACAGCCTTTGTTAATAAATTCTTCTTAAATTGGGAAGGCAAAGGCGATGATGACCACAAGCTTTATATTCCGACACAAATAACCCACGACCTTGATGTTGAATACAGCTTTGCTGATGGCAGTTACAACCTATCCCTATCAGCACGCAATATTTTCGACGCCGAAGTATTTGATAATTTCAAAATAGAAAAAGCTGGTAGAGCCTTCTACCTCAAATTCCGTTACCTTTATTAACCCTTTAAGGACAACCATGTATAAATTAAAACACCTAGGTTTGCTTATTACAGCCTTAACATTAACCGCTTGTGGTGGCAGCAGCGATAGTCCCGCAGAACCAAAACCACCGGTAGTTACTCCACCAGTTGTTGTAGAACCTGGTCCTTTTACTTTTGCTTTTAAGACCACAGGAGGCGATGAGCCAGAGTACTTAGTCACGCAAGAGTCAATCTCCACTGAGGCCTTAACCGCTGATGGTGTAGGTATTGAACAGCAAGGGTGGAACTATTTCTTCCCCGTGGGAAATACTTTATTCATCGTAGGCTACCAACATAATGAAGCCACCTCTTATAAAGTAGGTGCTGACGATAAAGTTGCTAAACTTGCTTCTTTTGAATTTGCCAATACCTTAGAAATGTTTGCTTCTGTTGATGGCAAAGTGCTGTTAGCCACCGATGCACCAAGGGATGGTAATCATACCAAACGTACACTTTACACTGTTGATGCAGAAACAGGTTTAGTCACCAGTAAAGTAAATTACAGTATTCATGATGTAGATACTGGTAGCAAAGGCGAAGGAACTGTGGGATACCCAACAGCGATCATACAGCGCGGTGATTTACTCTTTATATCTTTTCATAAATTGGATGATGCTGGAAACTGGAGCACACCTGAAGCGGATAGCGCTTATGTCGCCATTTATGATTACCCATTGGTAGAGGGTGCCACACCAAAGAGTATTATTGCTGATGAAAGAACCAGTAATATTGGCGTAAATGGCAACATTGGCTTAATTAAAACCGATAGTGGTGATATTTACAGTATGTCTAATGGTTCGATTGCGGCAGGCTTCAGTCCAGCTTCAACCAAACCATCAGCTATGTTGCGTATTAACAACAATGAATCAGAATTTGATGCTAACTATTTCTTCGATATTGAAGCAGCCACTAATGGCGGTAAAATATTCTGGTTTGATTACATAGATGATAACAAGGCTATTGCTCGTATCATTACCGATGATTCAGCAGCTAACTCATGGGGTGCTTACACTAAAAATGAAATTAACCATAAATTGGTTATCATTGATTTAGTAGCTCAGACCATTACCGATGTAGCTGGCGTACCGTTACACCATAAACGTTGGACATCACCGGTAGAAATAATGGATGGTAAAGTTTTTGTGAGTATTGAAGATAATGACAGCGCCTTTGTCTATGAAGTTGATGTTAATAGTGCAACTGCCACCAAAGGTGTAGAAATAAAAGGTAAAACTATCAAAGGTTTCTACGACTTATATCATTAAAGTACAATTTCTTTCGCAACAAGCCTAGCCTTTAATTACTTAAAGCTAGGCTTTCTTTTTTTACTTTAACTGTCCTGATTTTATGAAAAAGAAACTACACAAATGGCATTCTTATAGTGCACTTATTGCAATACTTCCTTTATTACTCATCTCGATTACTGGCAGTATTTTAGTATTCAAAGTTGAATTGGATACGTTATTAATGCCTGAAAAAATGATCATATCGGAGTCGTCACCTTCAACAAGAGTATCACTAGATATTATGATGGCTAAGGTGAAGAGAGCTTACCCTAATCATGAAATTGGCAGTTGGGAAATTTTTACCGATCACCAAAGAACAGATACGGCTTATATTATTGAACATCAAAGCAATCAATGGTCTAAGCTCTACTTAAACCAATACACTGGCGAACTGTTATCAACACCTGTTGGCCTTTCTGATAACTTAACTGATTGGTTGTTAGACTTACATTTTAAGTTATTACTGGATGCTAATGGCATTTTCCTAGGCGCCATTGTCTCAATACTATTATTGTTTTTAGGTGTCAGTGGCATAGTGTTATATCGTCGATTTTGGCGTTATTTTTTTACCCTGAGATTTAACGCAGCTACCCGAATATTCTTTAGTGATATTCATAAAATGGTTGGTATCGCTAGCTCGCCTGTTATTGTTATTTTGGCATTCACCGGTGCTTATTGGAATATTGCTGAAGTTATCCATGAAGTAGAAGAGCATGTCATAAAAACACCGCATATAGTGACTCAGCCTTTACATAACAAAAATATTTCACTGCAGACTCTCTATGAAAGTAATGCAAGCACTATTGCAGGCTTCGAAGCCACTTACCTTTTAATGCCTTATGACCCTGAAATGCATATTACCTTCTACGGCAAAATAAATACCAGCAACCCATTAAATAGTAACTACGCTAGCAGTATTAATTATGACAAGAACTCTGCTGAAGTTGTTAGCTCACAAGATATCAGAAATGCTAATGCTGCGCATGTTACCGTTGATAGCTTTCGCAAGTTACATTTTGGTCATTTTGCTGGCTTAACCAGCCAATTGATTTGGTGCTTGTTGGGGTTAAGCCCTGTCATTTTAACCTGCACTGGCTTGTATCTATTCTGGTATCGCAATCGCCATAAACTTTCCAAAGTAAGACACGGGAAAATTGCTATTGCTAGCGTTAACTAAATTAACGCAGCCTTAAACGAATAAGGTATTCTGATTACTGTCATGAAACCGACTCATTAGAGTGTTAGAATGGTTACAGAGTTGATCTTTACCTTCCCACTGAGAATTTTGTGACTTTTCAAGAAAAAACTACCCTGTTGTTCGATCTCGATGGCACTTTAGTTGATAGTGCCCCTGACCTTGCTTTAGCTGTAAATAAAACACTTCGAGATTTAAATAAAGAAGAATTTGACCAACAGAGTATTCATTACTGGGTTGGCAATGGTGCCAAAGTTCTCATTGAGCGAGCACTATCGGGTTCAGCAACGATTAATGAACAATTAGAGCCCGCATTTGTTCAAGATGCATTAACAATTTTCTTAGCACATTATCAGCAATGTTTATGCATAGAATCTGTTTTGTATGATGACGTCAAAGAGGGACTACACTCCTTAAAAGAAACAGGCTTTCGTCTAGCTATTATTACCAACAAGCCCGCCGTCTTTATTCAGCCTATTTTAACTGGCTTAGGTATAGAGGGCTTGTTTGAAATTCTCATTGGTGGCGATACATTAACAGAGAAAAAACCGAACCCTGCACCATTAAATTATGCCTTAGAGCAGCTAAACGTTTCTGCCGAGCAATGCGTAATGATCGGAGATTCTAAAAACGATATCTTAGCAGCCAAAGCGGCTAACATAGACAGTGTCGGCTTAACCTATGGTTATAACTACGGTGAAGATATCAATCAATATCAACCGCAGTGGTGTTTTGACAGTTTTGCAGAATTTATAGCGGCGTTACAAGGTTAACGCTGTTTATGCAGGCCATTGCTAGCATCAAGCAATCATTTAAAAGTTTTTTGCCAAAGCAATAGGATAACCACGCTTTTTAGCTAATACTATTGCTTGCTTTGTGACTTCAGCCATAGAACTTTTCTGGCTTACAGGAAAATAGTGCTGAGTTAAATAGTCACCCAGTGCTACAGAAGAAACTAAACCACAGTCGACTAAGTTTACCAAAATGGCATCTGCTGCCGCTAAGGCTGATGAAGCTTTAACTATCTCAGCGCGGGCATATTGTTGGCCATAGAAAGAAACATCTGCAGCACGTAAATCAGCATCATCCCCTGGAATTTGCTGCGCGCCAAAAAGTGGTTTTGCTGCGGCTTTTGCACTACTAAAAGCAGGGATAAACTGAGCAAGGTGTTCAATTGATCCTAATGTTCGATTACTGACTAATTGCTCAGGCCATTGCTTATCAATTTTTTCAATAAAGCGTGCTGCTAGTTTTGGCTGAGCACTTTGCTGACAGCTTGCCACTAGCCCTTGATCAAAGAGGGTAATGTCTTGTGTCATGCCATGTAACTGAAAATAACCATCAGGATAAGGTGTTAATTGCGCCATGCCTTGTGGTGTCCCACGCTCGCCATAGAAAACAACTTCAGGCCATAAACCTTGGCATGTAGCCCAATGAGCAACATAAGCAGCTTTAAATTCCACCATACGTTGTCGCTTAGCGCTCAGCATGTCATCAATTTCGCCACTTTTAAAACCACAAGCATTGATAACATAATCATAATGCTTGTGTTCAATGGTTTGACTTTGCTGGTGCTGAGTAGACACTTGCCAGCCGAGTGCACCTTCTTGCTGAGCTATACCGATAACTTGGCTGCTCGTTTGCAGATGACAGCTAGGTAACCGCTCTATGGCTAGGTGGGCAATGGCGGCAAAACGAAAAGCGGATAAACCGTATTCTTGCACTAATAATACCGGAAATTTAAGGCTGTCTAAATCTACCTGCTGGGCAAATGCCACTAACCAATCTGTATCATTTTGTGCGGTTTTTGGCAGCGGTAAATCAACTAAGGCCTCAAGCTCAGCTCGAGAATAAAATTGAAAATAGTTCTCTGGCTCACCGAGTACTTTATTACGACTATCTTGACTAACCAGCTCACTATATCTCGCTCTAAGCTTCTCTAAACGCGGTAATAAGTCTGTCGGCTCACCATGATCCGTTTTAGGTAATGCAATTAATGTAGGGCGAATATTTACGCTTTGTGGGTAGACCTTAACCGTGTCTATCGATTGTTGTAATAAGGTCAAACATTGCTGATCGCAAATTTCACGATATAAATTACCACCGGCATGCAAATGACAAATAGGCGGCCCATTGACCAAGCTGTCGCCTTTTTCAATCAAGGTGGTATCAATACCTAACTCAGCAAAACGTAAAGCAATAGTCGAACCGGCCACACCACCACCAATAACGGCAACTTTGGCCTTGGTTGAAAGCGGAAGGTCAGTTTTTTTTGCAGCTCGATTCATGGTCTTAGTATTGAAGATAACAATTTCTTGGTTATTCTACGTGGCAAACAGTAACTTTTATAGCTTCAAGTCATTTAAAAGTTAACTTAGTCTGTAAAGCGCTTATGCCAATAAGACAAACAAGGATATAACTTATGAGTGAGAAGCCTTATTATTTTTTAACTTGTTGCTCTCGAAACTTTTCGATACACGCTAAACAAATACAAGACTTACCTTGAAGTTGCGCCGACACTTTAGTCAATAGCTCAGCGGGTACCTCGGTTTTCATGCACCAACAACCTACATTTGCCTTAGCAGCTTGTACGGAGCAGCTATTTTTTTGCTGACATAGCGGACAAAAGCTATCATCAATTTCACTAACCATAAGTTATTGCGCTTATTTTATTCTCTTAACATGAAGTGAATAATACCGACAAAATGATAATTAATGTTAAAAATTTATTTTGCAGCAGGTAAAACAGCTAGAATAACAAAAATAGGCGCTACCACGGCAAAAGGTAGCACCTGAACTGGGAGATAATTATAGGAATGATTTTCACATTCTATTTAAGTGAGTCGATTACAAGGCGACATTTCTAAACAATTCTTGCCCTTCTCTTTTGCTCTAAATAATGCAGCATCAGCTCGACCAAACAGATGTGTTGATTCATCATCCTTTTGATATAACGCACTGCCTATGCTGCATGATAGGCCAAATTTTGTCATGAAATTACATACTGACATAGTTTGTTTAATACGCTTGGCTATTTGCGGTACCGCGTCTTCTTTTGCATCATGTAATAAAATCGTGAATTCATCACCGCCAAAACGAAAAGCTCTGTCACCCTCGCGGCAACTCGATAAAAGAATGTTAGCGAAACTGGCCAAAACAAGATCGCCAGTTTGATGACCAAACTCATCATTAACTGATTTAAAGCCATCAAGATCCAAAATTAATAATGAAAAATTACTGTTGTTTTTTATACTACGTGAGACTAAATGTTTAAATGCCATTTCGAATTGATTACGGTTTGCTAAACCCGTTAAATTATCTGTTAGTGCCATCGATTTTATTTTTTGATAATCAATAGCATTACTTAATGGAAAACTAAATACCTTAGTCAAACGCTTGAGTAAGGTAACTTGCGCCAAGGTTGGCTTTTGTTCAAAGTGACACTTTAAATGACCAATGCCCTTACCGTCTGCAGACAAGCGCTGACGAATACAATAACCTTGCGGTTCCAATACAGACTGATGACAATGAGAGTTTTTATAACTTAATGTTAAGTGGCTAATGGGTAAATATTTGAACACTTCTTGACGAAAAATCGCAAACAAGTGCTCTGGCTCTTTACTTGTTTGTAAGCGACTGATTAAAGAGAAACATAAACGCTCAAGTGCACGCGTCTTTATTTTCGCATTTAACCATAGCGGATGTTCACTCGCATAATTAATATCTTGATAAGTTAGCGTAATCTTTTTAATTATTTCAGGCGTAAAATCAGTCATGTTATTTTGCAGCAGCATATGCCATTCCCAATTAACTAGTTTGTTTCAGCTTATGACCACAGCGTAATGTGTTTAGGTTCTCAAAAACATTACACGCTATTACAGCAAGTTGAAAAACATGCCCAAACATTAACTTCGCCTATTATTTCAATGATGTAATAACCTAAGTAAACAGCTTGTTTTTATTGAAATTAAACAGCTAGACAGGTTGCCCGGATAAGCTATAATCGGTAGATTCGAAATTAAGGTAGTACAGGGCATCATTTTAGGTTTTTATTATGGCTTATTTATTTAATCAGCAATCTCAAGCTCGGTGTTATTTATATGCACACCATAGTTTCGGTCGTTTTGCTTATTCGGTTGATACCCTAATAACCAGCCCTCAAATCTCCAAAATACATGCCATCATTGAGTGGAAACATGATCAATGGTCTATTCGTGACATAAGCAGCAATGGCACATGGTTAAACAATAAAAAGCTAATAAAAGAGCAACCTCACCCACTAAAGCTCAACGATACTATTTGTTTTGCCGATAATAAGCAGCTTGCTTTTCAAGTAAAAGATTTAGCACCACCCGTCGATTTATTATTACCTATTACTGAGCAAGATCTCAAAGCAGACAATATTGAAAAAAGCGCTATTGCGCTGCAGTCTTATCATTTGTTACCCAATGAAGAAACGCCAGAAATCGCTTTAATTTTGAACCAGTATACTGGCCAATGGCGTATAGAGCATATTAACGAACCACAACTTGAACCAAGATTATTACAAGAGGGTGATGTAGTTAACGTTGCCAACCACCGTTGGCAATTACAATTAAGTCATTTAGAAAATCACACTGAAATGACAACGCAAAATCAACTCAGTATTGAAGACTTAACCTGTATTTTTGAGCTCAGCTTAAACGAAGAAATTACCAAATTAACAGTTAAATCGCCGCAGGCTATTACTGATCTCCTTAGCCGCAGCCATCACTATTTAACTCTAAGCCTAGCCAGATACAGAGTTGAAGATGCCGAAAAAGGTTTACCTGTTGCTGAGCAAGGTTGGGTAAATACCGAGCGTTTACTTAGAGATTTAGGCGTTGATATGCCGCACCTTAATATTCAAATTCACCGTAGTCGTAAACAGTTTGCTGATACCCTAGTCAATGTGAATAATGCCGATAACATTATTGAACGACAGTTACGTCAAGTGCGCTTTTCTTGCCCTACTTTTAAAATATACAAAGGCCATCAGTTGGAAAGCGCCCTACCTCCCTTAACCACTGCGGCTCAGCCAAGCGTTTTAGCTAACAACAAAGTAGAATGATAACTTGTCTGCATTAACCCCCTCATCACTGGCTGCGCACCTGAGCCATTATAAAATTATTAAGTTGCTGAACCAAGGCGGTATGGGGCAGATATATTTAGCAGAAGATCAGCGCCTACAGCGCACCGTCGCAATAAAAACCCTCAAATCAGCACAAGCTTTGACGCAATCTGATGATACAGATCACAAGGGCGATGATGGTGCACAAGCGATAACTAACGCACTACGAGAAGCAAGGTTGCTTGCCAAGCTAAACCATAGCAACATAGTGCAAATATACGACATTACCCAAGACAACGAAGAAATATGTTTAGTGATGGAGTATCTAATAGGCAAGGCGCTACATCATTTTCAGCAAGAGCAAGTAACTTCGTTAACGCAAAAACTCGCGATTATTAGTCAAATTAGTAAAGGTTTAACCGCAGCACATGAGCAAGGTATAGTACATTGCGACTTAAAGCCAAGTAATATCATAGTAGCTAGTGATTACGGTGTAAAAATAGTGGACTTTGGCATTGCTACACTCAGCAAGAACGAAGGTGCTTCAAACAATAATTCGCAAAGTTTTGGCAGCCAAACGGCGATGTCACCCGAACAATTAAAAAATGCCCTACCCGATAGCCAAACTACCGAAATAGATTTTCGCAGTGATTTATTTTCATTAGGCATTATCGCCTTTCAGCTAATTAGTGGTCGTCATCCCTTTTCTAATGCTTTAGTCGCCAGCTCAACAACAGAGACAGCAAAAAACATACTCAAGGGTCAATGCCAATCAGCACAAGATATTGTGCCACAGCTCCCGCAAGAGTTAGTACGCCTGCTTAATCAGCTATTAGCCCACCGAGCAGAAGATCGACCCCAATCAAGCCAGTGGGTAACTCAGCAGTTCGAACAAATGACTAAGCATCTGAGCCAACAAGAAATATTAGCTGAGGATACTCAGCCACTTACCGCAGAACTCAGCACAACACTATCAACAGGACTTGCAGAAAAAGAAGAAGCCAATAACAAAGATAAACGCCGTAAATTTACCTATGCTGCGATGGCTGTGCTAATCACTTTGCTAGCGGCTATCGGTGTATATCATGAAGCATTATTTCCACCTACCGAGTTACCTACTCGTTATGTTGTGGTGTTGCCTGCAACAGTTACTAATGAAAATCCCGACAGGCCTATTGCTCAGATGCAAAAGGATTTAGTCACCGCCACCCTAGATGATGCTATTCGTCAAAGTATTATTAATACCAAAGCATTACGGTTAATCTCAAGAAAAGAAGTGTCGGGCATCAGTAAAGATGCCAATGGCGAAGTTATTAGTCTTGCCAAAATAGCTGCAGCGACAGGTGCTAGCGACATTATTACGACTGAACTTAGCTGTAATAATGTCAGGTGTAATGTCACCTTATCTCGTTTAACAGCTAAATCTAGTGAAAAGAGTATTGACGAAAAAGGCGTTAAAAAATGGACGGTTTTAGCACAAAAACAATGGCCTAGTCAGGTAGAAGATTATTATGACATCAAAAAAATTACTCAATCTTACCTCGCCAGTATTTACCCACAGTACAATGAAAAATACTTAAGAATACAATCTGTTAAACAGCAAGACTACCTTACTTTTTCCAAACTTTATAATGTCATTACATTAGAAGGTCGCAGTGATGTTGCTAACTTAAATCAACTACAAGATATTCTCATCAGCTCACCCTATTTATATAGCGCATATGCTTTATATAGAGAGACAGCAATAGACTTATATCATAAAACTAACGAGATAAAATACGCAGAAAAAGCGAAAAAAATATTATCCTTAGCGCCACCAGAATATAAATTCAGCCTTTTCCAAGCAGTTGATAAATTTTGGATTGCTCTCGCGTTAAGTGACTTTAAACAGGCGAAACAACAATTAAACATAGCAATGCAACGCGGTATCGACGAGTCTACTCGGTTTGAGCTGCAAGCTGCTCTACATATGGACAACAACGAACTATTACAAGCTATATCTAATTATCAATCAGCATTAATATTACGTCCGAGCACAAATATTTTATACAACTTAGCGTTAAGTTATTATTGGTTAAGTGACTTTGCGAATGCTAAACAGACTCTTAAAAGATTACTAAATACCATACCCCAAGATTATGATGCCAAACAATTATTAGCGGGCATATATTTATCTATTGGTGAACTGAAACAAGCAATTTCGCTGTATGAAGACATCATCAAGCTAAACCCGCAAAGCAACGAATTAGATAACCTTGGTTTAGCTTATACGCTAGCAGGACATTATCAAGAGGCCTTAAAAATGGCCATGTTAGCAATAAACTCTAGCCCTAATCATCCGACAAAAATATTAAACCTAGCCGATTCTCAAATGATATTAGGGTATACCACGCAAGCAAAATTAAATTACCAAAAAGTTGTTGAAATACAAAAAAGTCGACAGAACATAAAGTCTTGGTTAGAACGCTCACAAGCTTATGTGCATTTAGGTCAATACAAAGAGGCGATCAAAGCACTTAATCAAGCAAAAAAATTAGCTCCTAATAATGGTGAAGTCGCTTTTGCAGCCGCTTTGGTTTATAGCCAACTTGGAGAGCACCTTTCTGCAATCAATCAAGTGGAAGAAGCCTTAGCAGCCGGTTTTGGACTAGTATGGTTTAACCTACCTTGGTTTGATCCGCTATGCACCAATACTGACTTTCAAGAAATTTTAATTCAAGCTGACAAAGCAGAGCGCTGTCAGCTTAACTCTTAAACCAAAATTAATCTTCTTTTCGACGACCTACGCTAATACTAGGATCTTGCGAATAATATACTTTCAATTTTCCTGCTCCTTTGGTTAGGTTTATACGCGAAGCAACGTAACGCATTTTTAAATCAATGTTGTCTAAACCTTCTGCAACTTTATCTATGGTAAGAACCAAGCGCTTGCCCTGATTTTTTATTTCTGTTTGCACATTCAGTTGGCTTGCTAAAGGCTGGTCAATAAAAACAATTCCATCACCATAAAATTGCCACAATTCATTCTTGCTCTGTTGTAAGTCAATGATGAGTACTAGCTTTTGATAAAGCTCAAGATCTTTTGGCGCTTTGCTTTCAGGTGGAATAGGTTCAAAGTAAAAATAAAGCGGCGGTGTTGGACTCTTTTCACCTGTAGCCGTATTCACTATATCAGTAATCCAATTGTCACCATTACGTTTAGGATCTACGTTGAAAAAAGTGACTATGGAGCCAACCAAGTCATCAACACTGGTCGAAGTGAAGGGTACGATAACTTCTCTTGTGGCGACTTTAATATCTTCAGGCATATTCATATTGATTTTCCTTTTTATCCAATCGATTAAAGATTTAATAGCCATTATAGACAGAAATAAAGTGGCAATACTACACCTTGTAATAGCTTGTAATATTTAATGATTAAATACATTACTGCACCAAATGCCACTGCAACAATGCTAGTAGTCAAATCACAAGTGTTATTAAAATAAACATTGCACACCTTAACAGTAATGATTATCATTTAACTTAATTATTACTTAACTTGGTACCAAGATGAAAATATTAAAAATAGTCACATTAGCAATCAGCTGCGCTTTATTATTTACCGCCAATGTATTGCAAGCAAAAGAACATGAAATGAAATTACTGACCTCAGGTAGTGATGGCAAGATGATGGTATTTGAACCCAATTTCTTAAAAATCGCGGCAGGAGATACTATCAACTTTGTGCCTTCTGATCCTTCACATAATGCTGAGTCATTTTCAGTACCTTCTGACAAATCCAAATTCCTAACCCCGTACGGTAAAGCCACTAAAATCACTTTTAGTGAGGATGGAGTGGTCTTAGTAAAATGTTTACCGCACTTTGCGTTAGGTATGATTGCCGTGATTCAGGTAGGCGATAAAGTTGATAAAAGTAAAGCTGTGGCTGATTGGAATAACGTCAAAGCGGGTGTTGCGATGAATAAAGAAGCCATTGATGAAGCGATTGCTAAAATCAATTAAGTTAAACTAAGATTGAGCCCTTATTTACAGGTACTCATCTATTGTTTTAAAACCCGCTAGCGCATCGTTAAATTAACATAATAACAACGAAATAAAGAACGTCATTATCTTAATTTTTTACGAATACGACTTAGCGCTATCGGGGTAATACCAATATGTGAAGCTATCATTTTTAAAGGAATTTTATCGCGTAACTGCGGGTTATTATCTAAAAAAGATAAATAACGTTGCTCTGCACTATCCTGCACAAAAGCATATTCACGCTCTTCCTTTTTAATAAACATATTCTCTAATAAACGATTATAGGCTTCCATAAAACCTGGCTGAGATTTCATTTGTGCAAAAAACACCTGCCAGTCAAACTCCAAGCAAATCACGTCATCCAGTGCTTCAATGCTAAAAAGTGCATCAACAGATTTAGTCATCGCTCTAGTTGAACCGCTTATGCTCGGTGCACTGGCGAAAGATTGAGTAAATTCTTTGCCTTCTACTGAAATACTCATATAACGCACAAAACCTTTCACCAAAAAAAATAGCTTTGGAGCTGCCTTTCCCTGTGTGATTAGCAGTTGACCTTTTTTATAGTGCTTGAGCTTGGCTTTAAGACCATACTTTTCAAAATTTGTACTATCAATACTCAGGTTGATGCCTGAAAAATACTGTACGAAGTCTTCCATGTGAATTTGCAGGCTCATTGGTGATATCCATTATATAAAAAAAGTATGCTACTGAGCTTTTCTAGAGATTAAGTAGAGTGCCAGAAGGGTTAGCATTATACCAGGCAAGGCACTGTATAATTGAGCAAAACTAAATAATCCCTGCGGAATAACCACTAAAATAGGAATAAGATAAGTAAACGCTAGCAATCGATTAGGTCCGACTCTTTTTAATAGGTATTGTTGTAAAAAAAAGGTCGCCATGGTGGTAAATACCGTTAAATAAATTAACGGTTGCCAAAACTCAACTTGCTGCCAAGCAATAGCGGTTAAGTCACCAAAAAGCAATAGCATAGGCAATAACATTAGACTACCGAGTAACATAATATAGAAAGCACCAAGCTCTGCGGGCATGTCAGTAGTTGTCCACTTTTTAATAAGTATGACGTGTAACGCTAGCGCGCAACAGGCAGCTAAAAATATGCTGTCGCCGAGGTGCCATTGCATAGGTATTAATTTTTCTTGGGTAAATGCCAATAACACCCATACCGCACCTATTGTACCTATGATAAAAGCAAAAATTTGCTTACGCGGCGTGACTAGCTTTAGCATAAGAGTCGTTAACACCACGCTCACGATGGGCAGTAAAGTATAGATAACCGAAGTACGCATAGCCGTAGTCGTTTTTAATGCTTCAAATAAGCCGATGAAAAACAATACCAGAAGCAAACTAATAACAAAGTAATGCCCCAGCTTTTTACGTGTCAACAAGGTAAAGGCACTTTTTCGGACAAAGGCTAACATGAAAATACTCGCCAAGATAAACCTTAATCCCGTGCTGGCTATAGGATTAGCATAAGGTAGTAACTGCTCTGACATTACAAATGAAGAGGCCATTAAGCTGACCCATAGCAGTAAAATAGCATTACTTGTCAGTTGTTGTTTCATAGTTAAGTGCTCTAACGACTATGCCGCTTTTTTTATCACGAATTTATTAAACAAAAACGCAGATATGGCGATATCTATGTCTAACAAATATTGCTCGGTCAATAACTGGTGTAATTGTTCAATGCTAGTGATCTTAGTGGTGTTAGTAATACCGTTTTTTATATGATGATATTCGTCATTACGTAGAGATTTAATCTCATTAATAAACTTTCGACAAATCACTAAATTATTTACAAATGCAGCATTTGGGTGTTGGTGTGAATAAAAATGGCCTAAAGTGCAGTCAGCTTCTGTATATCGGTATAAATCAAAGGTATATAAAGTAAAAAAGTCGCCATCTTTAAGCACTTGATAACAATATTCATCTTTTTTATTTTTGATAATGCGATATTGACTATCAGCTTGCTGTTGCACTAAACCCAGCTCGATTTTGACAGGAAAGTACGCACCTAAATGGCCAAACCCTGCATCAACAATGTAATCTTCGCCAGCTAAAGTCAGCAATGTTATGCGGTGGGTTCTAGCGACCTCAACATCTTGGTTATAAATCACTTTTGCCAACAATAATCGGACATCAAAACCTAGCTCAGCAAGTACTGTAAAGACCAATTTGTTGTGCTCAAAGCAGTAACCGCCACGCTGTCGAGTTACAATTTTATTGAACAAAGCTTCAGCATCTAACGGCAACTCTTGCCCTAAAACAACAGCAAGATTATTAAAGCTATATCGCGCTATATGTTTACGTTGCAGTTCATTAATAAACTCGATATTCAATGCATTATTGTTTAGTGCTAAATCGGCTAAATAAGATTCTGATATTTGTGTTTTGCTCATTTGATTAATCCTTTATTAATTTGTTCAAAATTCTTGGCTTTAACGAATAAGCTCAGTTTAGCGAAGATAATATCATCAGTAATTAACCTAGGTTTAGTGATAGTTTATTTAATTTTCACTACTACTTTTAACCATTATTATTTATTTTCAGTGAATAAACCTAGGTTAATGTCTCTGCAAATATTTGTTTATAAACTTGCTTCATTAAATGGTTTCAATGAAATAACAAACAACAATAGATGGAGTATTAGGCAATGAAAATAACTATTTTTGGTGCCACGGGTAATATTGGAAAAAGAGCCGTTGAAGAAGCTTTGATGAGAGGTTATGAAGTTACAGCAGTATTAAGAAGTGCAGCTAAAGCTGCTGAATTTAGCAGTGCCGTTAATGTCGTTGTAGGTGATGCAAATAATGAAAAAGATATAGTGCGCTTTAGTACGGGGCAAGATATTGTCATCAGTGCCACTAGACCACCACAGGGTGATGAGCTTCAATTAGTGGCGACGACAATATCATTACTGTCTGGCTTAGCGCAAACTAAAGTAAGGCTGTTAATGGTAGGTGGCGCCGCCAGTTTAACCGTACCAAATTCTGCTGGTACTTTAGTGGTTGATGATACTGATTGGGTACCACTTGCTTGGCGTGATATCGCCTTGGCCTGTTTAGCTCAGCATAGACTTTGCCAAGAAAACACATCCGTAAATTGGACTTATCTAAGCCCCCCAGCGTTAATTTCGGCTGGTGAACGTACAGGAAAATTCCGCTTAGGCACTGATGAATTACTACTGGATAATAGCGGTAATTCAGCAATTTCATTTGAAGACTTTGCTATTGCCTTGTTAGATGAAGCGGAACAAGCAAACTATAAAAATAAGCGCTTTACCGTCGCTTATTAACTAAATAAAGAGTTGAGTTCAAATAGACAAAATGTGGTTGAATGAAATTTCTAAGCTTTAATACGGTCTCTTTGTGCAGCACGTCATGGCTGCACAATTACAATTTATTAAAGTGGATAATCTAAGATGAAAAAATCGCTACTACTCGCCACCTTGTTTTTATTACTAAGCAGTAATACTTTTGCTAAAAATATCAGTATTGATGTCGGCCCTGCGATAAATAAACAAGCACCAGCCATCAAGGTTATTAATACTGAACGACAAAATGCCAGCATTGAAAAACTCAGTAAAAACAATGGTTTGATTATCCTATTTTTTCGTTCTGCTGACTGGTGTCCGTATTGTAAAAAGCATCTTATTGAACTCAATGAACATGCCAAGCAGTTTACTCAGTTAGGTTATGGCTTAGCCGCTATCTCTTATGATTCAGCCGATATATTGCAAAGTTTTGCTGTGCAACAATCGATTAGTTATCCGCTATTATCGGACCAAAAAGTGCAGACGATGCATGCTTATAACATTGTAAATACGCAATATGTGCAAGGCGATGATCACTATGGGATCCCCTACCCTGGCGTTGTTGTTATTGATAAGACGGGCAAGGTAATGCACAAACACTTTTTTAAAGGTTATAAAAAACGAGTTAAATTTTCCGCGCTTTATCAGCAACTAAAAGTTGCCAATAAATAATGATAAAAGTCATCGCGTTAATATAAATTGCTATCGATAAAAGCTTGAGTAAGCTGCTGATATAACCGCTCTATACTTGGCTGCTCATCAGTATGTTCAAAGAGCGCAGTATGCACCTGCGCTTGCACCTTTTCATTCACCTGATACAGCTCATAACACAAGTTTACTGGCTTGATCAGTTCAGCTAACAGCACGTCAATTAGAATAAAAGCTTGGGCTAAAACAATCTTACCGCCACCCTTCTTTATTATCACCCGTTGAGCAGTGCCGACAGCTTTCTTACCGTTTATGTTTAAGTTGTAATCACCATCGCAGTAAGAAAACTCTGTCGCATGCGCTTGGCTTGTTATGCCAAATTGTCGAAAGAAAGCCACTAGCACAGAACATAAGTTTTCATAGGCAAGTTTCACCGAATAAGGCTGACTTGCTGGCCAAAGATAAAGATGTGATAAATTGATGACTCCTGGGCATTGCGGCACAGGTGCACCACCCGTCTTTCTTGATAACAACTGCCAGTTATCTATAGCAAGTGCCGCTTTAAGCTCTGTTGATTCAGGCCATTTATTTCCAGCGGGTAATACTAGGGTGGGCTCATTGGCTTGCCAGAGCAACAAACATTGCTCAAGTTCATCGGCCTGCAATTGGGCTATTAACTGGTTCTCTTTTTCAAACACTTTGTCTACCGCTATATGATTATAGCGAAGTAATTTCTGGCGGCTTTTATTCATACTAATATCGATTAAATCACTAGAGGTTATTTTTACTCGAATTTCCTAAGACAATTCGATAGTTTGTAAGCTGTATATCATTACACATCATCAAAAGGCGATTACAATTCTTAACACAATATAGCGGTCATTAATCGACCATTTTAATGTGAGTGACTAACTTTTAAGGTAGCATATTGCCCCATACTCTATATGGTAAATTTTAATAATTATAATGCTAAATCATGGCACTAGAAACTAGCTTAGGCTAATATTCAAACAAACTACGACTAACTTGTTGTTTCTTTTAGAGCAATCTATACCATAAAGTAACCCGTTAAATAACAACCTTAAGGGAAAACAATGAAAACATCATTAATTGCAGCAGTGATCGCCGCAACACTAGTACCATTATCAGCTTTTGCTGGCAGTGGCCACGACAATGTATCTGACAGCGTAATTAAAAAGCAACGTGCTATGTTAGAAAATAATACCGCGGGTAAAGGTTTCGGCCCACAATCACCACGTGATTTGTCAGCCAAACAGGGGACTAACCCTCGCATTTTTGGTTTAGCGCCAGACTCAAGCCAAATGAATCTTTGTAACATACATATGCATAAAAATGCGGAGCATAAAGGTGGTGAGTTTACTACCTATGCAGGCAATGGTGACGGTACAGGTTATCAAACGGGCTTTAAATATTCTGGCAAATTAAGCAGCAGTGAAACTAAAAAAATCAATAAAGATATTTGCCCAAATCCACACGGTGGCTTATATCCGGGTGATACTATCGAAGTACATTATGTTCACTCTACAGCTCAAGCACAGCCAGGTAATACCTTAGGTGCTTGTTTAGGTGATTCAACAATTAACCCACAATTCCGTGTTGAGACACAAGTTTTTGTTGTCGTAAATGATAAGAATGCCTTAGATTTTGGCAAGCTAACTAAGCATGGTGTTACACACGGTAAACATCAAGCGTTTAACATTCCCAAAGATACCGGTACGCCAATTCAATATGCTGGTTCTACCACAGGACCAAGCTACAACGAAAAAGGCTCTCCATTTCAAGTTACTTGGAGTGTTCGCCCTGAGGTTGCTAAAGTTAATATCGAATCAGTTGGGAACTGGTGTAAAGGCAATGTCTTTAAAGAAGACCATGCTCACGGCGTAAGAAACTTAGTCACCAACACGCGACTATTATCAGCCATGTAAGTCTGCTATTTATGCTTTATAGCTACTAAGTATCTACATATACCTAGTAGCTATCCAAAACACACAATTTTCTATACATCACTTATTTTAAAAATAATACTCGCTTACTTTGTCCTGCTTTTCATATAGGCATGGATATTACTTATCCTCTAGCTAAATTTTCAAGATACCTGTATTTTTTCTGTCAAAATACATTAATAAAAGCTAAACAATTCATTCACGAATAATTAAAGAACTCTTTTTAGTATTTGCTCACCGATTAAAAGTTCATTCAATAAGTTGAATAACAAGGAGCATAATAATGAAAAGAAAATCACTTTTAGCACTGTTCACATGTTTACCACTAATGGCACAGGCCGACCTGTTTATCTCTGAATACATAGAAGGCAGTGGATTTAATAAAGCTATTGAGCTTTATAATCCAAGTAAGACAGCAGTAAACTTAGCCAACTATCAAATCAAGTTATATCAAAATGGTGGGGATACGGCTAAATACGCTATTAACCTTTCTGGCAGTATTGAACCAAACGCTGCTTTTGTAATTGCTCATGCGGATTTAGATGCCAGTGTAACCATAGATCTAGTAACAACAAGCTTATTGCATAATGGTGATGATGCCATTGTATTAACTTACAATGATCAAGTTGTTGATAGCATTGGTCGAATAGGACAGGATCCTGGTAGTGAGTGGGGTTCGGGTTTAGCAAGCACCAAAGACAACAGCTTAGTAAGATTAGCAAGCATATCGTCGGGAGATACAGATGCTTCCGATCACTTTGAGCCTAGTGAGCAATGGCAAGGTTTTGCTAAAAACACCTTCACTAACTTAGGCAGCCATACTTATTCTGGCGAAGATTCTGGTGGTTCTGGTGGTTCTGGTGGTGACAATACGGATCCTCTTTCGGCCTGTTCAATGCCTTTTACTTCCATTCATGACATACAGGGAATTAGTAATATTAGTCCCTTATTAGGTGATGTTATCTGGAGTGAGGGTATTGTTACCGCAAATTTCCAAGAAAGTGGCTATAAGGGATTTTTTCTACAAAGTGCAGATAATGAAAAGGACTTAATTGCTGAAAGTTCAGAAGGCATTTTTGTTTATCACGACTCAACACCTGTACAGGTTGGCGATAGAGTTCGCTTTAGTGCAACGGTAGCTGAATATTATGAGCAAACCCAATTAACTATAGTTAATCAACTCAGTATTTGTGCATCAGGTTTACCCTTGCCGAGTAAAACTACGGCTAGTTTACCTTTAAGCCAACCTGATGAGTTAGAGTCGTACGAAGGCATGTTAATTAACTTTCCACAAACTCTCTATGTAACAGACACATACAACTATGGTCGTTATGGACAATTAGGTTTAGCAAGTGAGCGACTATTTAATCCAACGCAAATAGCCACTCCAGGCGCTGCGGCGCAAGCTGTAGCCCAAAGTAATGCACTTAAAATGATTGTTTTAGATGATGCTGATACAGTACAAAACCCTGAGGTATTACCATTCCCATCACCAGAATTAAGCGCATTAAACACCATACGTTCTGGAGATTCAGTAACCAAACTAACTGCGGTATTAAGTTTTAGTTTTGGCCACTATCAGCTACTACCAACAGCGTCTATTAATTTTACCACCTCAAATGTTCGCAGCAATGCTCCTGCATTTGAGCAACAAGGTAATTTGCGCATAGCCAGTTTTAACGTGTTGAATTATTTCAATGGTGATGGCACAGGCAATGGTTATCCAACAGCGCGTGGTGCAAAAACCGCAGAAGAGTTTAGCCGTCAACGTGAGAAGGTAATCGCTGCAATTAGCCAACTTCAAGCCGATATTATTGGTTTAATGGAAATTGAAAATGATGGCTTTGGTACGCAGTCTGCTCTTACTGATCTGGTGACCGGTCTCAATGAGGCCTATGGTCAAAACGTTTATCAATTCATTGAACCGAATACGGCAACTATAGGTTCTGATGCTATTGCTGTTGGCTTGATTTACCGTGTCGACAAAGTTAGCCCGCAAGGTATAGCAAAAATACTAGATAGCAGTAACTCCAGTAAAGATACGCTGAACCAAGTGCTGTTCTTAGACAATAAAAACCGCCCTATGCTTACGCAACAGTTCAGTTTGTTAGCCAATGAGCAATCGTTAGTAGTTGCCGTCAATCATTTGAAATCAAAAGGCAGTGCATGTGACTCTTTAGGCGATTTTGATGAAAATGATGGTCAAGGAAACTGTAATATTACCCGTACCCGAGCGGCTCAAGCAATTGGTGAGTTTTTGACTCAGCATTACCCAGAGCAAGCAAGCTTAATTATCGGAGACTTAAATGCTTATGCCAAAGAAGATCCGCTAACAGTGCTTTCCTCGCAAGGCTATCACAATATATTTGCTGGACTCAATAAAACAGCTTCTTACAGCTATATTTATAAAGGTGAGCTAGGACAGTTAGATCACGCATTGGCTAACGACAAATTAATGAGCCAGATTATTGATATCAATACTTGGGCAATTAATGCTGATGAACCACGTGTACTTGATTACAGCACGCAATATCAAAACGCCGGCCAGCAAGCTAAGTTCTATGCGCCTGATGCCTACCGCTCATCAGATCATGACCCCGTGATTATTGAAATAAATTTGCAGAGCTCAGCTGTATTTGGTGATTTTGATAATGATAAAGATATCGATAAAAATGATGTCTCCGCTTTCTATCAGCAAATACAAAACGGTCAACTAACGGATATGAGCTATGACTTTAATGGTGATGGTACTTTATCTCGAGCCGATACTCGCGGTTTGATGAAACTCTGCACACGTAGCCGTTGTGCCATCAAATAATGAGCTAACCAAAGGTTTAATCTGATATTTAATAACTTAACTAAAAATAGCCGGCAAGTGATCACTCACTTGTCGGAACATTATATAAAAGGAACAATAATGAGAAAATTAACTACTCTACTTGGCTTATTTTTAACCGTAATCATCAGCTATAATGCCAATGCAAACTTGTTAAGCTTTACCACTGATAAAGGAAGCTATACATTAGGGGAAACTGTACTGGTTGATATATTTGTGAATGATATTAATTATGAAGCGGCAGAATTCGGCTTCGATGTTAAGTTCAATGATTCAGCACTGACTTTCCGTTCATTTATGTTTGATGATGCAGTATTCTTTTCTGCGATCATTACTGAAGCAGACCAGTTTACCAGTAATACTATTACCTTGTTTAGTGCGTGGTTTGAAAATATCGACTTGCCGGCAACGAGCTTTAAACTAGGTCAACTAAGTTTCTCGGCCTTAAGCGAACAAATACCAACTTTTAATACAAATAACCTGTATGTTGCCGACAATAATTTTAATGACCTAACTCCACAAGGCTCAGTAGCCATACCTTTGCCTAATAGTGCGCTGCTGATACTTTTAGCACTTACTATTTTTGTCTTCCGTAAAAAGGTATTACCGCCTAGAGCATAGTTTTTCATGCTGCAATCAATGCATAAAGTTAACTAGCTGAAAATACTTCGGCTAGTTAATATCAATCGTAAAAACCTTGCAATGCAAATACCGCCTTTTCGGGGCTACATTGACTGAGTTGTTCGGCTTCAGTGATAGCAGTAACTACCGCAATGCTTTCTACCCCTGTAGAAATTACCTCTGGCGCACGCTCAAGTGTAATACCGCCGATAGCCACTACCGGAATTTGCATCGATTTCTCCTCTGGTCGCAAACCTAAGACTTGCCTTAAATTATCTAGACCTTGGATTTGTCCGGTCATATCTTTAGTTTTTGTTGGAAATATAGCGCCAATCGCTAAATACGAGGGCTGTAATTGTTGCGCCAATAAAAATTCATAACAGCCATGGGTGCTAATACCTAAGCGAATCCCTGCACCTTGAATGGCAGCAAGGTCAGCATCAGCCAAATCTTCTTGGCCAATATGCACACCATAAGCGCCATGCTTAATCGCGAGTTGCCAATAGTCATTAATAAACAGTCGGGTACCATAGTCTTTTGCTAACTCAACGGCCTTGATAATCACTTGTTCTAACTCATCAGCAGCGAGATTTTTCACTCTGAGTTGAATGATTTTCAAACCTAAAGGTAATAAACGTTTTAACCAATATAAGGAGTCAATTACCGGGTAAAGGCCAAGCTGCTCATTTTGTAAATCTAATGAGTTGAAAGCCGTTAACGACTGATATTGCTGCTGTAATTTGTCAGCTACCTGCGGAAAATAACATGATTGTGCTGGTTTGTTTAACGACTCAAAAGCACCATAATATTGATGACCGTTTAATTCACTTAGCTGTGTTGTTGCCGATAAACCTTGATTAATGAAAGCCTTGCTTAAGGTAAATGCGTCACGCAATAAATAACCTAAAGCCAAAAAGGCTGCTAATGCGGTGGCAAAGCTACAGCCGCCACCATGGCTATAATGGGTGCTTAAACGCGGTGAACTCAGCTGATAACTTATGGCAACTTTGTCTTTATCTTGATTATCTTGTTTGCCATTTAATTGGTTAAGTTGATGATAAAAATAGTCTTTGCTATTACTGTCATGTTCACTATGACCACCTTTAATAACCACAGAAGTAATCGCAAACTCTTGATGAATTTTTTCAGCTAACTTATCACTTGTACCACCAGCACCAGATAAATGCAGAGCTTCATCTAGGTTAGGCGTAATAACATCTACTTGTAGTAACAAGGGTGTTAATTGAGCTAACGATAATGAATGAAAAGTACCACCAACACTCGCTTGGCCCACGGGATCATACACCACAATAAGTTTGTCATCAGCCTGTTTGGCTAGTGCTAACAGCTGACTTAGCCACTGTATTTGCTCAGTATTTGCTACTAAACCAATTTTGATGACCGATGGTGGTTTGTCAGTAATTAATACTTCAAACTGTTGTTGTAAAATATCTACACTTACCGGGTTTACTGACATTAACTGTGTTGAGTTTTGCACAGTATTAGCGGTGATAAAATGACAAACTTCAACACCTAAACCATGCCCCGTTTTAATATCAGCCGCAATACCTGCGCCACCGGAGCAATCACTGCCAGAAATTGTCCAAATGATTGGTTTTTTCATAATATTATCTGTCATTGGTATCACTATTACTTTTTTAATACAGAATAAAAATAGCTGAAATACAAGTTACTTGATGCATATTTAATGATGCAGAAGGGTTAATTAACAATGCATTTATTAGCTATTTTGGTGCCAGAATGGGGTATCAAGTGTTGGCGTTGACGGGTGTGCCGTTTGTCGCTCTGTCATTACACCAGCCACATAACCTTGCTCGCCTGCTTTTAACGCTTGGCTAAAAGCTTGTGCCATTAACACAGGGTTATCTGCTAAAGCGACTGCACTATTTAATAAGACACCGTCATAACCCATTTCCATAGCTAAACAGGCGTCAGACGGCTTGCCAATACCAGCATCTAAAATCAAAGTAGCATCCGGTAAGCGTAAGCGTATGGTTTCTAGATTATAAGGATTCATCAAACCTTTACCTGTACCTATGGGTGACGCCCACGGCATAATCACCTGACAACCTAAATCATACAGTCTTTGGCACAAGACTAAGTCATCAGTGACATACGGTAAGACCTTAAAACCTTCTTTGATGAGCGTTTCAGTAGCGCTTAAGAGCTCAATAGGATCAGGTTGAAGGTTGTAATCATCGCCAACGGTTTCTAACTTTATCCAATCTGTTTGAAATATTTCACGGCTCATTTGCGCTAAAGTAACCGCCTCTTTGGCGGTTTTACAACCTGCTGTATTCGGCAGTAAAAAACCATTGGTTTCGGCAATGATATCTTGTAAGAAGCGCCAAATCTGTTGGCCTGACTGCTCATTAGGGTTCTGCCTTTTTAAAGACAAGGTAACCACTTTCGAGCCGCTAGCTAATATCGCCTGCTTCATTATTTGTGGTGATGGATAAAGCGCACTGCCAATTAACAAGCGGCTATCAAGTTGTTGCCCGTAGATGTTCAGTGACATTTACTTAATCCCTTTGATGAGTATAAAGGCTAAAAAAGCTAACAAGTTATTAATTTTAAATATCTTAGATACGAGAAACATTGCGTTATCCCCCTTGTATTGGTAACAAAACATCTAAACTATCACCATTTTTAACTAGGGTAGTCTCGTAATCTGCTTTACCAACAAAATCACCATTTAATGCAACAGCAAAGGTGCTTTGTTGTGCTTCAATAAAGTGTAAAGTTAAGGCAGCACTGACACTGATATGGTTTTCGTTCGGCAAGGGATAAGCTTTACCATTAATATGAATGTTCATGAGTTAGTTTCTTCTAGTTAACGGTTTCTTTAAATAAAAAGTCTACCGGTAATAATGTGCTATAAGGCAGCTTAGCAACGGCCTTTTTATTAATATTAGCAACAAGCGCTAAAACTTGCTTAAGCACCACAGGCGCAATTAAAAAACCATGTCGGAATAAACCATTTACCTGTATTAGTGATGCATGACCATCGACCCCATGCACCGTTATTTTTGGCTGATTATCACTAAATGCAGGTCGACATTGACTAATATGCTGACGAATATTGGCTTCAGCAAACCCCGGATGCACGCTGTAAGCAGCACTTAAAAGCTCCATTGCTGAGCGAACTGTCATTGCTGAACTATCATCGCTTTCTATTTCAGTCGCGCCAACGACGTAAAATCCTTTGCCTTTCGGGGCAATATAAAGCTGATATCTTGGGTGCATTAATCTAATGGGTCTGGAAATATTCACATTAGGAGCAAATAATTGAAATAGTTCGCCGCGCACTGAGCGTAAATCTGCTAACGGCTGGCAATCACGAGCACTATTTTTTGCTGTTGCGCCAGTACCACGACAGTCGATTACCAAATCAAATGACTTTTTATGGTTTTCGCCATTGTGCTGATAGCTCAGCTGACTGTTGTTTTCTGCGGTTTCAATAGCAAAGACATTGGCTTCACTTAACCAGTTAAGTGAACCTTTATTGATAAGCCCCTCGCCTTCCTTTTCAAGCTGCTTACGCAAGGCAACTAATAAACGGCGATTGCCCACTTGCCCTTCTTGCGGTAAATACAAGGCTTGATTAAAACTGCGGCCAATTTCAGGCTCAAGTTCATTTAATTCCGCTCGAGATAATTGCTGAACCGATTGCTCTGCATAGTTATTTTTCAAATGACGAACAAAACGTAGGTAATCACCTTTGTCTTGTTCATGACTTACCATGATAGCGCCCGTTTGCTGGAAAAGAGTATGTTCATCTAAACTAGCCAATAACTGTGGCCATAAGTTTAACGACTCAAAACCCATTTCAACAATATTGGCCTCACAGTGCAGTGATTCACCTAAGGGGGTTAATAAACCCGCAGCAGCATAAGCGGCACTGTTATGCGCTAACTTAGTGTCTTTATCAAACAAGGTGATTTCTTCCCCTGCTCGAAGTAAAGACAAGGCGAGTAATCGCCCCATCAAACCTGCGCCTATGATGGCAATATTCATCAATTATCCGCCGTAATTAATCTGCAAGCTGGTAGATTTCGCTACCGGTGGCTTTAAATTCAGCAGACTTTTCTTGCATCGCTTGCTCAATAGCTTCATCAGAGGCTATCGTGACGGTTTCATCAAGCAACTGAATTTTAATCGCGTTTTTATCAAGATCAGCTGCGTAATCTCTTACTTCCTGTGAGATTTTCATTGAACAGAACTTAGGTCCACACATCGAGCAGAAATGTGCAACTTTACCAGACTCTTGCGGCAAGGTTTCATCATGGTAAGCACGTGCTGTTTCTGGGTCTAAACCGATATTGAATTGATCATACCAACGGAATTCAAAACGCGCTTTACTCATAGCATTATCACGAATTTGCGCACCCGGATGCCCTTTAGCTAAATCACCGGCATGAGCAGATATTTTATACGTAATTAGACCTTCTTTAACATCTTCTTTGTTCGGTAAACCTAAATGCTCTTTTGGTGTAACATAACAAAGCATGGCACAACCGTACCAGCCAATATTAGCGGCGCCGATACCAGAAGTAATATGATCATAACCCGGAGCGATATCCGTTGTTAATGGTCCTAAGGTATAAAAAGGCGCTTCACCACAGTGCTCAATTTGCTCTTCCATATTTTCTTTGATCATATGAAGTGGTACGTGACCTGGACCTTCAATAATCGTTTGCACATCATGTTGCCATGCAATTTTGGTTAACTCACCTAAAGTATGTAATTCAGCAAATTGTGCTTCGTCGTTTGCATCGGCAACAGAACCAGGACGTAAGCCATCACCTAGTGAAAATGACACATCGTATTGCTTTAATATTTCACAGATGTCTTCAAAGTGGGTGTAAAGGAAGTTTTCTTTATGGTGCGCTAAACACCACTTAGCCATAATTGAACCACCACGTGAAACAATACCGGTAACACGCTTCGCTGTCATGGGTACATAACGCAACAACACGCCCGCATGAATAGTAAAGTAATCGACACCCTGCTCTGCTTGCTCGATTAAAGTATCGCGGAAAATTTCCCAAGTAAGGTCTTCAGCTATACCGTTTACTTTTTCTAACGCTTGATAAATTGGCACGGTACCAATTGGCACTGGTGAGTTACGCATGATCCATTCACGGGTTTCGTGAATATTACGGCCCGTAGATAAATCCATTACTGTATCGGCGCCCCACTTTGCCGACCATACTAGTTTTTCAACTTCTTCTTCAATTGAAGAGGTTACCGCCGAATTACCAATATTAGCGTTAACTTTAATTAAAAAATTACGACCAATAATCATAGGTTCACATTCAGGGTGATTAATATTTACCGGAATAATAGCGCGGCCGCGAGCCACTTCATCACGGACAAATTCAGGAGTAATTTGCTCAGGAATACTGGCACCAAACGATTGGCCTTTATGCTGCTGCAGTAAGATTTCATCTTTTACTTCTTCGCGTTTTAAATTCTCACGAATAGCAATGTATTCCATCTCTGGGGTAATGATACCTTGGCGGGCGTAATGCATTTGCGTGACATTTTTGCCTTTTTTAGCAATACGCATTTTAGGTAAATGCTCAAAACGGATATGGTCAACACCTTCATCGGCAAGGCGTTGTTGCGCGAATAACGAGCTATTCGACTGTAAAAACTCTACGTCCCCACGACTGTCAATCCAAGATTCGCGTAAACGTGGAATGCCCTTATGAACATCTATTTCAACGTTTTCATCAGTATAAAAACCAGAAGTATCATAAACGCATAGCGGCTCATTCTTTTCGTAAACGGCGTTATCTTTGTTACCACTCACTAGCGTGTCAGATAAGGTTATTTCACGCATACCGACTTTAATATCGTGAATTGTGCCTTGCACATAAACTTTCTTAGAGTTAGGAAATGATTGGTCAGAGACATTTTTCAAAAAGGCTTCTGCTGCCGCACGTTTCTCACGTCGTGTTTGTGGTTTTTTATTTGGTTGAGTTGTAGCTTGGTCACTCATGATCGCACCTGTTTTAAAATTTTAATAAAATAAAATAGGCGGAGTTTCTTAAGCTTTTGTAGCTAAAGAGAGGCAAAAGAGTAAGCATAACATGGTAAAACTGTGATGCTCTTTCTTGTTTCCTACGCAGATATTAATCTGATCAGGTTTTACGGATCCCGCTTACGCGATCTCAGCCTTTGGCACTCCGACAAGTATCACGTTACTAGCTCAGCTAATAACGTCAGCAGATTCTAACGTGTGCGACTCCGTATTAGCAAGGGAATACTTAGATCAAAAAGAAAATTTTGCCTAGCAATAGGCATAGGCTAAAATAGTCGCCATTAAACAGTGATCAAATAAGGCAATGCTTGTGATAACAGTAATCCCTGCAACACAATTCAAAACAGTTCCTTGGAAAAACGGCTTAGGCCATACCACCGAATTAGCCATTAATGACGGTGGCAATTTAGATGGCTTTGACTGGCGTTTAAGCATTGCGAGTGTCGTTAGCAATGGAGAGTTCTCTAACTTCTCCGGCTATCAACGTAACTTAGTACTCATTGAAGGCTCAGGACTGACGCTAGATCACCAAAACGGTGATATCGATAGTCTCATAAACTTACTCGATATTGCTCGTTTCAATGGCGGCTGTAAGACAATAGGCACTTTAAGCAATGATGCGATTAAAGATTTTAATATTATTACTAATGAAGAGACTGTTAACGTTGAAGTAGCCTGTTATCGCGAGCAACAGCATCTTGTGATTAAGCCGACGAAAACGCGTTTTTGTTTTGCTTATAGTTTAACGGATGATATTTGTATAGAAGGCGCTAACAAAACGAAGTCTTTGATAGCTGTCGGCGACTTAGTCAAGCTTTCGGCAGCCAAAGAGGAGTTAACTGAACAGCAATTAACTTATGGTTTAACCGGTAAAAATATCATCTTAGTACAGTTAACACCTAAGTAAGTCAGCTGATTTCACTGCGCTTTAAGATTAAGCCAAAACTGTTCATTCCTCTGCGATAAGTTAATACCTAAAACAGAGTTTGATAATTCGAAATAGCGCTTATTTTCCCACTGAGTTAACGGAAATAAGTGCTTAGATACCGGATGTGCTTTCATTAATTCCATCAAACTACCGTCAGCTAAAGCAGTCATTAGGCCACTTTCTAACCGTTGCGCTAGCTCTGTATTATCTTTATTAACAAAATAATAGAACGGAAACTTATAGCGTAAAATTAGCTCATCCAGCAAAACGATATTAGGAAAATGCTGCATTGCCACCTTTTGCTCAGCGTAACCTTCAAAAATTGCCCGAGGGTAATAATCACAGCGTTTTTTTGCCAACATTTTGAACATCACATTAAAGTGCACAATCCTTGAAACAAGGTAACCATTCGCTTCTAAAATATCAGAGTCAGGCCAATGAGCACCTTGGCAGGCATTAAGTTTTTTTAACTGCGTAGGAGTCTTAATTTGCAGGAATTTTTCTCGGTCTTCCTGACGAATTAACAAAACCCGATAGCCCAATAACCCTCTGAATAAGGGGATGCGTATAGGGGCATAACGAAATTCTCGCTGAGCATTCGTACCAGTCCAAATGATATCTACATAATCATGGTCTAATAACACTAGGCTTCGACCCTGACTGATACTTTTATTTTCCATAAAAATAAGTTTGCTATCAGGGTATAGCTTTTTACTCTTACTTAAGACTAGCCGTGTTAACTGTACAAAGTAATTG